>VFSW01001273.1_pt1 | contig 38356 bp, 34 predicted proteins | sample 5358111 | NCBI WGS metagenome assembly VFSW01 (sample SAMN11554181, study PRJNA540505) | mine drainage metagenome | isolation source: sediment from site ElyBrook_90M | place: USA: Ely Copper Mine, Vershire, VT | collected 2017
TATATGATTTGCATGATTTGCTTTGCTGCCTGTATCTGCGGCATATGTCCTATATGTTCTAAAATAATCAACGTGGAGGCAGCAATACCTGCATGAAAATCATAGGCGCATGCCAGGGGAAAAAGACCATCGCGCTTGCCCCATATGATGACGCTCGGCACATCCACTTGGGGTAAGACAGCAGTAAGTTCTTCGTCAGGATCATAGCCTTGAATAAAACCAGCATAGGCGGGCTGTTGTGATGTGCGCACAACGGCATCGAGCAGAAATGCAGGCCAGGGCATGCGATAACCCCAGATACGTTGCATCGTCTGCCATGCAGCGGCGCGATCGGCTGCGTAGGGGGAATGTGTTTGCGCACCGCGCAGACCGGCACTATTCAGTAGATACAGGCGATGGACACGTTCAGGATAGCTGGCGGCAAATTGTGTCGCGATCCAACCACCCAGCGAATTGCCAACCAGAATAGCACGTGGATAACCCAAAGCATTGAGGAAGCGTTTGAGGTAGAGGACATGTGTACGCACATTTACACCCTCAGGGGCTAGGGGTGTTTGTCCAAAACCGGGCAGGTCGGGGGCGTAGACGAGGAAGTCCTTGCTTAAAAGCAGGAAAAGCAAACTCCAGACCTCTGCTGAGTTTCCCAAACCATGAATAAGAAGCAAGGGGATGCCACGCCGGCCAGCGCAGTAGTAGTGCATAGGCACGCCATGCAGATCACAAGTATACTCACGCGCTCCTGCAAGATGTAAAGTGAAACGCAAGAGAGAGTTCATTGTTTCTAGCGGACGTGTAGAGAGATATGCCCCCAGCGCAACTAGACTGCCCAGGACACATGTACCAAGCACACCAGCAATAATTTTCTGCTGCTTTTTCACATTATTACTTCTTTCTCTTTGTAGAGCATGTCCACATACACAGAAAAATTGGCATGTGCTATTCTAAAATAATAGCACATGCCAATTTTTTCATGCTTGCAGAGTGACGCTACGCTGGCAACAGACTATTCGCCTGCGCCCGCGCTCATATTCAAGTCAATCACAACATCTTTATTGCGTGACTCCGCCTGGCCCCAGATATAGAAAACGACTGTAAGTAGGAAAATGAGAGCCAGAGGGACGAACTGTGTCAGCTCGTAGGTCAGGCGTCCCACGCTACTCACCGTTGCATCAGTAGGGACCAGGATAAAGTAGCTTGCCAGCACCGCATAACTCAGCGGCAACAATGTTACCAGCCATGCACCAATCATACCGCCTGGAACCTTGTAGACACGCGGTACATCGGCATACTTGTAACGCAAGATAATATAAGCAGGGAAAATGAACAAGTAGGAAAGGGTTGTCGTCGAGATCGTGAAGCCTAACACCAGTTGGAAAAGCGTTGCAGTTGTTCCATTGCCGAAAGCGGTGACCAGAATAGCAGAGGCCATCGCAATCGTGGCAACGATGCCCGACATGGTATTGACAGCAATAGGTGTGCCGTAGCGTCCGCTGAAACGCCCAAGCAGCACAGGGGCCGTGCGATCAAGGGCAGAGATGGCATAGGTACGATCTGCACCGATAATCCAGGTTCCGCCACTAGAAGCCAGGGCGATCACGATTGCCAGCGCAACAAGCCAGCCCAGGACGGTGGCAACTGGGCCGGGTAATACGCCGGAAACAATCTGGAAGGCCGCCAAGAAACCGCTAGCATTGGAAAGCTGGTTCTTCGGCAAGGCGAAGAGAATGACGGCAATAATCACGCCATAGGCGATGACGGCAATCAAACCAGCGCGAATGATGGAGCGTGGCACGTCGCGCTGAGGATTCTCCATCTCTTCACCCGCGCCGTTTTGCAGTTCAAAACCGACCCAGTTGAAAATCAGAGCGGGAAGAATACCAGTGACGACAGCACCCCAGTTGGTGGTGGGCAGCAGATCAGTCAGTGTCAGGTGTGCACCACTTGCATGTCCGCCAAAAACGAACGTGATAGCGAGGATCATGAAGAGCGCGAAGAGGGCTAGTTTGATATAAGAGCCAAAGACCGAGAGCCATTTACCGAAGCGCAATGACATGATAGCGCACCAGGTTGTGCCCCAAATAAACGCTAAAGCAATCAGCAATTCAATGATCGCATCAGAGACAACATTGCCGCCAAAGTGATAGTTGGCATTGCCGAACCAGAGCGTCTTGATGGCTACAATTGCGGTGACAGAGAGTGTGCCACCTACCCAAAGCGGATTAGAAATCCAGTAGAGCATTGCACCACAAGCGGCGAAGAAACGCCCACCGGCCAGTTTGCACCACTCGTAGACACCACCTTCTTGTGTGAATGTGCTACCGAGTTCGGCGGTGAGTAAACCATAGGGGATCAGAAAGGTGACGGCGGAAATGAGCAACCAGGTGAGCGCCTGGCCGCCATTAGAAGAGACAGCACCGAGTGTGTCAATGCCAATAATTGCGGCGACCGTGTAGAAAATCATGTCGAAGAAGTTAAACTCTTTCTTGAGTTTTTTCTTCTCTTCAAGCATTGCTTGTGTCGTGACTTCGCGAATACGAGATGAAGCCATGAAGCATTGCCTCCTTTATGCCATGTAGGCACAATGGCACAGATAGCAGTAGCGACCAACGAAGATGTTGTATGTACGATGAACAGCGAAATGTACACAAAAGGGAAACACGTACCGATATCGCGTTAAAGTATCAACCTCCTCTATCATGCAGTTTAAGCGAACTCCAGAAAGCACGCTAGCAAAAAAAATCAGAAGAGCAACACTGCTTTGTCAGAAATTATACACTATCTTGTCAATAATGTAGAGGTTTTTTGCAGCAAATTTACCTCATACAGATTTTTATGCGGTTATGAGCAGAGCAATCCCAACGCCAAGCAGCGCACCGACAAACACTTGCACGGGTGTATGTCCAATTAATTCACGCAAGCGTTTTTCCGCCATCGGGCTACCCTGAAATGCTTCGTCGATCATCTGGTTGAGAATGCGGGCCTGAATACTGACAGCCCGTCGCACGCCCGCTGCATCATACATCACAATACTAGCAAGAACCACCGCAATCGCAAACGAAGCCGAGCCGAGGCCCATCACACGTCCAGTTGCCGTTGCCAGACCGGTTACCAGAGCTGAATGTGAGCTTGGCATGCCACCTGATGAGACCAGACGGCTGAGAATAAGCCTGCGCTGCTGAATCAGGTCCAAGATCGTTTTAGAGAGTTGAGCTACCACCCAGGCAAGCAATGAGGCAATCAAAATACGGTTATCAAAAAGCGTATTATGCAACATCGTGATGCATATTCCTCCATTTCAGTTGTGGATGTTTAGACCTCAAAGGGCTGCGTAGATAGCACGCCTTCTGCCGAGACGCTCAATTGTTCCAGGGTCAATTCGGCTTTTTGCAACAAGCCATTACAGTGTTGTGCCAAACGCATACCCTCTTCATAGTACTGCAAGGCGCGTTCTAGCGGGAGTTGCCCGCTTTGCAGGGCCGCAACGGTTGCCTCTAGCTGCGCAAACGCTTCCTCAAATGTGAATGACTCCATAGTTTTCTCCCCTTTACTCTGCACAGATTTCCGCATAGATAGACCCATTTTGCAACTGGATTTGTACCTTCTCGCCCACTTGTATTTGTTGCACCTGCGAAACCACGCTCTGATCTTCCACTTTACGCACAACCGCATAGCCACGCGCAATCGTTACCAATGGACTAAGCGCGTGCAGACGTAGCGAAAGGCCGCGCAAACGCTCACGTCGCAGCGTCAGGAGGTGTTCCATATGTGTATGGAGACGCTCTGAAAGATCATCCAATTGTTGTCGCCGACGCTCTATAATGCCGATAGGACTGAGATGCTCCAGCTCAAGCACGTGTTGCTTAAGCAGTTCGTGCCGCTGATCGAGATAGCCTTGCATCAGCGACGCCAACAGCAAGTGCTGTTCTTGCACACGAACTTGCAGGTCAGCAATATCCGCAACGGCAACGCTTGCAGCCGCAGTAGGGGTTGAAGCGCGATAATCCGCGACAAAATCGGCGATAGTAAAATCGGTTTCGTGGCCGATACCCGTAATCACGGGTATACGCGAGCGCGCAATCGCCCGTACCACCTGTTCATCGTTGAATGCCCAAAGCTCTTCAATAGAACCACCACCACGTGCCACAATCAACACATCGGCCTCACCATGTTCGTTTAGCAAGTCGATGGCGGCGGCGATGGCAGCGGGAGCTTCTGCGCCTTGCACGAGAGTGGGGGAGAACAGCACACGGATAAGAGGATTGCGCATGCGTAGTACACGTAACATATCGCGCCAGGCAGCAGCTTGCGGCGATGTGACAATGCCAAGCAGAGCAGGCCGTGCGGGCAGAGGGCGTTTACGTGCTTCTTCAAACAAGCCTTCGCTGCGTAAACGTGCTTTGAGTTCCTCAAAGCGTTTGAAAAGCGCACCCGCTCCCAATGACTTGACACTGTCCACGTAGCATTGAAGCTTGCCATCGCGCTCATAAAAAGAGATGCTGCCATTGACGGCGAGTGCCATGCCATCGCGCAACTCTGGCGCGCCGGAGCGCAAACGCGCATTTTTGAAGAAGACGCACGAGAGTTGCGCATCGCTTTCTTTGAGCGTAAAATAACAATGACCAGAGGGATATGTTTTACAGTTTGAGACTTCTCCCTGCACCCAGAGATTTTGCAATATCTCGTTATACTCCAACAACGTCCTGAGATACGTGGCGAGTTCGTTCACACTTAATACATGCAATTCATCCGTTTCGCCACTAAAGAGAGACCCCTGGCCTACACTGTCCATCCTAATTTGGCTCCTCTTTACTATCGATAATCATCAGTGGTTGGCCATATTCGACAGGCTGCCCATCCTGCACCAGAATTTCAGTCACGCGCCCACCGGTAGGAGCCTCCACCTCATTGATGAGATTTAACGATTGGATCGTTGCAAGCAGTTTACCTGTCTTCACATGGTCGCCTACAGCAACCAGCGTGCCTCCCTTTGGTTTGGCCCACACGTGAAAAATACCGACCAATGGAGCAAGAACCTTCTGCTCTGTGACCGCTTTTGGCACGGCTACCAACTCTGCTTGCGCTGACAGAACCAATTCATGAGACACCTGCCCCTCTGCTAGCTTTGCTTTGCGCAGCAGCAAGCGTGTTCCCTGCCCAATACTTTTGATCTCAAGTTCCGAGATATCACTGCGGTCAAGCAAGCCCACAAGATGCTGTAACTGCTCAACACTAATGGTTTCGAGAAGTTCCTCTGCTTGAGAAGACGAGGAACTTCCATTATATTGCTGCTTATTGCTATCCATACGACAAAACTCCAATGGTATCAGGATGTGAGCGTGAACAGGGCCAGTGCGAACTAATGCTTTCATCAAGGCCTGCTCTTTGAACACATAGCCCGGTACTATGCACGCTCTACATAGGTCCCCGTAGTCGTATTGACACGAATCTGATCGCCCGTCGAGACAAAAAGTGGCACCTGTACAACCAGGCCAGTCTCCGTTGTAGCAGGCTTGGTTCCACCCGTCGCCGTGTCGCCCTTAAAGCCCGGCTCCGTATATGTGATACGCAAAACAACTTTTTCAGGCGGATCGACAGAAAGCGGCTCATCATTATAACGAACAAGGCTCAGTTCCAGGTTATCGATCAGATAGTTTTTGGTATCGCCAAGTTGCTCTTCCGTCAACACAATATCGTCATAAGTGGAAGTATCCATGAAATGATATTGCTCGCCCTCATTGTACTGATAGGTGACGGTTGATTGATCGAGGTAAATGCGCTTGAACTTATCACCGGCATCGCACGTGCGCTCAAAAATCGCCCCTGTGCGCAGATTGCGTAATTTCATGCGCACAATTGCGCCACCACGGCCCATTTTAATATGCTGCCAATCAGAGATGGCGCAGATTTGGCCTTCAAATTCAATTGTGACATTTCTTTTTAGATCACCAGTCGAGATCATGTATATGCACTCCTTTAACGAGAAATCACCAACGTGGTTGGTGACTGAGTTAACACTTCAGCCCCATGCTCTTGTATCAGCACGCAATCTTCTACCCGTGTGCCACTCCAACCCGGAATATAGACACCCGGCTCGACAGTCACGACACAGCCAACAGGAAGAGGCACATTTTCGGGGGCGCGCTGCGAGAGCGATGGGCCTTCATGAATTTGCAAGCCAACGCCATGCCCGGTGCTGTGTACATAGTATTGGGCTAGATCAGCCTGCACCAATACATTCCGCGCTAAGGCATCAGCTGCAATGCCTGACAAGCCCGCATGCAAACCCGCCTCACATGCTCGCATGGCGCGTAGAACCTGCTCATAAACATCTCGCATACGCGCCTCGGCAGGTTCTCCCAGACAGATTGTACGTGTCATGTCAGCGCAATAGCCCTGATAACGCGCCCCCATATCAAGCGTAATCAGTTCACCGCGCTGGATACGGCGCGAGCCTGCCTGCGCGTGCGGCATTGAACCATTTGAACCGGAGGCAACAATCGTCTCAAAGGCAGGCCCATCTGCACCCAATGCAACCATCGTGCGCGCAACCTCCCACTGCACCTCTTTTTCGGTCATCCCCGGCTCAAGCCAGTCGCAGAGATGCGCAAATGTCTCATCTGTGATGGCGATGGCGCGTCTGAGCAACACAAGCTCTTGCGACGACTTCACCAAACGCATAGCCTCCAACGCGCTCTGTTCAAAGGCATGCAATGTATACTGTGCTGTCCCTACCTGGCGTATCTTCTCATACAGTGCATAGCTGATCGCATTTGCCTCAAAACCGATGTTCTGCAAACCATGTTCCTGCGCAAGTTTGAGAACAGCCGCCGCATAGTCACGATTTTCGGGAACCAGTACATCCCAGCCCATGGCCGCTTGCTTCGCCTCCTCCACGTAGAGCGCATTCGTCAGCAAGACATGCTGCTGCTGGCTCACCAAAAGCGCACTATTGCTCTCCACATCCTCGTTTAGCCACCCACTGAGATAAGATCGATTGTGCGGCTGCGTCACATAGAAGGCATCAAGACCTTGTTGCGCAATCCAGACCCGCAATTGCAGTAATCGCTCGTGATTCATAGCTACCTTTCTTTTTGCTGCTCTCGCAATAACTCAGTCAACGCATCTAAGGCCAGCAGGTAGCCATGCCAACCCAAACCAACAATATGCCCGCGACAGATCGCGGCCAACACTGAATGATGGCGAAACGCTTCACGTGCATAGATATTGCTCAGGTGTACCTCTATTGCAGGCAACGTACTTGTCACAAGGGCATCGCGTAGAGCCAGCGAATAATGTGTCAAGGCCCCTGCATTGATAATCACCCCATCTAGATTTGGTGTATGCTCTTGCAGATAATCAATCAAGGCCCCTTCATGATTTGATTGAAAACACTGCACCGTAACACCATGCAACAATGCCCGCTCTTGAAGTTGAGCGTTGATGCGTTCGAGCGTCATTGTGCCATAGATGGTAGGTTCACGTGTTCCCAGCATATTGAGATTTGGCCCATTCAAGACAGCAATTGTCACCATCGTAGTAGCATCCCTCTCTAGCGGTGTTGTTGGTGTGGGTGATGTGGATGGGCAAAGAACGTTTCGACCACAGAACGCACCAGCTCATCAGGCAATGGCGTGACCGTCACCTCCCCAAGCTGACGCGGCATAATCCAGCGTACCCGCTTGCTGGCAACTTTTTTATCCATCTGCATCGCCGCCAGAATGGCTGCCGCCTGTGCAGAACCATTATAAGAGGTCGGCAAACCCAAATCTGCCAGCAAATGGTTCTGACGCTGCGCATCCTCTGGTGCAAACATGCCTGCGGCGCAAGCCAACTGAGCAGCAGCTACCATCCCAAGCGAGACAGCTTCGCCATGTAGCCACTCCCCATAGCCCGCGACATTCTCTAAAGCATGTCCAACCGTATGCCCGTAGTTCAGGATTGCCCTACGCCCTTGTTCACGTTCATATTCTTCAATAATGGCAATTTTCAGATCGATACAACGTGCTACAATTTGACATACCAGCGCAATAGGGGGATGAGAGAACGCCCGCAAGGCAATAGCATGCATTTCCAACAAAGCAAACAGTTCGGCATCGAGTATGATACCATATTTTACGACTTCTGCCCATCCCTCTGTGCGTTCGCGCACGGGCAGAGTCAGCAAAAGAGCGGGGTCGGCAAGTACAAGACGGGGATGGTAAAACGAGCCGATCAGGTTTTTGCCACGTGGGTGATTGATCCCTGTTTTGCCACCAATGGCAGCATCAACTTGCGCCAAGAGCGAAGTTGGAATCTGCACCAATGGCACACCGCGTAGATACGTCGCAGCAGCATAGCCGGCGAGATCACCAACCACACCACCGCCAAAAGCAATAATAGCTTCACGCCGCTCAGCATGTTGCTCCAGGAGCCAGTCATAGATTGCATTCAATTGGAGTGGCGATTTGCTCGCTTCACCAGCAGGAACGACATAAAGTAATGGCTCAAAACCCGCTTGTGCCAACTGCTGCATGAGTAGCGGCCCGTAGAGACGCTGCAAGTTACTGTCGGTGACAAGGAATACGCGCGCAGGCAGGTTGAGTTCGTGCAGGTACGAGGCCAGGCGCCCCACACCCCCCCACTCAACAATAGTCTCATACCCAAGGCCAACATGGACAGGACGCCGGATAGGAGCAACACCACCCAGTTCTCCTATGCTAATCAGTAGAGCCAGTATCTCTTGCGCGACCTGTTCTGCTGTTTTCGCCTCGGTCGAACAGGCATACTCAGCCTCTTCATACCAAGCAGTACGCTCAATAAGCAATTGCTGGAAACGCGCCAGCGGATCGGAACCAGAGAGCAAGGGGCGTTCTTCAAGTGCCTCACCACGAGCCAACGCGCCTTGCCACTGCTGTTGCAGCCGCTGTAAAGCGGTATGCGTGTTGACCTGCAAGAGTATACGAAGACCGCGTTCCGCCATTATTTGACGATTTTCTGGCCGTAGCACAATGCCACCACCAGTAGCAATAATAGCCCCTTCTGTCTGGGCTGCCTGCGCCAAAGCGCGACTTTCACAGGTACGGAAATACGCCTCACCGTGCCGAGCAAAAATAGCCGAAATGCGCTCTCCACACTCCTCCTCTATGAGCGTGTCAACATCGAGTAAGGGTCGGCCTAACCGTTGTGCCAAAATCTGCGCGACGGTGCTTTTACCACTGCCTGAAAGTCCTAATAAAAAAATTGTTCGCATGTGTGCTATTGTACCACGATGGTCTCTGCGCGACTATCATCTGACGCGGCACAATCGCTATAGAATGCGGCGTCTCAGTGGAGATTTTTTGCGTAGCGTTGGCAAATTTGCGGAAAACCTACTTGACAAGGGTAGGCAACAATGCTATAGTATGTCCATTCAAGGGCAATTAGCTCAGTCGGTTAGAGCGCCACGTTGACATCGTGGAGGTCACAGATTCGAGTTCTGTATTGCCCACCAGGCTGCTTCAGAAGAAGCAGCCTTTTTGAATTTCAAATGCACTCGCACTTGTTATTTTTTCACAAGTGGCAGATTCATACCCTCATCACGTGTACGATGCGAGACAACCACATCTTTAATGCCACCTTCTGGATACACCAGTTTGGCCTCTGCTGGCGGCAGCAAACTCGCCACTTCTTTCAGCACTGCATCTAGAAACTGGTCCTCTGGCACGGTCTTGACCACCTCACCTTTGCGGAAAATGATGCCTTTGCCTTTGCCACCCGCCAGGCCCACATCGGCGTCACGCGACTCACCAGGCCCATTGACGACACAGCCCATCACGGCAACCTGTATTGGGGTCTGCACTTTTGCCAGACGCTTCTCTACTTCGTTCGCCACCTGCACGACATCGATTTCGACACGCCCACATGACGGGCAGGAGACGAATGTGACGCCTCGATTACGTAATTCGAGCGAACGCAGAATTTCATACGCGACGGGGATCTCTTCTTCCGGTTCCGCACTCAGGCTTACACGTATAGTATCGCCGATGCCGTCAGCCAGCAGCAAGCCAAGACCTACAGCCGATTTGACTGAGCCAGAAACCAATGTTCCGGCCTCGGTAATCCCCAAGTGCAGAGGATAATCTGAGCGTTGTGAGAAGAGACGATAAGCCGCAATAGCAGTAAGTACAGACGACGATTTAAGCGAGACCGCGATAGTATGATACTCCAGTTCTTCGCACCAGCTAATATACTCCAGGGCCTTGTTCACCATACGTTCCACGAGATGTTCGCGCTCTTTACGCCGTACTTCCGCCGGGTCAGTACGCTCTAAAACACCGTCATCGCGTAGACGAACTTGAATGCGCTGCATCTGGGCCATTTTGTCGAGCGCGTCAATCGAACCAGAATTGACGCCGATGCGCATCGCGATATCGCGTTCTTTGGCAGCTTTGACAATCTGTTCTAGCGACTTACGCCCATTGAGCAGATTGCCGGGATTAATCCGAACTTTATCTACACCTTGCCGAATAGCTTCTAGGGCCAAGGCAGGGTTATAATGAATATCCGCGACGAGCGGGATGTGAATACGTTGCTTAATCTCGCCCAAGACCACAGCATCTTCCATCTCTGGTACGGCCACACGCGCAATTTCGCAGCCAACATCTTCCAGACGATGAATCTGAGCCACGGTGCTTGCTACATCACGAGTATAGGTCGTTGTCATGGATTGCACTGCAATAGGTGCATCTCCGCCAATGACGAGTTTGCCAACATGTATCTGCCGCGTTTTTCTTCGCATATGTTTCGTTACTCCAGTGCAACAACCTAGCCGCCCCAGTGAGTGATATCACTAATCGTAATGACCACCATCAGGGTGAGCAAGATTGCCATACCAATAAAATTAATTAACCCCTCGCGCTCCGGTTTGAGACGTTTGCCGCCACGCAGCAATTCAATCAGTATTAATAGGATGCGCCCACCATCCAAAGCAGGGAAGGGGAGAATATTTACAATTGCCAGGTTGAGACTTAAGACAGCTGTTAGACTGAGAATAGGCCACCAGCCAAAACTTGGAACACTCTGCGCTACCTCACCAGTGATCTTTACAATGCCAACAGGGCCAGCCAGCTGCGGTTTTACCGAGCCTGTCACCATTTGGCCGATAGAGCCGAGAAAATCGTGTGTCACTTGATAAGTATGAACCACACCTCTGAATGGGGTCTGCCAGATAGGATAGGTAGCAAACGTCACTTTGACATTGCTATCATCAATCCCCATCGCTCCTTGACCAGCGGGAGGATGCAGACGCGCATTGACCGTGGTATGGATGATCGTTGTGCTTCCGGCATGGCGTAAGGTCAGTTGTATCGGCAAGACGGCATTCGGATTACTCTCTTTATCAGCCGCAAGCGCACTCTGTACAATGTTCTGGATATCGCTAAAAGAACCGACGGACTGCCCATTCACGGCAAGGATCATATCACCGGATTGTAAACCTGCCACAGCGGCAGGCGTATTGGCAACAACATGGCCAATCACGGGTGGGATGACAGGTTCACCTAAACCGTAGGCGATACTGAACAGGACCATGGCCAGGATCACATTCATAGTCACGCCCGCACACAGCACAATGATGCGTTTACCCGCCGACTTGGCAGCAAAGCTCTGTTCATCATAGTGCCCTTGCTCATCCAGCATATCACCATTTTCACCCGGCATGCGCACAAACCCACCAATGGGGAGCAGATTGAGCGAGTATAAGGTGTGATTTGAAACAGGTGCATTCACAGCGGTGATGCCCCCACTGGTTCCACTGAAAGGCGTATTTTTCTGGTCGAGTTCCGCGCTCTCTTCTGTTTGGCCACCCCCAAACCAGACAACTTCCCAACCACCTTGGTCACGTCTACGAATACCAACTAAACGTGGAGGGAAACCCAGGCCAAACTCTTCTACACGAATGCCCGCCCACTTGGCGGTAATAAAATGCCCAAATTCATGCACAAGCACAAGCAACCCAAAGACTGGAATAGCCGCCAGCAGATACCAATTATTCATTTTTTTGTCCTTTTATCCATACAGTATCTCTTATGACCTAAACACCGATAGCACGCTAGATATGCCGCACAGAGCTTTTGCTCAATGTACGTACCATAGCACGTGCCCATGCACTGGCTTCGATGGTTGCCGCAATATCAGGATAGGATATTGATTGGTGTCGTTCCAATACGGCTTCAATTAATTCAGCAATTTCCAGAAACCCTATCTGTCCCGTTAAGAAGAGTTCAACCGCCTCTTCATCGGCACCGACCAACGCGCTTGGATAGGTCCCACTCAAACGCGCAGCCTCTAAAGCAAGACGGAAACAAGGGAAACGTGGAATGTCCAGTTCTTCAAAATTCAGGTGCGCGACGCTCGGCCAATGTAAATCGCGGACAAGCCCCGTCTCTGCGGACGGCAAACGGGTGGGATATGCCAATGCATGCATAATCGGTAGGTGCATACTGGGCAGACTCGCCTGCATTTTAAGCGAGCCATCAATAAATTCGACCATCGAATGGACAATACTTTCAGGATGAACCACAACCTCTATCTGCTCATATGGCACATCAAACAGCCAGTGTGCTTCTAGCACTTCCAGCCCTTTATTCATCAGCGTTGCGCTATCAATGGTAATTTTGGCACCCATCCGCCATGTGGGGTGGGCAAGAGCCTGCTCAACCGTGACAGCGCGCAATTGCTCTAACGACGCCCGCCGGAAAGGGCCACCGGAGGCAGTCAGGATCAGACGGCGGATTTCGCTCTTGCTCTCACCGTGCAGGCATTGCCAGATGGCACTATGCTCACTATCGATAGGCAAGATCGCAACGTGCGCACGGTGCGCGGCATTCATCACCAAATGACCCGCCATGACCAGCGTCTCTTTATTGGCAATCGCAACCGTTTTGCCAGCACCGATGGCAGCGAGCGTTGGTTGTAGGCCCATGAGACCCGAGGTTGCAGCAACAAAGATATCAGCGTCGGCATAGGTAGCCACAGCCAGGAGGCCCTGGGGTCCTAGAATAGCCTCTGGCAATTGCGTGCGCACAGCCTGTTCTACCCCCTGCGTATCGGCAAAACAGGCAACGAGACTAGGGTGGAATTCCTGAACCTGTTGGGCCAATAGTGTCACATTGCTACGAGCCGCTAGCGCGACGACTTGAAAATGATCAGGGAAACGCCGTACCACGTCGAGCGTTTGTCGGCCAATGGACCCTGTGCTGCCAAGCAAGGCGATACGCCTCGGAAAGGTTGTCATAAAGTTTCTTACCTATGGGCGACGCACGGCGTTACCCTTCACTCACAGTAGTCTTACTACATATCACATCTATCAGATTATAGCATGGACGCACCAAAACATAGCCGGAGGGTATAGATAGCCGGCATGCCACCGATCTTCATCCCCACCAGAGGAGTCAATAGCGGTAGTTATTTTCCAATCACTTGTGAGAACACGTATACCACAATCACGGCAAAGAGGAGACTATCCACACGGTCGAGCATCCCCCCATGGCCCGGCATGATCTGCCCACTATCTTTGACATGCGTCTGGCGTTTAATCAGCGATTCCGCAAGGTCGCCCAGAACAGCGGCAACGCCAAGCAGAAGGCCCAAAACAACCGCAAGATACCAGGGAACCTCTAACGGAACAACGGTCAGCAAGAGAGCAGCAGTAATCGAAAGGACAAAGCCGCCCAACACACCCTCCCATGTCTTGGCAGGGCTGATAGCAGGAGCCAGCTTATGCTTACCCAGATAGCGACCCGCAAAAAAAGCCGCGGCATCAAAACCCCAGACCCCCAGAAAAACCATGAGCAGCCACCACGCGCCGCGAGGGAGGAACAACCAGGAAGCACTGGTGGGATGCAAGAGAGCCGGCTGATAGCCACGCAGGAGGAGAAAGAAACTCATCGGCCAGCCCAAGTAGATAGAGATAGCCAACGTCAAGGCCCAGTCTACCATGGCTCCATCGAGTTTTTTGCGAAAGAAAAGCCAGGGAAAAGAGACGAGCAGTGCGCCCCCAAGTCCTGTCTCCAGAATCAAAAGGCGTTGCTGTGGCAGCATAGCAGCGATTAAGAAAAGCGTACTCAGTCCAAAAGTGATCCAGATCAGCGGGTGATAGCCGGCATGCAGCATCATTTGATGCAATTCTAGCGTACCGAGTACGACGACCAGGAGCGTGGCAGCGAAGGCGGCCCATCCCCCTAACCAGACAAAGGTGAGAACAATGGGCATAGCAATAAGAGCCGTAATCCAGCGTTGCCCAACGGACGCCGATTGTGGCTTACTTTTGACCGGCTCAGACGCTTCCGGTTGTTGATGTTGTTCATTTGCGTGTTGCAAACGCTTCACACTCCCACATGTAATCAAAACAGGTAAGGGGTGAGTAGAAGAACCACCCTTACCTGTTTCGCGTCTGTTATTGGTTTGAGGGAACAGAAACTTTACCAAAGCGTCGTTGACGCTGACGGTAGCTGTCCAATGCAGCCAACAAATCCTCGCGTCCAAAATCAGGCCAAAGCGTCGGAGTTGCATAGTATTCACTGTAGGCAGTTTGCCAAAGCAAGAAATTACTCACGCGCATCTCACCCGCCGTGCGAATAACGATATCCGGGTCTGGCAAATCACGTGTATACAGGTAAGACGCGATGAGTTCCTCAGTGATGGTATCAGGACTGCGCCCGTCGGCGATAATTTGACGCACGGCATCGACAAGCTCTGCTCGCCCACCGTAGTTAAAACAGACATTGAGGCCAATGCGGGTATTGTTGCGAGTTAACTCAACAGAGTCACCCACGGCCTTTTGAATATCAGGTGAAAGGTCTTGTAAACGACCAAGATGGCGCAGACGTACCCCATCGCGATGCAATTTCTCTAAGTCGGAACGGATAGTTTCCCAAAAGAGGCGCATCAGGCCATCAACCTCAATACGAGGCCGCCCCCAATTTTCAGTTGAGAAAGCATACACGCTCAGCATTTCAATCTGTTCATCCGAGGCCCATTCCACAACACGACGAAGAGAAGCAACACCGGCCTTATGGCCCGCCAGGCGTGGAAGGTGGCGGCGTGTCGCCCAGCGTCCATTGCCATCCATAATGATAGCCACATGACGAGGGGTTTGGGCCTGTGCGGATTGCTCAGACGGAACGGGTATCGGCTGCGTTGAAACATGCTCTTTCCCTTGTGCGGGAAAAAGATGATTGATCTTGGTCAAAGTCAGACCTCCAGAATCTCCTGTTCCTTCGATTTCCCGACCTTATCCATCTCATCGATGTAGCGGTCGGTGAGCTTCTGTAGCCGTTCGATGCTACGTTTCAGCTCATCTTCGGAAACGTCCTTCTTTTTTTCACGTTCACGTAATTTATCATGAATGTCGCGCCTGACATTACGAACCGCGACTTTGTGTTCGTCTAGCTTTTTATGCAAGGCTTTCACCATATCGCGGCGACGCTCTTCGCTCATTGGCGGGATATTCAAGCGCACAACCAGTCCATCGTTCGTGGGATTAATACCCAAGTCCGATTTCTGAATGGCCTTCTCAATATCAGTGAGCATCTTACGGTCCCAGGGCTGAATCACCAACTGGCGAGCCTCGGGAGCCAAAATCGATGCGATCTGATTAATTGGCGTTGGAGTGCCATAGTAGTCTACCTGAATACGGTCCACCAGGGATGGACTTGCGCGCCCAGTACGAATTGCAGCAAGGTCTTGCTTCAGTGCCTCGATGGCCTTCTGCATACGCCGTTCAGCGTCCGCAAATAAATCTGCTGTCATACCAATCTACTCCCTTGTTCTACGGGTGTTTACCACAGCTTACACCCCCAAAAGCGGGACGTGACAACAAACGGTGCTTACTGACACCATTAGAGGGATTCGTCCACGTCTGAAACGAGTGTACCACACTTTTCGCCCCGCACAATGGCTTCCAACGCGCCCTCCTGGCGCAGATTGAAGACAATGATCGGCATGTGATTATCTTTGCACAACGAAATCGCAGTGCTATCCATGACCTTCAGTCCCATATTGAGCGCACGCATGTAACTCAACATCTCAAACTTGCGCGCATTGGGATTACGACGCGGGTCATCGTCATAGATACCGTCTACCTGAGTTGCTTTAATAAGCACTTGAGCGTTTAGCTCAACCGCACGCAAGGCCGCAGCTGTATCCGTCGTGAAAAATGGATTGCCGCTGCCCGCAGCCAGGATCACCACGCGCCCCTTCTCCAGGTGACGAACCGCACGGCGGCGAATAAATGGCTCTGCAACAGGAGGCATCTCAATGGCAGTTTGAACGCGCGTCACCATACCTAGCTTCTCCATCGCATCTTGCATGACGAGTGAATTCATGACTGTCGCTAACATCCCCACATAGTCGGCAGTAGCTCGATCTATACCCGTTGCTGCAGCATCAGCTCCACGCCACATGTTGCCGCCGCCAATGACGACCGCAATCTCAATCCCCAGGCTTTGGACACGCTGTACTTCGCACGCGATGCGCCGCACGGTCTCAGCATCAATACCATAGCCATGTGGGCCAAGTGCCTCACCACTCATTTTCAGCAGAATGCGCTGATATTTGATCTTGCCTACCATACCTCACCCTTCGTGTACAGATTATGCCTATGCCCCACGTTACTACTCGCCCAGTTTGAAGCGGCTAAAACGCCGCACGACGATATTCTCGCCTGTCTCAGCAATCACTTTACGTACCAGGTCGCTCACTGTAATTGCGTCATCTTTGACCCAGTGCTGCATCATCAACACATCGGACTCTAACGCTTTCTTGAGCTTGCCCTCAACGGCAACAGCGCGCTTATCTTCCGCCACACGTGCCATTGATGGGTCTTCAAGAACCTTCTTCGTTTCCGCTTCAATCACCTCAGCAGGAACGTCTTCATAGCTGACATACTTCGGGGCCATGCCCGCAATCTGTAAAGCCAACTCACTCGCAAGATGGTGGAAGCGTTCGCTACGCGCAACAAAGTCAGTGCTGCAATTCAACTCCAGCAAAACGCCCACGCTATGGTTATGGTGGACATAGGAAAAGACACCACCCTCCCTGGTCTCGCGGTTGGCGGTAATCATCTTGTCCGCTTTTTTATCGCGCTTGGCCTCCAAAATCTTGACGGCCTCTCCCCAGCTTTTGGCATCAGTCAATGCATTTTTGCAGTCGGCAAACGTTGCGCCTGTCTCCTCGCGCAACTTCTTTACGTCCCCAGCGGAGTACTCCATGATCTCGTTCTCCTCATTCTTGTTGTTGTATCATACTCAGGCCAACACCGTAGTGCAATGGTCTCTGTCCATTTTTTGGGTTCCTGAGTGCTTGACAAATTCGATTTCGCCTGCTAGCAAGAGGTCCTTGCCGCATAGGGCGTCAGTTTTATCTGGCGGATGACACAGGAAGAGCGGGAGGTGAGAGGCACACGCCCCTTGCCTCCCGCCCCAATGGTACTCGATTTATAGTGCGTCTTTTGCCACAAGTTCCGGCTCAGCAGCAGGGCTTGCCACTTCTGGCACTGGCGGCGCAACAGCTTCAGCCGCGACAACATCGACAGCAGGCAACGCCGGGGGAGCGGCGACAACCGGAGTGGGAGCGGCAACGGGCAACGCGCTCTCGCCGGAGAAGTCACTTCCGTCACTATCCTTCTGCTGCGCTTCCAGCTCGCGCCGTCCCTCGATCACGGCATCGGCAACCTTAGCACACAGCAAACGAACGGCACGAATAGCATCATCATTCGCAGGAATCGGATAATCCATCTCATCGGGGTCGCAGTTCGTATCCGCAAGCGCGATAATAGGAATTTCCAGGCGACGCGCCTCCATCACAGCCGTGCGCTCTTTGCGCGTATCAATAATAAAAATGGCACTGGGCAAGCGGCGCATGTCTTTGATGCCACCCAAGATGCGTTCTAAGCGGGTAATATCGTCTTGCAAACGCTGGGCTTCTTTTTTGGGCAGACGCTCAAACTCCCCACGATCACGCCGACCTTCTAAGTCACGTAGATAGTTAATGCGCAATTGGATCGTTTTAAAGTTTGTTAACATGCCACCAAGCCAGCGTTGGTTTACATAATACATCCCACAACGTTTGGCCTCTTCCGCGACAGCTTCTTGGGCCTGCTTTTTTGTTCCCACAAACAGCAATGTTTCGCCATTGGCCGCAAGCTGCTCGACGAATTTGTAGGCGTCGTTCAGGCGCGTGACCGTCTGTTGAAGGTCAATAATGTGAATGCCATTGCGGTCCGTAAAGATGAACTGCTGCATCTTCGGGTTCCAGCGTCGCGTCTGATGTCCAAAGTGAACACCCGCCTCCAAAAGTTGCTTCATTGAGATAATGTTTGCCAAAAGTGTTTCCTCCCTTTGTGCCTCCGCTCTCTGCGCTTTGCAGCGTTTGGGTCCCCCAGGCGTTTGCGTTCTTCGATACCACAGCATGGACCCCAGGGTTTACACGGGTTGGAGAGCGTGCGTATTTCTATTTTTTTCTGCGGAAGCCACCTTCCGCTAAGTCGCAAGTTTAGCACGGTTTTATAGGATTTGTCAATTAGTCTGTGCTCGTGATGTGGCTCTGCACAAATTTGGGTGCTGCCTGGTTACTGCAGTGTATTGTTGTAAATAGTTGTGCATCATGTTTGCTGTCAGATTGTTGTCTCTGATCTATGGTTTTTCGGGTAAGCGTGCGAGAATTTGTTGTAGTAAGGTCGTGTGCTGTTGCAGCAAGGTTGTATGTTCTGCAATCTTGCTATCTTGCTCGGTGAAACGTTGGCGCATCTCTGTTTGTAGCCCGACAACTTTCCCATCTAACTCAGTGAAACGCTGGTCTTGCTCGGTGAAACGTTGGCGCATCTCTGTTTGTAGCCCGACAACTTTCCCATCTAACTCGATGTGTTGGTCTCTCAGTTCGGCGAGTTGTCGGTTTGTAAATTCGTCGTGGGCTATCAGAACATCGAAAAGTTTATCGTATCTCTCATTGAGTTTTTCGAGTGTGGCTTTGTTTACTAATGCCCCTATTGCAATGGTTTGCAACTCAATGGTTTTCTTGAGTTGGGCGTATTCTTGCTCAAGGGTATGGTGTTCTCGCTCGATGGTCTGTTGTTCTCGTTCAAGGGCTTGCAATCGTTCTTCAATGGTAGACATTGCTTTTCTCCCTCTTGTGATAGCTGTCCTGATGGGTATAGTATACCATATTTTTATGATTGGGTCAGGATATGATATTTTTTGCTTCTTCTAGGGTAGCTTGTTTAGCCATATCCTTATTGCTGATTGTTATCGTTTGCTCATTTGCTATAAAACGGCTTCTCAGGCTGTTTCACGTTTTTGAAAATCTGGTAGGTTCCTGCTTGTTAAACAGAGGCAATAGCTTTGTTTCTGATGCGCTTATGTTGTAGACATGAGGGAATGCGACCCTCTCGTCAAACGGGCTAAAATAACATATACTTTGCTCAAGAAGAAATGGAATAGGTGGAGAGATGTGATGCGGAGAAAACAACACCATTATCGTGTACAATTGGTCGCTTATGATGCTTTACCTGCAACATTACGGCATATCCCACTCAAGCTACTCTCTCCTTATGCGACGCCAGGTCCCACACCACTTGCGCCCCCACGCGCTTCCGCGAAAAGACAACCAGCTCGACCACGCAAAATTCACCTTCTCCCTACGGCAAAAACACCGGAAATCTGATATGGTACAATACGAGAAGAGACAAACAACTACCAGTAAATCCAGGAATGGGTATAGTGTGCGAGAAAAACGAGTTTCAGAGCAGCAAGCCCGCTCTTCACAGGAACGAATAGAGAGTAAAGCATCATTTCTGGCACAAAGTGACATTTTTCGCCATTTGAGTGCCGACGAGATCACTGAACTAGATCGCCTTACCACTATCATGACCTATCAGCCGGGGCGCGTCTTTTATCGCCCCGGCGAAACTGGCCATGTTCTCTTTCTGCTGCGCACAGGGCGTGTTCAACTCTACCATCTCTCCACCGACGGGCGCAAACTCGTCACGGCCACCCTGACAGCAGGCGCATGCTTTGGAGAGATGCCGTTGATTGGGCAGGGCATGTACAATAGCTTTGCCGAAGCACTTGATAACTCGCGCATCTGTGTGATGAGTCGTCATGAGGTCGAAAGCCTACTCACACGCAAACCGGCTGTGGCGTTAGCACTCCTGCAAATCGTGGGGCAACGCCTGGTTCAGCTTGAAACACAACTCATCGATACTACGTTTAAAAGTAGTCATGCACGACTCGCTACGTTGCTGTTACAACTGGCACAACCAGGCCAGCAGCATGGCCAAACACAAGTTGTGCATGGCTTCAGTCAAGAAGAACTGGCAGAACGGCTCGGGGTCTATCGCGAAACAGTCAGTGTGGCACTGCGCGATTTGAAAGAGGCCGGAGCCATTGTGCCGGGGCGCAAACATATCACGATTCTCAATGCTGCGTACCTGCATGAAATCGCTTCCGCATAGTGGAGAAGAGAATATCTATGTCCGATATTATCCGTGCCAATAACATCAAAAAATTCTATCGCAATGGACAGGTGCGTATCGAGGCACTTGCAGGCGTCGATTTGACGGTGGAACAAGGCGAGATGATCGCCATTATGGGTCCTAGCGGCTGTGGCAAAACCACCATGCTCAACTGTCTCTCCGGCCTTGATACTATCGACGAGGGCGACATTTTCATTCGTTGCGACAATCTGCGTGACCTGAGCGATAGAGAACGCACGACCTATCGAGCAAAAAATATGGGTTTTGTCTTTCAAGAGTTTAATCTGTTGCCCGTGCTATCGGCAGTGGAGAATATAGAATTGCCGATGCTGGTCGCGAAGGTTCCCAGCAACAAGGCACACAAACGGGCATTGGAAATGCTCGCGCTAGTTGGTCTGGCTGACCGCGCCCGTCATCGTCCTGCCGAGCTTTCTGGCGGTCAACGCCAGCGTGTCACCATCGCACGTGCCCTCACTAATGCGCCAGCCATTGTCTGGGCAGACGAGCCAACTGGCAATTTAGATAGCGAGACGGCTCTGGAAATCATGGACCTTTTAAGCCGCCTCAACAAAGAAAATGGGCAAACCTTTGTCATTGTGACGCACGCCGCCGATGTGGGCCAGCGCGCCCATCGCATCATCACGATGCGTGATGGGCGCATTCTCACGTAAGCTTGGCTCGGCTTTCGTTCTCAGTACGCGCTATTGAGCCAACGAGTGCAGACCCTCACCAATCATCGAGCGCACAACATCCTTGATATGCGAGGATGACAGCCCATAGAGTTCTTTCAGAATAGTGGGCGCACCATGTTCCACAAATGTATCGGGCAGGCCAATCAGGCGCGTGTCAACATCGTGTAAGCCATGCTGTTCCAACAACTCTAACACCGCACTGCCAAAACCGCCCGCTACAACATGGTCTTCGATTGTCACGATGCGACGCGTGTTCCTTGCCAGATGCAAGATCATCGCCTCATCGAGTGGCTTCGCCCAACGCGCATTGACAACAGTAGCCTGAATGCCCTCTTCGAGCAACTCTTTGGCAGCCACCTCTGCCTGCGCTACCATCGAGCCATAGGCCAGCAGCGTACAGTCCGTTGTAGCAGCTTCTTCTAATGTCGCCGGACGTAGCAATTCTGCTTTACCTATCTCAAGGGTGTGCATTTCTTTGGTCATTGGCACACCGAGAGCCTTCCCGCGTGGATAGCGCAAGCTCACCGGACCATCCATATAGATGGCGGTATAGAGCATATGACGCAATTCTTCTTCATCTTTTGGAGCCATGACGGTCATATTGGGAATCATGCGCATGAAGGCGATATCGAAAACGCCATGCTGTGTCTGCCCGTCTTCACCCACAATACCCGCACGATCCATAGCAAACACGACATGCAGATTTTGCACGCAGATGTCATGAATCACCTGATCGAAGGCACGCTGCATAAACGTCGAATAGACGGCAACAACCGGACGCAAGCCCATGACGGCCATTCCACCAGCGAAGGTCACAGCATGTTGTTCCGCAATACCAACATCAAAGTAACGTTCGGGGAAACGTTGATGCAACTTCTTCAATCCAGTCCCCTCTTCCATGGCCGCCGTCACGCCCACAACAGACTGGTCTTGTTCCGCAATCGCGACAAGTGCGTTGGCGAATACCTCAGTGTAGGTCGCAGGGTCATTTGGATTCTTCTTAATGATGCCGCTTTTGTAATCAAATGCGCCTGGGCCATGCCATTTCGTCGAGTCTTGCTCTGCAACATCCCAGCCTTTGCCTTTTTTCGTCACGACTTGCACAATGACCGGACCCTCGATCTTCTTCACATTTTCAAAAACATCGAGCAGTAAGGGAATATTATGCCCGTCAAACGGCCCAAAGAATTTTAAGCCCAACTCCTCAAAAATCGCGCCACTCTTGCTCGGCAGCATAAACTGTTTAAAGCTCATCTCTGCACGACCAGCTGCCGAACGAGCCAGATCGCCCACAACGGGCAAACGCTCAATAGACCCCTTTGCCATGTCGCGCAATCGCTGATAACTCGGCGTGGTCTGCATATGACGAACCTTACCCAGATAATGAGAGATAGCTCCAACATTATCGGAGATAGATTTTTCATTATCATTTAATACGATAATCAGGTTTTTTTTCAAGCTGCCCGCGTTATTAATGGCCTCAAGAGCCATGCCACCGGTTAATGCACCATCACCAATGATTGCCACCACTTTGAAATGCTCTCCTTGCAGATCACGCGCTACCGCCATCCCCAAGGCAGCCGAAATGGAGGTGCTAGCATGACTTGCTCCAAAGGTATCATAGGGACTCTCATCACGGCGCAGATAACCAGAGAGACCCCCAAACTGGCGAATAGTATGAAAACGGTCACGCCGCCCAGTCAAGAGCTTATGGACATACGCCTGATGGCCAATATCCCAGACCAGCATATCCTTAGGCGTTTCGAATACATAATGAAGGGCCATCGTCAATTCGACAACACCCAGGTTAGGAGCCAGGTGACCGCCTTTCACCGAAACTTTCTCGATGACCTCGCGCCGAATCTCTTCAGCTAACTGCTCCATCTGCAAAACGTTTAACGCCCGTAGCTGTTCAGGGCTATCAATGCTATCAAGAATTCTAGTCAAGGTTTCCTCCCAATACTAATTTCCGGCTCCTTTTGCACGACGCAACATACAACGAGCAGACATCCCGAAAAGGTTCTCATTATTGCATTTAGTAGATGCACAAACACAAGAGAAAGGGTGCATTCACGGAGTCCTCACCTTATTATACGAAACAAAGACAAGGTAGCAACGACTCTAAACCAGAAAATTCATGCACTTGGGGGCTTGACAGAGCCTCAACCTTCTTCTCAGGCGGCCTGAACAAGCTTTACCCCCATCTTGACAGTCTTGCTCTTTCTCCTTATTATTGCAACAATAGCAATACGATCATATTCAGGAACAGCATGCCGAATATGCTCTACCTTTCTTTCACATGGCATGGATACGTACAGTATCCTATTGATCAGCGTTATATAGAGAACAAATACCAGAGAGAGGACCAAACCATGACGAGAAAAGAGAACGAGAAAGAGTCGGATCGTCCCCACTACTACTCACAGTTCTGGTTAGATGTCGCAGCGGGGCGACGCATTATTGGCACCCCAAGGCCGGGTGAAGAAGGGGAAACAGCAGAAGCAGAGCCTGTCGAGCCTGTTGCGCCACGCCGTAGCGGACGAACAAACAATGCAAGCGAGTCACGAACGGCGATGGATGGACATCGCGAAACGATTGTGCATCCTGTTGTCGAAGCTGCAAGCGACGAGTTTGCCGATAACGACGAAATCGGGGGGGTCGATGATATAGATTTCGACCAAGCCGATAGCGAGGACGCGGGCGCACCCGATGTAGACCTCGGCCCGTTAGACGCAAAAGCGACCGACGAAGACGCGGAGGAGACAGGTGAAGACGAGGAAGAAGTCTTCGAAGAAGAGGAGGAAGAAGACGAAGACTGGGCCGGACGAGGACGCAAGAAACCCAAACCCACTCGTCAGGTAAAACAGCCACCCAAGCGCGTTAAACGCGAGCGTCGCGTGTAATACGCCAGCAGAGCCTCTCTGCCAAACGGCCACAGCCACAAGATCGCCAAAGCGGCATGACATCGACAATGGGTGTCATGCCGCTTTGGCAGGCAGTAGCGGCCCTTAAGGGTAAATTCCCCGAATTTGGGTGGCTTCCGCAACACGCGAGATGGCAAGCATGTTAGCCGCGAGACGCATATCACAATGGTATTGGTCGGCCCGCTCTGCCACTGATTCAAAGGCGCGTGCCATAATCACTTCCAAGCGTTTAGTGATCTCATCAACGCCCCAGAAGAAACTCTGCAAATCTTGCACCCACTCGAAGTAACTGACCGTCACACCGCCGGCGTTGGCCAGGATATCAGGAATCACGACACGGCCCTTCTTAAACAAAAGGGCATCAGCCTCCGGTGTGGTAGGGCCATTGGCCGCCTCGGCAATGATGCTCGCCTGTACACGATCAGCATTAGCAGCCGTAATGACACCCTCCGTCGCAGCCGGTATGAGAACGTCACATGGAACCTCTAAAACGTCCTGCACACGCACCTGCTGGGCCCCAGGGAAACCCACCACTGAGCCACGCTCCTGTTTGTGGCGCAAGACCATTGCCGGGTCAAAACCAGCTTCGTTATAGATGCCCCCGCGTGTATCGCTGACCGCAACGATCTTGCAGCCTTCATTATGAAACAGGCGAGCCGCAACTGAGCCAGCATTGCCAAAACCCTGAATACTGACACGCGCACCCCGTAAAGACATGCCTAAGCGTTTTGCCCCTTGACGGGTTACAAACAGGACACCCGTTGCTGTCGCATCGTTGCGTCCCTCGCTACCACCGATAGAAAGCGGCTTCCCAGTCACAACAGCGGGAATGGAAAAGCCCTCATGCATCGAATAGGTATCCATAATCCAGGCCATTACTTGTGAATTGGTATTGACATCAGGGGCAGGAATATCACTATGAGGACCAATAACAATCGATATCTCAGTCGCATAGCGACGGGTCATACGTTCTAGTTCGGCGGGCGTCATCTGTTTAGGGTCACAAATCACGCCTCCTTTGGCACCACCAAAGGGAATGCCGACAACCGCACATTTCCAAGTCATCCACATCGCTAAGGCCCGAACCTCATCCAGCGTGACATCAGGACTATAGCGAATGCCACCTTTGGCCGGCCCGCGATTCACATTGTGCTGCACCCGATAGCCGGTAAAGGTTTTGATGCGCCCACTATCCAGACGCACCGGGAAATTGACCGCCAATTCCCGTTTAGGTTGACGCAAAATCTCTCGCATATCTTCCGAGAGACCAAGCCGCTCAGCGGCAATCTCAAATTGCTGCACGGCCATCTGATAGGGGTTAATCACCGCAGATGTCACATCATTGTGCATAATCTGCATCTCCTTTTCATGAGGATGCACATAAACCTCACTGGTTATGCCTCATCCAATTTTTTTCGCACTACAGCTTGAACAATATCAGCTTTGGCTTGTCCACGAGTCTTTTTCATGACCTGCCCTACCAGCCATTGCAGGGCATTTGTCTTTCCACCCCGGTAATCCTCAGCCACTTTCGGATTGCTGGCAATAACCTCTGCAACGATGCGCTCAAGTGTACCTTGATCGCTAATTGGAGGCTTCATACCTTTGCGGACAACAATCGCTTCTGGCATCTCACCACTGCGAAATGCTTCCTCCAGGACTTCTTTCGCTTGTGTCCCTGTGATGCGCTCCTGATCGAGCAGATCCAGCAGATTGGCAAAGGCAGCAGGAGTCAACACGCAGTCTTGAATCGATGTTGCTTGTTCTTTGAGAATACGGACGACCTCTGGTAACCAGTTACCAGCAACCTTGCGCGCACGCGCCTGACGATCACGCGTCTGAGAGGCTGTGACCACACGCTCAAAGTAGTCACCCAAGGCCTTATCTTCTGTCAGGATATTGGCATCCTGCACGATAAGGCCGTAATCGGCTTTATAACGCGCACGTCGAGCATCGGGCAATTCAGGCAGATGAGCGCGTATATCGTCCACTAGCTCCTGACGAATCAGCAAGGGCGGCAGATCAGGCTCTGGAAAATAGCGATAGTCATGGGCCTGCTCTTTGCTCCGTTGCGAAACTGTCACACCGCGGGTCTCAAGCCAGCCACGTGTCTCCTGCTGAATCGTCCCCCCGGCACGCAAAACCTCCACCTGACGTACTGCCTCGTATTCAAGGGCACGTTCTACAGAGCGGAAGCTATTCATATTTTTAATTTCGACCTTCGTGCCGAGCTGCTGTTGCCCACGCGGTCGCACAGAGATATTGGCATCGCAACGCAAGCTGCCCTCTTCCATGCGCCCCGATGAGACGCCCAGATAGACCAACAGCTCGCGCAATTGCTGCATGTATAGACGCGCCTCTTCCGGGCTACGCATGTCAGGCTCGCTCACGATCTCCATCAAGGCAGTGCCAGCACGGTTGATGTCAATCAGGCTATAGCCATCGCGGTGCGTCAAGCGAGCAGTATCCTCTTCAAGGTGAACACGTGTGATGCCGATGCGACGCATTTGGCCCTGCACATCTAGCATGACATAGCCATCATGGCTGAGCGGAACATCATACTGCGAAATTTGATAGCCTTTCATCAGGTCTGGATAGGGATAATTTTTGCGGTCAAACTTCGAGTATGCAGGAATAGCGCAATTGAGCGCGAGTGCGGTCATAATCGTATAAGTCACGGCCTCTTGATTAATGACAGGCAAGACGCCAGGCATCCCCATACAAACAGGACAAACATGCGTATTGGGAGCTTCATTGGCGTAGCCGGTGCTGCACGAACAAAACATTTTGCTCTTCGTCAGCAGTTGCGAATGGACTTCCAAGCCAATTACAATCTCATAGTCGGTTCCAACAGGTGTTGCGCTTGTCGTTGTCATGTCCTTCCTAACCTCGTCAGTCTATTTGGTTTGATCGCACGCACGCCATCCAGCCGTGTGTTGATTATGAAGCTAGTCTAGTCCTTTCCGCTCAATTAGTCAATGGGAAAAGCATGCTATGGCGGTCTCCATGCCCAAATTTACGCGATTGGCCAGTTTATTTTTAGGAAAAGAGCAATAGAGGATATTGGATGGAAGGATAGATACCCTAAAAGTCTTATGCTGTTTGCATTTTTTACAAAATAAGGTATACTTTTCCCTAATAAAGGTAGCCTGAAAAAGACTACTACTGACAAAGTGTACCCGGAAGTGGCACGTATGAGCGGGCAGGAGAGCAATCACATATGTCCCTGATTAACATGGCGAAACGCGAGATCAACTGTAAAATCGTCTATTACGGTATCGGTCTATGTGGAAAAACGACCAACCTTCACTATATTCACAAGGTAGTCAATCCACGTGATGTCGGTGACATGGTTTCTATTGATACCGAAACTGAACGTACCCTGTACTTCGATCTACTTCCCCTCGAACTTGGCAAGGTTCACGGCTTTCAGATTCGTTTTCAACTCTATACCGTTCCTGGTCAGGTTTTGTATCAGCAGACACGCATCTCAGTCTTAAAAGGTGCGGATTGCGTCATCTTTGTCGCCGACTCACAGGCCAGCAAACTACAAGAGAATATCGAAAGCTGGAATGAGTTGCAGGAACAACTGCGGCGCATGAACAAAGATATCAACGATTTTCCGTTGGTCATGCAATGGAATAAGCGTGACTTGCAGGACATACTCCCGGTCTCGGTGCTGGAAAAGTACCTCAACCCCTATCGGGTCCCCAGCTTTGAAAGCGTGGCGGTTACTGGTCTGGGCGTCATCGAGTCTTTGCGCGTAGGCATTAATGAGACGCTACGCCGTCTCGAGCGCAACTAACGCGCAGATGCTAAAAACAGGGTATCGATGTGATGCCCTGTTTTTGTGTAGCAGGGAACAAAAATACCTTGCCGGCCAGTTCCAGCTACACCGTTATGCCATATCTGAAACATGAGACAAAAATCCCCCCTTTTAGTAGATTGTTCATAAAGCATTTTGTGTGTATAATAATCCAACAATCAATGAGGTGTGACGTTCCCCTAGCCGTATAGGGACAACCACCTTTTGGATGCTTGAGTATACTACTGTGCGAGTGGACAACTGACGGGTGGTGATTGCTGTTGCCCACTCCTTCATGAAGGGATTACATGGAAACGATACGTGTCATCATTATTGATGAACAGCCCCTCTTCCGCCAGGGCATTCGCGCAACTCTAGAACAAATGGGCGATTGCGTTATTGTCGGAGAATCGACCGATACCGCCGCCGTGCTGGAACTGGCGCGCACGGCCAATCCTGATGTAGCCCTAATCGACGCTGGTCTCACGTCCTCTGATCCGCTAGAGATTGCCCGCCAGACACGCCACATCGCTCCGCGCATGGCGATCATTATGCTAACACCATCAGAAGATGAAGAGCGTCTGTTTCAGTCCATCAAGGTCGGAGCAGCCGCGTACTATACCCGCAATATCACGCCTGAGGCTTTGGCCGAGGCGGTCCGTAAGGTTAGCCAGGGTGAATACTTAATCAACGATGACGTTCTCTCCAAGCCGCAAATTGCCAGCCGCGTCCTCAAATCATTCCGCGAAATGACGGTTGAAGAAGAGGCAGAAGGCGACGCAAAAGACCCCTATTCGCCACTCTCCAGCCGCGAAGTGGAAATTCTTGACTATATCGCACGCGGTAATAGCAATAAAGAGATTGCAAAATCGCTTAAGATCAGTGACCAGACCGTGAAAAACCACATTACCTCCATCTTGAAGAAGCTCTCGGTCAATGATCGCACCGCAGCAGTAGTTCATGCGCTGCGCCACGGCTGGATTAAGATGCATGAAAGCGAAAAAGCATAGCCCATTAGTACCAATTTTTTATTTCTGATTGTATGTGCATAGACACACTTCTTATTGCAAAATGCATGTTTGGTCAGGAAGCCGAGCAACGATAACGTTCACCCTGCTTCCTGACCAATAACGCTAGCTACAAACTACACCCAGACAGAGAGCAATTCTTTGCCGCTGTTGGCATCGATGAAGACATACAGATCATGGTAGGAATGGGGAAATGGCGTCGGATCAACACTGGCGTCGGCAGGCACGTATGGAACCCGTTGATAGCAAAGCATCCAGACTGATACATTGTTTAGGTTAGGCAAAGCGGACGCAGAAGCCGTAGGAGTGTAGCTTAACACAACATAGTTAGCCGTCATGCTCTGTGCTTTTGTTGCAGCATCTGGCTCAAATTGATTGGCCAATTGTGTTGCTTGCTGCTGGTCCAATGCAGCAGAAGCCGTGGGTTGCTCAAGCGTAATGCCAACGGCAAGCAATGCCGCCACCTGGGAAACGGCTGCCGTCGGGGTGCTAGCAGGGCCTGGAAACATCAAACGCGAGATGCTGCTCTGCTGCATGCCCATCCACCAGAACAAGCCAAGCAGTGCCAGCACAAGCAAAATACCGCCAATCAATGCGCTCATATTATTGGTATGTACGCTTGGGATAGCTTTTTCATAGTCGTTAGGGGCAGGCTTTTCCCCCGGCGGCATTCTCGACACAGGCATCGCACTCTCTCCTGACTTGTGATTTTGCTTCCTTTCCGGCCAGTATAGTCGAAATTTACACGCCTGACAACATATTCGGCTACGCAATATAGCAATGCCACCGCGAAAAGGTTGACCTCATTTCCTCTTACGGGCTATACTGAAAGCAAATGTTTGAGAAAGGAACCGTAGTTCAGTGAAAGTTTATGGGCGCATGACGGTTTTTCCCATCATGCCAGCACGCATCAGCCGCCTCTACGAACTGGCTTATAACCTGTGGTGGAGTTGGCACCCCGAAGCTCGCGCACTGTATAGCACACTCGATCCCGCTCTTTGGGAAAAGGTCGGACATAATCCAGTGCGCTTTCTCAGTACGGTGCATCCACATCACCTTGAACAGGCGGCCGCGAATGCGGACTACCTGCATCAATACGATATCGTTATTAGCGATTTCGACCACTACATGCATCCACGTGAAGATGAGACCTGGTTCACCAGCACCTACCCGGAACATACTGATAAGATAATTGCCTACTTCTCAGCCGAATTTGGATTACATGAGTCGCTCCCAATTTACTCTGGTGGCCTGGGCATTCTCTCCGGCGATCATTGTAAGGAAGCCAGCGACCTTGGTATCCCGCTGATTGGTGTGGGCTTCCTCTACCCACAGGGCTATTTTACGCAACGTATCACACGCGATGGCGTCCAGGAAGCTTTTTACGAGAAGTTACAGTTCTCAGAGGCCCCCGCTGTGCCCGCACTCGACACACACGGGCATGAGGTGATGATTAGCGTGGATCTCCCAGGACGCCGCCTGTACGCTAAAATCTGGAAGTTGCAGGTCGGGCGCGTTCCTCTCTATCTGATGGATACGGATGTAGCTCCCAATGCCCCCAATGACCGCGAATTATCGGCACGCCTCTATGCAGGCGACCGTGAGATGCGCATAGCCCAAGAGATTGTGCTAGGCATCGGCGGCGTGCGTGCCTTACGCGCTTTAGGTATCTCGCCTTCGGCATGGCATATCAACGAGGGGCATGCTGCCTTCCTGAGCCTGGAACGTTGCCGCGAGCTGATCACCACAGGTATGACCTTTGATGAGGCACGCGAGGTTGTGCGCGCCAATGCACTCTTCACCACACACACCCCCGTCCCTGCTGGAAACGATACCTTTAGCTACGAACTTGTGGACAAATACTTTGGCTCCTACTGGAGTCAGCTCGGCTTGAATCGCGAGCAGTTTATGGAAATTGCACGCGAAGATCAGGGCTGGGGTCAAACCTACGGCATGACCATACTGGCATTACGCCTGACAGGTCAGCATAACGGTGTAAGCAAACTACACGGTGCAGTCTCGCGCAAAATGTGGCAATTTCTCTGGCCCGGCCTGGATGCGGAAGAAGTATCGATTGGCTCGGTCACCAATGGCGTCCACAGCCCTTCCTGGATTGCCCCCGAGATGAACGAACTCTATGTACGCTATCTGGGCGATTGGGGCCGCTACGTTGACGATCAAGCATTCTGGGACAATACCATTCATGGCTTGCCCGACGAGGAACTGTGGAAAACACACAGTATCCGCAAAGAGGCTTTGGTTGCCTACGCCCGCCAACGCTTGAAGCAGCAGCATCTCCGTTTAGGCGAAGGCTCGCTCCAGATTGAAGAGTTTACTTCACTGCTCAATCCTAACGCCCTCTTGATCGGCTTTGCACGCCGCTTCGCAACGTATAAACGCGCCACATTGATCTTCCGCGATATGGAACGCCTCCAACGCATTTTGAGCGATCCCGAGCGGCCAGTACAGATCATTTTTGCTGGCAAAGCACACCCAGCCGATGAACCGGGGAAGGCCTTGATCGAGCAGATTTATCGCCTCTCACGTAGTACACTCAAAGGCAAAATCATTGTCCTAGAGAATTATGACATCGACATGGCACGTTATCTGGTCTCCGGCACGGATGTTTGGCTCAACAACCCCATCCGCCCCTACGAAGCAAGTGGCACAAGTGGGCAAAAGGCCGCTCTCAACGGACAACCCAACTGTAGCATCCTCGATGGCTGGTGGGCTGAGGGCTATAACAGCAAAAACGGCTGGGCTATTGGCGAGGAACGCGAATACGCGGACCAGAATGTGCAGGCCGATGCTGATAGTACCTCGCTCTATCGCCTGCTCGAAGAGGAAATCATCCCCGCTTTCTTTGAACGTGGCAGTAGTGGCGTCCCACATATATGGACTGGCTATATGAAAGAAGCCATCCGCACGTGCGCCCCACAGTTCAGCATGCGCCGGATGCTCAAGGATTACACCACGCTCTACTATGTGCCTGAAATGCAGAAGGGCCTGACCATTCAGGAGAATCGTTATGAGCAGGCACGCACCCTCGCGGCTTGGAAGGCACGTATTCGTCTGAACTGGAGTAGTTTGGAACTTTACGTCGATGGGCGGCGCGACGGGCAGCTCAGCCTGGGTGAAGGCATCGATGTGCGCACTTGGGTGCGTATCAACAACCTTGAACCCAAAGACCTCTGTGTCGAACTCGTCTATGGTGCGATCAAAGATGATATTACGCAACCACAGCATACCTTGCCCATGCATTTTAGCAAACGTGAGTTGGATGGCTCCTATCGTTATGACATCCATTTGACACCGGAAACGACGGGCAGCCTTGCCTATAATATTCGTGTTGTTCCCTCGCATCCCCTACTCAAAGAGAAATACGAGATGGAACTGCTCACCTGGGCATAGGACCATAACCCTTCCTGAAAGGAGATAGCGTTTTTGTTCAACTGGCATAACATACGCTGTCTCCTTTTAGCATAGCAGGGCCACGGATTACCACAAAACAGCGGTCGCATCCACTCGACTATGTGGCCGCTTTCGTGTATAATATCGGCAAATAGAGCCGCACAACCAACATGCATCAGAAGAGATGATGATTGCTCGCCTGCTTATTTTTAAAAAAGCTAACGTATTCTAAAAGTGGCCTGAACTCTGTAGAACAGCCGATATCTATCTGATTTCATGGCTGAAAAAATAATTATATAGACGTATTACATACAAAATACTCTTCTGCCAAGACCATATAGGGACAGAAGAGCGGGGAGAACGCTACGATGCCGAAGAAATCACCATCAACGCGCGGCGGGACGCAGCGCGTGAAGCCAAAACAAAAGGGGTTTGAGCTAGTGCGTCCCGCCTCAGCAACACCAGATGATGCGGCTGACACAAACGCCGAGCCAACGGTGGTTGGAGCCTCAACTGGCACAACTACCACATCCATGCCTAGCAAGAGCCGACAGGCCGAGGTATCGGCCAGAAAAGAGCGTCTCTCCACACCATCAGCTCGTCTACAAACGCCTACGCTAGCCGAGGAAGCCGAGACGGAGCAAGAAGAGGGGGGCAATAAAATACAGGAGCTGGCCGTAAGTGCGCCCAAAGGGAGTGCATCAGCGCGTCTGGCAAGCCGAAGACAGGCCGGACTGAAAGCACAGCAACGCAATGTGGCGACGTTAATTACTGCTGAACACTATACGTATGTACGCAAAGACCTGATTTTTATTGCAGTTTTAGCGGTCATCATGTTTGCCGCCATCATCATCCTGCACTTTGTGCCCGGTATTGGGGCCTAAAATATCCCAGACGACCGGGCAAGAAAAATCGAGGCACCGTTTTTCTGTGAGCAGTGCCTCGATTGCTTTGTTTGGTCGTCCATTAGCGGCCTGTGAGATAGGTGATGTCAGGGTTAGTGTACCAGTGGGCTAGTGCCCAGGCCAGTGGGTATGCCATGACGATATGCGGCAGGAATAGTCACCCCTAGCACACGCTGCATCGCCATAGTATGAGAGCAATCGCCCCAGTCCTGGAAAAAGTGACAGGTGCAGTGCCATTCTCCGTTATCGAAGGTTGTGGTATGGACATCGTTTTCGCCCTGGAAATTGGCCTCAAAGCGGGTGAATTGAATGCGTCCCGGCTCTTCTGCGTAACGTTTAGCCTTAGCAATCTTGTTAATCATGCTTGAGTTCATGTTCTGCACTCCTTGAAATCTAGCAACCTCTCCACGCTTACCGTTCTATACTACACGGCGATTGGAAGCGGCCTAGTGATGTTATACATCTATACACTTACATTGCATCCTCATCCTCTACCATCCAGTCTGTGCTGGATGTCCCTCGGCTCCTTTCGTCTCATACTACTCTCATCGACAAAAATGTATGCGAGAGCAGTGGCCCAATGGAAAAAATGAATACTCAATGAGCCCGGTAATAATATGTGTCTAGGCTGGAAATAAAAAAAACACCAGGGCATACGTCCCTAGTGTATATCAAAACAGCAGTTTTGTCCCATGATGCGCCACGTGCTAAGTTTTTTGGCGTTTGCGTTGATGATGAGACAAAACACATAAGCTACTCGATCCTCGTCCAGCGTTGAGACTGGATAACAACGTCTGCACACCAGTATATTGACGAGTGTGTAGACTTTACCTGAACTTTGGGTGTCTCTTCTAATGTCCATGATTATACCACAGGGACAGGTGAAAGTCCAGTCTTTTCGTCTCACATTCTTTACACGCTCCCAGGTACTGTCCCCTTTCCTAGGATATATGCTCTATTGCTTCTCAAGCCGTCACCCATAAACAGGTAGGGAATCACGCTTACACTATGTCCTATTACACAGATTTTTTCAGCAAAATACTGTAATATAGACATTGATGAGTACAGCATACACAATCGTCTCATCCGCTTCTACAATAGAATACTGATCTTCCATTGTTGTCGGGACCAATTTATCACGTCCTTACATTTTAAAGAGGTGCTTATGCGATTTTCACTGACGCGACTTGCTCAGAGTCTCTCACTGCAACGCATTGTGACGGCTTTGCTGTTTGGCTTACTCTTGAGTGCCTGCTCATTGCCCAGCATATCCAGCATACCAACCCCAAACCAGACCACACTCCCAACGCCCAACATACCCAAAGCTCCGCTCGCGGGCATTCCTGCCGCTGCCACACAAGCATTGCAGGGCAAGCCCATTCCCACAGATGAGACGAAAGCACTCGTATTCAATCTCCTGTATAACGATAGTGCAATGGAACGCGATATCGCGCAAATTTATACGCCCGGCTCTCCACACTATCATCATTACTTGAGCGCAAGCGAGATTGTGCAACGCTATGCTCTTTCCGATCAACAGGTGCAACAGGTCTCGCAATGGTTGAGTAGTAACGGTTACGTGGTCATTTCGACTGACGCGCTTCGTTCTTCAATTCGCGTCCAAGCACCCGTTGCGGTGATCAATCAATCGTTACATATCCAACTCATGCAATATACGTTGCCAATCCTGAACTATACATTTTACATGGCGCAGGGAACACCCATACTGCCGGGGAACATTGGCAGCTTGGTTCAATCGATTCTGGGTCTAGACAACCTGGCGATTCCCACGATCAAGTTACCCATCGGCTTCACCACACACAATCCCACGCAGGCGGGAAGCAACTGTCAAGCTTATGGGGCACAGCAAAGCCTCACACGCAACAAACTTGCTGCTGCTTATCAGGTCAATCAACTCTACCAGCAGAATATTCAGGGACAACGGATGACCATTGGGGTCGCTGAATTTGGCGATCCCTATGACCCACAAGATATCGCAAACTATGCAACATGCGCTGGCATAGCAAACCCCTCGATTGAAAATATTGATGTCGATGGGCATCTCGCGCCCGGTACAGGTCAAGGTGAAGCTACAATGGACTTGGAGTTAATCGCCGGCCTCGCGCCACAGGCCCATATCATCGACTATCAGGCAGATATCAATAACACCTCGTTCGCGCAGGGTCTCGTTGATGTGTTTAATCGTGTCGCTACCGACCACCGTGTGCAAGTTTTAAGCGTGAGTTATGGTACCGGCGAAGATATGTTTAGCACGAGCGAACAAATGGCAGTTGCGCGCAGCCTACGTACGCTGGCCGCCGAGGGCATCTCGGTCTTCATTAGCAGCGGCGACTGCGGGGCTTACTCACAGCGTGTTCACAATCTGGCGGTCGTCTCCTTCCCGGCCAGCGCACCTTATGCTATCGCGGTAGGTGGAACGCATCTACAAGTCAATACCGCTCTGGTACGCACAAGTGAGAAGGCGTGGGGTGCTGATGATGGCGCGCCGGTGTGTCAGAATGAGTGGGGTAGCGGTGGCGGCGTGAGTCAGAACAGTGCCTTCAAACGCCCTAACTGGCAGGTGGGCACGGGCACGACCAGCCACTATGATGGCACATTGCAAGCAGTTCTGACTCCTAACCTGCTGCCGCTCTCGGCTCCCAATGGTCTGCGCCAGGTTCCCGATGTGGCTGCTGCCGCTTATCCCAATATCGCCATCTACTATCAAGGCACGTGGCTGGCCGCCGGTGGAACCAGTGCCGCTGCACCGATCTGGGCGGCGGGTACGCTGCTGGTTAATCAGGTTCTTCAGCAACATCAGAGAGCTTCGTTAGGCGGCGTGCCAGAGTTCTATACCCTGGCAAATCATGCTGGCCGCTTCCATCCTTACAATGATATTACGGTGGGCGATAACCTGTTCTACCATGCAACACGCGGTTGGGACTATGTAACGGGGTGGGGATCGCCTAACTTCGCCAACATTGCACAGTTTGAAATCCAATAAAACACGGATAGGAAACACATCATATGCGCTTTTTGCTCCATATGATGTGTTTTTCCCCTGCTGACAGGACTATTGAACAGCAAGTAGGCGTGTCTCTTCAACGAGGTCTGCATAGACGTGGCGGACCTGATTGGCAACACTCTGCCAGCCAAAACGCATAACCGAGCGACGAGCAGCCGCACGCATGCGCTCACGCAAGTCGGGGTTGCGCAAGAACATATCCAGGCGGGCAGCAAAGAAGCCCGGGCAACGCGGCACGAGAAAACCCGTCTCATCATGGCGTACCACCGTCATTAGCCCGCCGGCTCGTGTTGCGACAACAGGCGTGCCACAGGCAAGCGATTCGACGGCTACCAGGCCAAAGCTCTCATGGTAAGACGGCACAACCGTGACATCAGCCGCACTGTAGAGCATTGGCAGTTCCTCTTGCGGGCGGGCACCGAGAAAATGGACCCGATGGCTGATACCCAAACTAGCGGCCAATGCTTGGAGCTGCTGAAGGTCTTGATCGCCACTCAACGCCCCACCCACAATCACAATCTGTGCATCCTCCTCCATCATACTCGCGGCACGTAGTAGCACATCAGGCCCTTTAAAGGGGTCAAGACGCCCGACAAACAAGAGAACAGGGGTATGCTGATCCAGAGCCAGGGATTGACGTGCATGACGACGGTCCTGTGGCATAAAGCGTTTGAGATCAACACCACAAGGAATCACCTCGATGCGCCGCGCTGCGACACCACAAGAGCGCGCCATCTGCGTGCGTTCATCAGCGGTTGCCGAAATAATGCAATCGGCATGCTGAATGATCCGCTGTTCCATCTCCAGGCGTAAGGGCGGCTCCGGTTGATGCGGATTTGCCAACATTTTGAAGCGACCGAGGGTATGAAACATGGTCACATGCGGGATATCCCAGCGTTGTGCCAGCTGCATCGCGGCAACGCCGGACAGCCAATAATGGCTATGTAAGACATCGTAATCTATCGCCTCCTGATGTGCAAATGTTTCAATGCGTTGCACAAACTCTGGCAGGTATTGATGGAGATCATGTTTAGGCACGGGGGCCAGGGGGCCAGCTTGGATGTGGATGACCCTGACATTATGAGTAAGATGAATGATACGCGGGATGCGTTCATCAGTCCAACGCGTAAAGAGATCGACGCGAGTATTATTTTGTCCCAGCTCACTCGCTAGCTGGCGCATATAGACATTCATGCCACCAGCATCCTTCGTGCGCCCCGGGCTATCCAGGGGAGACGTATGGACACTGAGCATGGCAACCGAATAGGACATATCGGCTCTGCTCCTCTATGTGTTCAGCTTTACTGATTAACGTTCATTACAAATACGAGGCCAGCGGCCTTCGCCAGACCAATGGATGGATTGTGGCATAAGTCATTTCTCCTTTCAGCACATCCATACGAGACAACATTTTTGCTTGCCTATATATTTCTTACCCGCAGACCATCTATCCAACATTACGGTTGCTCACGCCTACGTATATCATGGATAGCATCATACATTTCGTGGAGATCGACGCCGCCGCCTTGCGATAACTCTTGCAAACAGTTCGTGCGCTGCTTCAGTTCTGCCGAGAACTCCTGCGGCGTCATAGCAGCCCAAAGGGCAAGATCATCAAGAATAGCCTGGTCGGCATGTAGGAAGGTATCGTCAAACTCATTCCAGAGCGAGAGCGGCAGCGGTGTCACGCTTTGCGATGGTCCCGGAGCTGTTAGTGGGAGTGTAAAATGCGTAGTAAACCAGCGGCGGCGCGGCGGATAGAGGCGTCCTACCAGACCAATATTGACAATCAGACCCAGGCGACGAATATCATCAGGAGTCAAGCGTAGGTCATGCTGATACATTGCGAGGACATCGTCAATGGTATCGGCATGCACGCTAGTAGCAACACGATATCCCTGGTGCGGCAAGGTCAGGAAGCGGCGTGCGATCCGTCCCCACATGTAGATAGGCAGATGATCGCTTACCTCATTACACAGCGCATAAGTCGGGGGGGGATTGATCTCCGCAATGCGTGTAAAAGCGAAGTTTTCATACATACCAGACATATAGACGAGGTACATCGCTCGTCTATATGT
>VFSW01001274.1_pt1 | contig 38355 bp, 36 predicted proteins | sample 5358111 | NCBI WGS metagenome assembly VFSW01 (sample SAMN11554181, study PRJNA540505) | mine drainage metagenome | isolation source: sediment from site ElyBrook_90M | place: USA: Ely Copper Mine, Vershire, VT | collected 2017
GGCCTGTCGGGGGGGGAGCGGGGGCGGCGGCGCTGGACTGTCGGGCAAAGGCCGCCGGGCCGGGCAGCGCCAGCGCAGCGGCGAGCAGCCCCGCTGTCAGACGTGCCAACCAATGGCCGTGACTGCGCCCGATGCGGGGAAGCCGATCGTCGATGGCGTTCGCGAGCATCATGGCGGTCAGGCTCCTTTGTCCTTCACAGCGCGTTCACACCGAACGTCCCGACGGTCTTGAAGGTGACCTGCAACAGGAAAATCGTCTCGCCATGATCGAAATCGATCGATGTATAGCGCCGGTTGAAGTCGGCGTCGAAGATGAAACACTCGTCCTCGTAAGTTCCCCGCGCGTCCAGGCTGACCATCTGGTTGGTCTGGAGATTCCGCCGCACCGAGGTAGAGAACCGCCAATGGCCGAACTTGGTCGATGCGCCGAGGGTGATTTCGTTGCGTGGCAGGAAATAGCTGGCCGGCGGCGGCCCGGCCTGATCATACAGGTAGAACGGGTTGGTGTTGGTATAAAGATAGCCGCCGGTCACGGTGAACAGCGACTGCCCTATGCTTGCCAGGGCATCGGCGCTGTGCACCGCGAGGTCCTGGTTGCCGAGCCGTGTGCGATAGGTCACGTCCAGCCAGTTGGTGGGATGGACGCTGACCCTGCCCACGATGTCGGAGACATTGCCATTCAGCCCCGATAGCGGCGGCATGATCTGGGTCGATTCCGTGCGATAGGATTGGCCGACCAGCCCATCGACGTTCACCCCGCCCAGCGTCCAGTCCCCGTGCAGTCCGACATTGGCGCGGACGCCGCCCTCCAGCCGGTCGATCCCGGGGAAGCGGTTGAAGCTGAACAGGTTGGCGTCGCTGAACTCGAACGCCACGCTGTCCTCGTTGGGAACGCGGACGAGCTGACTGTTGCCGATATTGGGGGCGACGATCACCTGCGCGATGGGCTCGATCAGCTGCGTGCCGCTCGCCCCGCCATCGCGCCAGAATGGCCAGCGCACCTCCACAGCCGCCTGCGGCTGGGCACGGGCGAGGCTGTTCGAGCTGATCGGGCTGAAATTGGGGATCTCGTTGAGCTGGCTCGCGGAATAACTCGCCGCATCGACATGAAAGGTGAATTTCCACAGATCGCCGAGCTGGCCGCTGAACGGACGCTCCCAGTTCGCCGAGAGGCTGGCGCGCTGGGTATTGGTACCGATGCTACGCAGGACATTGAAGCCGCCGACATCGAAACTGAGCCGCCCGCCAAGATCATCGGGCTGGCCGAAATAGCTGTAGGTGTAGCGCGGCGCCACCACTGGCAGATTGGTGTTCGCGATCCCGGTGATCAGGCTCTGGTAGAACCGGCTGTCGAAGCGTGTGTAGGAGCCCTGGCCGAAACCCTCCAGGAAGAACTGGCTGGTCAGCACATCGGCGTACCCCGCCACGCTGAAATCATGCAGATAGGCTGCGCTGGAAGCGCGATTGAAATCAAAGCCATATCGCCAAGTATCGTCGTAGTTGAAACGGCCGCTCGAAAACACGTGGCCACCGAAGCCGCCATTGCTGTCGGCCGCCGAGCTCTGCACGGTCAGCGAACCCTCATTCAACCGCAGCCGGTAATCCAGTTCCAGCTGCGAGCCCTGCTTGCTGGTGATCCAGGGCGTGATCGTCGCGTCCTGCTGGTCATCGATCACCCAGTAGTAGGGCTGAACGGCGAAGGCGCCGAGATTCTTGGAATAGCCGATCGCCGGGATCAGCAGCCCGCTCGCCCGCTTCACCGAGGGATCGACGTGCCACATATAGGGGAAATACGCGATCGGGATGCCGAACATGTCCAGCACCGCGTCCTCGTACTCGATTTTCTTGTGTTCCAGATCCTGCACCGCGGTCAGCGCCCTTATGTCCCATAGCGGCGGCTTGCTGGGATCCTTCGCGCAAAGGTTGCAGGTGCTGTAGATCATGCGCGACATCTCGTTCACCTTGCCCTCGGTGCGCCGGGCACCGTTGGCGGCCAGCCGCGCATTCTGCGCCAGCAGCGCCCGCATCCCCTTCATGATGCCGTTGCGCATGCCTTCGCTGAGCTCGGCATAGTCGGAGAACACCACCGAGCCGTCCGGCTCCAGCAGCACGACATTGCCGCTGGCCGCCGCGACATTGGTGTTGCGGTCGAACACGATCCGGTCGGCGCGCAGCACCCGGTCGTTCTGCCACGCCTCGACATGGCCGGTCGCGATCACCAGCGCGCGGTCCTGATCGTACTGCACCTGATCCGCGGTGAAAGTCACCGGCTTGTCGCCCGAGGGCGCCGGACCGCTGCCCACGCTGCTCAGCACGCCGAGCTGGGCTGCCGCCTGGTGGCCGAAGCCGCACAGCCCGGCCAGCACCAGCACGAGCAGAAGCAGGCCCGGACGCGAGCGCTGCGCCGCGCTCATCCGTCCTCGAGATGCAGCAACAGGGCAATCGCCATCATCAGCCCCGAGGCCGCCGGCGCCCACGCCGCCAGCATCACCGGCAGCGCGCCCGACTGGCCAAATTCCTCCGCGACCTTGGAGACGACGAACAGCGCGAAGCCCGCCGCGACGCCGCTGCCGATCATCCGCGCCACGCCGCCGCGGCGGGCCGGGCGCATCGAAAACCCGGCGGAGACCAGCGCCATGGTGGCCCCGAGCAGCGGCAGCGCAAGCAGCGACTGGAAATGCAGCCGGTGGCGGATCGTCGAAAAACCCGAGCGGTCGAGCAGAGCGATGAAATCCGGCAGCGCCCAGACCGACAGCGTGTCCGGCGAGGCGAAGCTCTCCTGCACCCGCGTCACCGTGAGATCGGTGGCGAGCGTGATACTGTGTGGCGCATCCGGCATGTGGTCGGGGGTGATGGTGCGGGCATTGTCGAAGCGCCAGCTGCCGTGATCGAGCGTGGCGCTCGACGCCTCGATCCGTTCCAGCAGCCGGTCCTCGGCATCCAGGCGGAACACACTGACATCGTGTGCCAGCAGGCGTTTCTTTTCCAGCTGTACCCCGCGGGCATGCAGGATCGACACGCCCTGCGGGTCCAGCCCGTGATCGGCCTGGCGCAGCCACAGCTGCCCGCCGGCCAGCGCGAGCGGGCCGCCGCCGGTACGCAGATAGGTGTTGTCCAGCACTTCCGCCCGCGCCAGCATGATCGAGGACAATGGGCTGACCGCGACGGTCGCGAACCCGCCGAGCGCCAGCGCGCACAACACCGGCGCGGCCAGAAACCCCCAGGCGGAAACCCCGCAGGCCCGCGCCACGATCAGCTCGGAAGACCGGGTCAGCCGCCAGAACGCCAGAATGCCGCCCAGCAGCACCGCGAAGGGCAGGATCTGCATCGCGACATAGGGCAGGCGCAGCGCCGCGATCTCGGTGACCAGCCCGAACGTGGCATCCGGCTTGGTGGCCGAACGACGCAGCAGCTCGATGAAATCGAACAGCGAAACGAGGCCGCTGAGCGCTGCCAGCATCGCCAGCACCGCGGTCATGAACTGACGCGAGACATACATCGACAAAGTTGCAGCGAAATACATCGTCTCAGCCGGACGTCACGGGGAGGGATCGCGCCGCCCGCCAGGCTGGCAGCGCCGGACCGTACAGCCACCAGGCGGCGACTACGCCCGGCCCGATCGCCTGCAGCCAGAGCAACGGCAGCAGCGTATTGTCGCGCGCCGCGAGGTTGCCGATGGCCAGCCCCCCGGCCAGCAACCCGACCACCACCAGAACCGCCAGCAGCGGCCGCAGGATCCCGCCATAGCGGCGGAACGCGCCGGTCAGCACCGAGACCAGCGCCACCAGCGCGAAGGACGCGGCGGTGAGCGGCGAGGCCAGGCGCTTATGCGCCTCCACCCGCCATTTCGGCGCATCCCGCGGATTGAGCATATCGGGGCCGGGATGCAGCAATTCGTCGATCGACATCTCGGTGGCGTCGCGATAGCGCTGCTCGTCACTGCGGCTGCCCTGGGCGAGGTCGAGCGCGTTCTCGGTGAACGTGAGTACGTTCAGCCGGCCGGTGCGACGGTCGATCTCCTGGCGGCTGCCGTTGTTGAGCAGCACCCGCGGCCCGCTCGGGCCTTCGACGATGCGGCCGCGCTCGGCGAGAATGGTGGCCGGTTCGCTCGGGTCACGCTGGTCGTCCACCAGCACGCCATGCAACGTGCCGTCGGTGTCGCGCTTGCGGATATACACGGTCAGGTCGTCGGAAACCGGGGCGAACACGCCATCCTGCAGAAGGAACGCCGCCATGCGGTTGCGAATCTCGAATTGATACTCGCGGAAAGCGGTCATCGCCTGCGGCACGATCCAGACATTCAGCAGATAGCAGGCGGCGACGGCGATCACCGCGACCGCGAGCGCGGGGCGCGACAAAGCGAAGGGCGACAGCCCGGCCGAGCGCATCACCGTCAATTCCCGATCTCCGGCCAGGCGCTGATAGATGAACTGGGTGACCACGAAGGTGGTGATCGGCAGGATCACCGCAATGAAGCTCGGGATCAGCAGCCCGGTCAGGCCGAGAAACACGCCGAGCGAGAGCCCGCGATTGACCACGAGTTCGACGAAGCGCAGCGACTGGGTCAGCCAGATCAGCGCGACCAGCCCGCCGGTGACGGCGATCAGGGCGCCCATCAGCTGGCGGAACACATAACGGTCGATCCGCGTGATGAGCGGAAAGCGGGCCATGACGGTTGATAGGGCTCCCTGGTTCGGCGGGCGAGTTTAGCCGGCCGGAGGGACGGGGGCAAAATTTCCGGCTGGCGGCGGCCCTGCGAGCCGGATCCCGGGGCCGCGACCCCGGGCCTGCGCGCCGCCCGGCGCCAGGATGGGTGCGGGTCGGCAGCGCGATCGCTCCAGCGCCGGTTGATCACGGACGCGGCGTTCCGGCGGGCCGGCCCCGGCCCGGCCGCGCGTGGCGGCAGGGCATGCGGCCACCGGTGGCGGCGCGGCGCCGGCATCGCGGGAGCCCACCCCGACACTTCGTTGCTTGGGCGGTGCGAATGCCTCCCGCGGCCTGAATGAGGCGGGACGTGTTTCGGGGTCGCAAAAGACGGTATCGATTTCCAAAGGCGACACGCTGACCCTGGCCGACCCGGCGCGCTTCAGCGTCCACAGCGTGGACTTCGCTCCTGGCGGATCGGGCACGCTGAAATTCGGAGATGCCAAAAGCTTCGGCGGCACGATCGCGGGGTTCAACAGCGGCGACACGATCGACCTGCTGAAGATGATCGCGAGGGGTCGTTCCTTTACCGGCGGCGCATTGACACCCGGCACCGCATCCGGCGCGATCGGCCTGACCTTCGCGGGCAGCTACACGACCGCGAATTTCGCCGTCGGTTCCGATGGCAAGGGTGGCACCGACATATGTTTCGTGACACCGCCCGCCGCCGCCATGGCCGATCTGGTGCGCGGCGCCCTCCCGGTCGCGAACCCGCTGCCGGAGGCCCTGGCGCGGGGCGCGGGCAGCTACCATGCCGATCCGCTGCCGTCGCATCTGCCGGTGCCCGATTTCGGGCATCGCTAGAGCCCGCCACCGGAACCGATTTGCATGGGTTCTGCGGTCCGCTCGCACTCCCGTTCGTTGTTCCGGCGAGCAATTTTATCGCGGGTGAAGGCAAGCTGATGCAATCGCGCTCCGACAGACGCGCGACCCGGTCTGTCGTGAGAGACCCATCCTTTCGGGGAGGGGTCTCCGCAGCCGGCAGGCCGCGTCCTGGCCCCAAATGGTCCCTCGGGACCTGCAATGCCTGGGGGCGCTCGCCAGCGAAAGGGTCCGGGGCCTCGGCCCCGGCGCCGCCGGCTTCAGGCGTTCGCCACGGTCCCTGCCGACTGGGCCCGACGGCTCTGCCACAGCGCCACGAAATCCACCGGCTGCAGCAGCACCGGCGGGAAACCCCCGTCGCGGGTCACATCGGCCAGGATGTTCCGGGCATAGGGGAACAGCAGGCGGGGACATTCCACCAGCAGTACCGGCTCCATCGCGTTCTCCGGCACGCCGGTCAGGGTGAACACCCCGGCATAGGTCAGTTCGGCCACGAACACCGTGGGCGGGATGCCATGAGCAGCCTCGCCGCCGCCATTGGCAGGGGCCGGCTGCTCGTGGGCCTCGGCACGGATGATCAGCATCACCTCGAACCGGCTCTGGCCGTCCTCGATCCGGCGGGCCTGGACATCCAGGCTGATCTGCACCTGCGGCTGGGCACGCAGTGTGGTGTAGATGCGCGGAGCGTTCGGCACCTCGAAGGACATGTCCTTCACGTACTGGATATTCACCACCAGCGGCACCGCCTGGGCGGCCTGCGGGGTCGGCGCGGTCTCGGACATGGACGGTCTCCATTGCAAGGGGGTGTTGCGACACACCCCGCGTGGGCCGGCGGTTAGCACGGCCCGACCGCTGGCGCCATCCCGAAGGCCGGCCGGGCAATGCGCTGCAAGGGACCTGCGCTCATCTGGGCGGCGCTATTCCGCACTGCGCCAGGGCGAACGGTCCGCCCAGCTGCGCAGCGCGGTATCCGCCCAGGAGACGGGCTTGTCGGCATGACAGAGGGTGCAGGCATTGGGGATGCCCAGCGCCTCGGTCCGCGCCGGCGTGACGAAGTGGAAAGTGTGGCTGCTGACATTCACATCGGCGAGAGTCTGTTCGATCTTCGGCATATGGCAGGCGACGCAGGCGCTGCCGGGGCTGCCGGGCAGGTGATGCGTATGGGCCTCGATCGAGGCGGCGTGCGGGCCGTTCTGGCCACCGGCGGCATGGCAGGTCAGGCAAATGGTGGCGGGCGGCTGGCGCAGCATCGCCTCGTTGGCCGTCCCATGGGGATCGTGGCAGCTGACGCAGGTGACACCGCGGGCATACATCAGGCTGGTCACGAAGTCGTTGCCCTGCATGCGGTTCTTGTGCCCGGTGCCGTCAGCGAAATGGGTGAAGCTGGTCTGCCCCAGCTTATGGTCTTCCAGCCGCCAGAAATCGGCCAGATGCAGCCCGACTTCATAGCCCACCGGCCAGTCATAATATTTGCCGCCGATCGGATTGCCCGGCGGCTGGCCCTGGGAATGGCACTGGATGCAGGTATCGTTGGCCTGCACGGCATCGAAGCGGCCGGGGTTGAGAATGGTCTCACGCAGCGGACGCGCCACATGGGCGCTGCCCGGACCGTGGCAGCGCTCGCAGCCGACATTCCACTCGCTGACCGTCCGGGTGGCGATGTCGTAATTGACCGAATGACAGCCATCGCAGAGCGGCCCGGTGGGGCGCTGGAAATTATCCGGCGGATACAGCGTGGCCCACCAGTCCGCGCCGTTGGGCACGAAGTATTTACGCCAGATCTTATGGGTCACGTCCCACTGGGCCGGCAGAACATAATAGTCATCACCACGTTTCGTGAAATACCGCTGCTTCCATTTGCTTCCGTAGACGAAGGCAATGTCGTCCCTGGTGAAGTTCACCAGCGGATCGGGCTTGGACAAATCGGGGATGATGGCATCGGGATGGTCGCGCGGGTCGCGGACCACATTGGCCATCCTGGTGTCCTTCCAGCGCGCGTAGATCTCGGCATGGCAGGTCTGGCAGGCGGCCGATCCGACATAATGGGCTCCGGCCACCGGGGCGACCGGCGGTGCCTGCATCGGCGCCACCACCGGCAGATGGCGGAGGAAAGCCACCAATTGCCACACCGCGCGGTCCGGCAGGGACCAGGCCGGCATCGCCGTGTTCCGGATGCCGTTGCGGATGTGGTAGAACAGCTCGCCGTCGGTGGCGGCGGAGACGTCGATGCCGCCCAGCGCCGGCGGGCGCGGATATTCCCCGGCGCCGAGCGTGGTGTGGCCGCCCCCGTCATAGCCGTGGCAGGTCTCGCAGTTCTGTTGGAACAGATCGGCGCCGGCGGCGATCTCCGCCGGGTCGTTGCCGAGCGGGTTGACCCTCGCCTTCTCCTCCGCCGGCACGCTGTGGTGCAGCAACCAGGTCGCGATCACGATTTCGGCCAGAGGCGGAGTGTTCCGGGCGCTGGACAGGCCGGGCAGGACGGCACGGTCGAGCAGCAGGACGATCGCGGCAAGTCCGGCCAGCACCGCCAGCGCAAGTTTCATGCGCCTGGTCATCGCTCCCGCCTCCCGTTCATCGCGTTGGATCCAGCCCCATCGGACACATAGCCCGCAGCCGGGCGCTGCCAAGCCCGGCCCCCTGGTCGGCCGTGCTGATGACCGTCCGCACACACCATGCCGCCACCCGCAGGCTCGGCCCGAGCGGCGGCCTGGTCAAACCGAAGCAGGCGGGGGTCGACAGCCCCGGTGCAGTCTATCCAGCCCCCGCCAGGCTCACGGATGCCAGACGATGGTCTCCGGCGCCGGGGCATGGGGATCGCAGCGCAGCCAGGTGCCATTGGTCACGCTCTGGCCGGTCAGCGCCAGGATGAACCCCCAATGGCTGACCACCAGCGTGTCGGCCCAGTCGTTCCGACCCTTCATCTGTGCCCGGAAGCGCGCGGCGCGGGCGATGATCACCTCGGCGGTCTCCTCGGCATCGGGCCACCAGACCTCTTCGATCGCGCCGAAATCATGCTCCGGCCACGCCTGCTGCAGCGCCGAGCGCGGCGAGCCGATATCGCAGGTGAAGGCGAAGCGCTCGCGCACGATCGGGTTCACCGCGACCGGCACGCCCAATGCGGCGGCGAGCGGCGCCGCGGTCTGCAAGGCGCGGGTATAGGGCGAGGCCAGGATGCGGCGGATGCCCGCCCCGGCCAGGGCGCGGGCCGCCGCCTCGGCCTGCGCCTGGCCGGCCTCGGTCAGTTTCGGATCGACGATGCCGGGATCGCGCCTCGTGGCGGTATAGTGAAGGTTGAATTCGCTCTGGCCGTGGCGCATGAGGATCATGAGTGCGGCCATAGCCAAGCCGGCAACCGGACGCAATCCCGCGCGCCCTCCCTGGTCACCGGCGATGCCGCGCGCCGCCACCACAGGGTGTCCGACATGATCATGTTGTGTCGCAGCAGGCGCGCCCCTATGTCTTGCCGGTCATACGAAAGAGATGGTCATGGGCGGCGGCGGTTTCCCGATCGATCTGGTGCTGTTCGGCATGGTGGCAGCTTTCCTGGTGCTGCGGCTGCGCAGCATCCTGGGCCGGCGCACCGGCTATGAACGACCGCCCGAGGCCTATCAGCGCCCGGTGACGTCCTCTGGCAATCTCGCCCCGACGATCGAGGGTCAGGCCGAGCCGCAGGTTCCATCCGCCCGGACACTGCCCGACCCGGCGAGCCCGGTCGGCCAGACGCTGATGCAGATGCACGAAGTCTCCCGCGATTTCGACCCGGCACATTTCCTGGCCGGCGCCGAGACCGCCTTCCGCATGATCGTCGCCGCCTTCGCCGAGGGCAATCGCGACACGCTGCGGGCGCTGCTCTCGCCGGAAACCTTCGCCGCCTTTGACAGCGCGCTGACCGCGCGGGAAGCGGCGGGGCATACCCAGCGCACCGAGATCCGATCGATCGAGCAGGCACTGATCGAGACGGCGGAGCTGCGCGGCAGCATCGCCTCGATCACCATGCGCTTCGTCTCCGACCAGACCAACGTGACCCTGGACCAGGCGGGACAGCCGGTAGCCGGCGCCGATGCGGTGACCGAGATCACCGATCTGTGGACTTTCGAGCGCGACCTGACCACCGCCGATCCCACCTGGCGCCTGGTGGCCGCGCGCAGCGCCTGACACAGGGCCGCCCGCCGGGATGGATCTGCCGGTCGCGCCGCCCGACAGGATCGCGCCGCACGAACTGATCGAAGGCGACTGCCTGGACGTGCTGGCGCGGCTGCCGGCCGGGTCGGTGGATATCGTGGTCACGTCCCCACCCTATAACCTCGATCTCGGCTATCTCGTCTATCAGGACCGGCGCAGCGAGGCCGGCTATCTCGACTGGATGGTCGCGGTCGCCGCGGCGCTGCGGCGGGTGATGAAGCCGCGGGCATCGTTCTTCCTCAATATCTCCGGCTCCTCCACCCGGCCCTGGCTGCCATTCGAACTGATCGTGCGGCTGCGCGCGCTGTTCGTGCTGCAGAACCACATCGCCTGGGTGAAATCGATCGCGACGCCAGGCGATACGGTGGGGCATTTCAAGCCGGTGGGGGGGCGACGGTTCCTGAACCACAACCACGAGCACATTTTCCACCTGACCCTGGACGGACAGGTGCAGCTGGACCGGCTGGCGATCGGCGTGCCCTTCAAGGACAAATCCAACATCGCCCGGCGCGGCCATGCCGGGGATCTGCGCTGCCGGGGCAACACCTGGTTCATTCCCTACGACACGGTGCAGAGCAAGGCGGAGAAATTCCACCATCCGGGTACGTTTCCGGTCGATCTGCCGCGCTGGTGCATCCGCCTGCACGGGCAGGACCGGCCGGTGGTGCTGGATCCGTTCCTGGGGACCGGTACCACGCTGGTGGCGGCGGAACGGGAAGGGGCGAAGGGGATCGGCATCGAACTCGATCCCGCCTATCTGGAGATTGCGCGGGCGCGGATCGAGGCGGAGCGATCGGCGCCGGGATGAGGCTCGGCCAGGGGCGCTGCCCGCAAGAGCCCTTGCAGAGCCGGCATTCCCTGGCAGGTCTCCGCCCCGGAACGGGACCTGTGGGCCTTGCGGCGGAGCCCTGGCCTTGGCTTCGCATCCTGCCCTAGACTGACGCCATGCAAGACCGCAAGCCCCGCGTCGCCCTGTTCGTCACCTGCCTGGTGGATCTGCACCGGCCCAGCGTCGGCTTCGCCGCGATCCGGCTGCTGGAACACGCCGGCTGCACGGTGGAAGTGCCACGCGCCCAGACCTGCTGCGGCCAGCCGGCCTACAACACCGGCGATCGCGCCTCCGCGGCCGACATCGCCCGCGGCCTGCTGGATGCGTTCGGCGGCTACGACTATGTGGTGGTGCCCTCCGGCTCCTGCGGCGGGATGCTGCGCCACCATCTGCCACATCTGTTCGACGAAGACCCCAATCTGCGGGCCCGCGCCGACGCGCTGGCCGCGCGAACCTACGAACTCGTGTCCTTCCTGACCGATATCCGCGGCATGACCTCGGTGCCCGTCTCGTTCGCCGGATCGGTCACCTATCACGACAGTTGCTCCGGCCTGCGGGAGATGGGCGTCAAAGCGCAGCCGCGGCAGTTACTGGGCACGATCGCGGGGCTGAGCCTGCGCGAACTGACCGATCCGGACGTGTGCTGCGGCTTCGGCGGCACATTCTGTGTGAAATACCCCGAGATCTCCGTACGCATGGTCGACAACAAGGCGAAGGATATCGTCGCCACCGAGGCCGAGACGCTGCTGGCCGGCGACATGGGCTGCCTGCTGAACATGGCCGGCAAGCTCAAGCGCGACGGCAGCACGGTGAAGGTGCGGCACGTGGCCGAGGTTCTGGCAGGGATGACCGACGATCTGCCGGCGATCGGGGAGGGGCGTGGGTGAGGCGGGACCGCGCCATTCCTGCCTGAGCACACAATCCGCATCTGCAACCTGTCAGGACCACAAGATGACCGATCTCTGGCGCCTGTCCGCGACCGACCTTGCCGCCCGCATCCGCGGCCGCGAGATCTCCGCCCGCGAAGCCGCCGAGGCAGCACTCGACCGGCTGGAAAAGGTCAATCCCCGCATCAACGCCGTGGTCGCCCACCACCCCGACGAGGTGCGCGCCGAGGCCGACGCGATCGACCGTAAAATCGCCGGCGGCGAACCCCCAGGGCCGCTCGCCGGCGTGCCGGTCACGGTCAAGTGCAATATCGACCAGGCAGGCTTCGCCACCACCAACGGCGTGACGCTCCAGCGCGATCTGATCGCGAAGACCAGCAGCCCGGTGGTGGACAATCTGCGCCGCGCCGGCGCGGTGATCCTGGGACGGACCAACACCCCGGCCTTCTCGCTGCGCTGGTTCACCACCAACCTGCTGCATGGTGCGACCAGGAACCCGCGCGACCCGGCCATCACCCCGGGCGGCTCCTCGGGCGGGGCCGCCGCGGCGGTGGTCGCGGGCATCGGCCATCTGGCCCATGGCACGGACATCGCCGGGTCCATTCGCTACCCCGCCTATGCCTGCGGGGTGCACGGGCTACGCCCCACGATCGGCCGCATTCCCGCCTACAACGCCACCGCGCCGGAGCGCACGATCGGCCCGCAGATCATGGCCGTGTCCGGCCCGATCGGCCGCAGCATCGCCGATCTGCGCGCCGGCCTGCTGGCCATGGCCGCACCCGATCCGCGCGACCCGTGGTATGTGCCGGTGCCCTTCGAGGGCCCGCCAGTGCCCCCACTGGCCGCGCTGTGCCTGCGCCCCAACGGGCTGGCCATCGCGCCGGAGGTGGAAGCCGCCCTGCTGGACGCCGCGCGGCGGCTGGAACAGGCCGGCTGGACCGTGGTGCCGGTCGAGGACACCCCGAGTCTCGCCGAAGCGACCGAACTCGCGATACGGCTCTGGCTGGGCGACGGCTTCGCCGCGCTGGAACAGGCCGTCGAGCGGGAAGGCGATCCCGGAGCGCGCGCCGTGGTGGCGGGAATGCGTGACCAGGCCAGGGGGCTCGCGCCCGACATGGTGGCATCGACCCTGACCCGCCGCGCCACGCTCACCCGCGAATGGCTGCTGTTCCTGGACCGCTATCCGGTGCTGCTGCTGCCGGTCTCGGCCGAGCTGCCTTTCCCCGATGGTCTCGATCTGCAGGGCGAGGACAATTTCCGCCGGGTGTGGCGGGCGCAGCTGACCCAGACCGGACTGCCGCTGATGGGCCTGCCCGGCCTGACGGTCTCCACCGGCATGGTGGGTGCAACCCCGGTTGGCGTGCAGATCGTCGCCGGCCGCTATCGGGAGGATCTGTGCCTACGTGCCGGCGAGGCGATCGAGGCCGGCGGCGTGCCACACGCACCGATCGATCCGGCGGGCTGATCACCCCCCGGCGCCGGATCGTTAGCTCACGATAGCCCGATCCCGGCGATCGCCATGATCGGCGGGCCGGCCGGCGCCGCGATGCCGCATCCTGCAACGATCAACCTGGAGAAGTGGTGGAGCCAAGGGGAGTCGAACCCCTGACCTCCTGAATGCCATTCAGGCGCTCTCCCAACTGAGCTATGGCCCCGTCCGCTTGGGAGGCGGCATATAGACCCGCAATCGCGGAGGGATCAAGTGCCCGGTTGCACCCTGAACGGCGCTTCCGTCTTGGCGCGGATTTCTTCCAGATCGGCCCCCGGCGCCAGCGCGGTCAGCACCAGCCCATCCGGCTCAACCGCGAACACGCCGAGTTCGGTGATCACCAGATTGACCACGCCGGCTCCGGTCAGCGGCAGGGTGCAGCGCTTCAGCAGCTTGGGCTTGCCAGCGGCGGTATGCTCCATCAGCACCACCACGCGCCGCACGCCGGCGACCAGGTCCATTGCCCCGCCCATGCCCTTGACCATCTTGCCGGGGATCATCCAGTTCGCCAGGTCGCCGTTCTCGGCCACCTGCAGCGCGCCCAGGATGGAGATGTCGATATGCCCGCCGCGCACCATCGCGAAGCTCGCGGCGCTGTCGAAATAGCTGGTGGTGGGCAGTTCGGTCACGGTCTGCTTGCCGGCATTGATCACGTCGGCGTCTTCCTCGCCCTCGAAGGGAAACGGGCCGGTGCCCAGCATGCCGTTCTCGCTGTGCAGCTGGATCGACATTCCCTCCGGGATGTAGTTCGCCACCAGCGTCGGGATGCCGATCCCGAGATTGACATAGAATCCGTCGTGCAGTTCCTGCGCGGCGCGGGCGGCCATCTGATCGCGGGTCCAGGGCATGGTATCTCTCCTTCAGGCGCGCTTGCGCACGGTGCGCTGCTCGATCAGCTTGTCCAACCGATCGATCTGCACCATGCGTTTGACGAAGATCCCCGGGGTGACGATGTGGTCCGGGTCGAAACTGCCCGAGGGCACCATTTCCTCGACCTCCACCACGGTCACCTTGGCGGCGGTCGCCATCATCGGGTTGAAGTTCCGGGCGGTCTTCCGATAGACCAGATTACCTTCCGGATCGGCCTTCCAGGCATGCACGAGCGCCAGATCAGCGAACAGCGATCGCTCCATCACGTAGGAGCGGCCGTCGAACTCCCGCACCTCCTTGCCCTCGGCCACGGCCGTGCCGACACCGGTCGCGGTGAAGAAGGCCGGAATGCCAGCCCCACCGGCACGGATACGCTCTGCCAGAGTACCTTGCGGGTTGAATTCGATCTCCAGCTCGCCGGCCAGGAACTGGCGAGCGAAAGTCGCATTCTCGCCGACATAGGAGCTGATCATCTTGCGGATCTGGCGGGTATGAAGCAGCACACCCAGCCCGGCAGTGTCGATGCCGGCATTGTTGGAAATGAAGACGAGATCCTTCACCCCCGACGCACGGACGGCCTCGATCAGCACTGCGGGAATGCCACAAACGCCAAAGCCGCCCGACATGATCGTCATGCCGTCACGTAACAGCCCGGCCAGCGCGGCCGTCGCGTCCGGATAGATCTTGTTGACCGCCATCTTTCGCTCTTTCTCCGTGCCGACAGTAGATTCCTGCTCGTCCGATCCGGACCGGTTCAAGCTGCCACTGTGCGGGGTTGGAGGCAATCAAAGGCTCCGACGGTGCCTGTAGGACCCCTCAAGGAGCGCCGCTCCCTGGATCCGGATCCTCGGAAGACATTCAGCCGCGAGAGGGGTCCGGGACCAGGACCCAGCGAGCATGCCGTTGGACGTTGGGAGCTTAACCCAGGGCTTTCCCGCTTCGATCCGCACGCAGACCGGGGGGGGACACGCCATCCCAGACCGGGAGGGACCGGTCAACCCGACAGCAGACCCACCGGCATTGCAACCGCCACGCCGGCGCCAGTTTTGGCCAATCGCCGGCCGCTGGCAGCCTTCCGCTCCATTTCGAGCTCGGCGCTGATCTCGGCTGCCAGTTCCGGATTGGCGCGCCGGATCTGGCCCACCCGCAAGGCCGCTGCGGCCCCTGGGGCAGGCTCCATCAGCCAGGCCTCCAGAAACAGAAGATCGGCCGCCGTACGCCAGTCCCTGGCGGTCTCCAGCGCACGCTTGAGCGCAGCGGTACGCGCCACATCCAGAACCTGGCTATGGGACGGAGTCATTCGCAGTCCTCCCCGGACACCGCATAACCGACGAAGGTTAACAACCGATCTACGGGTCGGTTCCAACCTTGCTGCCGCTCGCGGTTCGGCGTTCAGGTAGGGTCTGGCGATCTGTGCCGCCAGGACCCGGCGATGACGACTTGGTGAAACGCTTTGTCCAGGACCTCCCGCCCTGGCCGCGCCAATCAGTAGCGATAAGCCTCGTGCTTGAAAGGGCCCGAGACAGGCGCGCCAATATACTCCGCCTGTTGAGGCGAGAGTATGGTCAATTTTGCCCCGACCTTGCCCAGATGGAGCGCAGCCACCTTCTCATCGAGCTGCTTGGGCAGAGTATAGACCTGACGCTGATAGCGACCCTTGGGCGCCGTCCAAAGCTCGATCTGCGCCAACACCTGGTTGCTGAAGGACGCGCTCATCACGAAGCTCGGATGCCCGGTGGCGTTGCCCAGATTGACCAGCCGCCCCTCGCTCAGCACGATCAGACGCTTGCCGTCGGGGAACACCACCTCGTCCACCTGCGGCTTGACGTTCTCCCAGCGATAGTTGCGCAGCGCGGCGATCTGAATCTCGCTGTCGAAATGGCCGATATTGCAGACGATGGCGCGGTGCTTCATCGCGCGCATGTGATCCTGGGTGATCACGTCGATATTGCCGGTCGCGGTCACGAAGATGTCGCCGCGCGGGGCGGCCTCTTCCATGGTGACCACCTCATAGCCTTCCATCGCCGCCTGCAGCGCGCAGATCGGGTCGATCTCCGTCACCAGCACCCGGCAGCCGGCGTTGCGCAGCGACGCCGAGGAGCCCTTGCCGACATCCCCGAAGCCCGCCACCACGGCGACCTTGCCGGCCATCATCACGTCGGTGCCGCGGCGGATGGCATCGACCAGCGACTCGCGGCAGCCATAAAGATTATCGAATTTCGACTTGGTGACGCTGTCATTGACGTTGATCGCCGGCACCAGCAGCTTGCCGTCTCGCGCCATGTCGCGCAGCCGGTGCACCCCCGTCGTGGTCTCTTCCGAGATGCCCCGCACATCAGCCAGCATCTCGGGGTATTTCTCGTGCATCAGCACCGTGAGATCGCCGCCGTCATCGAGGATCATGTTCGGCGTCCAGCCGTCGGGACCCCGCACAGTGGCCTCGATGCACCACCAGAACTCCTCCTCGGTCATGCCCTTCCAGGCGAACACCGGCACCCCCGCCGCGGCGATCGCCGCCGCCGCATGGTCCTGGGTGGAGAAGATGTTGCAGGACGACCAGCGCACCGTGGCCCCGAGCGCAGTCAGCGTCTCGATCAGCACCGCAGTCTGGATGGTCATGTGCAGGCAGCCGGCGATGCGGGCACCCTTGAGCGGCTTCGACGCCCCATATTCGGCGCGGATCGCCATCAGGCCGGGCATCTCGTCCTCGGCCATGGCGATCTCTTTCCGGCCCCACTCCGCCAGCGAGATGTCTTTTACCTTGTGGTCGGCGGCAAGCGCGTGGTCAGGCATGGTGGGCTCCGGTTTGGACGTAAGGGCGGGATGGAATGGCGGGCACGGCCGCGGTCAGGTGTTCATCGCGTCGAAGAAATCCTGGTTCGTCTTGCTGTATTTCAGCTTGTCGAGCAGGAAGTCCATCGAATCCATCGCCCCCATCGGGTTCAGGATGCGGCGCAACACCCACATTTTCGACAACGTGCCCTTGTCCACCAGCAGCTCTTCCTTGCGGGTGCCGGACTTGGTGATGTCGATCGCCGGGAAAGTGCGCTTATCGGACAGCTTGCGGTCCAGCACGATCTCGGAATTGCCGGTGCCTTTGAATTCCTCGAAGATCACCTCGTCCATGCGGCTGCCGGTATCGATCAGCGCGGTCGCGATGATGGTCAGCGACCCGCCTTCCTCGATGTTGCGTGCCGCACCGAAAAAGCGCTTCGGACGCTGCAGCGCGTTGGCATCGACGCCGCCGGTCAGCACCTTGCCCGAGGACGGCACCACGCTGTTATAGGCACGCGCCAGCCGGGTGATGCTGTCCAGCAGGATCACCACGTCGCGCTTGTGCTCGACCAGGCGCTTGGCCTTTTCCAGCACCATCTCGGTCACCTGCACGTGCCGGGTCGCCGGCTCGTCGAAGGTGGAGGCGATCACCTCGCCCTTCACCGTGCGCGCCATGTCGGTCACTTCCTCGGGCCGCTCGTCGATCAGCAGCACGATCAGGAAGATTTCCGGGTGGTTGGCGGCGATCGCGGTGGCGATATTCTGCAGGATCACCGTCTTGCCGGTGCGCGGCTGGGCCACGATCAGGGCGCGCTGGCCCTTGCCGATCGGCGCGATCAGATCGATCACCCGCGGCGTGAAATCCTTGCCCGGCGCCTTGGCCACGGATTGGAAGTTCTCCACTTCCATCTTCAGCTTCTCGTCCGGGTAAAGCGGCGTCAGATTGTCGAAATTGATCCGATGGCGCACCGCGTCGGGCGGCTCGAAATTGATCGTGTTTACCTTCAGCAGGGCGAAATACCGCTCACCATCCTTCGGCGCCCGAATCTGGCCTTCCAGTGTATCGCCGGTGCGCAGCGCGAAGCGGCGCATCTGCGCCGGGCTGACATAGATGTCGTCCGGCCCAGGCAGGTAGTTCGCCTCCGGACTGCGCAGGAAGCCGAACCCATCGGGCAGGATCTCCAGCGTGCCCTCGCCGTGGATCGCCTGATCGTTCTCGGCCAGGTTCTTGAGGATCGCAAACATCATGTCCTGCTTGCGCAGGCTGGATGCGTTCTCGATCTGCAGCGATTCGGCGAAGCTCAGCAGGTCGGCTGGGGATTTCGCCTTGAGTTCGGCCAGATGCATCAGGACAGCCTCGGATGGGTCGGCAGGGAGAGAAATCCGGGACAGAGGCGGGACGACCCGCTCGAAGGGTACAAGCCGCCTTGAAGCGGCACCTGACCTGATCCCGGTGGAGAAGAATAGCGGGCGCCAGACAAAGGCAACCCAGGAAAAGCGACGGGTATATAGGTGGCCGGATCAGCGACGTCAATATCGTGAACATCGGGAGAGTTCGGGCGGCCGGGTGCATCGGATCCCCCCGGGGACCGACCGTCATCGCGTGCCGCGAAAAGCCGGAAGACCCCTCACCTTTGAAAGCCACTCAGGAATCCGAGCCACCGGAGGGGTATCGCTGTTTCCCGGTCGGATAGCCCGATCAGAACGGCCGGACGATCACCATCACCACGATCACCAGCATCAGCACCGTCGGCACTTCATTGGCGAAGCGATAGAACCGCGCCGATTTCGTGTTGCGGTCCTCCAGGAACGCCCGCCGCCAGGACGATTGCGCGCCATGCGCACCCGTCATGAGCACTACCGCCAGCAACTTCACATGCCACCAGCCGGCATGCCAGTCGATCAGCCCGGGGGTCGCCACCAGCAGCAATCCGAACACCCAGCTGGCGATCATGGCCGGGTTCATGATCTGACGCAGAAGCCGCCGCTCCATCACCTTGAAGCGCTCACTCTCGGCACTGCCGCGAGGCACTTCACAATGATAAATAAACAGTCTTGGCAGATAGAACAGCCCGGCCATCCAGGCGATGATCGCGGCAACATGGGCCGCCTTTATCCAAAGATGAGCCGCGAGCAAGGCCGAACCGATCACACCGTCACTCCCATCGCCTGGCGGAACCGCTCTGGCAGTTCCTCGAGCTGTCTGAACAACATTGCCCCGGCCTCGAGCAGCGCCGACGCGTGACTACCACCGGCCGGTGCGAAACCCAGGCACTCCATGCCGGCTGCTACCGCCGCACGTACGCCAGGCACCGAATCTTCGACCACCAGACAGGCATCGGGCGCCACCCCGGCAGCGGCGGCGGCGGCGAAATAGACATCCGGCGCCGGCTTGCCACGACCCACGTCGTGGGCGCTGTGCACCCGCCCCGCCACCATCGCCATGATCCCTGCCCGACTGAACTTGGCCACCATCTCCGGATGCGAGGAATTAGACGCGATGCGCCAGGGCAAACCGAGCGCGCTCGTCGCCTCCAACAGCGCCACCGCCCCCGGCATCGGTGCCGCCTCCTCCGTCATTGCCGCCACCAGCAGCCGTGCCAGGCGATCGGTCCATCCTTCGGGCAGCGCCCGCCCGGTCCGTGACTCGATGGCCGGGATCATGTCGGTCAGCGTCATGCCCAGAAATCTTGCCTGCGCCTGCTCGGCGGTCAGAGCCCAGCCGAGCGCAGTCAGCTCACGCGCGACCAGCCGGCTCGCGATCCCCTCGCTGTCGATCAGCACCCCGTCGCAGTCGAAAATGACCAGACCAAGCGGCAGCCGGGTCCTGATCATGCAACCCTCGCCAGTGCGGGTTCGACCACCGGGGGAGTGCCGGCACGGGCATGCGGGCAATCGCCAAAGGCACGTGGACAGGTCCGCCGGCCGACGAAACTGCACAGGCCCGGTCCGTGCAGACGGCCATTGCGCACAAGCCCGGCCAGAGCAGCGATGAACCCCGGATCGGAGTTCTGCGCCGGCACCCGGAAATAATCCGGCACACCGAGCTTTTCGGCCAGATCCCGATACTCCACGTCGAGCTCGACCAGGGTCTCCGAATGTTCGGAGACAAAGGCGATCGGCACCACCAGCAAGGCCGTTTTCGCGGCGGCCGCGTGCTCGATCTCCTCCTCGGTACTGGGCGAAATCCAACGCTGCGGGGTGGCGCGGGACTGATAGCAGATGCGCCAGTCACCCTCTGGAGGGGTCCAGGATTTCAGCACGCTGGCCACCGTGCGTTCCACCTGGAACTGATAGGGGTCTCCGGCCTTGACGATGCTTTCGGGCAGGCCATGCGCCGAAAACAGCACCCGCAGCGGCACCGCCGGATCCAGCGCGGCACGGGCCTGTTGCCAGGCCTGACGCAGGATCCCGGCAGTGGCCGCGGCATAACCCGGGTCGGCATACCAGCAGCACAGCGCCGTGGTCGGCACGACCAGCCCCTGGGTTGCCGCGGCTTCCCGCCAGGCGGTGAGCGAACTGCCGGAGGTGGTCGTGGAATATTGCGGATAGAGCGGCAGCAGCACGATCTCGTCAGGCGCCCAGTCCCGCACGGCGGCAACCGTCTCATCACTGAACGGATGCCAGTAGCGCATCGCGACGAAGCATCGCGCGTCCAGCTCCGGCAGTGCCGCTTCCAGCGCCCGCGCCTGCTCGTTGGTGAGGTCAAGCAGCGGTGAGCGCCCGCCCAGCAACGCGTAATTCTCGCTTGCCGGCTTTTGCCGGGCGCGCGCGATCACCCGGCCGAGCAACGGGCGCAGGAAGAACGGCACCCGCAGGATGGCCGGGTCGGTGAACAGGTTGACCAGAAACGGCCGAACCGATTCCGGCCGATCCGGCCCGCCGAGGTTGAACAGGACGATCGCCACCCGGGGCTTGCGCGAGAGCATATTCATGTCTGTCAAGGTGGCCGGGCCGGACGCCACGTCAAGCGGCCCGCACCAGCTTCACCAGGGCTTCGACATGGGCAGGCGGGGTTTCCGGCACGATGCCATGACCCAGATTGAACACATGCGGCCGGCCACGCAGGGCCCCCAGGATGGCATGCGCCTCGGACTCCATCGCCGACCCGCCGGCAACCAGAGCCTGGGGGTCGAGATTGCCCTGCAACGCGACCTTCGGGCTGACCAGCCCGGCCAGCACAACCGGATCGCTCGCGCTGTCCATTCCCACCGCGGCCACGCCGGTCATGGCGGCATATTCGCCGAGCAGCGTGCCCGACAGGCGCGGAAAGCCGATCACTTTCACGCCGGGAAACCGTGTGCTCAACGCCGCCACGATCTGCCGAGTCGGTGCGATCACATGGGCCCGGAACTGCGCCGGGGACAGCACCCCCGCCCAGCTGTCAAACAGCATGACGCAATCCGCCCCGGCGGCGATCTGCGCCGCCAGGTAATCGATGCTGGCCTCGGTCAGCACCGCGATCAGGGCGGCGAACAGCGCCGGCTGGCCATAGGCCATGGCACGGGTGGCGGCGTGATCCTTCGATCCGCCGCCCTCGACCATGTAGCAGGCCACCGTGAACGGGCTGCCGGCGAAACCGATCAGCGCCGTGGCCGGATCGAGCGCCGCCCGCACCCGCTCCACCGTTTCCAGAATTGGCGCAATCGCACCGGCCAGCCGGTTCCGGTCCAGCGCCTCGATCCCCGCCTGGTCCCGCAGCCGGGGCAGCACCGGACCCTCGCCTTCGCGAAAGGCCAGGCCATGGCCGAGCGCCCAGGGCAGCATCAGGATATCGCTGAAGAGGATCGCCGCATCGAAGCCGTAGCGCCGGATCGGCTGCAACGTGACCTCGGTGGCCAGTTCCGGCGTGGTGCACAGGCCGACGAAATCCGGCGATTGCGCCCGCACCGCCCGGTATTCGGGCAGGTACCGTCCGGCCTGGCGCATCAGCCATACCGGGGGCGGCCAGACCGCCTCTCCGGCCAGCACCCGCAACAGCAGGCCCGGACGGTCGCCCGTGGCGCTCGGTCCAGCCGTTTCGTCCTGGCGTCGCTCGTTCATCGGCCTTCCTTAACAAGGAAAGAGAAAAAAGATAGTCGGTTGATAGGGGTAGAGCCCTGTGGATCAGGGGGTACCCGGTTCCCCGGGATCGCTCCGCCGTTTGTCCACAGCAGCCAGACCTACCAACCGGTTGATTGGGGAGGTAGATGCCGGTTCGTCCCGAAGCCCGGGGCGGAATCCCTGCTGTGGTCCCGGGACCCTGCTTCAGGCTGGGTTATCCCGGCTTGTCTTCTCGTCTCTGCAATGATGAGGTGCAGGCCCCACTTATCCCCGTTATCCTCGCTGCCATGGCCCCAGACCGGATCAACCTGCACCTCGTCTCCGATGCGACCGGAGAGACCCTGAATTCCATCGCAAGGGCGACGGTCGCGCAGTTCGAGCATGCCGCGATCACCTATCATCGCTGGAGTCTGATCCGCACCCGCTTCCAGCTGCACCGCGTGCTGGAGGGGCTGGAGGCGGAGCCCGGGCCGGTCCTGTCCTCGCTGATGGATCGTGCTCTGCGCAGCGATCTGGACACCACCTGCCATCGCCTGGGAATCTCGGTGCTGAACGTGCTCGATCCGGTGCTGGCGATGCTGGCCGAACAGATCGGCGAAAACGCGATGGCCAGGCCCGGTCGGCAATACGTGCTGGATGCCGATTACTTCCGGCGCATCGATGCGATGCACTATGTGCTGGCTCATGATGACGGCCAGATGCAGGCCGGGATCGCCGAGGCCGATGTGGTGCTGGTCGGCGTTTCCCGCAGCAGCAAGACCCCGACCTCGTTCTACCTTGCCAATCGCGGGATCAAGGCCGCCAATATCCCTCTGGTGCCCGGTCTGCCGGACCCGCCCGGTCTGGAACAGCCGACCTGTCCGGTGGTCGGGCTGACGCTCGAGGCCGATGCGTTGGTGGAGATCCGTCGCCACCGGTTGCGCCTGATCGGGGCCGGCACCCAGCCCGGACTGATCCGCCACGATACCACCGAATATGTCGATCGGGACGCGGTGAAGGCCGAATTGCTGTGGATGCGCCGGCTCTGCACGCGGCGCGGCTGGCCGGTGATCGATGTCACCCGCCGCTCGATCGAGGAGACGGCGGCGACCGTGCTGCAATTGATGGACGGCTGGCACGACCGGCAGCGCAAGGCCCTGGCAGGTCCGGCCTGACGCCAGGTGAAACCCTGTTCGTCGGCCCGATGGCCGGCCGGGCTATCTCCGGCAGAGCCCGATTTTTCCCGTCGCGGATCTTGGACCGGCCAATGCCGGACCCCCCGGCTGATCGGAGAGCAATGCCGGCGGTGATACTGGCCAGCGCCTCGACAGCCCGTCGCGCGATGCTGCGTGCCGCGGGTCTGCAGTTGGACGTGCGCCCGGCCCGCATCGATGAGGCGGCGATCAAACAGGCGGCGCTGGCCGCTGGTATGGCGCCGGCGGATGCTGCGCTGGAACTCGCACGGCAGAAGGCAGCGGTAATCGCCACGGAAAAGCCTGACGCGATCGTGATCGGGGCCGATCAGCTGCTGGTCTGCGAAAAGCGCTGGTTCAACAAGCCTGAGGACGAGGATAGCACCAGGCGACAGCTGATCGCTCTGCGCGGAAGGACCCATCGCCTGGTTACCGCGGTCGTCTGCCAACAGGGGTCGGCCTGGCAGTGGCAGCATGTGGAACAGCCACAGCTGACGATGCGGGATTTTTCTGACGCGTTCCTTGAGACCTATCTGCGCCAGGAAGGAGAAGCGATCTGGCATTGCGTCGGCGGCTACCGGCTGGAAGGACCAGGAGCCCAGTTGTTCACGGCGATTACCGGCGATTATTTCACTATTATTGGGCTGCCTCTGTTGCCGGTGCTGGCACGATTGAGACAGGCTGGTGTGATGGATTTCTGAGCGGCAGATCAGACCTTTGTTTGACTGTCGGGCCACGGAGTGCTGTCCCCGCGCCTTCGATCATCAAACACGCTGCCGATACCGCCCATGGGGGATGGCGGGTTCCGGATCCAGGCCGGAACCCGCTGATCGACCCTGATCAGGCGGCGATCCGTGCCACCTCGGCCGGCGAAAGCCGCACCAGTGCTTCGTAATCGGCGAGCAGGGTTTCGGTGATCCGTCCCGGAGTGAAGCTCAGCTCGCCGATCTGACGAACCGGTGTCACCTCGGCGGCAGTGCCCGCAAGAAAAACTTCGCTCGCCCGCACCATCTCCTCGGGCTGGATCGCGCGTTCGATCACGTTCATCTGATGGCGCCGGGCGATGCCCATCACCGTGCGGCGGGTGATGCCGTCCAGGAAGCAATCCGGCGTCGGCGTATGGATGTCGCCATCGATCACGAAGAAGATATTGGCCCCGGTCGCCTCGGCCACCTGGCCGCGCCAGTCCAGCATCAGGGCGTCCTGGAAGCCGGCCGCTTCGGCGGTATGTTTGGACAATGTGCCGATCATGTACAGCCCCGCCGCCTTGGACGCGGTCGGCGCCGTCTGAGGATGCGGGCGACGCCACTCCGCCATGCCCAGCCGCACCCCCGCCATCCGGTCGGCGCCGAACAGATTGGGCCAGGGCCAGGTGGCGATGGCGAGATGGATCTTCGTCTTCTGGGCCGAGACCGACAGTTGCTCGGCGCCGCGCCAGGCGATCGGGCGGATATAGGCATCGGTCAGACCATTGGCCGCCAGCACCTGGTTGCAGGCCGCGTCGATCTGTTCGGCGGTCCAGGGGATCTCGAAGCCGAGCAGCCGGCCCGATCCGATCAGCCGTTCGGTATGAGCCCGCAGCTTGAAGATGTGCCCGCCATAGGCGCGTTCCCCCTCGAACACGGCGCTGGCATAATGCAGGCCATGCGACAGAACGTGCAGCTTGGCGTCGCGCCAGGCGACCATCGCCCCGTCCCACCAGATCAGTCCATCGCGATCATCGAAAGGAACGAGCGTCATTTGCGGGGTTCCTCGCAACATTGTTTCTCTATCCTGCGCGACGCTATGGTGTATGGTCTGTTAAGTCAATAAACCTGCCGTAAGATCGAGGAATGTCAGCCATGTCCGAGCTGAAGGGCGAGGCGCCGGGTCGCGCGCCGGGCAGGAGTACGGGCGCGGCCGCGGGGGTAAGCCTGCTGTTTCTGCGCGAGGAGGAGATCCGCCTGGCCCAGGATCTGCTGTTCTTTGCCTATCGTGATTTCACCCATGCCGCCGATGAGGTGCTGGAGGAACTCGGTCTGGGCCGCGCCCATCACCGGGCCCTGCATTTCATCGGACGCAACCCCGGCCTGCCGGTCAGCGAATTGCTGGGAATTCTGGGGATCACCAAGCAGAGCCTGGCGCGGGTGGTCGCCGAATTGTCCGAGCGCGGGCTGGTGACGACGAACCCGGGGCGAGCGGACCGGCGCCAGCGGCTGCTGCGCCTGACCGAGAGCGGCGAGGCGTTGGAGCGGCGGCTGTACGAGCGACAGCGCGAACGGCTGTCGGGGGCGTTCCGCGAGGCCGGTGGTGGTGCGGTGGAAGGCTTTCGCCGGGTGATGCGCGGGATCATGAACGAAGCTGCCCGCCGCTATATGGACCGGGCCGCGCCAGGATCGAAGGAAACGCGCGGAAAATAAGCTGGATCCGGACCGCGGCGAAGGCCCCGAGAGGCTCGGGCCGGCCTTGCCGCAACCGCTGCCTGGCGCGCGGCCGCGTTTACACGCTGTCCCGCACCATCTCCAATGCGCAGGCCACCGTCGCTTCCCGCACCGCGCCGCGATCGCCGGGGAACACATGGCGTATGGCCAGGGCAGGCTGGCCGCGCCGCGCCAGGCCAAACCACACCAGCCCCACCGGCTTGTCCGCGCTGCCGCCACCCGGCCCGGCGATGCCGGTCACCGCGATCACGATATCCGCGTCCGACCGGTCCAGCGCGCCTTGCGCCATAGCGGTGGCGACCGCTTCACTTACCGCGCCCTCGGCGGCGATCAGCCCCGCCGGCACACCCAGCATCGCCGTTTTGGCGGCGTTGGAATAGGTCACGAACCCCCGGTCCAGCACGTCGGAGGAACCGGCGATGGCGGTCAGCGCTGCGGCGATCAGCCCGCCGGTACAGCTCTCGGCGGTGGCGAGCATGAGCCCGCGCGCCCGGCACACCGCCAGCAGTGCTGCCGCCTGGTCCAGGATCGCCGGCCCGATCACGCGTCCTCCGCCGCCGCGATCCAGCCGGACCTGATCGCGTCCTGGAACAGCCGCCAGTCCCGCTCGGTCTGGTCGGCATAGGCCAGCGCGAAATCCGCGATCGCCGAATCGAACGCCCCGCCACTGCCGACATAGCCGGCGATCATCGCAGCATCACCCGATCGGGCATGGGCGCGGGCCAGCGTCCGCCCGCAAAGCTGCGCGTAATAGGGCAGCAGCGCCTCCTGCAGGTCGATCCCAATCGCGGCCAGCCGGGAATCCTTGAGTTGGCGTACATAGCAATGCCGGTCATCGCCCGGCGCCTCGGTCCAGCCCAGGAACACATCGGCCACCGCCTGCATCATGCGCTGGCCGGTGACCACGCGCTGGCCCTGGTTGGCATAGACGCTGGCGCCGGCGTAGGGGGCGAGCACCGACCGGTCGGCTTCCTTGATCTGCAGCAACAGCGTGTCCCCGTCGGCGGTCGCGAACAGCCCGATCGCGCAGAACGTCCCGACACTGCCGATGCCGACCACCTTGAAGGCGACATCGACCAGCCGGTAGCGGTCGATCAGCACGTGGCGGTCTTCCTGCAGCGTCGCCTTGTAGGAGTCGAAGGCGGTGCGGGCGGCGCGCTCATGCACCACGTCCTCGCGCCCGGCGAGGGGGAAGATCGTGGGCGGCTTCTCCCGGATATGCAGGCCCCGGGGGCTGCGCTCGATCAGCCGCGGATAGCCGCGATGGGACGCCTCGACGGCGGTCTGCAGCCGCCGCTCCTCCCGCTCGCGCAGCCTGGCATCGGCGATGCCGGCGATCGCGGCAGCGAGGTCGATGCGCGTGCGCCAGGCCTCGAGCGGCGAAAGCCGCAGCAACTCGGCGATGTGCAGCCGGTAGGCGAGCGCCACCCCGCGCGCCAGGCCCCGGCAGGCCTTTTCGGCGAGGCCCGCGCCGCGCCCGGCCACCGCGAAGCTGGTTGCCAGACGCTTCACATCCCATTCGAAGGGGGCAGGCAGCGTCTCGTCGAAATCATTGATATCAAAGACTGGCGTGCCCTCTGGTGAGGCATAGACGCCGAAATTCATCAGATGGCAGTCCCCGCAGGCCTGCACGCGGATGCCGCTCGTCGGCATGGTCGCAAGATCGGCCGCCATCACCGCCGCGGCGCCGCGCAGGAAGGTGAGCGGGGAGGGTCGCATCCGCCCATAGCGCAGCGGCAGCAGCGAGGGGATCCGGTGCCGCCCGGTCTCGATCAGCACCTGCACCGGATCGGGGCGGTCGCGCGGGGGCGACCAGGCGGCGTGGTGGATCCGGGGTACCTGTTTACGCAGGTCGCGACCCGCGCGCCGCCGCTCGGCGACGCTCACGAGCGCGTCCGGTTCGATAATCGCGCGCAACATAATACGGACCCCGGTTTGTCGATCGTTGCGCAGCATGGCACCGACCGTTGGTTCCGTCAGCCGGGAATCGGTCCCAGAAGGGCTGTGACACACCAGATCGCGGCGGCGCCGATCACCCCGGCCACGATGTCGTCAGCCATCACGCCAAGTGCGCCGGGCAGGCGCTCGGACCAGCCGATCGGCCCTGGCTTGGCGATATCGAGCAGGCGGAACAGACCGAAACACAGCAGCAGCCCGAGTGGCGAGGGCGCGGGCAAGGCCAGCAGGGTGATCCACTGGCCGGCGAATTCGTCGATCACCACCCAGCCCGGATCCGCGGTCCCCCCGGCCGCGGTGATCGCCCAGAGCCCGACCGGCAGCACTGCCAGGATCGCGAACGGCAGCGCGAACGGTGACCAGGCCATCAGCCCCGCGCCCAGCGCCAAAGCGAGCAGGGAGCCGGCGGTCCCCGGCGCGCGGCCGAGCAGGCCGCTGCCCAGCCCGCTCGCGATCAGCCTCGAGGGCGTCATCGGTGGCGGGCTGATCGGTGGAGGACCCGGTCTCTGCGTCATGCGTCGGCCCCGCCCCAGGCCCGGCAGGCGGCCCTTGCCACATCGGAGCACAAGGGTTTCACTGCGGTTCAGCCCTAAAAGTGGACTCCATGCCAGCTCCGCGCCTGGCCGTCGATATCGGCGGCACCTTCACCGACCTCGCCCTGGAACATGACGGGGTTCGCGTCACCACCAAGGTTCTGACCACGCCGGCGGCACCTGAACGCGGCGTGATGGCGGGGGTGGCGGCGATCCTGCGCAGCGCCGGCCTGGTCCCCGCCGATATCGCCCTGGTCATCCACGGCACCACGCTCGCCACCAACGCTCTGATCGAGCGCAAGGGCGCGCGCACCGCGCTGATCACCACCGAGGGTTTCCGCGACGTCCTGGCGATGGGCAATGAGAGCCGCTACGACCAGTACGACCTGAACATCGTGCTGCCCGAGCCGCTGGTGCCGCGCTATCTGCGCCTGCCCGTGCCGGAACGGCTGGACAACGAGGGCAAGGTGCTGCTGCCGCTCGATCTGGCGGCGCTGCGCGCGCTGGTCCCCACCCTGCGCGCGGAGGGCGTGGAGAGCATCGCGGTGGGTTTTCTGCACGCCTTCGTCAACCCGGCGCATGAGCGCGCCGCGCGCGCGGTGCTGGAGGCGGAACTGCCCGCCATCCCGGTCTCGCTGTCCAGCGAGGTCTCGCCGGAGATGCGCGAGTGGGAGCGGTTTTCCACCACCGCCGCGAATGCCTATGTGCAGCCGCTGATGGCGCGCTATCTGCGCCGGCTGGAGGCCGAGTTGCAGGCCATCGGCCTTGCCGCGCCGGTCTTCCTGATGCTGTCGGGCGGCGGGCTGACCACGATCGAGACCGCCTGCCGCTTCCCGATCCGCCTGGTGGAGAGCGGGCCCGCCGGCGGGGCGATCTTCTCGGCCGACATCGCCCGGCAATGCGGCCTGGACCGGGTGCTGTCCTTCGACATGGGCGGAACCACCGCGAAGGTCTGCCTGATCGACGATTTTCGCCCGCAGACCGCCCGCAGCTTCGAGGTGGCGCGGGTCGGGCGGTTCCGCCGCGGCTCCGGCCTGCCGCTGCGCATACCGGTGATCGAGATGGTGGAGATCGGCGCCGGCGGCGGCTCGCTCGCCGCGGTCGATGCCATGGGGCGCATCGCGGTCGGGCCGGAGAGTGCGGGCGCCGATCCTGGCCCGGCCTGCTATGGCCGTGGCGGGCGGTATCCGGCCGTGACGGATGCCAATCTGGTGCTGGGCCGCTACGACCCCGAGAACTTCGCCGGCGGGGCGCTGCGCCTGGACATGGCGGCGGCGCGCGGCGCGCTGGCGGCCGGGGTGGGCGATCCGCTCGGGCTCGATCCGGCCATGGCCGCGCTCGGCGTGATCGAGATGGTGGACGAGAACATGGCCAATGCCGCGCGGGTGCACGCGATCGAGTCCGGCAAGACCTATGAGGGCCGCACCCTGATCGCCTTCGGCGGCGGCGGGCCGGTGCACGCGACCCGGGTGGCCGAAAAGATCGGCATCTCCCGCGTGCTGGTGCCAGCCGGCGCCGGGGTGGGCAGCGCCATCGGCTTCCTGCGTGCTCCGGTGGGCTACGAGGTGGTGCGCAGCCTGTATCAGCGGTTTTCGACCTTCGACCTCGATGCGGTGAACGCGCTGTTGGCGGCGATGGCGGCGGAAGCGGAGGGGGTGGTGGCGGCCGGCAGTTTCGGCGCGCCCACGCGCCAGACCCGCACCGCCTATATGCGCTATGTCGGCCAGGGCCACGAGATCCCGGTGGGGCTGCCGGGCGAGACCCTGACGGTCGCGGATATCGCCGCGATCCGCGCCGCCTATGATGCCGAATACACGCGGTTCTACGACCGCCCGGTGCCGGGATCGGATGTCGAGATCCTCAGCTTCGCCGTGGTGGTCGCGACCATCGCCACCCCGCCCGCGCCGCCGGTCGCGGCCGAGGCCGTGGCGGGGCCCCCGCATTCCACCCGGCGCGTGCGCGACACCGCGACCGGGGAGACCGCGGACTGGGCGATCCATGACCGCGCCGCGCTCGGCCCGGGCACGCGCATCGCCGGCCCGGCGATCGTGGCGGAGGACGAGACCTCCACCCTGGTCGGTCCCGGCTGGCACGCAAGCGTCGATCCGTTCGGCTACCTGGTTCTGGAGCAAGGCTGATGGCGGAGCAGACCGGCGCGCTGGCGCAGATCCACCGGCAGATCATGTGGAACCGGCTGATCGCGGTGGTGGAGGAGCAGGCGCAGACCATGATCCGCACCGCGTTCTCCACCACGGTCCGGGAGGCCGGGGATCTGTCCGCCGGCATCTTCGACCTGCAGGGGCGGATGCTGGCGCAGGCGGTGACCGGCACGCCCGGGCACGTGAATTCCATGGCCGAGAGCGTCGGGCATTTCCTGGCCAAGTTCCCCGCCGAAACCATGCAGCCGGGCGATCACTACATCACCAACGATCCCTGGCTCGGCACCGGGCATCTGCACGACCTGACCGTGGTGAGCCCGGCCTTCCGCGCGGGACGCATCGTCGGGCTGTTCGCCAATACCGCGCATGTGATCGACGTGGGCGGGCTGGGGATGGGTCCCGAGGGACGCTCGGTGTTCGAGGAAGGCCTGTATATCCCGATCGTGAAGTGCTTCGACCGGGGCCGGCCGAACGAGACCTTCTTCGACTTCCTGCGCATGGGCTCGCGCCTGCCCGCCGAGCTGGAAGGCGATGTCTATTCCCTGTGCGCCTGCAACGATGCCGGGGCGAAGCGGCTGGTGCAGATGATGGACGAATTCGGCCTCGACAGCATCGATCCCCTGGCCGGGTTCATCTTCGAGGCCTCCCGCCGCGCCACCCTGGCGCGCATCGCCGAACTGCCCAGGGTGACCCTGCATGGCGAGATCGGCTCGGACGGCTACGAGGCGCCGGTGACCCTGCGCGCCGCCATGACCATCCTGGATGATGCGATCGAGGTGGATTTCGCCGGCACGTCGGGCCTGTCGCAGCGCGGCATCAACGTGCCGGCGGCCTATTGCCGCGCCTATGCCTGCTTCGGCATCAAGGTCGTGGTGGCGCCCGAGATCCCCAATAACTGGGCGAGCCTGGCGCCGTTCCGGATGACGATCCCGCCGGGCTGCATCCTGAACGCCCCGCGCCCCTATCCGGTATCGGTCCGCCATGTGATCGGCCAGTTGCTGCCGGACCTGATGATGGGCTGCCTGCACCAGGTGGTGCCCGACCGGGTGGCGGCCGAGGGCAGTTCCTGCCTGTGGAACCCGCCGCTGCGCGGCGGCGCCTCGGTGTCCGGCCAGGCACGCGGCAACCGCCCGGTGCTGCCGGATTTCGAGATGATCACCTTCAATTCCGGCGGCACCGGAGCGCGGCCCACGCGCGACGGGCTGGATGCGACGGCGTTTCCCTCCGGCGTGCGCACCATGCCGGTGGAGGCGAGCGAGAATGTCGCCCCGGTGATCTTCTGGCGCAAGGAATTGCGGCCCGACAGTGGCGGGGCCGGACGCAGCCGGGGGGGGCTTGGGCAGATCATGGAGATCGGCACCAAGGGCGATCTGGAATTCGCCTGCAACGCGATCTTCGACCGGATCGGCCATCCGCCCAAGGGCCGCGATGGCGGCCTGGCCGGGGCGGCCGGCGAGGTCGGGCTGAAATCCGGCGCGACCCTGCGCACCAAGGGTTTTCAGGTGATCGCCGAGGGCGAGCGGCTGTTGCTGAAACTGCCCGGCGGCGGCGGGATGGGCAAGCCGGCGGAGCGCCCGGCGGCGCTGGTCGCGCGCGACGTGCGCGACGGGCTGGTTTCGCCCGAGCAGGCGCGGGCGCTGTACGGGTTCGATCCGGACCGGCGGTAGTTCGGACCGCCTTGCCTGGCGCGCCTCGCCAGCGCTGAGCTTCCCTGGCGGACCGGATGGACCCCTTCGCGGGCCAGACCCCTCGTTCCGGAAGCCGCCGGCTTACAGAAACCGGTAGAGCACGTATCCCGCGACGATCAGCTGGACGAAGTTCAGAGCCACCGAGATCCCGTGAAGACGGCCGAAGCGGCTTTTCGCATCCGCGTTGCCCTGCAGCTGCATGTCGCGTGCAGCGTTGATCCGGGGCATCAGCATTTGCCGGGCATAGACGGACCCGAGGGCAATCGCGATCATCAGCGCGCCCGAGCGCGAATTCCACGGCAACAGCATCACCCCGCCAAGGCCTGCAATGCCGATCACGAACAGATAGTACCACGGAAAGGCGGCGCGGATGAACCGGCCGGCCTCCCCGGCCGGAAGAGTACTGAAAACCATCGGCGCAAATCCGAAGGAATAGATGATCATTCCCCCGAACAGGGTCGAGACCAGCAGCAGCGCAGGAAATTCCATCATCGTTCATCTCCGGTTGTGTTGCGGTTTTCCTCCAGCCCGTCGAGGAAGGCCTCCGCCTCGGCGTGGATCTCTGCCCGGCGCTCTTGCGTCCAACCCGCCAGCGTGCGGTAGGGCATTGCCAGCCGCGGATTGCCCGACAGGCGGCCTTCGTTCCGGATCAGGAAGGCCCAGTACAGATAGTTGAACGGGCAGGCTTTTGATCCGGTCTTCTGTTTCACGTCGTAGGTGCATGCCGGACAAAAATCCGACATCCGGTCGATATAGGCGCCGGAAGCGGCGTAGGGCTTGGACGCCATGTCCCCGCCATCCGCAAAGACCGCCATGCCGAGAGTGTTGGGCATCTCGACCCATTCGAATGCGTCGGCATAGACCGCGAGGTACCAGCGCTCGATCTCCCGCGGCACGACGCCCGCCAGCAGGGCGAAGTTTCCCGTCACCATCAGCCGCTGGATATGATGCGAATAGGCATAGCGCGCGGTGCTGCCGATCGCCTCGCGGAGACAGCGCATGGGGGTCTCGCCCGTCCAATAGAAAGCCGGCAGACTTCGCTTGGCGTTCAGCGCATTTCGCCACTCGTATTCCGGCATCAAGGTCCAGTAGACGCCACGGACATATTCGCGCCAGCCCAGAATCTGCCGCACGAATCCCTCGACCGCGTTCAACGGCGCGGCCCCCGAACGCCAGGCGCCTTCAGCCGCCTCGCAAATCTCGCCGGCCGAGAGCAGCCCGAGGTTCAACGCCGGGGCCAGCAGCGAGTGGAACAGGAACGGCGCACCAGCCCTCATCGCGTCCTGGTAATCGCCGAAGTGCTGCAGCCCCCGTTCGATGAAATCCTGTAACGCCCGCAGGGCGTCCCTGCGGTTCACCGGCCAGCCGAACTCCTCGATCTCACCGAAATGATCGCCGAAGCGCCGGGCGACCAGCGCCATCACCGCCCGCGTCGTCGCGTCAGGCGCGAAGCGCAGTCTGCCGGGCAGAACGGCAGATGCCGGCAATGGCTTGCGGTTCTGCGCATCGAGATTCCATTCCCCGCCTGCCGGCTGATCCCCGACCATCAGAATGTCGTGCTCGCGCCGCATCTCACGATAGAAATGCTCCATCAGCCACCTTCGACGTCCCCCCGCCCAGGCCGCGAAGCGGGCACGGCTGGCGAAGAAGCGGCCATCGTCGCGTCGCTCGACCGGGGTGTCGGTCAGAGCCGCCCAATCCTCCATCATGGCCTGCACGCGCCACTCGCCGGGCTCGGTCACCACCACCCGGTCCGGCGCGTGCCTCAACACCGCACGCTGGACCTCGCTTGTCAGGTGGCCGCTATTGTCGAGGGCATCGAGCGGCACATAATCGACCCTCACACCCCGTTCACGCAGTTCGTCCGCGAAGTGGCGCATCGCGGACAGGACCAGCACGATCTTCTGCTGGTGATGGCGGACATAGGTGCATTCCTCCATCACCTCCATCATCAGCACGATGTCGCGTGCAGGATCGAGATCTGCGAGAGCGGAGATATCGGACGAAAGCTGATCGCCCAGAATGACCCGGAGGACGCTCATCGGGTTTCCGGCCGCGGCGGCGCGGCGGCCGGGGACGCAGCGCCCCGGCAGCGCCGGGAGCAATACTTTACGTTCTCCCAGTCGCGTGCCCATTTCTTGCGCCAGCCGAAGGGCCGGCCACATTTCGCGCAGGGCTTGGTCGGGAGATCCGCTTTCGCACGCATCTTCGCCATCGCGCTACCAGGGCACGCGCTGACCGCGCCAGTCGAAGAAGCCGCCATTGGCCTCGATGGTCAGTTTTTCGATGACGGCCAGCAGGTGGCGGGCCGCCTCCGCGGGCGTGAGGACGTCGCGCCCGGTCGCTGCAAAGGGTGCAGACAATGCGGTCGCGACCGTGCCGGGATGCAGGGCGATACACAGGGCGTCGGGGGATCGACGTGCCAGTTCCACCGCCGCGGTCCGTACGATCTGGTTGAGCGCCGCTTTGGACGCACGGTAGGCATACCAGCCGCCGAGCCGATTGTCGCCGATGCTTCCCACTCTGGCGGACAGGGTTGCAAACACCGCCCTGCCCGATCGGGGCAGCAGAGGCAGCACATGCTTCATGATCAGCGCGGGGCCGATGGCGTTCAGCGCGAAGGAGCGTGCCAGCCTTCCGGCATCGAGCTGGCGCCAGGTTTTTTCTGGCGCCTGGCGATCATCATGAAGAAACCCCGTCGCATCGATCACGAGACGAAGCTCGCCCGTCCTGGCGGCAAATTCCGCGGCGCGCTGCAGACTCGCCTCGTCCATCAGGTCGATCGGGGGCGAGGAACGTCGACTGAACCCAACCACCTGCCCAAAGCCGCTGGCTGAGCATAATGTTGCGACCAGCGCGCTGCCGATGCCGCCGCCGGCACCGAAAATCACCGCCACGCCCGACCTCGGAAGCGAGTCCGGGTCGCCGCCGGAACGCGCCTCCATCGATGGTGCCGCCACTCCGCTCACCCGCGCTTTGCCGCGCCGGCGCGGAGCTTCTGCATCCTGCCAAAGAACCGGGAGACAAGCGGTCGGACTGGCAGGAACAGACGATAGCCAAATTCCAGCATGGGCAGCACGCCAGGCAGCGCCGCGGCGCGCGCCGCCCAGCGCCATCGCGGCAATCGGGCCCATACCTCGGCGAAAGCGGCTGCCCCGGAAAGAAGCTGTCCATTTCCGGCACGGACATGAAAGCGCTCCATGGCGCGCAGCCGGGTAAGGCCGGCTGGTATCGCGGCATCCGCTTCCGAGACGTCGATGAAACAGAGCGCGCCGGATTGATTGATCCGGCGGTAATATCCGATTTCCGCCCGGCACAACGGACAGGAGCCGTCGAAATATACCGTCGAACTCGAAGGCTGATGTTCCACGTAAATCTCCTGGATGCCGGGCAGGCCATTGACCGGAGCGAGAGCTTCATGCACGCAAAGACAATCCTCGATCTGTCGAACGAAGATTTCTTCGACATCCGGGCGGGCGATGACCCTCAGCAGCTGATGTGGTCGCTCTTCAGGAAATTTGTAGCCTCCGATGCGCCTGGGTTGAGGCGCGGCCATGGCGATCCGGCTCCCTCGCCCGGCCGGGGTCGGGGATCAAGGTGCAGGCCCTGACGGGCAATCCCGGAGCTCATCAAAGCCGTTCGCCATCAATCGGCAGGGCAGCTTCGATACAGGCAAACCGGCACGCTTCGGAACGTGCCGGGGTTCTGCAGCGCGATCGGAACCGGTTGAAGCGGGTCTGCGGTCCGCTCGCGCCTCAGCCCGCTGGTCTGGCGAGCCATTCTGTCGCGGTTGAAGTCGACCCGATGCGCTAACGCGCTATCGCGAGGCCAGGCGTTTCTGCTGCTGCGTGAACAGCCCGCTCGCCGCCGCCATCACCTGCATCTGGTAGGTCTGGTTCAGCTCCGGCGTATGGGAATGGTAATCGCCGATCGCCTGCATCAGCCGTCCATGGGTCTCGTTCAGATAGGTGCGCATCACCGCTCCGGCGGCAGCGATGTTGAAGCAGGCATCGCCGATCAGCCGGGCGCGCACCGTATCCTCAGGCAGCCGGGTCACCCGCGCCAGCGCCGGCAGCCAGCGCGTATTGACCTGCATCACGCCCAGATCCTGCGATCCGTCACGATTGGTCTGCACGCTGCCGACCTGTCCGCCCTCCACCCGCTGGATCGACGGCAGCACACGCGGCGGCAGATGATAGAAATGCGCTACCAGCGCCATGCAGGCCAGATAGGGAACCGCCATCAATCCGTCCTCGCTCCTGTCTTGGCCAGACCGTGCACTTCCTGTAGAAACCGCCGCGAACGGGGGATGCCAGCATGCAGCAGCACATCCAGGCCAAGCGGGTCCAGCCGGGCCGGAGCCGGCAGGCAGGGTTCACCCTGCTGGAAATCCTGGTGGTCATCGCCATTCTCGGCCTGTTGATCGGCCTGGTCGCGCCGGCGGCGCTGCGCCAGCTGGGCGGGGCGCGCAATTCGGTCGCCAAGCAGTCGATCGAGCGGATCGGGTCGGTGCTCGACCTCTACAAGCTCGATGCCGGCAGCTATCCCACGACTGAACAGGGCCTGGCCGCGCTTACCGAGAAGCCATCGGGTGCGACGGTCTGGAACGGGCCTTATCTGAAAGACGGCAAGACCCCGCTCGATCCGTGGAATCATCCCTATCTCTACCGCAGCCCGTCCGCCCGCCAGGGACATGATTACGATCTCTGCTCGGGCGGTGCCAATGCCCAGGGCGGCGAACCCGGCGCCGAGGGCATGATCTGCAACCCCTGATCCAACCGGTCGCTCATCCATTGGCCCGTTCCCAGCTGATCACCTCATAGGGCGCACGGTCGGCGCCGCTGCTGGATCCCGCATTGACGCGCAACATGGCGCGGCGCGTGTAATGGCCGCCATCGCTACTGCGGGCGCGGGCGGTGATTTCCACGACCACGGCAGTCTCGGTATTGCCGATATCGGGCGGCACCGCGGCGCCGGCCGCGGCGGCATCGGCCAGGGCCTGCAATACCAGCGGGTCGGCCTGCGCCGGATCGGGGTTGCCGTCCAGATGCAGTGCCACGTGCGGGGTCAGGGCTGCCAGGATCGCGGGTGTCATGCCCAGGACCAGGCCGAGTTCGTCGAGCGTGCGGAATGCCTCGTTGGGCGGTCCGAACGGCTTGCCCGCGGCAAGATACTGGCCGGCTTTCGCGCCGAGCGGCAGCGGGTTGCGGCTCGGGCTGCGCCAGTCGGCGATGGCGGCGGCGAGCGCGGATGCCGTGCGCTGGTCGAGCCCGGTTTCGCGCAGCAATGCCCCCAGCAGCTGGAGCGAGGCAGTGTTGAGATCGACCCGCCCCGACAGGTCGACGATCGAGACCACCGCCTCGGCCCGTGACAGGCGCAGCGGATGCGCCATCCCATCAGCCGCCCAGCGCGCGTTCGATCCGTCCAGCAGGTGGAACAGGGCGGTGAAGACGGCGGCATCGGCCGCCGCTTCGGCCACCGCCGCCCCGCGCAGATTGGCCGCCAGCCTGGCCTCGCTGCGTCCGGCGGCGGTGATCACGCTGCCGACCAGGGTCAGCAGCGACATTGTCCACAGCACGATCAGCAGCGCGAAGCCGTCCTGCCGGCGGGCAGCCCGGGCAAGATTGCCGCGCCGGGCCCGACCGGGCCATTGCAGGCTCCGTCCGCTCCCCCATCGGGTCGGGGCCGATCGAGCTCCCGACCCGTCCGGGCCGGGGCGGCTCATTGCGGCGGCTTGATCTTATGGCGCAGATAGGCGCCGGGATCGGGGGAGCCGCTCAGCCCCAGACCCTGCGTCTCCTGGGGCACCAGGGCGGCGTTCATCAGCTGCTCGCGCAGATCGTCGGTCAGGGCGCGGGCATCGCGCTGGTCGTGCACCACATGCGGGGTGATCAGCACCAGAAGCTCGGTGCGGGTGCGCTGATTGGTCTGGGTGCCGGTCAGCAGGCCCAGGATCGGCACGTCCTTCAGCCAGGGCAGGCCGGAATTGGCCACCGCGATGTTGTCGCGGATCAGCCCGGCCAGGCCGACGGTCTGCCCGTCCTGCACCACCACCCGCGAACTCACGCTGCGCTCGGAGAAGGTGGGCGAGGTGATCCCGGCGGTTTGCGGGGCCGAGGTGTTCACCTCGCTGACATTCTGGTTGATATCCAGCGTCACCAGCCCGCCGCTGTTCACCCGTGGCGTCACGTTCAGCACCACCCCGGTCTGCATGTAGTTGACCGAGTTGATCACCGGCGCGCCGCTGACCAGCGTGCTCTGCGAGGACTGGCTGAGATAGGGCACCAGATCGCCCACCTGCAGCGCCGCCGGCTGGTTATCGAGCACCATGATCTGCGGCGAGGACAGCACTTTCACCGTGGTGACCGCCTGCAGCGCCGAGAGCGCGGCGGTGACGGATTTGGAGGATACGCCGAGCAGGAAGCCAGGGAAGGATCCGGTGACCGCGCCCGACAGCGCCGCCGAGTTGATCGGCAGGCCCGTGCTGGAGGCGTTGGACAGCGCCGCGTTCAGGTCGCCCGACTTGAAGAAGAACTGCGTGCCGTACTGCAGCTGGTCGTTCAGGGTGACCTCGGCGATGGTGGCGTCGATGCGAACCTGCAACGGCAGGATGTCGATCTTGCGCAGCATCGCCTCGATCGTGCCTTCCTCCTGCGGGGTCGCGAAGACCAGCACGGCATTGTTCTGCGAGTCGGGGATGATGCGCATGGAGTTGGCATCGCTGTTGCCCGCGCCGCCCGCACCGCCCCCCGAACTTTCCAGACCGCCCAGCAGTGGATTGGTCGTGGCCGAGGCGGCCGGGCTGGCTCCGCCGGCGGTCTGGCCG
>VFSW01001275.1_pt1 | contig 38331 bp, 44 predicted proteins | sample 5358111 | NCBI WGS metagenome assembly VFSW01 (sample SAMN11554181, study PRJNA540505) | mine drainage metagenome | isolation source: sediment from site ElyBrook_90M | place: USA: Ely Copper Mine, Vershire, VT | collected 2017
CGGCGGTGGCGGCGGTGGCTATGTCTACAACCCTCAAAATCTTCCTTCTGCTGACACTGGTTGGCAACAGGCGTTTGGTCAACAGCAAGCACTTGTTGGCCAAGCGGCACAGGGGGCGCAACCTCTCTACCAACAGTCTCTTGCTCAACAACAAGGTATCAACTACGACCCTTACTTGCAAGCCTCGCAGCAAGCGGGTCAAGCCTACGGTGGTTTGGCTGGACTAGCTGGTCAGCAGGCTGGTATGTACGGTCAGGCTGCACAGGGTGCGCAAGGTCAGCAGCAAGCGATGTATGGTCTCGGCCAACAAGTCGCTCAAACTGCATTTGATCCACAGCAAGCCCTCTACGGTCGTACACAGCAGCAGTTGACTGACCAAATTAACGCTGGACAAGCGGCTCGCGGACTTGGCGTGTCACCTGTGGGTGGTCAAGAGTACAACCAAGCGATGTCCAACTTCAACATCGACTGGCAGAACGCTCAACTTGGTCGTCAAGCACAGGGTATCCAAGCGGCTGGCCAAGCCAGTCAAGCTGGTGCGCAGCAGGGTCAGCTCATGGGTGCAGATCTGGCAGCCCAGCTCTCGGCCCAAGGTCAAGTGCCAACTTACTTGCAACAAGCTGGTCAAGTACCATTGGCGGCCCAACAGTATGCAGCGCAGCAACCCGCAGCTGCGGCATCTCAATATGCCCAAGGTATGGGCGGTCTTGCTGGCTTGTACGGAAACGTTCAAGGTCAAGCCCTCCCTTACCTCACTGGTGGCATGGGCGCTCAACAGCAACAACAACAATTCCAAGCTGGTCAGCAGCAAGCACTTGCGTCAGGTCTGACCGCGCTTGGTACAGCTGCGGCTCCAGCGATCAAAAATTGGTGGGGTTCAGGTACATCCGGCGGTACAGGTTCATCGTCAGCGTTCACTCCAAGCGCCATGTCATCAGTTGACCAATGGTGGCTGTAAGGATCAACTATGCCAATGTTCTTAGGTAGCATCGCCCAAGGTGTGCAGCAAGGGATTGAGTCTGTTGAGCAGCAGCAGGCTCGTAAGTTTGCTCGTGAAAAGCAAGCCTACGATTTCGAGCAACAACGCATGGCCAACGCTCGTGCGCTTCAAGCCGAACAATCTGGCGGGGCCATCCTTGGCCAAATGTTTGCGCCTCCCCCTGTGGCTGATCGCGGTCCAATGCCTCCAGCGCCCGGTCAACCATCGGTCCCAGCTCAACAGCAGATGGGGCCTCAGCCACAGATCCCAAACACAACTCCGGGTCAGCCCGCTGCGCCAGCAATCCCTCCGTACCAAACGGTGCAAAGCGCTGGCCAACGTGCGGCTCAGATGCCTCCAGCCGGTGCTCAACCACAGGGTGCTGGCATGGTGGCTCCACCTTCTGTTGCGCCCCAACAAGCGCCTCAGCAGCAACCTCAGTTCACTCTCCAAGGTGCGATCCAAGCCATGCAGGCTCAGGGTGTACCTCAAGACCAATGGATGGGTCAGCTCGAAAGGCTCAAGCCGTACCTCGACATGCAGCAGCGCCAAGAGCTAGCCATCTTGCAGGAAAAGCATCGCGCTGCGGCAGAGGCTCGCCAAGAGAAAACCGCTCAGTCCATGATCGACTGGCGTCAAAGCCGCATGGGCGGTGGTGGCGCGGGCGGGGCAGGCACTGGAGCTGGTGACTACGACAAGATGTCACCCGGTCGCCAACAAACGATTGACTTCTACGCCGAGCGAACACTTGCGGGTGACAACTCATGGCGTACCGGCTTGTCTCGCAGCAAACAAGGCGCTGCGCTCATCCTTCAAGTTGAAGAGCGCGTCCCTCAGTTGGCCAAAGAGCAAGGTATCGGCAGCGGTGATGTGATCGCCAGCGCGGCCCAGCTTGCAGCTGACCAAAAGGCGCTCAAAGGGCTTGTTGACTATGGCGCAAAAGCTGGCCAGTTCTCGCGAGTCCTTGAAAATCAAATCGGTGTGGTCGAACAATACATGCCCAAGGGTGTGGCTGGCGACACGCCAATCATCAACAAGGGCATCAACAAGTTGCGCGACAAGATTGTTGGCGATCCTGACTTGACCGCTTTTGAGAACTCGATTGTTGGTTTGGCCCGTGAACACGCCCGCTTCGTGACCGGCCTGACATCTAACGCTCAGTTGACTGCATCGGCCACAAAGACGGCTGATGGCCTGTTGAACAATGCCATGAACTCCAAGCAGATCAGAGCTGCTATGGAGGAGATTCGCAAAGAGAAAGACGCTGCGATCAAGGCCAACAAGGAAGAGACCGCTGCTCTGAAAGGTCGAATTTCCAAAGGCTACAAACAAGAGCCTGCTGCCGCTGGCGGTGGCTCTGGCTGGACTGACGCTGACGAAGCTCGCTTGAAAGAGCTTGAAGCCAAAGTCAAAAAATAAGACTGGACACGGTGATGACTGACCAAGAGGAACTTGAGCTGCTGCGTTTGCGCAAGAAAAAGGCAATGGCTGGGGGTGGCGGTATGCCATCCGAACCCACTGTGGCCGAACCCGCACCTGTGCCAGCACCCGGTGGGTTTGCCAGAACAGCGGGCCTTGCTGGGCGTAGCGTGTTAGAAGGTCTTGGCGGTTTGCTGCCAACTGAGGGCTTGAAGTCAGCCCCATTCAACCTTCCAATGCAAGCGTTGCAGTCAGCCGCAACCAAGATTGGTGAGAAGGTTGGCGTTCAAGTCCCAGCCTACATGCAAGCTCCGTCAAATATCGGTGAGACGGCTGCGACCAAAATGGGTCTACCACAACCTGAGACATTCGGCGAAAAGCTGGGTGTCGGAGCCGGTTCGCTTGCGACTGGTATTGCCGCGCCAATGTCCGTACCCGGAGTTCGCGCTGCGGTTGGCAAGGCCGGTGAGGCTGTACGTGCGCCAATCGCCCGTGGCATTGAGACCTTGCGTGGGACCAAAGCTGCCGAGGCCGAGGCCGAAGCGCTGGGGGCCACAAAGCAAGCGCTCGGCGGCATCACCAAGGAACTCGGCGCAACCCAAGCCGCAAAGGTCGGCGAAGCCAAATCCTACGAAGATGTGATTGCCCGCACCCAGCAAGACTTGGACGCTGCAACCAAACGCTTCGGTCGCCCCACACTTGACGTTCAGGGCAACGTTCTGCGCAACGCCTTCACGGGATCGATTGACGCTGCCAAGGCCGCCCGAGCCAAGGAAACCGAGGGTTTGTATAGTGCGGCCACTGAGGCTGCCAAGAAGCTCGAAGCCTCGGGCAAGCGCATCGATGTGTCATCGGCCACAAAGGACATCGAAGAGCTCATCAAGAAGTCTGGCGAAATCCCAGCACTTGAGGGCAAACTGAACTCGCTTCTCAACTCGGTCAAAGGTGGTCCAAAGTCCACCGGCCCAGCCGCACCGATTGGTACAGCCGCATGGCGTTACGGCAAGGCTGCGCCCGCTGAGGCGCCCAAGGGTTTGACCTACGAAGAGCTGGCCACGGCCAGTCGCTACATCAAGGATGTGGCCTACAGCGCCGACATCGAAGGGTACGGCTCCATCGTGCGCAACGCAGCCAAGGACTTGTCCAAAAAGCTCGATTCGGCCATCGCCAAGTCTGTCCCCGAACACGCAGCTGCATCCAACAAATACCGCGAACTGTCCGAGCCGCTTGAGTCGCTCGGCACACGACTTGGTAAAGCTCTGACAAGCACTGAGGGTGGCTTGAAGGGCGAGGCGTACAGCAAGATTGCCGCCCAAGACCTACCCGGTCGCATCTTCGCCAAGAAAGACGGCGTCGAGCTCATGGTTGACGCTTTGGCTGGTGGTAAGGGCGCGACGCCCGCTGCCCGCGCGGCTGCCCAGCGCCAAGTTGACCGCATGGTCGAAGACTGGGTAATGGAGAGCGTTCGTGGCGGTAAGGGTGCGGTCGGCAAAGCTGCCGCTGAGAAGATTGCTGCCCCGCAGATGCAAGCCACACTCCAAGCTGTGCCCAAGGTCGAGCAACGACTCGCCAGCCGATTTGAGCGTGAAGCCACGAAGGGTAAGGCTGTTGAAGAGCTGGGCGTGGCCGCTAAGGGCGCACGTGGTGAAGCTGAGATGGTTTCCAGCAAGCGCCAAGCTGTGATGGATGACATCAAGTTGGCCGAAGACGCAGCCACGCGCGGTAACGACAAACTCGCCTACGACCTCTACGTCAAAGCGATCAACAAGTCACTTCCTGACAGCGCAACACGTCAAGCCGCGATTGGTTTGGTCGAACGTGCAGGTACACTTCGTGAACAAACAGATAAAGCACGTGCGCTTGCCAAGAAGTTCATCACTGGGGCTGCATTGGTAGGTGCTGGCTACGAAGCCAAAGGTCTAATGCAATGAAACGCCTCCTAATCATCGACAACGCCTCAAACTGCCTTGATATGGCGCTGCGGGCGCAACTCGCTGGTTGGGACGTTCGTTGGTACGACAAACCTCGCCCAGACGGCTCACCCCGCCTCGCTGGCATGGGCATGATTAAGAAAATCACAGATTTCAACGAGCTGCGTCGCAAGTGGCTCGACTGGGCTGACTTGATTTACCTGCCTGACAACGTGCACTGGCTCGACATGCTCGATCCGTATTTCAAGCAAGGCTACCCTATTCTCGGCCCGTCGAAAGAGGCCGCTGCGCTTGAGTTAGACCGTGACGCTGGCCAAAAAGCCATGAAGTCGGTTGGCATCCCGATCATGGAGTCCAAGGCATTCCACGACTACAACGACGCCATCGCGTTCGTCAAGAAGCACCCGCAGTTCCTCGTCAGCAAGCCATCGGGCGACGCCAACAAGGCGCTTTCCTACGTGGCCAGCGACCCTGCCGACCTCATCTACATGCTGCAACGCTGGAGTCAGCGCCCCGACCTCAAGGCTGCGGCCAAGAAAGAGGGCTTCATCCTGCAAGAGCGCAAGTACGGCATTGAGATGGCTGTGGGCGGCTGGTTCGGCCCCGGCGGCTGGTCCAAGTGGTTCTACGAAAACTGGGAATACAAGAAGCTCATGGATGGCGACCTCGGTGTGGCCACGGGCGAGATGGGCACTCTCAGCCGCATGACCAAGAACTCGCGTTTGGCGCGAGAAGTCCTGTTGCCGATCACGCCTGTGCTTGAGAAGCTGGGCTACGTCGGCTACATCGACAACAACGTCATCTTGGACAAAGACGGCCCATGGCCAATGGAATGGACCATGCGCGACGGCTGGCCAACCAAACACAACGTCACGGCCCACGTCAAGAACGAAGACCCCATTCAGTGGCAGCTCGACTTGCTCAACGGCAAGGACACCATCGAGGCCGTGGAAGGTGAAGTTGGCATCTCTATCGTCATGGCGCTGCCCGACTTCCCTTACTCGAAGATCACAAACAAAGACCTGTGCGGCATCCCGATTCGTGGTGCTGAGGACATGGACGCTGTGCACCTGTCAGAAGCCATGATTGGCAACGCGCCGACGATGGTTGGCGACAAGGTTGTGGACATGCCCGGACTCGTCACCTGTGGCGATTACACGCTGGTTGTGACCGGAACCGGCAACACGATCACAGCGGCTCGTCGCAAGGCTTACAACTCCATCAAGAAAATTAAGATTCCGAACAACCCTTTCTACCGACTCGACATTGGTGCGGGCCGGATGAAAAAGCAGTTACCCGAGCTGCACAAACTCGGCTATGCCAAAGGACTGGAGTTCTAAATGCCTTATACCCCCAAGCAACACAAATTGTTCCAAGCCGCTGCGCACAACCCAAAGATTGCCGCCAAACACGGCATGGGTATGGACGTAGCCAAGCGCTTGTCCAAAGAGCCCGTGAAAAAGGCTCCAGCCAAAACCGCTAAGAAGAAGAAGTGATATGGCTCGCAACGCCCTCAGAGACGGCTTAGTCACCGAAGACTCGATAACCTGCGCCCTGCTTGAATGCAAGGGCGACTTGTTCCTGTCTTCGAGCTACCTTGGTGTGACCGCCCGCGAGCTGGACGGCTACATTCGCGCCTCTGAGGAGTTGCAGGCGTTCGTCGCGGCCATCAAAAAGGTCAAGTCAAACGCCGACTACGATTCGATGTCAGCCGAACAGTTCAGCAACGAGCTGGACCGCCTGACAAGCCAATATAAAGTCGAAGCGCTCGACATCATCCACGAATTGGCCACAATGCAAGCGAAGAGCGCTGCCGACCGAGAAGTCAAACTCAAGGCTGCCATTCAGCTCCATGGCGTGGCCCCTGAGCGCAAGGCCGACAGCACACAGTTGGCCACATTGAACGAGCTGAACGACCTCTACTACCAAAGCGCCCAGCGCATCAAGTCGGTTCGGATTCAGACGGCTCAGATTGAGTTCCATGGTCAAGACACAGAGCAATCGGATACTCTGGTGCTGAATCAACAAGGTTCCGTAGTTTGAACCACTCTCCGCGCTTGGCGTTGACCACAGCGTCGATCATCGAATAGTCAATCGGGCGATACCCAACCTTGATGACGTATACGTGCGGGTGCTTCTGCACATAGCCCTCTTTGATGAGGCGCTTCATGTACTTGTGGAACCCCGCCACCTTGCCCTGTGGTAGATAGTCGAATTTGAGCATTCGCTGGCCACGCCAAACATCGGGCAGTGTAGCCAACAAGTTGTAGACGTACAGCATCTCGGGGTCTTCCGGCTCCACCATGGGCGTGTAGCAGTGATAGCGGATATAGCTCTTGCGAAACCCGTAGCCGCTCAGCATGAGGCGCATCTGGCGCTCGTCAATGCCAGTGATGGCTTGAATCTCAGCGGCCTCGAACACTGCTGTTTTCGTTGGGTCTTTGTAGCCCGAGTTGTCAAACGCAGATTGCTGGCGCGGGTCGAGTTTGCGACCCATGAAGCAGTGCACCAGAGTCAACAGCGTGTGGTAGTAGGCTGAGTTCGGCGTCGTGTATTCGAGCGTGTCTTCGTGCAGGTTCCAAGTCGGCGGGCGATAGACCACAACCTCGCGATCAATCGTGTTGGTGAAGTCTTGGAACTCCATCATGCGCAGCGGGCACTCAACGAACAGCGCTGCATCGGCATTGACGTAGTGTGGGCGTCGAATGTCGTAGGTGTAGAGAAGCATCCCGCCGTCACCCTCCCAGAACTCAAGCGCGTCATTGAATCGTTCGTCCCACACCCGGGCGATTTGGAACGGCAGGTCTTTGACTTGATTGAGCCTGAGAGGGATCTTGCGCCGGTTCATGTTCTTTCGGTAAACCACGTACTTGTGATTGCGAAAAGACATCTCACGAATAGCCAGCTCCATGTCGCTGGTCTTATAGATTTGGACCATTAGAGAACGTCGCCCCCAACGTCAGCCAAGATCGACTCAGCCTCTTTGATGTACCACTGATAGTCGATGTCAGCGGGCAGAATCGGCGGCAGCTCCATGAGTGGGAACGCGCCGTTTGAGCGAGCAACCTTATTGTTGTTCGTCGCGTAGTGAATCGAACGTGTCTCACCGACTCGGTAATACCAACGCACCGCCTTGCCGAGATAACGCTCGTCATACTTAGCGCCACCCTTGACCTGACGAATCGTTATGAACTTGCGCACGTCGGTGCACATGCAGATGGTCAAATCAATCGGTGTCCCGTGAACGAGCTTTGCAATCACGGCCTCGACACAGATTTCATTGGTGACGTTCTTTTGCATACCCGCTGGCGCATAGAGCCCCTTGAGCTTTGCAGTGCCGTCAGGTTTGATGGCAATGTAGTTGTTCACGTCTTTTGAGTAGAGAGCCTTGTACTCAGTCTCCTCGGTAGCGAACCCTGTGACCATCTCCCATGCTGCAACCACAGCGTTCATCTCTTCGACGCGCGACTTGATGCCCTTAATCACAATGCCGTCGGTGTTGGCGCTGACCACGGTGAAACCCGACAGTTCGAGCAACTCAATCAGCATCAGCAACGACAGTTGGCCAGTGATGGTCGTTTGAATCAGAAGGTCAGGTGAGTAGAGAATGGACCACTTGGAGCCGAGCTTGCCAAATGACCCGTTAATCACAATCTTGAGTGACTTCTCAGTGACGCTGTCACCACTCTCTTTGGCGGCAATACGCCTGTCAACAATCCCCTCATAGACCTGCAAGAACGCTTCGGTCAGGTGTGGAGGAAACATCCCTTGGTTAATGATGATGCGAGGGTAGTAACTGGTCACATCCCTATCTTTGAGAAAAACATAATCATCAGATAGGTGGCGAGAACAAGTCTCAGAGCTATGTAGCCCCCCAATTCCCATGCGATAGACACCATTGCCGATACGAATGCGACAACTAGCCAAAATCGCAGGCAGCTCCACAGAGCCTTCCTCATTGAGTGTGAATCGAGCATTGCGAATAATCTCCATCACTTGCTGCATACCGGGCGCTGAGAAGTGGATGAACTCAGGGATTCGATATTTGAATGAATAGTCTGGGTTTATCTCGGGTCGGTACACGCGACGACCGATGATTTTTTGAACCTCAGAACGAATCACGGCCTCAGCAATTTGAGCATCAGACTTGGAGCGCAGGTCGATGCCGAACTCGCGGCTCATCTCTATGCGCAAATCAATCTGCGGCTTCAACTGCATGAACAAGTCGATGGTTGTCTGCAAGTCATTACCGCAGTACAACCTCAACTCAAGGCGTTGCTCAGGCGTGATGCTGGCGCTCGGTTCAATGGGTAGGTCTTGCAATCGCTGTGAGTGCAGACGTCCACCATAAATCTTCAAGCCAGCTATGCCGGGTGCAACTTCAATCAGGTCAATGTGGTCCAGCTCCAATATCTCGCAGCCGTACTTATCGCTCACATGCCATGGCTTCAAACCGTTGACGATGATATCGTCGCTTGCGGCTTTCAGAGTGGCCAGAGAATTTCCTGCACAAGCCAAGCTAAGAAGAGGGACGTCATAGTTATTTCCATTGAAGCTCACCAGTTGTTTGTTTGCAAGAAGCTCTTTGAGCTTGTATGAAAAAGTGTATTGATCGAACGGGTACTGAGGCAACGCCATCTCTGGCGTCAACTCAAGATATTCGATTTGACCTGAGTAGATGTTACGGAGCATCACGAGAAAATAATTCACGTAACACTCCGTATCAACCACCCAAATGGGTGGCAGTGGGATCATGCTTGCATCATTCCATGTTGGATCAACAACGCATCGTTCCAACCGGCAGCAATCAACTGCTCATACGACGCGCCCTGAGCTGCGGGCAACATCACTCGCGCGGGTGCTGGAGGCGCTGCAACAGGTGCTGTGGGCACTTGCAAGAAGGCAGGGTTGGGTTGCACTGGCACAGGTGCTGGCATAGCCACGGGGGCAGCCATAGGCATCGGTACAGGTGCTGGCATTGGAGCTGCTGCGGCTGCGGGTGGCGTGAAGTTCGCTGGAGGTGTGAGCGAAGCGCCAGCAGGCAGTGCTGATTGACCGAAGCCAACGCTTGCAGCATCAGGGCCAACAATGATTTCAGGACCGTAGGCGCTCAATGCAACCATGCTGTGGTTGATAAACACGCCGGGGTTTTGCTGGCTACCGTTGCCGTCCACATCGCCGTTGACTTGCACGAAGTAGCCGAGCTTGACTGCGTCTTGCTCAACGATAGCTTGGCTGCCGTCAGCGTTGTAGATTTTTGGAGCGAAGCCTGAGCTAAATGAGATAACCCAGTGACCTTTGTAGCCTTCGCGGCTTGCAGGAGCAATACCCTTCTTGTTGGGAATGGTGCTGTCGCCGTCCACAACCTTCCATGCAAACGATGGTGATTGGTGAGCTTGAGGGAACGCATCGGTGCCAGCTTTGTAGATCAGTTGACCCCAAGGTGTTTGCGCCCAGTGTGTTTCGCCGGGGTTCTTAGGGATTCCCACTGCAAAGAAGTAAGTCACCTTTGGTTGACCCATATTCGGGCCAGATTTGACAACCAATGGTTTGCCGTCAGCGTCAGTGGTTTGAGGCTTATAGAGTGAGCCCATCAAGAGGCGACCAACTGGGGTCGTGAAGTTTGTACGTGCCATGATTTGTATTCCTTAAATGTTGTGAGTGAGCTTGTTGATTTCGCATTCGACTTCCCGTTCCTCAGCTCGCAGCAATACGCCACGGATGTGAAGTTCGAGTTGTTCTTTTGGTTCAAGTGCATACACGTTTGTCATGCCGTGAGCTTGAGCTTCGAGGCGCAACTTGTGTTGACGTTTTGCAAGCTCTGTGAGCTTTTTGACTTTATCTGCGTCCATGATTAACTCCTTACTGTTTGAAAACTTTGCGAGCGACCGTGAGGTTATCCATGGCCAGCTTCACTTCACCAACAGGGGTCTCGCTGTACTGAGCAACTAACTCAGCGGGAAGACCCTTCTTGATTGCTTGCTTGGGTGTGATTGCCGAGGGCTTGGCCACATCCACACCCATCATGCCGCCGAGTGCCAAAACCTCTTCGATAGGTTTGTTCCACTTCTCGCGACCCATACCTTGCTCGGTCTTCCAACCGGCAACGGGCACACCTGATTTCATCTTGGCCAACACTTCGTTCTCCAAGCCGCTCTCACGAGCTTCAAGGATTGCGATTGCCTTCTTGATGCTTTTCAGCTCCCAGCCTTGCACGTTGACGTTAAGGTCGAACGGGGCGTTGGTGACGCTCATCTCAACTTCAATCGCAGCGGCTTGCTGCAACGCCATGCAGGCGTGACGTGCCGAACAATCACGGCACTCAGCGCCAGTGCGAACGACTGCGTCAGGGGCCATAGAACGTTGCTCACCTTCACGCAGCTTGGTGTAGTACGCCATGTACTCTTCGCCAGAGATGGTCCATGAGCGAACTGGGCCAGCCTTTGAATAGTGGCGAGGTTGCACCACAGTCAACACGATTTCGAGATTAGCCACGGAACGAATGTCGGTGTCAAAGCAACCGGGTGCGTCCTTGTGGCACTTGTCCACTACACCCACTGCGTATTCAATCAACTGCCAGTTCTCGAACTCATCGACGAAGCGATGGCCGAACTTGTAATCCACAACGTGAATCTTGTGGGACTCAGTCAAGTAACACCAGAAGTCAGGCGTACCGTAGCAGTCAGGGTGAATGCTGGTGATGTCGATTCGCTCTTCAAAGCCAAACACAACTGGACCACCTTCGTTGAGCATAGCGCTGACAGTTTCCTGCCACAGCTCTGCGCCGTCGATCATCTCTTCGGTTGCTTCAACTGGGAGTTCTTTGTTGAAGTAGAACGCCATGTTGACGGCGTGAGCCAAAGTGCCTTCGATTGCGCGAGGATCATCTTCGGCTTGTGGGTATTGCTCGCACATCACTCGCGAGCCGGGGCATTGCATCCGACGAGATGCAGAGCTTGGGGCAAGTGTGCTGTGTGTCATGCGACGAGGCCCAGTTTGTCAGCAACGGTTGCAACCAAGTCAGGACGTGCGGCCAACATTGGCAACGATGGCAGACCTGCGGCTTGAACGGCTGCGTTGATAGTCGCTTGGTCCAAGGTCTTCGCTGCGAACGCTGCTGTGATTAACGACATCAGCTTGGCGAAGTTCATCGGTGTCACTGCGCTGGCCACTGGTGCTGCAACGACTGGTGCGATGCTGGCCACTGGAGGAGCCGGAACTTCAACAGGTGGGGCAACAACGACTGGTGAGGGTGCTGCAACTGGTGCTGCGGGTTGAGCGAACACTGCTGCGGGTGGAGGTGTGAGTGGGCTTGCAGCAACCGCCAAAGTTGGGAGACCCATCGTTTGACGCAACTCGTTCTCAATACCTTTGACGAACTCATCGTCCACACCGCGACGCATCTTCCATGAACCGTCAGCTACCTTCGAGCGAGCGCTCGAATGAATGCGACCGTCCCATGGCAAACCGTTTTTGTCAGTCTCGATGCCTGTTGGTGCTGCAACTGGAGCGGCTGGAACTGCTGTCGCTGCGGGAGCGAATGCGGCTTGAGCTGCTGTAGGTGCTGGCGCTACAACTGGAACCACTGGTGGCAACTGAACGCCAGTCTCAGGGTTGTCTTCGGGAGCGATAGTTTTCGGTGCACTGACGGCTGTAGTGCCAGCGTCAAAGCCGATCTTTTTCGCGATGAACTCCAACGCCGCGATGACGTCTTTACGGTCCATCTTCTCGATGTCCGTGAGGGTGAGTGATGTACTCATGTTTTCTCCTAGGGGGTTAAAAAAATTTGCAACGGAAGTGAATTCTATGCGATAATGACGACACCGTCAACAACTTTTGGAAAATATTTTTATGGATCTCTTCAACGAAGCCGTCATCGGATCGGTTGCTGCAAATCTGTTTGGATGTTCAGACGCCTTTAATAACGAGCAGCAACGTGTGGCACAACAACAGCAAGCTATGTATAACGAAGCCCTACGTCAAAGGCAAAACTTTGCTCACTCCAGTTCATACACACCATCGCCTCAATCCGGTGATTACATCGACGTCGAATCGCGAGTAGTCCCTGATCGTTTACAGATCGGACTCAACAAGTGACAGCTCTCCGACCGTTCCAACAACAAGCGAAGTTCGAAGTCGATACCGCTTGGATGCTGGGTTTCCAAAACATCTTGATGGTGATGCCAACGGGTGCGGGTAAGACCGTGACATTTAGCAACATCATCGCTGAGGAGCAACGCCCCTCGGTGGCCATCGTGCACAGGCAAGAACTGGTGTCGCAGATCAGCCTCGCACTTGCTCGCAATAGTGTGCGTCATCGCATCATCGGCCCAGCATCAGTAGCTCGCACCTGTACTCAGATTCACATGGCTGAGGTCGGTCGCAACTTCGTTGACCCAATGAGCAATCGCGCTGTGGCCGGTGTGGACACACTCGTTCGCATGGACCAGAACGACCCATGGTTTCGATCAGTAGTGTTGACGGTCACTGACGAATGCCACCACGTGTTGCGCAAGAACAAATGGGGTCAAGCGATGAGCATGTTCCCCAACGCTCGCGGCCTCGGTGTAACGGCCACACCAACACGCGCTGACGGTTGCGGCCTCGGTCGCAGCTCAGACGGTTTGTTCGACTGGATGGTTCTCGGTCCAACCATGCGCGACCTTATCAACGACGGGTGGCTCACTGAATACCGCATCTTCGCGCCACCATCAGACCTCGACCTTAAAGACGTTCCCCTCTCAGCTTCGGGTGACTTCTCACCTCAAAAGCTCGCAGCGGCTGTGCACAAATCACACATCGTTGGTGACGTAGTGGCTCACTACAAAAAGATCGCCATGGGCAAACTCGGCGTGACGTTCGCTGTTGACGTGAAAGCCGCTGAGGAAATCGCCACCGCATACCGAGCAGCAGGTGTGAACGCTCAAGTGGTCAGCGCCAAGACACCCGACGCATTACGCGCTTCGGTGCTGCGTCGATTCGCTGTGGGTGAGATTCAACAACTCGTCAACGTAGATTTATTTGGAGAAGGCTTTGACCTCCCTGCTCTTGAAGTCGTCAGCTTCGCTCGCCCCACCGAGTCGTACTCGCTCTATTGCCAACAGTTCGGTCGAGCCCTGCGACTTAAAGATGGCAAGTCCCGCGCTATCATCATTGACCACGTTGGTAACGTTCACCGCCACGGGCTGCCGGATGCACCTAGAGTCTGGTCGCTTGATCGTCGAGAGCGCCGGTCGCGCGGTACGGTCGAAGGCGTAATCCCAGTGCGTACATGCGACACCTGCATGTCGGCCTATGAACGTATATACAAATCTTGCCCCTACTGCGGCAATGAGCCTGAGCCACAAGACCGCTCGGTCCCTGCGAATGTGGATGGTGACTTGAATGAGTTGACGCCCGAAGCGTTGGCTAGGTTGCGCGGTGAGATTGACGCGCCGGTAAAGCTCCCTTATGGTGCTGCACCCGAAGTCATCGGCGCGATCAAAAAGCGCCACCGAGAAAAACACGAAGCACAAGCCTCGTTGCGCGAAGCAATGGCGCTGTGGGGTGGTGAGAGAACCATGAAGGGCGAGAGCATACCTGTTGCACAACGCAGGTTCTTTCACACCTATGGAATTGACGTTGGCACAGCACAAATGCTGGGTCGCAAAGAAGCAGAAGAATTACTCGAAAGGATCAAACGATGAAATATGTAGACAGCTCATTCAAGGGACAGGACGCACTCAATGAGGTGTACCGCTTGATGCAAGAAGAAATTGAGGTGTGGGTGTGGGCCGACAACGTGCCAACGCGCGACGCGATCACATTCGCACATCGCCACCACTGGGACTACAAATTCAGCGAGTTCTACAACGCCTACGGGTTTCGCAGGACGCTCAAATGATTGAAGCCGAAGTACAAAACCGCATTCGCTTGGCAGCTTCGCAAGCTGGCTGGCGCTTATGGCGCAACAACGTCGGTGCGGGCAAACTTGACAATGGTTCGTTCGTTCGCTGGGGCTTGGCCAACGACAGCGAGCGCGTCAACAGCGAGTTCAAATCTGGCGACTTGATTGGCATACGGCCCGTTCTCATCACGCAAGAGATGGTGGGCACTGTCATCGGACAATTCGCGTCTTACGAGTGCAAGCGCAGCGATTGGAAATTCAACCCCAACCGAGAGCGAGATGCTGCACAAGCCCGCTGGGCCGAACTGATTTTATTGCTTGGTGGTCACGCCAAGTTTACGCAAGGTGAATTATGAAAATACGAAGAGGTGAAGACGTCCGCAAGGTGGAGATCTTGGACGCAGCATTGAAGCTCGCAGCCCACACAGGCTATCGACACATCACTCGCGAAGCGCTGGCCGAAGAGGCTAAGTGCAGCACTGGGTTGGTCACGCGCTACTTCGGCACAATGGTGCAGTTACGTCGCGCGATTGTCTCAGCTGCCATCACTCGGCAGAACTTGACTGTGATCGCTCAGGGCATTACGGCCAAAGAGCCAAAGGCGTTGGGCATCCCTGACGACTTGAAGATGCGAGCCCTTGAACACGCATTCGCAGGGGGTAAGTGATGTTATCTGACGCACTCAAACCCCTATTGGCCTACCGCCAGTTCATCATCTACAAACTCGTGCCGAGCTCTCGCCCCGGCAAGATGGATAAGCTCCCAGTTGATTGGCGCACAGGCCAAGTCGCTGACGCTCACGACCCTTCAATTTGGACTGACTATGACACAGCCTATTCAGTCGCACCCGGACAGGTGGGATTCGTCTTCACCGACGCAGATCCTTTCTGGTTTCTTGACATCGACGAATGTTTACTTCCCTCTGGCTGGTCTCCACTGGCTCAAGAGCTTTGCGCCATGTTGCCCGGAGCAGCGATTGAAGTCTCTGTCTCTGGCCGTGGCCTACATCTGTTCGGAACTGGACGAGTGCCCACGCATAAGTCCCGTGGCCCTGCCGGAAGTGGACTGGAGTTCTATCACACGGCTCGATTTGTCGCACTTGGCAACCAAACAGGTACCACCGGCAACGCGCTGACCGACTGCACCGCAGGTCTTACCGCGATGGTGAGTCGCTACTTCCCCAAGGTTGACGCTGACCCCAGCTCACCCTCTGAGTGGACCGTTGGCCCTGTGGCTGATTGGAGCGGCCCAGTCGACGACGAGCAACTGATTCAACACGCTACCAACGCCAAGTCAGCTTCGGGTGTCTTCGGCGCGAAGGCCACATTCGCCAATTTATGGCAGGGCGACGTCGCGGCTTTGGCCAAGGCTTTCCCCGACTCCAATGGCCGACCCTACGACGAGTCGAGCGCCGACGCTGCGTTGGTGCAGCACTTGGCATTTTGGACAGGCAAGGACTGCGAGCGCATGAAGCGCTTAATGCTTCGCTCAGGATTGAAGAGAGATAAATATGACCGTGAAGACTACCTACCCCGCACCATCATGCAGGCCGTGGCCAAGCAAAAGGACGTCTGCAAATATAAAGCTGTTGAAGACAACACGCTCACGCGCCAAGTTCGCGAGGTTGAAGGCGAAACGTTCATTCATCCCGACGCTCAAAAAATCCTCTTCGATGGCTGCGTCTATATCGCCGACTCTCACTCGATACTATTACCGGGCGGGCACAACTACAACGAATCTCGTTTTAACGCGCTCATGGGCGGCTATTCGTTCGTGATGGACAAGGCCAATAGCAAGACGACCAAGTCAGCGTGGGAGGTGTTCACCCAGTCGCAGGCTCTGCGTTTCCCCAAGGCTCACGCAGGTGAGTTCTCGCCGTCGCGCCCACCCGCTGACATTTGGAGCCGTGGCAACAAGCTGTACGTCAACACCTACTTCCCCATCAAGACTCCAAGCAAGCGAGGTAACGTCACGCCGTTCTTGAACCACTTGGAGAAGATCCTGCCCAACGAGCACGACCGCCAAGTTGTGTTGGCCTACATGGCCGCTGTGGTGCAGTACCCCGGTGTCAAGTTCAAGTGGGCTCCGCTCATCCAAGGCGCACCCGGCAACGGTAAGACACTGCTGTCGCGCTGTGTGACTGAGGCCGTGGGTCGCGAGTATTGCCACACGCCAAAGGCAAAGGAGCTGTCGAGTCGCTTCAACGATTGGCTCGAAGGTCGCATCTTCGTCAGCGTCGAGGACATCTTCATCGGTGAGCACCAGACCGAGTTGGCCGAGGCATTGAAGCCCATGCTGACGGACGACTGGATCGAGATTGAGGGTAAGGGTGGCACGAAGGCGTCCCGCGCGGTGTGTGCCAACTTCATCTTGAACAGCAACCACAAGGACGCTGTGCGAAAGACCCGCGACGACCGCCGACTGGCCGTGTTCTACTGCAAGCAACAGTCCTATGAGGACATCAAACGTGACGGCATGGCGGGCTCATACTTCCCCGACCTGTATAGCTGGCTCAATCGCGAGGGCTACGCCATCGTCACGGACTTCTTGCAGACCTATGCGATCCCTGCTGCGTTGAACCCTGCCGGTGACTGCCATCGTGCGCCCAACACGTCGAGCTTTGAAGAGGCGTTGGTTGAATCGGCTGGCCGCTTGGAGCAGGAAATTATCAACGCCATTGAGAACGAGCGAATCGGCTTCCGTGGCGGCTGGATTTCCACACACTACCTCGATGAGTTGATTAAGGCTGTGGGTGCTGAGCGCAACTACCCGCCGAACAAACGACGCGAGCTCTTGAAGGCCATGGACTACGTGCCCCACCCCGGGCTAAAGAATGGTCAGGTGAACAACTCGGTCAGCCCTGACGGCTGCAAGCCTCGCCTGTACGTGAAGGCCGACCACTATACCTTCGCGAAGTCAGGCCGAGCGGTGACAGATGAGTACACCGCCGACCAGACTGGACCTAACCGGCTAAGGCAGGTGGCGTGACACCCGTCACGATTAAAAACAGGTTGTATTTGGCAGGGGGCATGTTTCGACGCCCCCCTTCCCATTCCTGCCATGCCCTCAAAGTGCCGCCAATCATCACGGCGGCCTGAGTTTGAGTTAAGCCCGACGCCTTGCGGGCAGCCACGATTTGCTGTGGTGTGATTTTCATAGTGGTGACTCCGGTAACTTAGATCGTTGTGCCTGTTGGTACGCCCGTTCCTGCGAGGGCGTCCAAGGGATAGGTGGGTGTGGTGGGAACGGCCAGCTCATAGGCCAGTCCATGGGTTAGGTTTGATGGTCGGCACTTCCTCGGTGTCTATTACGACGCCATTTTTATCTCGGTGCACCACGATGACGCTTGACGATGTGGCATCACGCTTGGCCATGGCTTTGTCCTTGAGCTTTGCCACCTCGGCCTCAGACTCAGCGAGCCTTTTGCGCAGCGCAGCCAACACGGTATCGCGCTCGAATAGTTCTTTCTCAACGTTGGCCAGCGTGGTTTCAAGGTTGACAATGCGGGCTTTGAGTTGCAGCTCTTCACCGGCCACAACTGGGCCCGCTTCCATCTCATTGAGCCGGTCCAATGCTCGCTGGGCTTCACGGGTACGGAATAGATATTGCAGGTGGCCGTCTTCGCGCTGCAATCTGCGTAGTTCGACGATTCGGTTTGTGAGGTAGGTTCTCATAATGGGTTCTCCACAGTTGTAGCCGCTGCGGCTGCATAGGCTTTGCGTTTCTCATGGTCGGCTTGCATTTTTTCTAAAGCCTTGGCTGCTTTTTCCAAAGGTAGGCAGTTAAAACTCAGAACAACACCCTCCAGCAGTGAGTTCGTCATATCGAGGCGAATCTCAGCAGTTCGGATGGTTGCTTTAAATTCTGGTGGTTTGGCTCGTGTCATAGGGGTCTCTCCGGTTTTAAAAATGTCCTCGAAATCCATGTAAATCGACATTCTGATTTTGAGGTTGGTTTGCTGGCGCCATCTCAGGCAGTCAACTCGTTTTCACGGACAGGTATTCTCTGTCTCGGGCATGGTTTGACGCTATCGGGCCACATGCGGGCCGCGCTGGGCCAAGGCGACACCATGGGCGGGCCGTGGTTACACGGGGCCGCGCTCGGGGGCGCTCAGGGCTTGGGGTGTGGTGGGTGGGCTACTTCGTGGGTTTGTCTCCTTTGCTCAATCGGGCCTCTAACCCCTTGATTCGCTCGCTCAGGGCATGGGCTGAGGCGTGTAGTCCGAAGTCCTTTAGGGTGTCGCGTCGCTGGGTTAAGTCCTCGATAGCGGTTTGTAATAGCGCCCCGCTGGGAGGGCACCCACAATCTAGATATGGGACTTCGTCAGGCTCAGGGTGTCGCATTGTGTGTGCCTTATAGGATGAACAAAAGGAATAGCCCGCCGATTACCACGGTGTAAACCACGGCGAGGGCGAGCCACATTAAAGCCCGCGCGAATTGGCGGGCGGGTAGGTTAGGGCGCATGTGTGTGCTCCGGTTGATACTGGAAAACCCAGCGCATAACCCCCGCGCGGGCAGGGGCTACACGGTGTGGCTCTCAATCAGTGGCGGCTATAAATAAGGCCGTCGACGTGGGACTTCATGCGCATTTTGTACTCTCCGTTATCTTTCAGCCATTCCCCGTGGTCAAAATCGGCGTAATGCGTCGCCCCGTAGCCTCGCCTAATCTCCGAAGGTGTGGGCGGGCGGTGGGCGGTAATTTGTGGACGGCTACCCGTCGCGTGGTCCCGCATTGATTGAACGGCGTCGACTTTCAGGCGGTGGGACTCTACCCAGTCACCACAAAAGCGAACCACATAATGCGGCTTTGAATCTCCGACGAATTCCTTAGTTATTGTGTAGCGTGACATGGTTTCCCCTTTATGCGTTAAAGCGTTTTCCGTCTTCGGTGAATGTGTAGGCGTTAGCCTCTAGCGTTTCGTCGATGTACTCGCTAGAGTTTTGCCATTCCAAATCAGCGGCCCAGCTTTTAAAGCCTTCGGTTAAGGCTTCCACGAATGCGGCCTTAGCGTCGCTGGTTCGCTTAAATTCATGGTAGAACGTGGACCACAAAGGCCAGTCCAAAGCGTAGCCCGTGGGCATGTGGTCAGGCTTAAAGTCCGATACTTTGCAGCCGCGAAAGTGTGAATTGTCCGCATCCGTGGAAAAGTAAGGGCGGGAATATGCGCCCACTTCCCAAGCCTTAAGCGTGACACCGAAGTGCTCGCAAAATGCCTTAACGCTTTCGAGGCTTTCGTCTCCCCAGTCTGAAACCCCAAGCCCGCGCCACCAGTCCCGCGCGGCTTCCTTGGCTGAATCAGTGGTTAATTCGTCGATTGTGTAAAGTGTCAATTCGATAGTTTGCATTGTGTGTACTCCGTGGATAAATTAAAGCCATGAATGTTTAAGCGCATAGCCACCGTCGCGGTCCGGTGCTCCGTTGCGTGTGCCGTGTGGTTTGCGTGTGCCCTTAGGCCACAAATAACGGCCCAGCGTGTAAACGGTGCTGAACCCCATATCCATGCCACACCCGCCAACATTTAAGCCGCCCTTATCGGATAAGGTCCACCCCGTGACAATAGAGGCCCTGCGTGTGATATTGACAATCTCGCCTTTGTGAACGACATACAAACTTATTCGACGTGACATACCCGAGGCTGAAACGTGCTCGCAGTTTGTGTATACAGTTTGGCCCGCCTTGATTAGTTTGCGAAGGTCCCGCGCGGTTTGTTCGCGGTAGAGTTCGGCGCCCTTGGCTTTGGTCAATTCCTCGAAACGCTCGCCCCAATGGCTATTTGTTTCGAATACTTCGCCGGTGGCTTTATCTTGCATATACATGGTGTTTCCTTTGTGGTGTGGTGGGTTACTTAGAGAGACAATCGAAATAGGCGAGGCCGAGGGAAACGAGCCCCGCGCATAGCAGGCCGAAACAAACGGTATAGGCCACAATCAAGGCCAATGACGGCTCGCTATGAATAAGCGGCTCGGGTGTGTAGTGCTGGGTGTGTTGACGGTTACGCATGGGGTTTACTCCGTGTGGTTTGTTTTGGTACGTTCAATTATACACGCATTGTGTGCACTGTCAATAAATATTTTCTAAGTAGTTTCCCTAACCACTTCGCGCCATATTTCCAGTTGGGCGCGGGCTTCTTTCAAGCTAACCACGAGCGGAGAGGCGCTACCAATAATGGCCTCGCTCTCTATTAGAAAGGCGCTCAATTTTTTATCATTGACTATTGAGGCGAGCGAACGAATCAACCGCTCGGCCTCGCTCGTGTTTGCAGCGTTCTTATAGCGTCGCTTGGCTTCTTTCTTACATTCAACGCAGCCGCCGGTTTTCGTGATTCGCTCGGCGGTGTGGCCATTGGCGCATGGTCGACCGGTGAAATAACGGGTTTCCCCAAGATAACGGGACTCTTCTTGGCTGATAGTTCGCATGATTTACCTCTGAGATTGTGGTTAAGAATGGGCCGAGGTGGGCTAAGTCCTTGATTTATAACGAAAACCTCGAACCCTCTTCACCTCGAAGGGGTCAATTCATCCCCCAGCTATTACTATACCCCTTTATACCCCATCTGTCCACCTATTACCGTTATTTATTATCTCTCTATTAGTTAGTTAAAGGTAGAAAGGTGGATAGGGGTTAAATGGCGTGGTTAGTGGGTTTGTTGCACCTCATCGAAGTTACCTCGAATAGCTAGGCTGGGATTGTCCGAGGTGTGGATGATACGCAAAGTGCTTTTAGTTATGTATGAGTCATGCCCCGCGCTTCATCCGATATATGCGAACCTTACGCTCTGAGGGTAGATTGACAGTTACGGGCCGCCCCCAGCCCCGAATGCGTACCGCTCGCAGGGTCCGCGCTCAGCTTCCCCCAGCGCTCGCCATTGATAGAGCGCACCGACCCACGCAAAGCGTGCGACGTACTAACGGGATTTATCTATTCGAGGCGCTGGGAGCGCTGGGGGCCACACAATGCGGGGCTTAGAGCCGCTCAGGGCCTCGCTGGATAGCTTGGCGCTCTGTTCGCAGCGCTCAAACTCTGGGAGCCCACCGGACCCCACGACGGACGGGGTGTTTGCGGTGGCGGCCCGCCCTCCCAACCGCGCATAGTTTTAAGCCTTTACACACATTGCGTATAGTCAACTTACAGTCTTTACCGTCGCCGTCAATATCGTTAGAATGCCCCCGTGGAGACCGCATAGCTGCGTTGAGTTCATCCGAGCTACAGTGCAGCGCAGCTGTGTGGTCTCCACCCCTACAACTAAAAGCCCCCGCCATGTCTCTCAGCAACGAAGCCTTACTGAAAGCGATCAGCACAGACCGAGCACTCGGCTCTGCGATGCTGTTCAACCACCGCCACCGCCAAGCCTCACCCTCGTTCCACGTCTCGATCATGGATTTGTGGTCGAGCGCCGACGAGTTCGTTTCCATTGAGGCGTTTCGTGAGGGCGCGAAAACCACGCTGTCGGAAGAGTTCCTGCTCATGGAAGCTGGGTTCAAGAACTTTCAGTATTGCCTCATCTTCGGCGAGACGTACACCAAAGCCTGCCAGCGTATTGCGGCGATGAAGCACGAAATTCTGACCAACCAGAAGTTGAGCACCCTGTTCGGCAACCTCAAAGGGACGGTTTGGGCTGAGAACAAAATCTTGCTCACAAATGGCGTTTTGATCGAGGCTCACGGTTGGGAGGAGGAGATCCGAGGATACAAACACAACGACATGCGCCCCGACCGCGCGTACCTCGACGACATTGAAAACGCTGAGATGGTTCGTGACACGTTTACGGTCGACAAGAACTGGAAAAAGATTCACTTGCAGCTCATGCCAGCCATGGACAAGGAGTTCGGGAAAATCCGAATGACCGGCACACCGCTGGCTGACGATTGTTTGCTGGCGCGGGCCGAGGCGTCGACTTCATGGGTCAGCGCCAAGTTCCCCATCTGCGACCGCGACATCGACGACCCAGCCGCCCAGTCACTCTGGGAGGAGCGCTATCCGTTGAAGTGGATTCGGGAAAAGCGCGATCAGTACGCCAAAGAGGGTATGTTGCGAGAGTTCATGCAGGAATACATGCTCGTCGCGGCTGGCTCTCAGGGTAAACCCTTCACCGAGGACATGCTGCGGTTCGAGGAGTTGCCACCCATCAGCTTCGCGCCAAAGAAAGTCATCATGGACCCCGCGCGGACGGTCGAGGTCAAGAAGTCCGACCAGACCGGTGAGGTGGTGCTCAGTCGCGTGGGTACGCGAATCTACGTACACGAGTCTGGAGCCCACTACTGGCAGCCCGACGAGATCATCAAGGGGGCGTTCGACCTGTCATCGCGCCATGGTGACGCCGAAGTTGTGATTGAAAAGAACTCGCTCGACAACTGGCTCATGCAGCCGATCCGCGCCCACGCCCTGACCACGGGCCAGTTCATCGACGTGCGCCCAATCAACGCACCACAGGAGATGGACAAGGCTGCGTTCATCATGGGATTGCGTCCGTTTTTCATCGCGGGCGACATCATCTTGGTGGGCGGCAGGGCCAAGCACCAACAGCTGGTGAGCCAGATTTTGAACTTTCCATCGGGTAAGCGAGACGTCTTGAACGCCTTGGCCTACGCGCTGCGGGTGTTCGCGGGCATCCCGATTTACGGCGACTTCGGCGCGGCCAACATCTGCTCGGACACGGTCCTGAGCCGAAACGATCACCTGATTCTGGGTTGCAACGCCACTGGGACTGAGACCACAGCTGCGCTCATGGCGGTCAACGGGCGCTACACCACAGTGCTGGCCGACTGGGTTTCCCCACTCATGCCAAACGACGCGATCGCCGACATCGTGGCGCTGATCCGCGCGGTTTATCCGGGGAAAAAGATCGTCGCGTGGACGCCGGCCGATGTGTTCGATCAGGTCGGCCGCAACCCACTCATCGCAGCGTTGAAGGCCGCCGGCCTGACGCCCAACCGCGCTGAGAACTCGGTGATGTCGCGCTCGGCGCTATCACCTCTGATCCGCACTGAGATGAACGGGCGACGCATGTTTTTGGTCGATGAAAACGCCCAGAACACCATGAAGGCGCTGGCCGATGGATACCACTGGCCCATAAAATCGGGCGGTGAGCGCGGGTCTGAACCGATGAAAAACTCAGCGAAAACCCTAGTCGAAGGTATCGAAACCGTTGCTTTTGCCGTCGGACAAATGGAAAAAGGAGTAGCGAAGCTCGGATCAAATGCGGTAAACTCAACAGGAACCCCCTATTTGAGCGCTTTGCCGAAAAGATAACCTATGGCTAAAAAATCTACCCAACGGAAGTCCAAAGCCGTCGACGTCAAAGTCGATGAAGGCAAAGCCGACGACAAGAAAATTGAGAACTGGGCGAACAAGCCCGACTCAGACCTTTATGCCAAATGCTTGGGGTACTACAGAACCATTGGTGAGGCATTTAAGAACCGTGATGAAGCAAACGACGCCATCGTTGAATACTGGAATATCTACAACGCGCAACCCGACAGCAACCAAACGTATACAGGAAATTCTCGCTGTTACATCCCAGCTGTTCGCGACGCCATTAACGCCCGTTCCAAGCGAACCCTGCGCCAGCTCTTCCCGAATAAGTACCGCCACGTTGAGGCGGTTGGGTCTGACAAACAAGACCCACAGCCGCAGCTGGCCCTCCTCGAACATTACATCCGAAAAACGAAACTTCGGGCCCTCGTTCGATCCCTACTGATTTCGGGCGATGTGACCGGCCAGTGGTCGCTCTACATCGACTGGAAGCAAAACTACCGCACCCTCACAGACGTCATCCAGCGCAACCCCATCCTCGAAACTGTGGATGGTCAACCGCTTGAGATTGAGGCCCCAGACGAAGTCGAAGACAAGGTTGAGGTCGAAGAGACCATCACGATTTCGGACGCTGGCCCAGAAGTCGTTGACATCGCGACTGAGGACTTGGTTGTCATCCCACCGACCTGCAATGAGATTGAAAAGGCTGACATCACAGCCGTCAAACTGCGCATGTCCAAAGAGCAAATCAAGAAGATGGTCGACGAAGGCATCTTTGTTTTGCCACCCAAGAGCGAAATCAGCGACTGGATGGAAGACCGTAAGGGTGAGGAAAAGTACAACCCCGAGAAGTCGCGCGTCGGTGACGCTGGCATCAAGACCAAGGGCACTTTCAAGTACGCCTTGATTTACGAAGCCCACGTTCGCATGAAGTTCACCGAAGACGGCGAAAAGGAACTGGCCTATGTTTACTACGCTGGCGAAAACGATTGCATCGGCATCATCAAAGCTCCTCAGTGGGGCCAAAAGCGACCCATCATTTCAGCGCCTGTTGACCGTATTGCGGGTTCTTTCAACGGGATCTCCAAAGTAGAAGCTGTCAAGTTCTTGCAATGGAACTTGAACGACTTTTGGAACATGGGCCAAGACTCAGCGATGTATTCGCTCTTGCCCGTGGTGATGACCGACCCTGAGAAAAACCCGAACTACGCGATGATGGTGTTTGGCTTGGCTGCCGTGTGGCCAGTTGATCCCAACTCGACGAAGTTCCAGTCGTTCCCACAGTTGTGGAAAGACTCGGTTCAGATGTGCGGCTCGATTGAGGCTCGCATCAACCAAGCGCTCGACGTCAACGACATGATGATGGGCCGAGCCGGTGGCGGTAAGAAAAACGCCCAAGTTGCTGGTGCTCAGATGCAAGAAGGCTCCGTTGCTGTGGTCGACCACGCCGAGCGATTCGAGGAGGAAATCCTCAATCCGCTCATGGAGCGTTTCTTTGAGTACGACGCACAGTTCCGCGACGAAGAGATGTCGGTGATGGCCCTCGGCAACGTGGGCGTCAACGCAGCCATCATGTCGATCCCACCAAACCAGTGGGGCGACCGCTACTTCTTCCAATGGACTGGCACCGGCTTCGTGATGAACATGCAGCGTATGCAGCAGCAGATCGCCACAATGAACGTGTTGCGCGGCATCCCACCACAGCAGCTCAATGGTCGACGCCTCGACATCACTCCAATCTTGGAGAACATGGTCGAGAACGTGTTTGGCCCAGAGCTGGGTGGTCAAATCCTCATCGACGAGCGCAACAAGTTCACTGTTGACGCCGAAATTGAAAACGAGATGATGGTCAACCACATCATGGTCGACGTGCACGAGGCCGACGACGATGTGGCCCACATCCAGTCCCATAGTCAAGCTGGTAAGGTGTCGCAAGACCCGACTGGCCAGATTCGAGCCCACATCAACGCCCACATGCAGGCTCTGCAAAAGAAGCGTCAGATGGCTCAACCCGCACCCCAAGGTGGCGAGCCCGGTATTCCGGGTGGCGCTGGCCCCGGCGTAGCCGGTACGCCACGAATGGGTGCGCAACCACAGATGCCGAGGCCCGGCCAAAATCCAGCGGGTTCGATCCACCCAGATCAAATGCCCGGTGGTGTACCTAGAGGTTAATCATGGCTACGACACCGCCCGGAAAACAAGGTCATCCAAACAACCTGTTGTACGTCGGCTACGACCCAGACACACGTGACGCAGCAGCGCCAAACGTGCAAGGTGGTCTGTTGCAGATCGCCAGTTTTGTCTACAACTCATCGACTGGTCAATGGCAGCCAGCTGGTCCACAACAAGCCGATACGCAATTCAGCTACTTAAACTGGGTGGCCACGGCGAATGGCACTGGTTACTCAACCGGCGACTATTTGCAGCAGATCGACGAGTACGACGTGTCTGTGGCGCCAGCTGTGTTTTTGGGCACGACTTGGCGCAACGTCAGCCAGAGCACGACTCTGACAACCCCGCCAACGCCCGGAACTGTCACGCCGGTCGACAACACCATCAAGAACGTCTACGTGACGAACTTCCCAGCGGTGCAGGCCATCAGCGCTACGGCTCTTCCTTTGCCAGCTGGCGCGTCCACATCGGCGTTGCAGACAACCGCCAATTCGACTTTGAGTTCCATCAACAGCGGAATTGCTGCGTTGGGTGGCACTCAGCTGGCCGTAACCAGTGGGCAAAAGAAAATTACTGTGACTGGAACAGCCGTTCAGCTTGGAACCGGCGCATTGGTCAATGGCGTGGTCATTACGGCCAACTTGAACAACTCAGGCCCAATCACGGTTGGCCCAGCGGGCGTTACGAACACCCAAGACGGAACCGGCAACGGCTACATGCTCTACCCCGGAGCATCTATGTCGTACGCAGTGAGCAACCTGTCACCCGTTTACATCAACGGGGCGGCAGGGGACTTCGTAACTTACACTGGGAATTGATATGCTGTTACCAATTCCTTCAAGCCCACCTGGTGTTGTAGTCAAGGATGACACGACATCGGCATCAGCCAAATATCCAGTTTTTGCAAGCGTCGTCAATGGCCAAGTGGTCTATGAAGGCGTCTCATCGACCAAGCTCTACTACACCCCAAGCACCGGCGTTTTGAACGCGACGGGCTTTGCTGGAGCTGGCACAGGATTGACGGGTACGGCAAGCGCCTTGTCGATTGGCGGCAACGCTGCGACAGCAACTTTGGCCGCATCTGCAACGAATCTCGCAGGGGGTCTGGCAAATCAGTTGCCAGTTCAAACCGCCTCTGGCGTGACATCGTTCATTGGAGCGCCGTCCACAAGCGGTTCTTTTTTGCAGTGGACAACGAGCGGTGGCTTTGCTTGGACTTTGTTCAACGGAGTCACTTCATTCAGCGCGGGAACAACAGGGTTTACACCTAGTTCGTCGACGACCGGTGCTGTAACGCTTGCGGGCACATTGAATGCTGCAAGTGGTGGTACTGGTGCAAGCACTTTGACTGGTTACGTCTACGGCAACGGAACTGGAGCCATGACGGCTTCAACCACAATCCCGAACACGGCGATCACTGGGCTCGGCACAATGTCGACCCAGAATGCCAACGCTGTGGCCATTACAGGTGGTTCAATCAACGGCACGACCATTGGTGCGAGCACTGCTTCAACTGGAAATTTCACAACGCTTGGTATTAGCCAGTATGCGTCGTTTGCAGCGCAGTCGTCAGCTCCAACGTATGCAGCAGGTGTGACTTGGTTTGATAGTACGACCAGCTCTTTGTCGTATTACAACGACACCACGAACAACATTGTTCGAGTTGGAACCCAGTTACAGCAACAAGCTAGAAATTCAACTGGTTCAACGATAACCAAAGGGTCGGTTGTCTATATTTCGGGATCAACAGGTCAAATTGGTAACATCATTTTGGCTAAAGCCAATGCCTACACCACATCGCAAGTGATTGGTGTGGCGGCTCAAGATATACCGAACAACACCAATGGCTATATTGTCATTTACGGAACAGTTGAGGAAATCGACACGTCTGCATTGACGGCAGGTAACAACATTTATTTGTCAGCAACCACGGCTGGCGCACTGACTCAGACAGAGCCGAATACTCCAAACTACGCTGTGCACATGGGCGTGTGTTTGTACTCAAACGCAAACCATGGAAAGTTGTTAATCGTTCCTCAAAACAAGTCAATCGACACCGGCTACATCATTGGTCAGGTGGCCATTGCCCAAGGTGGTACGAACGGAACTGCTTTCCCAACAGCGGGTGCGATTGCGTATGGCACTGGTACAGCCTATGGGTTTACTGCAGCTGGAACGACCGGTCAAGTATTGACTTCGGCCAACTCGGGAACCCCTACTTGGACAAGTCAGTCGTCATTGAGCGTGGGTTCAGCAACAAACCTTTCAGGTGGTTCAATTGGAGCTTTGCACTATCAATCATCGTCAGGAACATCTGCGTTTTTGTCTCTTGGAACAACAAACTATGTTTTGACGGCTGGTTCAAGTGCACCTCAATACGTGGCCCAATCCACGCTGTCTGTAGGCAGTTCAAGTAATCTTTTAGGTGGGCTTGCAGGATACATACCGTATCAATCTGCAGCTGGAACAACTACATTTTTAGCTCCCGGTACAAATGGACAATTTTTAACGTTAACTGCGGGGCTTCCTGCATGGGCAGCAGCACCGTCCCCAAGTTCACCTCAAGTAACAACTTACACTGGTGGTTCTGGCACCTATACCACCCCATCTGGGGCAAAGTATCTAATTGTTGAAGTGGTCGGCGGTGGCGGCGGCGGAAGCGGTGCAAGTTCAAGTGGAGTTATTTCAAACGGCGGCACTGGTGGGTCGTCTACTTTTGGAAGTTCGTTGCTTACTGCAAACGGTGGTTCCACCAGTGGCGCCGTCTATTGGGGCGTTGGTGGAACCGTAACAGTTAACTCTCCAGCAACCTCTGTTATCGCTGTGTCAGGTGGTCAAGGCGGTGGGGTTGCCTATACCGGCGTCCTTGGATACATGCAAAGTGGTATGGGTGGAACCAACCCATTGGGAGGGGCTGGAGGTAGTGCAGGCTTTGGTTATGGTGGCGGTAGCGGCGCTAGTAACACTGGCGGTGGCGGCGGTGGCGGTGGCCCAAGTGGCCCTAACGTTTATACAGGTCAAGGTGGTGGGGCTGGCGGCTATATAAAAGCTCTGATTACATCACCAAGTGCGACATACTCTTACGCTGTTGGTGCGGCTGGTTCAGCTGGAGCGGCAGGTACATCTGGTCAAGCAGGTGGAGCTGGTGGTTCCGGCTTAATTGTGGTCACTGCGTATTTTTAAGGTGTACTTATGAAATCAATTAGACATTGCATAGTGGACACAAATACAAATAAAGTTGTAAATATAATTGAGTATCAAACCGAGCAAGTTGGTATTCCACCGGGCTTTGAACTTGAGTCACCTAATTTACTTTGTGTTGCAAATGATTTAGCCGACATCGAATGGGAATATTTAAACGGTGAATTCATTGGTCCAAAACCCAAGGAACCGTTGAGAATTTTTAACAATCCTGCTATACTGACGGCTCCGTCAACTACATAACGAGAACCCTCATGTTTCAACTCAACGATCTGACTCAAGCCGATACGCAGAACATTTTTGCCGGCTTGATGGAGCTTCCAGCCAAGATTGCTAACCCATTGCTTCAAAAGCTGGATGCCCAAATCAACATTCAGAACCGCGCCATGATGGCAAAGCAAATTGAAGAGGCAAACAAGGCAGTGGGTGTTGCTCCAGCTGTACCGTCAAAGTCACGCAAAAGCAAAATTGCCAAAGCTGTGGCCGAAACTGTGGCTGCGCCTACCGCTGAGGGTGCTGACAATGAAAATAGTCAGGACTGATAAGCCCTTCATTGCGAGGTCGTTCAGCTTTCTTTGGTGGAAGCGAATCTACATTGGTACGAAGTACACACACCTGACTTCGGCCCAGAGTACAGCGGTTCTTGCACACGAAGAGGGGCATTGCAATCTCCATCACACCGAGATTCGATTTTTGGCCCTTTTCTTGCTACCGTTTTACTTGAAGTTTGTTTGCCATAGCACTGAGCTTGCTGCCGACCGATATGCTGCCAAACGTGGCCATGGTCGAGGTTTGGTATCGTTGCTGAAACGGACTCGCAATCCCGAATCGTTCTTTCACCCAAGTGACGAAACTAGGTGTAAGATACTCACATCATTCGCTTGACACCCGTTAAGTGTCACCCGCCCGTTCGACGTAATCGACCAAGGAGATAGTATGTGGAAGTTTTATTTGGCATTTTTGAGTGCTATTGCGGCAACCCTGTTGCCCGGTGTTGGAAGTGAAGACGATCTAGACCTCGACGGTGGTGATCCCGGATCTGACGACGATAATTCTGATCCTGAGCCCGATGACGGCAACGGTGACGATGACAACGTCGACCCAGACCCCGAAGATGACCTCGACGGTGGTGATCCTCAACCCAGTCCAAAACCTGTTAGCCGAGCCCAGCGCACCATCATTGAGACACGCGCTCGCGCCCAAAAGGCCGAAGACGAACTGCGAAGAGCACAAGCTGAATTGGAAGCTGCCCGCCGTCAACCGGCTCAAGCTGCCCAACCAAGCGAAGAGCAACGCATTTGGGAGCAAGAGGAAGCTGTTTTGCGCAACCCTGAGTCGTCTGACTGGCAAAAATATGCCGTTCAAGCGAATCGTCAAGCGCGTTCAGCCAATTCAAACTCACAAAACGCATTGCGTCGTGCAGAAGACCTCGCGGACCGAACCAAGTTCGAGCAACTGAGCTTAACCAAGCCCAAATTGTTCTCGTCTTACAAGGACCGTGTGGAAGAGGAGTTGACTCGCATTCGTGCGAACGGCTCCAATGCGCCTCGCGAAGAGCTACTCGCTTTATTGGTCGGTCGTGATTTGCGCGACGGCAAGTTGAAGACAAGTTCAGTTGGTTCCACGAAAAAAGCTGGCGCACCTCGTAACGCCCCGCCAAGCGTTCGTTCGGATGTCACCCCATCGGGTGGCGGTCGTTTGAGTGAAGCGGAGAAACGTGCGAAGCGCCTTGAAAACATCCGTATTTAAGGAACTACCATGAAAATCGTCAAATCTCTTTTTGCCTCTTTGGCAGCCTTGCTCGTACCCGGCGTGACTAACTACTCTCCCGGCGCGGGCGGTCAAACCATCGCTAACGACATTGAATTGCACATCGCTGACGAAGTGTTGCGCATCGCTCAACGTCAGTTGGTGGCATATCAATTCGGTCAACCACTGCGTATCGAAAAGAATACCGGTGTGACCTACACGGCAACACGTTATGAGCGTTTGCCTTTGCCATTCGCACCTTTGTCCGAAGGCGTTGCAGCCGCAGGCGAGTCCATCACAATCGCTCAAGTCAGCGCTACTGCACAGCAGTGGGGCGATTTGGTCCGTGTGACCGACGTGGCCGACATGACCATCAAGCACCCATTGTTCAAGCAAGCTATACGTTTGATCGGTATTCAGCAGCCTGAAACAGTTGAGCGCAACGTGTTCAACATCTTGATGACAGCTACCCAAGTCAACTACGCAAACGGCAAGGCCAACCGCGCCTCGTTGCTCGCTACTGACGTAAACAGCCCTGTCGAAATCGGCAAAATCGTTGGCTCTTTGGAGACATTCGGTGCACCAACCTTCAACGGCGATGAACGCATCGACATGAAGTTGGACGCCAATGCTCGCCGTGACGCCAGCAAGAACCCCGGCGTGATGCCTCACTACGTGGCTCTGGTGCACCCATTGGTTGCTCAAGACTTGCGTCAAAACAGCACCATCGCTACCGCTTGGTCGTACAGCGACATCAACCGCTTGTATAACAACGACTTGGGCGAATGGGGCGGTGCTCGCTTCTGTAAGTCCAACATGATCCCATACTGGACTGGCGTTGCCGCTGTGACCGGTACACCTGCCACTACTGGCGGTGCATTGGCTGCTGGCACCTACTACGTCCAAGTGACTGGTGCACCTGCTGCGACTTCTGTCGAACAGAAGATCTACCAAGTGTCTGGCGCTTTGACCGTTGGCGGTTCTGGTGCGGGTTCGATCAGCGTGACCTTGCCAACATTGGCCGGCTACGTATTCAACGTCTACATCGGCACTTCCGCTGCTGTGACCAACTTGGGTCTGTCTGCTTCTGGCCCATCGTCTGGTCCTTTGGCTGGCAACGCAACTCAGTTGGCCTCTGGCTCGACCGTTGTGATTACCGGCGTGGGCGCATCGCAAACTCCTCCCGCAGCTCCTGCGACTGGCGTGACCGTGTTCCCAACGTTCTACTTCGGCACAGACGCCTACGGCCAAGTGTTGTTGGACGACGTCGAGTACCACTACTTGCGCGACGCTGACAAATCTGACCCCATGAACCAAACTCGCGTTGTGGCATGGAAGATGATGTACGGCACGATCATTCTGAACAACGCCTATATGGCTCGTACAGAATCCGGTTCTGCCTTCACACCCGGCTACACAGCTGGTACAGCAACCGAGTAATCGGTGAACTGAGCGGGGGCTTCGGCCCCCGTTTTTTAACTTGGAGTTACCATGAATCACGAATTGAAGTACGTTAGCTTTGGTCGCGACGAATCCGTCCCAACCCAACCCCAAACACCTTCTTTAGAGACTGAGGCCACAACCGAAGTGTCTGAGGAAACTATGCCTACGACAGCGCCAGACGGCACTGACGAAGCACCTGCAACACCAGTTGACACACCGACCGAAGAGGTCCCTGTGCCGACCGAAGTGTCAGACGCACCTCCAGCTGCGACTGAATAATTGACTGGCCCTTCGGGGCCAATTCTTCCAACTAGGAGTCCCCCATGACCGAAAAAGTCACTGCACCCAAAAAAGAACAATCTGTGGCCGATCTGAATGCTCAGATTGCAGAGCTGCAAGCCAAACTGGCTGAGGAAAAACAGGCTCGTTCCGAAGCCGAAGAGACCGTTCAGGCTCTGGCCAACATCGACCAATTCGTTGGCAACAGCGAAGAGCGTCCAACTGGCCGAACAATCAAAATCCGTAAGTGTGCAAACCCACACGAAAAGGATGAAAAGAAGCAAAAGTTCATTGAAGTTGAAGAGCCAACCTTCTACTACACCATTCAGCTTCCCGCTGGCGCAGGTCTCGACCTGACGACCAACGGTATCGCGTATTACCACGGCCAAACCTATGAGTTTGACCTTGCCACCTTGGTTGACATCAAGAGTCGCGTGGCCCGTACTTGGGATCACGAAAAGTCAATCCACGGCAACAACGAAAACGCCTATCGCAAGCCTACTAACCAAGGCTTCGTAAGCGCTCAAGCCCGCGCTCGCGGCGCTCACTGAGTCTGAGGTTCGCCATGGCCACCAAAGTGTCCAAAATCGCCATCAAGAAGCCATCAGGTGAGGTTAAGACCGCACCCATCGGGAAAGCTCACGACGACCTGCACACCTCTGGTAAGCGGGGATTCGTGCTGAACAACGGTAAGTTTGTTGGTCGCGAGGAAGGCGCTAAGGTGGCCAAGGCAGCCAAGCAGACCACCACTAAGTCACCCCGACTTCATTCCCATAACCTCATCAAAGGTAAAAAATGACAAACCCTGCACAAAACCCTGCTAACAACGCCATCACTGGTAACTTCACAATCCAAGCCACCTTGCCCAACGGCAAGACCATGAACATCAGCGGCTACGTCTATGACGGCGAGTCGATTGAGTCTGTGAACGACCGTGTGGACTTGTTCCATGACATCCTCGACCGCCAGCGCGTTCGCTCTGAAATCCCTGAGTTGGAAGCCAAGCGCGACCAGACCGTTGCCGCATTGACACAGATGCGCGACGTGCTGACAAACTTGCAAGAACGCAAGGCCAAAGGCGAAAAGCTCATGTCTCAGGACAAACAAACCCTTCAAAACCTCGAAATGAGCGTTAAACACGCCCAAGAGAACATTGAAAAGGGTGAAAAGGCGATTGCTGAGGCTAAAATCAAGGCTGGCCTAACCAAGTAACACCATGTCCATCAGTGCAGCTCAAATCGTCGCAGACGCTTGTTCAATCGCTAAATGCCCGGGCATGATCGCTTTGGGTGGTCGGCAGTTGAACCTTGTCCTAGCCGATTTGGTGCTGCACCGGAACTTGAAGGTCAACTTAGTTAGCTCGAACATCAACATTCCTGCTAACACGAACGGTCCGTTCAACCTTGAGTTGGACTACCTTCGCACTTACGAGCTGCTCTACTACATTGAAGACCAGCCGTATTTTCTGAATCCGTCGAATCGTCAGCAGTTTGATGCTGAACCGAACAAATCGACCACATCGAATTACCCCTATGAGTGGGCTTCGGACCTGTCGCCTGTGGCTGACGGTCTTCCCGGCTTACTCTACATCTACCCTCAGTCAAACCAGAATCTGACAATGATTCACCGCTACTTCGTGAAGCGGGCTGACATCGCCAATCCTGAGTCGAGCACCTCGATTCCATGGTTTGCAGATCAAGACTATTTGGTTCAAGCAACGGCTATGCGTTTGATGCGTGTGACCGATGACGTGCGTTATGACCGTTTTGTCGCCATGTGCGACAAGATGCTCGAATCGCATTTGCTCACTGAGGGTGACGAACAACAAGTCGTCAAAGAGGTCAAGCTCGACCCACGCAGATTTAAGGTTGGTGGCGCGTTGCGACCAACTAAACTTGACCCATGGTGATATATGGCCATCCGGGACTCCGTACCGATCAGATTCACACCAGTAGGTCTGTCCGACGCATTCGATTCAACTGACAAGTTCCCCGGCTCCTGCCGCGCTCTGTCGAACCTAATTTTTGACCAATCCAACCCATCGCAGGTAATCCCTCGACCCGGTGTTGGTGCGGCCTTGACGTCATTTGGCGGGTTCACCAGCCCCGGCTTTATCTCATGTCACATTACCATCGGAAACTTGATCTACGGCATGCTTGCCACGGGTCTTACCGCTGGCCATGACCAGCCGTTTTGCTACAACCTGACGACCAGTTCATTTGTCAACATCAGCGGTGTGACAGCAGGTAACGCCGAAGGTCGTCCCGTGTCGCCAGCCACATCGGGTGATTGGACGCCACCAACGATGGCCGTGATCGGCATAAAAATCATCATCACGCACCCCGGCTACTCGGGAACAGGGTCTAACTTCTTTGGCGTGATTGACATTGCCAACCCGGCAGCTCCAGCCTACAGCACTGCGAACACTGCAACTCATGGTCTTCCAAGTGTTCCAACCTACGTTGCCAACTACAACAATCGAGCCTACTTCGCTTGCGGCAACGCCGTTTACTACAGCGATGTTCTGACGCCTCTGGTTATGACGAATGCTGGACAGGCATTGACTGTGGGTGACACCACGCCAGTCACGGCATTGTCAGGTCTACCAATCCAAACAACCAGCTCTGGTGTTGCTGGGGCCTTGATCGTGTTTAAGTCCACTTCGATTTGGCAAATCACGGGTGACGCTGCGATCTCTGGGACATTGGCTATCAACTATTTGTCCCTCACAGTTGGAAGCATCGCCCCTCGATCTATGGCTCCATCTCCACTTGGGACCATATTTGTTTCTCAAGACTCAGCCTACGTCGTCAGCCCTTTGGGTGCAGTGTTTCCATTGGCCAACACTTTGGGTCAGGTAAACGCCACATCGGATATTCGCCAACCGTTCATCTACTGCACAACGCCGTCCCGTGTGGCGGCTTGCTTTGCAAAAGGTGTTTATCGCTTGTGCATACCGACCATCATTGACGGGGCTGTGGCCACAAACGACTATTGGTTTGACACCAACCGTATGCGTTGGAATGGACCACACACATTCAACTACGACGCTATTTCAACCAACGGTAGCGTTTTCTTTTTGTCAGGTGTTGGTTCTGGCGCAAAGTTATTTTCAAGCGCCAGCGCACCTAACTCAAACACGGTTTACAACGACAACGCTGCGACTTACAACTGCCTCGTGAAATCATCCGATTTCAAAAACACGGGCGAGATGGCGATGAAGCAAGTCATTGAGTCAACAATCGCTTTAGCTGCCTCGGGCGCACGTGTTGCGTTCGGTATTACGGCCTACGACGGGCAAGGTAACTTCCTTGCAAACGCAAGCGTTTCAAGCAACCCTAGTGGTGGCGTCTGGGGTTCAAACGTTTGGGGTGATGGGACAATTTGGAAGTCATCGTTGGTACAAGCTCAAACCTATTTGATTGAATGGCCGACACCGGTTGTTTTCAACCGAATGTCAATCGCAATATCATGCGTGGCAAGCCCGGGCGTGGCAATCGACACGTTCTATGCTAGAACGCAAAAAACAGGCTACACGCTACAAACTCAGGGGTAATTTATGTCAATCATCGGAACATTCCCGACCATCATTCAGAACGGTCAGCCAGAAGATGCAACGGTCGTCATGTCGCTGTTCTCTTGGATTCAAAGTCAAGTGAACGGAAACGGCTGCCCAGCAACAACGACGAATGGTATTTTGAAGGGTGATGGGGTTGGTGGAACAACTTTAGCTATATCTGGGACCGACTACATCGCTCCAAATTCTGATTATGTTGTGGCCACGACCACTGGGTCAAACGCCTATGTGGCCACAATGAACCCAGCGCTTGGCACACTTACCGATGGTGTGAAGATTCGATTTAAAGCTCCTGCGGCCAACACAGCTGCGTCATCGTTGAACGTCAACGGCTTGGGTGTAAAGCAAATCTACAACTATCAAGGTTACCCACTGGTCGGTGGCGAAATCATCAATAATGGAAACATCGAAGTCACCTACAACACGGCCTTCAATGGCGGTGCTGGCGCATGGGTGATTGAGAACACCATTGCGATGGTTCCAGTTGGATCTACTGTTCGTTGGAAGGCAACATCGTTGCCAGCAGGTTGGATGCTTTGTAACGGCCAAGCTGTTTCTCGAACTGCATTTGCCGCCTTGTTTGCCGTGTTGGGTACAACTTATGGTGTTGGTGATGGCTCCACAACATTCAACTTGCCAAACTCGACTGATCGCATGTCGATTGGTGCTGGCAATTTGTACACCTTACGGGGAACTGGTGGTAGCAAAGATTCGATTGTTGTGGCCCACACCCACAGTATTACGGACGGTGGCCATAATCATGTGATACCTAATCAACTGCTTGCCGGTGGTGGAACAGGTATTGGTGGAACAGGTACAGGTCAACCTGTTGCACCGGGTGCCGTAACATCCACATCGGTCACAGGTATTACCGGGACCAACTCGACTGGTTCGTCTGGGACTGACGCCAACCTGCCACCCTACATCGCAGATTACGAAATCATCAAGGCTTAACATGATCGACAAAGATCCAACCTCATTTTCGCTGCTGACCTATATGTGGGTCATCGGCCTTTCCGTTCTAGGAGGTGTTGTGAACTTCATGCGCAAACTTCAAACTGGCCACGCTCGGATATTTAATCTGGTCGAATTGGTTGGTGAATTGGTGACGGCTGGATTCTCGGGCGTCATTACCTTTTACTTGTTCACACAGGCGGGCTTTGACCCGCTTTTGACTGCAGCTGCAGTTGGTGTGAGTGGCCACATGGGCAGCCGAGCGCTATTCTTGGCCGAAGGTTGGTTGACACGAATCTTTCCGGGGAAGTGACATGATTAACAGCCGCAAACTCGAAGACTTGCATCCAAAGGTGGCCGCTATGGCCACTAAGTTCATCGACGCCTGTGCAGCCAAGGGTATCGAAATCCTCATCACGTCGACCTACCGTGACGGCGAGAGCCAAGCTGCCTTGTACGCCCAAGGTCGCTCTACACCCGGTCGCATCGTGACGAAAGCTCGCGCTGGCGAATCGTTCCACAACTATCGCTGCGCGTTTGACTTCGTGCCCTGCGTCAACGGTAAGCCTGCGTGGGACGACATCGGACTCATCACTAAATGCGGACGCATCGCTGAGTCGGTGGGCCTTGAGTGGGCTGGCAACTGGACGAACTTCAAAGAGATGCTTCACTGCCAGTACAGCAGCGGTTTAACGCTTGCTCAGTTGCGCAACGGCGTGGAGGTGGTGTGATGGATCTCACCGGACTTGGAGCTGTCTCCGATTTGGCCAAGACGGCCATTGACAAAATCTGGCCTGACAAGAGTGAGATTGAGCGCCAACAGTTGGCCAACACGCTCGCTTTGATTCAAGGTCAGATTGACATAAACAAGGTCGAGGCAGCCAATCCGAGCATCTTCGTTAGCGGGTGGCGACCATTCATCGGTTGGATTTGCGGCATGGGTCTCGGCTATCAGTTGCTTGTCTATCCTTGGCTGGTTGGCATGTATCCACACGTTCAGCAGCTCGACATGGGCACTTTAATCACACTTTTGGGCGGTTTGCTCGGCCTCGCTGGCTTGCGCACCGCAGAGAAACTTAACGGGGTAGCGGCTAAATGACGCCTGAAATCAAACATCACTTCTCGGACAACTTGTACGCCAAGGAAACTTTAATTCCTGCTGGTCACATCCTGACTCAGCACAAACACAAGTTTGACCATCTCTCCATCTTGGCGCGTGGCACTGTGCGTGTTACTGTGGATGACATGGTTCGCGATATGACCGCGCCGGTCTGCATCAACATCGAAAAAGGTAAGAACCACAGCGTTATTGCTGTGACTGACGTTGTGTGGTACTGCATTCATTCGACAAACGAACGCGATGAGACTAAAATCGACGAAATTTTGATTCGGGTTAATAGCCCGGAAAAGGGGAACTAATATGCCATGGGTCGGACCTGCAATCGGTGTTGGAGCCAGTCTTTTAATGGGTGGCGGTGGGGGTGGCGG
>VFSW01001276.1_pt1 | contig 38326 bp, 41 predicted proteins | sample 5358111 | NCBI WGS metagenome assembly VFSW01 (sample SAMN11554181, study PRJNA540505) | mine drainage metagenome | isolation source: sediment from site ElyBrook_90M | place: USA: Ely Copper Mine, Vershire, VT | collected 2017
TTTTGTTGTTTTTTTGATTTTTTGTTTTTTTGTATGTTATTATGCATGCATGCATGTTTGATTGCTTGCTTGCTTGCTTGCTTGCTTGCTTGCTTGGTATTGTCATTGCTCATTTCCCCGCCCTGATTGCGTTGATGTTCTGCACAAATTATAACCTGCGTTAATTAGGCTTTTGCCCTCGAAAAACAGCATTAATCGCGCTCCATTGATATGAATGTTTAGCTAACGCGGATTTTCGTATCCAGGTGCCATGAATGCGTTTGACACACCATATAGGGCTAGATGGTTTCTAAGCCAAAGTCGATACTCTTGACCTTTGAGTGAATGCTTGGATGAGCAATCGACTATCCACTGAAGTAGGAAATATCCAACGGTCGCCGCTCTAACCTTGACATTGAGAACGCCATCCGTCATCCCATAGTCACTTTCAATGATTTTTGGGCGCTCCTGATTTGGATGTGGAACTAGCTCTAATTCGACAATACGGTTCCATTGAATATCTGCAGATTGCAACTCATGTTTTTCTGGCAAGCTATCTTCAATTACTGAAGTGGCATCCATACGCGTAATTACGAAATCTCGGAAATCCTGGCTCTTGCGATCAAACGCACGCACATGCCATCGCAGCCCATCGTTCACTAATGCAAACGGAACAATCTCGCGTTCTGACATCCCGCTCGAATGTGACTGGTAGTGAAGTCGGATTGCCTTTTGTTGGTGAATAGCACGAGTGACCGGGGCCAGAATCACCATTGACGGCCGATTCAATGCCAACGGTAATTCACAGGTCAGTAACACACCTCCAACTGGATTTACTCCGTCACCAAAACCTTGTGTCAGAGCTGTAATCACTCGTTCTGGCACATGATCGAAAGCCGGAGAAAAGTCATCCCCAATTACATAGCTCTTGGACTTGCTATCGAAGCTTATGTTGTTGGGAAAAATCTCTTTGTATTGGGCGAAATCCCTTGTTGCTACAGCTGGAGCCACACCAAAGCGCTGAATTAGATCCTGACGGCGAGCGTCACCCAGGAAATACAAGCGGAACTCAATGAAGGCAAGCCGCTCGCGTTGAGATTGGCCTATGTTTTGAAGGGTAACTGGGTACGTATTTACGAGTGATTTTGATTGCATGGCCGGCATTTTAACAAAAAAATCCGATAGCACAACCCTTTTTGCTCTCTTGACATCATCAAAACGATTATATAAAGTACGCATCATGGTCACGTAAGACCGCTTTATATCTAAGGAGATATGCATGGCTACCAATCCCCCCAAGGGCGAAAACCACCGTAATGGCGCGGTACGAGACCGGTCTCAAACCCAGACCCCGTCCGGCCATTTCGTAAAACGAGACACAAATTCCGGCCGTTTCATGGACGTTAAATCTGATCACCTCCCGTTTAAGGGCGTGAGGAAAGAGAAGTGAGGATGATATGCCAAATGCACTAGCACATCGTTCTGGAGCTGCTCTCCTGGTTGGCGCGGCGCTTCTTTCAATCGAAAGCCAGAAGAAGGAATTTACGCATGCGCCGATTACTGGTTCTGCAGTAGCTGCAATTTGCACAAATATCCCAGATTGGCTTGAACCAGCAATGCATCCGCATCATCGTCAGTTTTTCCACAGCTATGTTTTTGCGGGACTGGTTGGGTATGGAATGTACAAAGCTTACAAATGGGAAGCTAAGACTGATTTAGACAAATTCATACGGTTTTGCCTGCTGGCTGCTGGAGCAGGTGTACTGATACATCTTGTCATGGACTCTGCTACATCTCGCTCGATCCCAATATTGGGAAAACTTTAACTTGACCAACTTGATGATACGAAAGGGTTCTGAACATGAATAATTCAAACGAACACAACGAAAATAACCTCGGGGAAAAGGAACACCCTGAACATCCGAAACACCCACCGGGTCCACCAGAGCACAAGCCTGAAGGTCCCAAGGAACCTCCTCGCCCTCCTCTGCATCGTCCGGTGGCGTAATGAAACCTTGGTTTCTTGGCCCTCATTCAAAGCGCCTGGACGATGAACTCCAGGCGCTGGATAAGGCTGGCTATACATACAAATTAGACCTCGCCCAGAAAGCGGTCGGCAGGATTGTCTTAACCGTCGAATACCCGCTTGATGGTGAAAATCATCAACTGGTAGTTGTATTCCCTGACAACTATCCATACTTCCCTTTCGATATATCCTCCAACTCATTTCCGGATGGAAAACATAAGCACCCATATAGCGGTCTTCTTTGCCTCCTGCAGAGTCCTCACACAAACTGGAGAGTTAACGACACTGTAGCTAGTTTTTTAGGTAGTCAGGTTTCTAAGATTTCAGAGGCCCATAAATCTCCAGATGATGCGGAGGCGCTTGAAGCACATGAAGCTGCACAGGCTACCGGATTTTTTACGTATGAACTTGGCTCAGTAGTGTTCACCGGTGATTGGAGCATTCCTGAAGGCGAAAATTTTGGAACCCTCCTGATTGGAGTTGAACCGCAGTCCGCCCCCAATATTGCAATGCGGGGTGCTGTACTTGAAGTTGTTGGCGCAAATCGCTCCATACTGGCTGTCGTCGACGAGAGAGTACGCAAGCTCTATAGCGACCGCCTAAACGGAGGGTGGGTCCGTTTAACTAGCCCACCGAGTTCAAATAATCCAGGAGACATTCTGGACGCGGCATTCAAAGTATGGCCCAAATTAAAAAATTTGCAGTTTAACAGCGGTCCAATTGTTATCGGCGTGCTAATACCAGAGGAAATTCAATACAAGCATCACCATGAAAATTGGATCTTTCTAGTTTGTCGAAAACTCAAGGTTACTAGGGGCGCTTCGAAAACTACGGCGTCACTTGCGAGAGCTGATCGCGCAACTCCTCAATCAGTTCAAGATCGAGTTCCTCGCACATTGCCTCTGAGCAATAAAAAAGTGCTAATTGTGGGTCTCGGGAGTATTGGTTCAGTCATTGCATGGCAATTAGCGCGAGCTGGCGTCAAGACTCTACACCTAGTTGATTTTGACTTTGTTCAAGTTGGCAACACCCCACGGTGGCTCCTCGGCTGGTCATCTGTAGGCTATAACAAATCAGACGTTCTTGCTCAATATCTGGGCCAACAATATCCATTCACCGACGTTAAAGGTTTTGAACATCGAATTGGCGGTAGCAAATTTATTTCATCACCTTCCAATGATTTAGAAATACTTCCAGAGTGCCTTGACGATGCGGACATGATTATTGACGCAACAGCTGAATGGTGTGTGAGCCACTTTCTTTCGGATCTGGCCAAGCAAAAAGGAATCGTATATTTATGGGCCACCGGCACTTCTGGCGGTTGGGGCGGCACAGTTGGGAGAGTCGTGCCAGGCAAAACACAAGGTTGCTGGAAATGCTACCAAAGCAAGCTGACTGACCAGTCCATTAAGACGCCGAATCAAGAAGCTACTCCAAATATACAACCAATGGGCTGCTTTCACCCAACATTCACTGGTGCCGGCTTCGACATGGACCATGTTTCCTTGGCCGCAGTGCGATTGGCAATTAGCACGCTATGTGCTGAGGAGGAAGGCCGCTACCCAGATTTTGACTGGGACGTTGGAATTGTTGATCTTTGGAAAGAAACAGGCGTGCCAATCGCGCCCGAATGGAATACATACAAGCTAACGACGCATCCTGATTGTGATTGTCATGACTAGGGCAAAGCTGATTTGGATTTCAGAAAGCTGTCTTGCCACGATGCATCAGTTAGCTGAGGATATGTTTCCACTTGAAACTGGCGGGATGCTCATTGGATACATCGCATCCACAGGTGAACCCGTAGTTACCTCCATTATCGGGCCTGGTCCAAAAGCGAAGCATCGTCGCTTCAAATTCACTCCTGACGGTCCCTATCAGCAGGCCATGCTAGAAACTCACTTCAGCGCAACTGAGGAACGAGAAACATATCTGGGTGACTGGCATACACACCCGAAAGGAGCGCCTACTCTAAGTTACCTTGATAAATGTACTTTGGCTCGTATCGCAAAAGAACCGCGATCACAAATCTCACAACCTGTCATGATTATTCTGGGAGGTAGCGAAGGCGAATGGTGCTTGAATGCCGTTCGCTTCCACTCATCAGAATGGAAACTCCTGTTCAATATTCATCACACCACTAGTTTGGAACCACTAACTTATTCGGACGCTCGAAAGAGCTGATGTAAGAGATCTCATGGGGTACAGAAGATACAGGCGCAAAAGATCGGATGTCGGCCAATTACTAGGGGACACTGCCCATGTTGCTAATTACCTTCCATGGTGGTGGTCCCCATTTCTTGGGTGTGCATTGTTTGCTGCTTTCTATTGGGCGATACCAGCTTGGATCCATCATCAGCTCGCCACATTGCAAGGCAACATGTTTCGCCCAATAGTTGAGTCCTTATTTGCAAGAAGAATTAATTGGTTTCAATGGTTAGGCTTGGTGTTATTGATTGTCTGTTTGATATTTGCCGTTCGAAATTACTTATCTATGGGCAGACTTGATCGGCGAGATGAACAGGATGTTAGCTGGCTAACTCGCCTGATCGTGAGATTGATTGATTAATGTTCGTGCAATACCACACTACTGTCGCTTACAAAGTTTGCGCTCAGATCGGTCTTTCGATTTGGCATCAACAACGGTTTGCCACCGCATATTGCTTGGGCTATCCGCGCCACCAATACATAGTGGAGCAATGTGATCAACGATGCAGCCGGGACAAGAACCCTTATGTTTGCTTGTGGATGGGCAAGGGTGCTCATGTTGAAACGTGTGCCTTGCCGCAGTGCTGCGATGGATTTTGGCCTCTGCTGTAATGCAGAAGCAAAGGACAAACAGAATAAGCGCAATCCCGAATTATCTAGATTTCTTCATTATTAAGGCCAAGGATGTTGTCGCCGACACGTTTTTGACCCAGTCTGCCGATTCTGGCTGCACCATATAAAATTTCGAAAATCCATAATTGTCAATCTGTTGCTTAGCATTCGGTTGGTTCAACGAATTCCGGCAGCTTGAGTCAAAAACGCATCTGCGCGAACATGTAGTTTGCTCATTTGCTTGGCTCCGGCGTTTTCGCACTACTAAGCTCCTTCAAGTCTTCCATTGCGTCAGTTTCACCCCGTTCTTTAAGACTGTCACCAACAAAGAAGACATTTGCCAGAGGGCCCGTAACGAAATCAAAATGCAAAAACTTTCGCTCCCCGTCCACGATCTGCACGTTCGCTTCCGCGGACTTGCCAAACGCACCTGTCGTCACTTTAATGGCGTGATTGCCAGGGGTGAGTTGCTGCTGCAGATAAGAGCCGTTATAGAGCTCGCCTATTTTGTTACCATCGATCAGTACCGGCATGGTTTGCCCCTCGGCAAAAAATGCCGATTGGCGATAAACAATCAATTCCGCAGTCCCTGAAGAAACATTTTTCAGTCCTGAAAATTTCGCACCCGGTGCAGAAGCGCAACCCGTCAGAATGGTTCCAATAACAAGGGCAAGGATGACCAGTTTCATTTTTTGATTCATTTATTTTCTCCCATTGATGATGTAGTTGAATTCATTACTGCGAGTACACTGACTTGTGCAATCCACAAGTCTGAACAAATCCCTCAGTTAAACGCTCCCATGCAAATAGACTTTGCTTGTGCTGTTTATTGTTCATGCTCACCTTACCCGTTGCAAGAGCCCCTGCATTCTCTTCCAGATTGGCCGAAGTCTCGGTTGGCATTACGGCAAGCTCGACCTGAGCAACGGCCATGTCCGGAGCAACTTCTGGCCGCCCCAGAGTAACCGGCTCATGCAGAACCACCAGACAGGGCAGATTGAAAGCGGCGACCGCTCGACTATCGCAGTCGCGGCGCTTGATCTTGAATCCCAAGGCACGTGCTGCGTGGATGAAGGAATCTGAGGTGTAGGGCAGCGGAAATTGCTTGGACAGCAATTCGGCATCGAAGGGCTTGCGGTTCAGGGCGCAGAAACTACCCATGGACCATACGACGTCTTCAAGAGCAAATGCAAATGTGGATGAATTGCGGGAAGCTTCCCGCGACAGGCTGTTGGAAACGATCTTGAGCAGGCGACGGGGCATCAGATGGATGCTCCGCGGGCATAGCAATTCGCACGAGTGACTCTAATGGCTTTCACCATGGGCGTTTCCCTCGACAAGTATTCTTTTTTTTGCATCTTTTACGATGCGCTTGCCGCACGGGATAAACCACTAGCTGGCACTTGGAACGAACCCTACCCGAAGGCACTTGTAAAAACAATGTGAAAAAAGGTCTATACCTTTCTAAATATTCCGACAGCAAATACGCTGAAAAAATAGCGAGTGACAAAGGTTTACGTAGGTATATATCCCAACATTATTTCCGAGTAATTTATACGGATACCCCACTGCGCATAGCGATGTGATGTGAAAATTCCGTGAAGAATTTGAATGAATTCGGCAACTCAACTCAACATCATCCAGATACCAATGCATCATCAGGATGACCTGCCGTCAGTTTGGACAGGTTTCACATTCCTGAAAATATTGGTGCAGTGTGTTCATCACGAACGGACCAATACGACGTTGCTGAGAATCAGAACATCGTGTACAAACTGCACCGCGGCATTACGCAGAATTAGGTTCCGTCGCATTAGCATAGGTCCGTCAAGAATCGGATGCGCTGTTGGCCTGTGAGCGGATGGACAAGACATAACGTCGCAAATGAATGGAATGAGACTTCCAGAGGAAATCATTCCTGATGTGTATCCAGTGGCCTGCGACGTATGCACGTAGATATCGTGGTCCAGAAGAGATGATGCAATTGCATGGGGTGTCGATCTACCATTCGACGGATAACCAGACCTATGCTGGGTTTCAAATCTTTCCAAGCTGAGGGCAATGTGCTGGCTGGTATTAAATTGATGCGCATGATCCGCAAAGGTCAAATGATCATCATGGAAGGAGTGAATAATATTTTCATCGAACAATTCTATGAACTCGCAGACGAATTTACGTCCAGTGCCAGTCGCGCATGGAAAAGCATCCCAAAATTCGGCAGTGCTTAGCTAATGCGACAGAACCGTACTCATCAACTATTAATTCAAACCACCCGGACTCCTACTCATGAAGACCTTCATCGCTAAGTTGTTGCGCAGTGTATTACCTCTCGTTGCGTTATTCCTTGCCGCGTGCGGCGGAGGCGGCGGCTATAGTGGCGGTAGCGGTATGCCGCCTGCGACCTACACCATCGGAGGTAATGTCTCAGGCTTGTCCAACGGCGCGCAGGTCACACTGGACAACAACAGTGCAAATCCGCTGACCGCCTCCAATGGAGCGTTCACATTCACAACGCCTGTGGCCTACAACGGCAGCTATGCAGTCACTGTAGGCACCCAGCCTACCGGGCAAACCTGTAACGTCGTCAATGGAACTGGCACCGTTGGCACGGCCAATATCACCAATGTGCAGGTGAACTGTGGTGCGTTGTTCGCCGTGTATGTGGCGAATCTGGGCGGCGGTGTCTCGGCCTATACCATTGGTGTCGGCACCGGAACGCTCACACCAGTAGCCGGTTCGCCATTCACTGCGGGGACAGGTCCACAGTCTGTCACTGTCGACCCCAGCGGGACATTTGCCTATGTGGCGAATTTCGGCAACAACGCCTCGGCCTATACCATTGGTGTGGGCACCGGGGCACTCACGCCAGTGGCTGGCTCGCCATTCACCGCTGGAAGTTACCCGTACTCCGTCGCCGTCGACCCCAGCGGGGCATTCATCTACGCGGCAAATACCAACGGCAGCAATGTCTCGGCCTATACAATCAATGCCACTACCGGGGCACTCACGCAAATGGTCGGCTCGCCATTCGCTGCGGGGAGTAACCCACAGTCAGTCACGGTCGATCCCAGCGGGAAATTCGCCTATGTGGCAAATTTCTGGGGCAACACCATCTCTGCCTATACCATCACGGCCACCACTGGGGTGCTCACACAAATGGCCGGTTCGCCGTTCGTTGCGGGAACAAATCCGACCTCCGTCACAGTCGACCCCAGCGGGAAGTTCGCCTATGTGACGAATAACGGCGGTGGCGTCTCGGCCTATACCATCAATGCCACTACCGGAGCTCTCACGCCAATGACCGGTTCGCCATTCACTGCTGGAACAAATCCCATCTCCGTCACAATCGCCCCCAGCGGGTCATTTGCCTATGTAGCGAATAACGGCAGCAACAACGTCTCGGCCTATACCATTAATGCCACTACTGGGGTGCTCACTACAGTAGCTGGTTCGCCATTCGTTGCGGGGACAAACCCCACCTCCGTCACGGTTGACCCCAGCGGGACATTCGCCTATGTGGCGAATAACGGCAGCAACAACGTCTCGGCCTATACCATCAATGCAATTACCGGGGGGCTTACGCCGGTCGCCGGTTCGCCATTCGCTGCAGGGAGTAACCCTCAGTCTGTCACGGTCAGGCAGATAAAATAATGGATCAATCTGTATCAGTTGCACATAACGATCTGTCGACATGGACAAGCTTTAGGGCGACCAAGCAAGTTAAACCTCTCAAGGGGGTTATTGTTTGGTGCGTCTATCAGTCCAGGAAAGGTTGGTTACTGGACATCTGAAAAAACACAAAACATTTGTGTTTAAAGGGAACCAATGCGAAAACTGCAATCGTAAAAACGTTTACAATTCTGATCATGTTGTTGGACTGAGTGATCAGCACACCGAAATGCATTATAAGAATATTCCAGTGCTCATGATCAGCGTATTGAGTGATCAACACGAACTGGACTCACTGATCGGGTTCTACTGGAATGGGTGATCATGAGTGGCCGGAATACGCAATACAAGGTGAAGAAATGAAAGTCCATTCCTCACAGAGTTTGAAAAAAAACTTGTCTGGTGTTTTTACCAAGTTTGCCATGTTTTCGCCGGAGTTCATGGACGACGGTCGATGAGATCAGGAGCAGGTTGAACCAGGTTCGGAGAAGCCATGAATAGAGCTAAGCAAAGCAACACATCAAGGCTGGAATGGTCTGATCGATTGCAACCTTCTTGTAGGCGCGTAAACGTTGGTTTGTATAACCTGAATATCATCCACGGAATTGCTCTGGCACGAATGTGGTGAACTGTGCGCGATCTTCTGTGCTGGCAATCAGTAATTCCCTGACGAACTCAACTGGCAAGTCGGGATTGTCTAGCGGAGCCTTACCAATCAATCTTGGCCCAGAATTCAAACTGGCCTGCTACGGTGCGGCATTCGCCCTTTGATGCGGTTTCTGCTTGCTCATAGTTTTCGCTTCTGCTGTGACCTTCCACCCGGCTACACTCGATGCGTTCCGGTCACAATGAGCCTCTCTTCATTGGAATACTTAAGAAAGTTTCAATTGGACTTTAGATTTTCTGCCTGGCGCGGGTTTCGGAATGATTCCGGACAGCCTGCATCTGATTCCCTCGATTTTCTTCCCCTTCTCAAACCGAGTTGACTGGTACGACATGATCTCACCTTTGTCGGCCAGTTCAATTAGTTGTTTCCGAACGTTCGCCAGAGAAAGGCCTACGGCCTGAGCGATTTCAGCATCAAGTTTTTCGCCGTTGGCTTTAAGATATTGAAGAATTTCATTCATGCATCTGAAATGGCCGACTTGAGTCGGCCATCCTGCGCAATCCGATTACTTGCCGCCGTTAACTGCGGATTTAAGTGTCGCTCCAGCCTTGAATGCCGGAACTTTGGCGGCCTTGATCTTGATGGCTTCTCCAGTGGCCGGATTGCGCCCGTTGCGTGCTGCACGTTTGCGCACTTCGAATGTACCGAAGCCAACTAATGCAACGTTGTCGCCCTTCTTAAGCGTGGCAGTGACAATCTCGATCAGTGCGGCAATGCTGCGGTCTGCGTCGACTTTTGTGCTGCCGGTCTTGGTTGCCAGTGCTTCAATCAGTTCTTGACGGTTCATGTCTTATAGTTTCCTTTAAGTGTGGTTGTGGTTGAAGTACCGGCGTAGATTGTTATGGATATTGGGTTTGCTTGCAAGAGGAAGGTGACTGTCAATGCCCGGCCCTCTATAACGAGGGGCAACTCTGCAGGAAGTTTCAGACAACACAAAAGCAATCATCCCTGCTTCAACAATGTCTCAAACTGCTCAATCGGCATCGGCTTGCCGAACAGATACCCCTGGTAGTGAATACAACCCTTGCTAAGCAGGATTTGACGTTGATCTTCTGTTTCAACCCCTTCGGCAATCACGTTCAGGTTCAGGCTTTGTGCCATGGCAATGATGGTACGCACGATCGCTCTATCGCTGCTATCGTCTGCCAGGTCGCGTACGAATGACTGATCGATCTTGAGTTGATCGAGTGGCAGACGTTTAAGGTATTGCAAGGATGAATAGCCGGTACCGAAGTCGTCCAATGAGAGCCGAATGCCGATTTCCTTCAATACGTGCATAGTCGTTATCGTGTCCTCGATATTGTCCAGCAACATGCTTTCGGTTAGTTCCAGCTTGAGCAGGTTAGGGTTGATGGCATGGCGGCCAACGACTGCTTGCACTTGAACTACGAAATCGGTTTGATGGAATTGCTTGGCACTCACGTTGACTGCCAGAACAAGGTCGCGGGTAAGCGCATCTTTCTCCCAAACCTTGAGTTGGGCGCAAGCAGTGTCCAGCACCCATTGGCCGATAGACAGGATCAGTCCCGTTTCTTCCGCCAGCCGAATAAATTGGTCAGGTGATATCAGGCCTCTTTCGGGGTGTAGCCAGCGGATCAATGCTTCTGCACCAAAGGGGCACCGGGAACTATCCGTCTGAATTTGGTAATACAAACGGAATTGCTGATTTTCAAGCGCGTTGCGCAATTCGCCTTCGAGGGCAACTCGATCGTTGATCGCATCCTGCATCTGCTGATTGAAGAAGCGAAGAACGTTATGGCCTGCTTTCTTGGCCTGATACATGGCGATGTCGGCTTGTTTCAGCAGCTCTTCTTCAGATTGTCCGTGATTACTGAAAATGGTCGCGCCGATGCAAACGGTACCGCGGTATTCGTACGTGCCAAACTGGTAGGGCTGGCTGAGCGTAGCCAGAATATTGTCAGCGACGATTTTCGTCTGTGTCGCGGCTTCAACGGGTTGCTCGCTCAGCTCTTCCAGCATCACCACAAAATCGTCACTACCCAGACATGCCACGGTGTCGCTTTCACGGATGCAGGATTTGAGGCGATGCGCGGTCTGCTGCAGCAGTAAATCCCCGACATGATGGCCAAGGGTGTCGTTGAGATTCTTGAAATTGTCCAGGTCAATGAACAGCAGCGCACCCTCCCGTCCGCTACGCACGCTGGCAGCAAAGGCATGATGGAGATGATCCAAAAGAAGCCGACGGTTGGGCAGTCCGGTGAGCGGGTCGTGGAACGCCAGATCCTCGATCACTTCCTCCGCAATCGTGCGTTGCTTCACTTCATCACGCAGTTCATTGAGTAAGACTACCAGCACACCAACAATCAGCGCACTATCGATGAAGGGAACAACGACTCCGGCAAACTGTACTTCGGCATTGAAGCGGAAGCCGCCGCACCACAAAAAATCGATAATCGAGACCAGTACCATCGAAACCAATACCGCCATTGTTACGGACAACGCAGCTACTTGTATCGTAGTCAGCTTGAGCAGCTCGGAAATAATCCGTTTCAACGTCTGTTGCAAAAAGTGGTACAGCTTTCTAACTATGCTCATTTTTTCATTCATTCGTTGTGGCAAGCAGTCATGTAAACGTACTTACGATTGCGTTACTGACTATGTTGTAAAAGAATTTCAGGCAATCCGGCTGAAACAAGCTTGTATCCAGCCTCTAAATGACCGTCTACGTTCCCTCGTCCCACGACGTTTAGCGTAATGCTGCCAGACGCGCATTGCTCAACAACAGTTCACGATAGGCCAAGGCCTGGATAGCGGCAGTTTTAAGCTGGTGCAGATTCCATGCTTGGCGGCGTGCATCGGAGCGGAGTTCGCTGTTTGCCCAATGCAGATGGAGCAAACTTTGTACTTCCGCCTCATTGATAGCTTGCGCCAGTATCGACTTGCCGGGATCCTCGCTGATCAAGATGCGGGCTATCTCCGGATGGATATGCAGCACCTTGCTGAGCAATTGGATGCCATCCATATCCGGCAACTTTTGTGCGGAGATAATGAGGTCGCAAGGGTTGTTTTCCATATGCGCAAGGGCGGCCTGTGCGCTATGAAAACTGTCCACTACGCATTTGAATTTGTTAGCTGGGACTTCATGTTTTATTTTTTGCTTGATCACGCCATATAAATTCTCGTGCCAATTTTCATCGGTGAGTTCGCGAGACATTAAATTAAGCAAATGATCATCGCGATCTACCAGAACGATACGGAAGGGTGAGTGATCCTGAAGCGTTGGCGCCGCAGTATGGCTTTCGCGGTAGGCATCCGCCTGACGACGGCTTTCCAAAATTGTGTCGCGGTAGGCCAGTGCTTGCTGGATGCTGGTTAGCAGCTCGGCTTTTACCCACGGCTTGGCGAGAAAACGATAGATGTGCGTTTCGTTGATCATGCGGATCAGCGCATCGATGTCTGCTTCTCCACTTAACACCAAACGCGATGCATCAGGCTGTAGCTGCTGGAACTGTCTGAGAAATTCGATACCGTTTATATTCGGCATGTTGTAATCGGCGACCACCAGATCGAATTGGGTATTTCGGCTATGCTCAAGCGCTGCGGCAGGATTGTCGAATGTTTCGATATCGTAGTGATCTTTTAACTCACGCCGAAGCGCATTGAGCACGTTTTGCTCGTCGTCAACCAGCAATATCTTCTTCATGGCTTCCCCTGTACAGCAACTTAAATATAGGAAATGCGTATAAATTAGTTAGGCAGGGGAGCTTATATACTTGAGCATCAATAAATACAATATGCCACACCGCTAAGACATTTGATGCTGAAAACTGCTTGTCCGTTAGTGACCGTTCGATCTAACGTTGCTAACGGCCACGTACCTCGCCTATGGAGCAGAGCAACTACAGTCAAAATGCAAAATCATAAGTAACTCAAGTTTTGATATTTCTCATTGAATACAATTCACACACCAATGAGTTGTATATAGGCATAGTCTTCAAATGGGGGACGCATACAACCATATCTTGCCTCCCTTTTTTTCTAAATGTGTGGATACAATTCTCACAGGTTGGGTGGGGTGACAACTTGCCATTAAGCGGTGACCGCTTCTTCATGTTGATACCAATCCTCTTCTACAACGCAATACTGCCTAAAGCAGAACCCACATGGTTATGCTTGCTGTTAATTGGTGACGACCGAAAGGAATTGGAAGGGGCATAGGAATGGAAGCCCATGTCGCAGTCCCGCTACCATAGCTTCCCTTAGGCCGGAGACTTTGCGCCCATACTTTTCAGTACGTTTGCCAAATATTTTTTAAGAATATTCCCTATCTTGTTTGCAGTCAATATACCTATTGCTAATGGTTAGGTAATGATCTGGGAGGTGTTATCACTTCTGCAAGCAGACACCAAAATTCACGATGGATTCGAACACCTTATGCTATAAGCTGTCTTGCAGAAAAGCTGGCCTAACACTAAACAAACGTAAACTATGACGCTGTCTAATTGAAGTCGTGTTTGTCGTGATTCACTCGGATGCGCAATTCCTTGCCCGCTTTGAAGTGTGGCACATCCTTGGCAGGCACCTCGACGATTTTACCCGTTTTGGGATTGCGTCCAATGCGGGGTGGGCGATGCAGTATTCCGAAGGTACCGAATCCCCGGATTTCAACCCTTTCCTTTTTTTCCAGGGCGCCGGATATCTTGTCCAGAATAAGACGAACACTCAGCTCAATATCTTTTGAGGTAAGTTTGGAATGCTGGGAAGCAAGTTGTTGAATCAGTTCTGATCGTGTCATGAGGGGTTTTGTGTCTATAAGTTAAACAGGGCTTGGTTAGCCATGCCTAAAGGAACGTGGCTTGATTCTGAGCATGACGACCTCCATTCGACTAGAAGACGTTGTTTGCGCCTTCCTCATACATTAATGTGCGGTTGCACAATCAACAGCAGCAAAGCCAGGCTTTCAACCACCTCTACACCCGCACCTAGCAAGTCGCCTGTCATGCCTCCAATACGCCGAAGTAAAAATACTCGCCATGCAAAAACCAATAGCGGAAAGCACCACAGCACGGGATTACCAACGCTGCACGCCATGAGCAACGTCCCCCAAATCCAAATTGACTGCTGCGTGATTTGCCAGCCGAATCGTTCTCCCATGCCGGGTTTAAGGGTAGGTAACCGTGCCCAGATCAATGTCCCCCACCTGGCCCACGCAGGAATGAGTAGCAATCCCCAGTATTGCCCTCCGCGTGCCAACAACATCAACAACACCAGCTTGCATGCCAGTTGCAACACCAGGCTGACTACGCCAAAGGTGCCCAGATGCGGATCGGCCAGCACGGCCAAAAATCGCTCGCGGTCGCGGTGTGCAGCGCCTAGCGCATCGCTCATGTCGGCCAGCCCGTCGAGATGCAATGCGCCGGTTACCCACACCCAGAGCAATAATGTCAACAGCGCCCCCAGCCAGGGATCAATGCGGCCCCCCAACCACAAGGTTGCTGCCAGCAACAGGCCAATGAGCATACCCACCAACGGGAACCAGTGCGCGCTACGCGGCAATTGTGCAAGGTCAACCTCGCGCAACTGCGGAGTGGGAAGCCGCGTTAAAAATTGTATTGCCAGGATCAGGCCTTGCATCGCATTTTCACCTCAATTGACAGACAGTAAGAACGGCGGCTTTCCATGCAGCCAGGAAATGCGCAGACACGCCGCTTCCGGCAGTGCGATCTGGAAGGCTTGTGCCGGTGTAAAACCGAACAACTCCATGAGCAAGGAGCGCATCACACCGGCATGCGTAATAAGCAAACGGTTCGTTCCCGCGTCCTGCACCAGCCATTCGTACCAGCCCTGAGAAACGCGTTTGCGGAATTGTGCCAGCGCCTCGCCATTCGGCGGGGCATGTTCGCCGTGTGTGGCGCGAAATGCCTGGTATTCGGCTGGATGGCGTGCCCTTGCCTCATCGGGCGTCAGCCCTTCCCACTCGCCGAATGACAGTTCACCGAACGGCGGCAATACCCGCAACGGCGCGCAATGCTGCGTCGCATAAACGGCGGCGAATTCATGGCAACGCTTGAGCGGCGAAGTGGCGACAGTATCGAAGGCGGTTGCCGGACAGCGTGCAAGTGTCTGCTCCATCTGTTGCACGCCTTGCGGGCTCAGCGGCTCATCCAGCGTGCCTCGAAAGACATGCGCCCGCCCGGCCACCGCGCCATGGCGCAGCACGGTCACCAGGATGGGATCAGTTCTGTTCACTGACTCCGGCCTCGGCAAATGTGGCCATGCCACGATGCAAGGCACACGCCAATTGCAATAACGGCACGGCGACCGCCGCACCGCTGCCTTCACCCAGACGCATCCCCAGTTGCAGCAGCGCTTGCGCATTGAGCTCCTCCAATATGCGCCGGTGTCCAGGCTCGGCTGAGGTATGCCCAAATAACAGCCAGGCGCGCACTGCCGGATTGACGCGGACGGCAACGAGAGCTGCGACCGAACTGATGAAGCCATCCACCAACACGGGCAAGCCATTTTGCGCGGCCGCGATATACGCACCAGTCAGGCCGGCGATTTCGAATCCGCCCAAACTACACAAGACCTCCAGCGGCTGGTCGGCCGCAACTTCGTGCAAACTCAATGCCCTGGCGATTACTAGTGCCTTATGCGTCACGCCTGCGCTATTCAGACCTGTCCCGGGACCAGCCAAAGACTCGGGCGCTGCAGACAATAATGCGCAGGCGATGGCAGATGCCGATGTGGTATTGGCAATACCCATATCCCCGCCGATAAAAAGTTGTCCCGCTTGCTGTTTGGCGCGCAACGCCGAATTGCGTCCGGCTTGCAGGGCGGCAGCGCATTGCGCTTCGCTCATTGCGGGGTGTTTTGCGAAATTGGCAGTTCCTGCCGCGATGCGCTCGTCGCGCACGTTTTTCAAAGGCTCAACAACAGACACCGTACCAAGATTGATCACTTCCAGCGTGGCATTGAGCTGCCGCGCCAACACGCTGATAGCCGCGCCGCCCCGCGCAAAATTACGCACCATCTCTGCCGTGACGGCTTGCGGAAACAAAGACACGCATTCCTCGGCAACGCCATGATCGGCGGCAAAAACGCTGATGTGCACACGTTCCATCGAGGGCTGCTCCAGTCCCTGCCAAGCCGCAAGTAGCACGGCGACGTCTTCCATGCGACCCAATGCACCGGGCGGTTTAGTAAGTTGCCCTTGTCGCGCCAATGCAGCGGTTCGCGCTGTTTCGTTTAATTCCGCACACGGTTGTGTCAGCCAGCTGATTGCCATTTTTAACTTCCTTTCACGATTAGTGGCAGTCCTGCCACGGTCAAAATCACACGTTCACATAACGCACCCAATTGCTGATGCAACCGGCCCGCTTCGTCGCAATAGCGGCGCGACAACTCGCCCAGCGGGACGATGCCCATATTTGTTTCATTGCTCACTAAAATAATGTTCCCCGGCAAGGTGGGCAGAACGCTCAACAAGGCATCCACTTCGCGGTGCAGTTCCGCCTCGTTCACATCGCACAGCAATTGCGTGAGCCACAGCGTCAGGCAATCCACCAGTACGCAGCGTCTGCTGTCAGCATGTTGCTGCAGAACCTGCGCCAGATCGTGACCCGCCTCGACCACCTGCCAATGTGCAGGACGGTGCGCCTGATGATGGGCAACTCGCTGCCGCATCTCGGCATCGAGCACCTGCGCAGTCGCCACATACACTACATCCAGGCCGGAACCCTTGGCATGCTGTTCAGCCATACGGCTTTTGCCGGAGCGCACGCCGCCCAGGATCAATTCACGCATTGCATCTCTCCCAATTCAAATAGCGCACGTAATTTCGCCGTATCCAGGCAGCTTTCGATCGCATCCGCCAGCCGTTCCAGGTCAGCCTCGCAACGCGCCCGATAGTCGGTTGCCTGCACATCTCGCAACCCGGCCCAGCGCAACAATGCGCTGCATGCTTCGGGCGATTCAAACATGCCATGCAGATAAGTGGCGAGAATCTGCCCGTCAGCCGAGATGGCGCCATCTGCACCGTGTTCGAGTCGCAGCGCTGGATTGTTCAATGCCGCACCGCTGGAAATTCCCGCGTGGATTTCGTATCCGGACACGGGGGCGTCCTCCAGCGATAAGGTACCGCACACATTGCGCAACTGCTTTTCCGCGGCAAGCGTGGTCTGCAGTTCCAGCAATCCCAGCCCTGCACTGCTGCCGGCTTCGCCCTCTATCCCGAGCGGGTCGTGGACATGCTGCCCCAGCATTTGCAGACCGCCGCAAATGCCGATGAGCTTGCCGCCGTAACGCAAGTGCTGCTTGATCGCCGTATCCCAACAGGCTGCGCGCAGACTGACCAGGTCGCTGCGTACGGATTTGCTGCCGGGCAGGATGATTAAATCGGCGGGCGGGAGCGGCTCGCCGATCGGCACGAATGTAAATTCGATTTGCGGATGCAAGCGAAGCGGATCGAAGTCGGTGTGATTGCTGATGTGAGGCAGGATCGGCACGATGACGCGCAGCTTGCGTTCACCGTTAACGCCCCTCACCCCTGCCCCCTCTCCCGCTTGCGGGCGAGGGGAAGAAGACGGTACGGCATCCTCCGCCTCCAGATGCAAGCCATGCAAATACGGCAACACGCCGAGCACAGGTTTGCCTGTGTGTTGTTCCAACCAATCCAAACCGGGTTGCAACAGCGCGAGTTCACCGCGAAAGCGGTTAATGACAAAACCAACCACGCGCGCCTGCTCGCTTTTACTCAGCAAAGCCAGCGTGCCTACCAAATGCGCGAACACGCCGCCGCGGTCAATGTCGGCAATCAGAATCACCGGACAATCCACCGCTTCGGCAAACCCCATGTTGGCAATGTCGCCCTCGCGCAAATTGATCTCGGCCGGGCTGCCCGCGCCCTCCACCACCACAACCTGATACTGTGCCGCCAGCCGAGCATGCGACTGCATCACCGCTGCACGTGCAGTACTCTTGTAATGGTGATATTCCAACGCATCCATGTTGCCGATGGCATGTCCCTGAATGATCACTTGCGCGCCGGTATCGCTGTTGGGCTTGAGCAATACCGGATTCATATCGGTATGCGGTGCAAGGCGTGCGGCCTGTGCCTGCACCGCCTGTGCGCGCCCGATCTCACCTCCCTCGCAAGTGACTGCGCTGTTCAATGCCATGTTTTGCGGCTTGAACGGTACAACGCGCACGTCCTGCCGCACCAGCCAACGGCACAAGGCCGCGACCAGCGTGCTCTTGCCTGCGTCGGAAGTGGTGCCCTGGATCATCACGGTACGCGCAGTCATCGTTTGCACCTGTGCAGCCCTTCAGCCAGGCGCACCCACTGCGCCTCTTCGCTCGGCAGTCCAAAACGCACGCTGTGCGGCGCATCGAACAGCCGCGTCAGGACACCCTGCTGCGCAAGCTGTTCATGTATGCGCACAGCATCCGCGCAACACACCCATTGAAATAGAGCGCAGCCGCCACTTGGCGCTAAATCCGCGGTGCGCAGCAACTCCGCCAGACGCTGAGCCACCAGCAGCAAAGCCTCGCGTGCCGCGCATTGCCAAGCCGTGTCGCGTAACGCCAGTGTCGCCACATAACGCGACGGTGCGGCAACCGGCCACGGACCAAGCAATTCGGCAAGTGGCCGCAGCACTTCGCGTTCAGCCAGTACAAAACCGACCCGCGCACCGGCCAGACCGAAAAATTTGCCCAGCGAACGCAGCACGATCAAACTCGGACGCGGACAGAAGGACGCGAGACTGTGTTCAGGCGTGGCATCCATGAACGCTTCATCTACTACCAGCCATCCGCCGCGCGCAGCCAGTTGCGCGTGCAAGCTCAATAGTTCATCGATACCAAAAAGTTTGCCGGAAGGATTGTTCGGATTGACGATGACCACGACCTGCGCACTCATACCGGCCTGCAATATTTCCGCCGCAGGCACGCTGCTGACCTGATGTCCATGACGTCGCCATGCGTGCGCATGCTCTGCATAACTCGGTGCGACAAGCGCCACCTGCGTGGGCGGACGCAACGTTGGCAGCGCCTGTATGGCCCCTTGCGATCCGGGCACAGCCAATAATTCCGACGTGCCGTAATATTCCTTTGCCGCCGCTTCCAGCCCATCGTCTTCCTGCGGCAAGCGCAGCCAAACTTCACCCGGAATGGACGGAACCGGCCAGCCGGCCGGGTTGATGCCGGACGACAAGTCCAGCCAGTCCGCTTCGTCTATGCCGTATCGTTGCGCGGCAGGGCGCAATCTTCCGCCATGCTCAAGCATAGTGTTGCCACCCATGTATCGACAACGCGCCCAACGTAACGACTATCAACCACGCGTACAAAGTGCGGTGCACCAGCCGTATAGCTCGCGTGATATCTACCGCACTGACCGCCATGCCACAGCCCAGCAACGGACGCTGGCTGGTTTCGCCGTGATAAATCGCGACACCGCCCAAACGCACTTGTAATGCTCCAGCGCCCGCCGCCATCACCGGGCCTGCATTCGGGCTTTCCCATGCAGGAGCCTGTTGCCACCAACAACGCAGCGCACTGTGCGTGTGCCCGACAAGCGCGTAACTCAAGGCGGTCAGGCGTGCCGGAATGAAATTCAGCACATCGTCCAGCCGCGCGGCTGCCCAACCGAATTCGTTGTAGCGTGTATTGCGGTAACCCCACATTGCATCCAGCGTATTGCTCAGGCGGTACAGCACTACCCCCGGCGCACCGGCAACAACGAACCAGAACAGCGCGGCGAAGATCGCGTCGTTTCCGTTTTCCAGTACCGATTCCACCGCGGCACGCGCCACACCCTCCTCATCCAATTGCGCGGTGTCGCGGCTGACCATCATGCTTACCGTCCGCCTGGCCGCAGGCAGATCGTCGGCAGACAAAGCCCTTGCCACCCGTTCGGCATGCTCGCGCAGGCTGCGCGGGGCGATAGCAAAATACAGAACCACAGTGGAGAACAGTGCGCCGAAAATCGCCAGTCCTTGCAGCAGCCCGGCAATAGCCGCAAGTGCAATCAGTAGCAGCCCGACCGCAGTAATGCCGCGCAGATAGCGCCCAGCGGAAGAGGCCTGCTCCGGGCCATAGCATAGAGCCTCGATTCGCTGCGCCAGCCAGCCAAAACCCGCCAGCGGATGAAAACGACGCGGCTCGCCCAGCACGCGATCGAGCAACGCCGCCGCCAACATCATCAGCGGGATGGAGCAATAATCGAGATGCGGCGCTATTTGCATGGTTCAGTTGCCCGACTCTCCCAACTGTTTTCAAACAGCATCTCGTTCAACGGCTGCGGCGTGCGCCATTTCTCCAGTTGCAGCATCGGTGCAGGATAGAACTCGGCCACGTGTCCGAGGCATAAAATCGCCACCGGCTTGCCGCCGGACGGAATGCCCAGCAATCCTGCAAGGGCCACAGGGTCGAACAACGACACCCAGCCCATGCCCAACCCCTCCGCGCGTGCCGCCAGCCACATGTTCTGAATCGCACAGGCGACCGATGCCATGTCCATTTCCGGCATCGTGCGGCGTCCGAAAATGTGCGCTTCGCGCCTATCCATCAGCGCCGCAACCCATAACTCCGCACAGTCACGCACCCCTTCAACTTTCAAGCGCATGAATTCGGCGTCACGTTCGCCCAGTGCTTGTGCAGTCAGCTGACGCTCGGTCTCCACCAGCGCGTGAATTTGTGCGCGCAATGCGCTGTCGGTGATGCGAATGAATCGCCAGGGTTGCATCAAACCGACACTGGGCGCCTGATGCGCGGCCTGCAACACCCGCAGCAATACCTCCGCCGGGATTGGATCGTTAAGAAAATGGCGCATGTCGCGCCGTTCTGCGATCACGCGATACACTGCGGCGCGCTCGGTGTCGGAGTATCGGTGTGATGAGCTCATGGCAAAAATAGCCGCGCCGCCGCATGCGGGTTGGACGGGAAATAAAAATGGAGATACGAGGCGGTCAGGCGTTGCTGCTGATACACCGCCTCACTGGCTGTTCCGCCGTTTGGGCAGACACCACGGGCGACAGGTGTGAGATTTGTTTGCAGCCGCGAGTAATGGAAAGTATGTCCGCGCAACGCGCCTTGCGGAAGTTCTATGCTTTGCAACGCAAGTGCGCTCAAGCGCGGCTGCATCGCTGCCTCACCCTCCAGCAAGGCCAGAAGTTGTCCCCGATGTCCTTGCGCATCAGTGAGCGAGCGCATGGCATACAACATGCCGCCGCACTCGGCGACTATCGGCTTGCGCGCGACATGATGGGCACGAATTGAATCCAGCATGGCGGTATTGCCCGCCAATTCTGCCAGATGCAACTCGGGGTAGCCGCCAGGTAGATACAGGCTATCCGTATCGGGTATTGCCTCATCATGCAGCGGCGAAAAGAAACTCAGTTGCGCGCCTTGTGCTCTCAATACATCCAGATTAGCTTGATACAAAAAGGAAAAAGCGGCATCGCGCGCCACGGCGATTCTTATGCCGTCCAACTCACGCTTCACCCCTGACTGAACCGCAGATTCTGCATGCTTAAATGCCACTGCAGGTGGCAAACTGATATCTGCGTGCTCTGCCCACCACCGAGCGGCGTGGGCGATACGCTGGCTGATGTCGGGCAACTCGGATGCCTGAAACAACCCGAGATGCCGCTCCGGAAAAGCGATCTCTGCCGCATGCGGTAATGCGCCGCAGAATTTCAGTGCTGCCGGCAATCGTTCGGTCAGCATTGCCGCATGACGAGCACTGCCCACGCGGTTTGCCACTACGCCGAAAAATGGCAGTTCACTATCCAGTTGCGCCATGCCGCAAGCCAATGCCGCAAAGGTCTGCGCCATCGCGCTGGCATCAATCACCGCTAGAATGGGGATGCCGAATAATTTGGCGAGGTCGGCACTGGATGGGCTGCCGTCGAACAATCCCATCACGCCTTCGATGAGAATCAAATCGGCCTCTGTGGCAGCCTGATAAAGACGCGCACGACAATCCGCCTCGCCGCCCATCCACAAATCGAGTTGGTAAACCGGGTGGCCCGAAGCCTGTTCGAGCAGGGTCGGATCAATAAAGTCCGGCCCAGTTTTGAACACGCGCACGCGGCGGCCCTGGCTTCGATGGTATGCGGCTAGTGCCACTGTGATAGTCGTTTTGCCCTGCCCCGAGGCGGGTGCACTGATGAGTACGGCAGGGCAATGGCGCACGGACATTACAGGTCTATTCCCGGCTGGGCGCACACGCCGGCGCGGAAGGCATGTTTTACGTCCTGGATATCACTCACCGTATCGGCTATATCCAACAGGCATTGCGGTGCGGCGCGACCGGTGATCACGACATGCTGCATGGGTGGACGTGCGAGCAAGTCGGCACAGACTTGTAGCTCGTCCAAATAACCGTCTTTCAACAAATACGTCAATTCATCCAGCACTACCAGATGCAGGGATGCATCGCTCAAAAAGCCCTGCGCTACCGTCCAGGCACGTTGCGCGGTGGCGATATCCGCATCGCGATTTTGCGTATCCCAAGTGAAGCCATCTCCCAGCACCTGCCATTGCACGTTGGGCTGCGTGCCCAGGAATTTTTCCTCACCGGTATCGCGGCGGCTCTTGATAAATTGCACCACGCCCGCTTTAAGGCCATAGCCCAAGGTACGCGCCACCATACCGAAGGCAGCGGAGCTTTTACCCTTGCCGTTCCCGGTATTGACCAGGATGATGCCGCGGTTTTCCGTGGCCCGGGCAATAGCCGCATCCACCACCTCCTTTTTGCGCGCCATTCGCTGCTTGTGGCGTGCGTTGCGGTCCGCCTCCTGTGTCATTGTTTGGCGGCAGCGGAATGCTGCATGCTGGCAATCAGCATGTGAATCAGCGCTGCCAATCCCAGATACAGTGCGACATTCTCCAGATTGGCCGGGAAATAACGCAGCAGTCGGGAGGTGAATTCTGCCAGGCTGGTGTCGGCAAAACGGCCGCCAAGGAAATAGAAACTTCCGCTGGAGATCAGTTCGCAAACGGCACTGCCGACCGCTGCCGCTGCCGCAAGCAACGGCAAGCTGCGGACCTGGAACTGGTAGTGTGCGGCATACCATTTTCCGGCCAGCCACAGCGCAGAATAGGCGGGTAACAGGAAAGCATAGGCTGGCGTCACACAATAGGCGTTGACGCCGAATTGGGTGATCGCCACATAGTCGACAAGTGCAGCTTGCACCAGGAATAACGGCAACACCACGCGGCTGCGGAAGTAAAACCCGAGCATGAAGAAAATGGCCCATGACGCATCGGGCAGATGGGTAAGCGCGGCGACATGATGGCCTCGCGTCGCCCACATCACGACAGATAAAACAAGCGCAAGAATGACGGCGTTGCGTTTAGACAAATTGATCATGATCCCTCCTTGAGTTAAGCGGGAGAAAACAGCAGGCTGCCATTTCCTCCCGTACATTTCACTATTGCATCTGGTAATTTATCCCGGCAAACACTCGTCGCCCCAGCGGATTGTATCCATAGGCGTTGCTGTCGTTCTGGTTGGTGAGGTTGTCAGCGCGCAACGACAATTTTGTATCCTTGGTGATCGCATAACTGGCTGTCATGTTGAAAACGTTGTATGCAGCCAGCGTTTGAGTGCTGCTCGCATCCGGCCGTGTCCCGCTATACATCCACTCTCCGCCCAGCTGCCATACGCCAAGCTGCTGCGTCAGCCCGAGACTGCTGTGCAGCTTGGATCGCCGATCCAGTTGCAGACCCGTCGTTTCGTCGCGGGGATTTTGCGATGTCAATGCAGCCTTCACACCGGTATCGCCAAATCGTCCTGCATAATTGAACTCGAATCCGTTCATGCGCGCCCTGCTCACATTTTGCGCTTGATATACATAATTTACCGGATCGACAAGTACCGCATTGATCATGTCGCGTATATGGTTGTCGAAATACACCGCATCGAATTGCTGCCCTCCGGTCACCGAGTAATGCGTTCCTGCCTCGAAATCGCGCGCATGTTCCGGCTTCAGTGCCGGATTGCCGTAGCCCGGATAATACAAGTCGTTGAAGGTCGGCGCCTTGAATGCGGTACTGTAGCTGGTGGTCAAGCGCCATGCGTCAGTCAGCGAGTAACCATACCCCAACAACCCGGTAGTGGCGTCGCCGAATTGCGAATTGCGGTCCTGGCGCAAGTTCGCTTGCAGCTGATGGACGTCATAGCGTCCGGTGTAGCCGGCAAACACGCTGTTCACAGTGCGCGAATCTTGCGCATAACCCGGATTGATGTCGCTGGATACCTTCTGTTGCAACGATTCCGCACCCATCAGAAGCTGCTTGCTGTCGTCCAGATGCAGTGTGTTTTGCCAGGTCAACTGATTGCTGGTCGTCTGAAACAACGAGCCAAAGGCTGATGGAATGCCATTCAAGAAATCTCTGTACTGATCCACTCCATTTGCCAATTGCAGTTTGCTGTGCCAATCCTTTGTGATCTGGTCGTCAGTGGCTAGTGAAAATTTCCATATCTGTTCGCGATTGGTGTTTGCATCAGCGGGATTCGGATTGAACGCACTGTCATACTGGTTGTTGCCATTGCTGCCGAACAATGTCGCCGAAATTCGATGATCTGAATCGAATGTATGTCCCAGATTAGCGGATATACTGTTATTGCGGTAGCCATTCAGATCCGGGTTGGCACTTGGTACCAGTACCGGGTTCAAGGCCGACACTCCATCCGTCTTGAAGGTGGAAAGCTGAACATTAAAATCCGTTCCATTTGTTGCTCCACCAAAACCGGTGGATAAACGCCGAGTACCCTGGCTGCCAAAACCTGCACTCACATTCGCGCTCGGCGCGCCGTGCCCATGCTTGGTGAATATCTGAATGACCCCGCCTATGGCTTCGGAGCCATACAAGCTGCTGACATTGCCTCTTACCACTTCTATATGATCAACCTGGTCCAACATGATCTGATCCAAAGAGGTCATCCCGGTAGTGGCAGAATTGATGCGCACCCCGTCCACGAGTACCAATACATCGTCGCTGTTAGTTCCCCGCAAAAATACTCCGGATGATTTTCCTATTCCGCCGTTCTGCGAAACTTCCACTCCCGCCACATTGCGCAGAATGGTCGGCACATCTGGTGCCTGCGAATCGCGGATATCCTGTGCAGTAATCACTGTCGTGCTGACCAATGATTGATTGAGCGGTTGCTCAAGACGGGTTGCAGTTACTACGACCTCACCAAGATTCTCGTCCGACGCGGCATAGGCGATAGAAGGTACCGCGCATAGAATGGCGGCGTAATACTTACTTTTGATTTGCATTGAGATATTTCCTGAATGATTCCAAACGTCCCCGTTGGAATGTTCAAACACAGGAAATACAGCGGAGGGAGACAAAGGCAGCGGACTTAGCCAATAGCAACCAGTCCGCCGTCCATGCCGCCACCCGCAGCATTTCCAGACCAGTGGAACCGATTAATTGGCTCCTGCTTCAAGGCCGGTATCCGGGCTCACAAGACTAAACACATCGCCTTCCCATGATTTCTCACAGTGGCTTGCTGATGTATCCACACTTGCTTACCGTTGCGGGGGCAGCACAGGCTTCAAACCTGTTTCCCGATTATCCTGGCATAACTTCGCCTGGCACCTTGTAGCTTGTAAATTATACCCTGTACAACGAAAAGATTTATTTAAGAGTCAATTCACCCATAATTATGGTTCGCGGGTTCAAATATGAAGTGCAACGCCTGACTTGAAGAATACCTGACTGGGTGTCTTGTATCCAAGTCTCTTTCTGGGTCGGTTGTTCAATCTCTCCATCGCCATATCGATCTCCTGTTGTGTAATCGTTGTGAAGTCCCGGTTTTTTGGGAAGTACTGTCTTATTAATCCGTTCGTGTTCTCGTTGGTTCCTCGCTCCCATGACGAGTAAGGGTGCGCGAAGTAGAAGTCAGCCTTCAACTTGTCAGCGATCTCTTCGTGCCCGGCGAATTCTTTGCCGTTGTCCGAAGTGATCGTGTGCACCTTCTTACGGTGCGGCTTCAGCAGTTCGATCATTGCCTGGCTGACTGCTTGAGCTGTCTTGCGCTCGACCTTCCGGATCAGGGTGAAGCCAGTCTTGCGTTCCACGATGCTCACGATCGCTTGGCGGTGGTTCTTGCCAATCACGGTATCGGCTTCCCAGTCACCTATCCGGCTGCGTGTCTCCACGACGGCGGGGCGATCATCGATGGAAAGCCTATTGGGTATCGTGCCACGCCGTTCAGCCTTGCCGTAACGCTTCTTCCTTAGCTTCTGGCAGCGCAGGTTCTTCCACAGTAATCCGCCAGCTCGCTTGTTCGCATAAACTCGCTGGTACACCGTCTCTGGACTGATGGTGGCATGCCCGCTAATTTGCTCAGGGCTCCATTGCTCCAACAATCTGTCCTGAGCGAATTGCCATGTCGCATCGTCTATCGTCCGGGCATTGATTGCCTGGCGTTCCACTGACTTGCCGTGAGCCTGTTTAGGCCGGTACCCGCGTCGTCCACCATTTCGTGACAGCTCTCGGCTGATGGTGGACCCGCTTCGCTCCAATACTTCAGCTATCTCGTTTTGCTTGTGTCCCGCCTTCTTCAAGGCGTAAATCTGGTATCGTTCTTCTTGGGTGATGTGTGTGTAGTTCATTTGTGTAATTTCGACTTGCCGGTCAAAGGGCATGGATGCTACCGCATCTCACCCACCTGACCTGCGTTACTCAAAATTGCACTTCATCCTAGAATCCGCCGTTTGTATTTATGCACATACGCCTTTCAAATAAATCAAATCCGAATAATAAATGCCAATAAAGTTTTCACAACTTGACCAAGCCAAATTCTTTATCGAAGGCAAGATGACCAGTTTGTGCTAACACACTCCGCGTCCAAGTTTATCCATCCGTCACTATCGCCCCAGTCTAGTCACACAAAATATTTCTCCATTACGGACAGTCAATCTTACTATCTGGTTCACGTCTCTTCGGCCATCGGTGGCAACGCCGGAATCGGAGGAAGTCAAATCTTTCATTGTGTTAAAATCCTCCGCATTGTTGTGAGCAAACTTCGGTTTGCGAAAACTCCGGCTCAATAAGGGCTTGTTGGACGGCGGTTCGATTCCGCCCATCTCCACCATAAGTGCAGTGATTTCAGTGTGCTTATGATGGGGATGACCTGGCTTCGACAGTGAGCAGATAGGTTTCGGGGCGACACGTCAGGCGATCGACGTAAATGAAGCAAGCATGTAAATGCAAACGATGAAAACTACGCTTTAGCGGCCTAAAAAACCGTAAGCCGGGGCTGTTGAGCCTTGTCATACAACACAACTAGATGAGCCTCCGGTGATAATGATCCCGAGGCTCATTGATTTTGTGGAGTTGAAATTTCCTTCCCGCTTCAACGTGCAACAGGCTCAATAACTCTGTCGAAGCCCAATGCTTTTGTTGGATCGCATCGTCTTGTTCATATCTGGACCTCGGTTCAATTGTCTAATCAGGAATTGAACCGAGCGACCATCTACGTGATAGATCAAAACTGTCATTGCCTGTAGAGGCAAGCATGAAGCAGAGTAAGCTAGGCGGCGCAACATGCACGGTGCAAAGATATGCTTTCTGCCGAGAGCAATTTTTTGGTTCCCATGGCAGGATCATATGCAACTCTGTGATCTTCATTCTATCGGAAGAAATTGCCTCTCTGCGGTTCGTCAGAAGGATCGCTATGAAGGCTCACTCCTCGGTCCGCTCAGGGGCGTAGAGATATCGGTTATAAATGATTGAAGGTTAACAACTAAATAGCATTTAGATCGGCCTGTGCTTGGGCTAATTTCTGGCTGGCCAACTGCAGCAAAGGGTTTAGTCCGTTCGCCTTATTGAGCATTTCTTGGCGCAAGCGTTGCAGCTCCGCCGCGCCGGCATTGAGGCTACTTTCAAGAGCCCGTTTGCGGGTTGCAATCTGTGCTCGCACTGCAGTCTTATCTGTTTCGGTAACTGCAAGACGAGGATTGAAGGTAAATCGACGTTCACAGGCCTTTCGCCAATCCACGACGACCCGCGTTAAGACTTCGCCAAAGCCCTTCACGGCAATGACTCTGTTCCACGTCACATCCGCCGCTGTTTCGATTCCAAATGACCGCAAGGCAGCTTTCTTGGCCGGGCCAACGCCGGAAATGGATGCGGCATCAAGAAAATGACGCTCCAAAAATTGGTTTTTCTGGCGCGCTTCCGCCGTGACATGCAGGTTTGCAATTTCAGTTTTTTCTCGTTCCGGCAAGCGCTGGTATTCATCCCGCAAGCGCGCGAGTTCTTGTTTCTTCTTGCTGAACACCTCCGGACTGATTTCTCGCCGCAATCGTGCGACGATCTGATCATATGCCTGCTGCGCTGCATCTCGCGCTGATTGGCGTTTGATTCGTTCTGCATTGCGTTCGTCTGCACCGAGATTACCCACCGTCGCCCATGCCCACCAAGCGCAGCCTAGAACAAAAAACCACGAACCGGGAATGACAGTAAAAAGCCAGAACGCAACCCCGGCGATAACAATCCGCAGGAACATTATGGTTCGTGTTTGGCTGAAACTTGGAGGTACCGGGGCGGGTATGACCGCGATCAATGCAATATTGTGAATTGGTATCGCTGGTGGCAGGGGAACGGCTTCGATCGCTGCCCATATTCGTGCCAAGACAAAACCGGTGGCCCCACTGTTGACGAACCCCGCCCGCACGTCAAGAAAGTAAATCACGCCATGATCTTCCAGAGCACACCAAGGGCATCGCGCCAAGTGGCCGGGGTAGACATGCATTGGGGTCATGGCACAACGCTTTAATTGACCTCGCAAGCTGTCCAGAGCTGCTACCCATTGCTCGGCGGTGGGTCGGCCGCCTTTCATGCCGATCTCGGTAAACGCTGCTGCAAACATCGCTTGTATCGAATCTGGCACGATGGTGATCGGAATAGATTTCGGGGGTGGTTTGAATCCGCGTTGTTGGGCGTCCAAGGCATACGCGTAGCGGCAGGCTTGAATATCTTTTTCCAGCGCTTCGCCGGCATCGGCACGCAAGGGGACGCCGGAATAGGGATGCCGCCCGCCAAACAGTATGTGGAAAATCAGCAGCGCCAAGCCAAAGTTGTCATGGTTGCTGGTGCGGGGAACCTGGTCAAATGATGCGACCCCTTGGAGTTCGGGCGGCGTGAAATGAGACACACCGACTTTGCACAGCTGAACCTTGCCATCGGCGTTAATCTGAAAAGAGTCGGCATCGATCAGCATCACTTTGCTATCGGTGCCAACCAGCACGTTACCTTGGTTGACATCCGCCAGCACGTGACCGTGGTGGTGAATCGCGGAAAATGCAGCCGCCGTGTTGCGGGCGGCAAAGAGCAGGAAATCCCAGGCCGCTTGGGGAAAGTCTTGCCGACGGTGTGCCGGGCTATACAGCATATGGATCGGGGTGCGCCCGCTCACTTTCTGCATCAGAAACCCTACAACTGGCCCGTTGCGTGTCTTGTGCAGGGTTTCTTGGGGCCAGGCTGCGTAACTCAGGAGTTCTTTGTCGACCGTCGTCGCCATGAAGCGGAGTTTGTCTTGCTTCTGGGCATCCGGTATGTGGTGCGCGTTGTACAACTTTGCGACGACGTGATGATTGGGCAGAGTCTCATAGACGGCCCCTTCGCCACCTTTCCCAAGTTCCCGACCAATCTCAATTGTGGCGCCTGCGCCCGTGACGAATATTTTCGTCATCTCGCACCTAATCGATCCAATGCGCTAACGCTAAGGTCTTGTCGTCGTCGGTACGCTCGTTTACCGCCGGACCTTGGAGGAACCGCACCAGTTCGGCTTGGAGGTGATCCTCTTGCGCCGCCGTGGCCGTTGCCAAGACGGCAAAGAATGGCGCGAAGAATGGCGCGTGAGCGGTGTTGGTGGCCATATTCAACGCCAACCGTTGGATGCCATCGGAGAATACCGCGACTTTTTCAGCTCGGGTCGGCAAGGCAACAACCGCTAGCACATCAATCGCGTTCTCGTCGGTCACAAAGTTGGTCATATTGGCGTATTCCCCCACCATTGGCGTAATGGGCACTTCCAGCCCGTTGCCGACATCGACCACAATCCCGCCGTCGCCGATCTGCATGATGAGGGTGGTAAATGGCGAAGCCACCACGCCTAAGAAGGTGCACGCATAGTCCCGAGCCTTTGTGCCTTGCTGATCCGCCGCCGCGTAGATTTTTGCCCGGACTGCTTGGATGCATTCCACGGCCCAGTGGTCATTGAGGGCGAACTCCGTACTCGCATTATGTTGGCCAACAAACGCCGTGGCAGCTTCAATCGCCAATTCCGCGCCAGTCCCGCCGTAAGTTGCACTCCCAGCTCCGTCCGCCACAAAGATGGTCAGCAGGGGCGGTTTACCAGGATTGGCTTCGACCTGAGCGAGACAACTGTCTTGGCAGCCTGCCCCCGTGCCCGTGTGGGATGTCCCAACCGCCGAGGCGGCAACAACCCGCCAAGTCACACAGAGGCCCAACCTTGTGGCGACTGCAATGGCACTTCCGTGCCTGGTGTGGAGCGGGACACTGAGCGCAAGGAACTCGACAGCCAGCTGAACAGATCTCGGAATCGCAAGCCATCCAACCGTAGCGGTTCCCGCACACTAATTTGTTGGAGGGTATCCATATTGGCGCCTTGAACTCCAATAGCGAAAAAAGCAAACGACTTCGATACTTCGCCTTCCCGCACCGCAGCAGCGGCCGACTGCCATTCATCCGTCGGACCGCCATCGGTAATTAGAAACACCCACGGGCGATAGTAAGAAATTCCGTTCGCCCGGTATTCATCCTTGCGCTGGCGCACTAAGTCCAAGCCCTGTTTGATTGCGGCCCCCATTGGGGTATCGCCCTGGGCGGTTAAGGCAGGAGGGTAGAACGCCGCCGCCCCTTGAAAGGGCAAGGCAATCTGCACTGGTCCGAAGGTCACGATCCCGACTTCCACTCGCTTCATGGCCAAGGCGTCCGCCGCCAGTTCGTCTTTGAAGATGGCTAACCCAGCATTCAGTTCGGCAATCGGTTGCCCTTGCATAGAGCCGGACACGTCAAGCAGCAATAGGCACGGACAACGCGGCTCCGGATTGTCTGCAAACTCGGTGGTGCCGAAAGAAATCTGTTCGGTCATTACGTTTTCTCCGTTCAGTGTTTGTGTGGTGTTCGTTCGTCAGCTTTAAAAGTGAAGAGTGGACGTATGTCCGCAACAACCGCCTGGTAGTAATTAGACGGTCCCCACGGCCCGTGTCGGAAACGATTAAGCCGAGTGCCGACCAACTGCATCTAATTGATTGTACGCATTTAGCATCGCGCCGCAAAGCGGCTAAAGGATTTCTGTCCGATTTTTCCATTGATTTTCAATAAACCATCCCCACGTAAATAAGGTTGCTAATTTTGGCAACGCCTTTATTGAAAGGATTACATTATGCTACCAGCAGGAACCAAAGCAAAAACAGGCGAAAAATGCCCACAGGGCGGGATTTGGCATCCAGTAGGCAATCCGCGTGAAGAAAGGTCTGTCGGGGTTGGCAATGTAATGCCTCCGACTCCTAAGGGAGAAACACATTGGGTACTCAAAACACCGACAGGAAATAAATGATCGGTGGATAGGTGTGAGCCTTGCTTGCGAGATGCCACTTTTAATAAATTTTGGCAAAAAAAGCCCCTTCGGGGGCTTTTTGTTGACGCCAACTTTCGCGGTAACAATCCACTGCCTGATAACGTTGTAATCCATGTGTAACTTAATGATGTTGCTCGACGTGAGTTTGCGCCTTAATGTTGCATTAAATCGGAAAGCCCCGCAAAAAGCGGGGCTCATTTTTCGTCTACTGTGGCTTGTGCAAATACTACTTAGCGCTATTGTCTCGACATAGCCAGCGGATTAATTTTTTCGATCTTCAACAAATCTTGGCATTTAACTGTTCTACATGACCTTCCCTCGATCACCGAAACCATGCGGCCGAACCTCAAGTTCTGCCAGTGGTTTTAGTAAATGCTTGCGGCAATTGAACTCCGTTGTGGCAGTTTGCAGCCATGCCCCTTTTTGCCGTTCCAGCCAACTGACTGCAAATGCATCGCCTGCAGCAAAGCCTGCATTGAATGCTGAGATTGAATTTCCAGTGGGATGGACGGCTGCATGGATAGACAATTCACCAAATCCTGCATCGCCGACATACCCTCGTGCTGGCAGTCCGTTTGGCAATGTAAAATCAAATGTTATTCCCTCTCGCCGACGATGATCATCTTCAAGTGGCGCCCAGTTGTAATTATCTGGCTGCAGTGTGAAAAACTGTTGGCGTATCCCTTCGTTGATTGCACATACCATCAGGTTCCGCCAAGCACGCTCCCGCTCAGTGCGATACTTGATATCAAAAGATGATAGTGGCATCGTAGAAATGAGTTCAGGTACTGGATTCATTAACAACTCGAAGCTAAATTCAATGTCCGCCGGATAGCCAAAATCCTGAAGTCTCTTATCGAAGCTTTCATCATCCAATAAATCGTAGTCCATTGATCCGTTTAGTTTGCCAAGATCGGCAAGAAGTGCGGCGTGTGATTTACGACCTAGTGCGGCGGCGACCGCCTCGGTTAGATGAGAGGAACGAACGTCAGGATATTCGGCGTGAAGCGATTTCTTCAGTGAAGCAAGTGCAGTTACAGATAAAGGTATTGATGCCATGATGGCCTCCAATCAAATAAGTCGATGTCCACCGATTACACATCGACCGGATTGAAGGTCGCGCAAGAAATGCAGAAAAGGTCTGTTTTAACCCGGTGGCAGGTTTGGCTCAGACGGCCTAACGAGTAGGCTATCAAGCAATGATTAGAAATTCAAGGGAAAAGGAATGTATTTATTTCATAATTCGACAGAACTCAGCCAAAAGCGTCTCAGTCTCTGATACAAAGCTGACTTCATGCATGTTTGGTGCGACTTCTTTGTCACGGATTGGCATGTGTAATAGTCTATCTGCGACCTTTCTGGCGTGTTTTTCTAGTCGTTCGATAGAATCCCTAAATGATTTTCCACCACCTTTATACTGTGATGCCACGTCCGAAAATTTCTCGAATTGAAACGCTGGCGGTATATGGTCGAGGATGGCGCGAGTCAGCATAATTACTGCATGAGCGTTCTCTCGTGACGCGCACTCGTTCAATTCTTCGCACATGCATATCAGTCGAGTGCAATCAAAGCTAGGATTTCTTATATTCTTCAGCTCATTCAACCTTGCCGGACTTATGTAAGAAGATAAGTACGGCTCAACTTGCTGATTGAAACCTCCTGTTAATGCATTCGTAGAATTCAAGATAGGATCGCCGCGATTTTCGAATGCGAAGCGTTCATTGTAAAAGCAAGGCTTGTCTGGTCGGTATCCATCCATTAGATGTTCGTTCAGATATGTTGCCGTATCATCCACCCTGTAAAGACCAACGACGGCATCTGTTATTACAATCTTCCATATCCGTCCATCTTCAGCCCAGCCTGACAAATATAGGGGCAAGCCGGGAGGTAATCCCAAAGTAAGCATTCTAAACAAGAGATGAGTATCGGTATCAGAAAGGCTTAGTCGATTCTGAATATGGTCTCTGTCGATAACTTCTATCAGAGTGTCTTGTTCATAAAGTTCTTTGACCAGGTTCAGGAGCTTGATGAGCAAAGCTTCAAGCGCGCTGCCGTTTTCAGTTTTAAAAGCGCCGTAAAGAGTTAACTTGAAGCAACTGTTACCTTGTTCCTGTAATTCATATATCAGGTCGCCATTGAGACCCACAAGAGCCTCTTGGGGAGTTAATTTCCCAACTATTTCGGGAAGACTTCTAAGCGGGAATGGCTTGCCGGAATCTACATAGCGATTCCAGACTGCCTCGAAAATCTTCTTTTGAATGGCAGTCATGTTTGGGGCAGAAAAGTTAGTCATATTTAGTGGTGGCACCTATACTATTATTTGAGTCATTGCCGAATAGAGGACCATACTCCTTTTATCGTCCAAATTTCGGCAACAACAACGCACATCCGTTTTTTCTGAATGAGCGTTCTTCAGTACTGTATTCCACTGGCTGGAGTGCTTTTTCTCGGTTTGAAATTCCGTTGAATGTATTTTTCCATTGATTGAAACTGGGTAAATTCTCATATCAAATTAATCCTTCCTTAAGTTTGCTTAACGTGATTATGGCTAGCTTTTTTGCAAATCACGAGAGGACAACAATCCAATTTCCTTCAGTTGGCCCTCTATTCGCATTCCAATATTTGTATCTGACTGAGGCATATGCGCCACTGATTTTCTGCGATATGAACGCGTATCTTCTCTGGTCGGCCAACGATTGTGCTCGACGCATTGATTAACAAATCTATCGAATTCTTCATGCGTCATTTTGGAGTAGCTGGTCTTGGCAAGAATCAACACTGAGAATGTTTCGTTTTTTCCAGGCTTGCGTTCAATTTCCATCACATAGCTGATTCTCTGCTGGAACTGCACTTCAGCCACGATCAACTTTCTTGGTATTATCCTTTTTCGACCTTGAGCATCACCTTCGTCCTTCATGCTTGTCCAACTATTGACAGTTTCGCCTGGTTGAAAAAGGCTGACTATCTCCTTTTGGTATGGGTATGAGCCAGCTCCAACAGATATTGTGGTTACGCGCAATGCTTCGTTATTTTTTCGCAAGTATTCCAAGGCAGCGATAAAACTATGTAGATGCGTTTTAAGGCTATTATCTTCCTGAGAGGAAACATCAACTCTTACATTTCCTTTTGCCGTATTGTTTTCCCCATATGTACCATCAGATGTCCCAACGCCTTTTTTGAGGTCGTCTGACGAAAGCACAACCGCCTTACCTTTCTGTTTGTCGGATGTCACTCTAACCACAATTAGTTTCTTTCCTTCCAGCGCAGCAAATCTATCCTCAAAGATGCCAATATCAATTGGAAAACTTCTTTTATCTGGCTCACCTCGGTGATCGAAGTTCTTGGATATGTCGTCGAGACTATATGGCCAAAATCTTCCCCAAATTGGTTTTCGTTCCTCAGCTTCCTCCGGATTGGTCGGCTTAGTTTCGATTTCTAGGTGGACATCACTAAACGGCATCGAAGCCGTGCAATACTTGAGCCTAACCGCGAGAAATCGCTTTACCCCATCCTCGCCGAGGATCGGTTTAAATGCTGCCGTGAGTCTTGTCTTTCCATCGAATGGAAAAAATGGGATATGGGAGGGGGTAAAAGAAGACCGATTGATGCTTTCAACTTGAACCCATTCGTGAATCTGGGTAGCGCGTTTTTGCATCAAAGGTGACGCTTTGTATCTAGCCAACACCCAAGCATCAGATTTCCGGCAAAACCAGTGAAGGAATGTCCTCACAATCTTGGTAACCGGATCAAACGAAGTTGGCTCCCTAAGCAATTTGTCATACTGCCCAAAAAACAATGCTCGAGCCGAATATGATGAATAGATGTAATAGAAACGTATCACTTCTATTGCGGGTATCAGAAGTCCAAGCGAATCGTTCTTATATGGCAACGCGATTAATGGCGACCTACTAATCCTCATCCACGCTTCAATACCGGTTGGGTATTCGTAGGCCGGGATTATTCGGCATTCTTTATCGCCTTTATCAGTCAACGCTGAAAAACTGCAGAATTTAGCAAGGGTAGTATCTACTTGAAAATTGCCAGTTGAATGCTTGATGTTATTTTCGACAAGGTACCCATTCCTCCATACGGAGCCGATCCAAACCATTGGCAATAAACCAACTCCAATATCTGCCAAATCATGGAATTTCGACAGATTCTGATTGCTCAGGGGATCTATCGACTGGTCGTTGGAGGTATTAAGACGAGTGAGAAATACGGTGATGAGTTGCTCACTGGGTGCGTGTGGATTCTTGTGGATGCCGTCCATCCAATCGATACGCCAAAGGTTGTCATCAGTGGGGAATGTGGAGATTTGATAACTCTTTGCATCATCCATGCAGAAGCCCTTTATCTATTGGGAAAGCCTCTGTTTTGAGCAGATTTCAGTTGCAAATATTGATGTGCGTTCGCAATCAATTGTGTTCGGTCGCAAATTGCGTTGGAGCTTACACCGCCGCCGACCATTGCAACGGCCGAGGCCGTATGATGGGGCGAACGGTAAGGCCTGCGTTTCCAGTTTTCCACTTCGAACATACCGCCCAGGGATTGCATGGCGGCACTTTCCAATGCTTCCTGCTGCGTCATTTGCGGCAGGAGGCCGGGGAAGCGAGCGGCCAGCATGCTCTTGCCCGTTCCGGGCGGGCCAGACATCAGCACGCTGTGCCCGCCTGCCGCGGCGATTTCCAGTGCGCGCTTGCATTGCGCCTGACCTTTGACATCGCGCATGTCGGGGTAGTGAAGAACGGCGGCTTGCGTATCGGGTACATGGCGGGTCAAGGCATCGCGTCCCGCAAGATGGGCAGCCACCTGCAGCAGCGATTGAGCGGGATAGACAACAGCATCTTCAACCAGTGCAGCCTCGGGTGCATTAATGGCGGGCAGGATAAATGCGCGTCCACTGTTCGCGGCGCGGTAGGTCATCGCCAGGGCGCCGCGTATGGCGCGCAACTCGCCGGTCAGCGCCAGTTCGCCCGCATACTCATATTCGGCAAGTTTGTCGGAAGGTATCTGGCCGGACGCAGCCAGAATGCCCAGCGCGATAGGCAGATCGAAACGTCCGCTCTCTTTTGGCAGATCGGCAGGGGCAAGGTTGACGGTGATACGCCGTGCGGGAAACTCAAACTGGCAATTCTGCAATGCCGCGCGGACGCGGTCCTTGCTTTCCTTTACCTCGGTCTCGGGCAGGCCGACGATAGTGAAATTGGGCAATCCGTTGGCGAGATGCACCTCGACGGTGACCAGCGCGGCGTCCATCCCCGCCAGGCCGCGACTGTATAAAACAGCCAGCCCCATTTGTTAGCGTTGCGCTTCCAGTGCGGCAAGGCGAGTTTCGAGTTTCTCCAGACGCTGCGCCAGCACTTCATATTCCTCGCGCGTGACCAGATCGAGTTTGGAAAATCCCTGCGCCAGCAGGGCGCGGGCATTCTTCTCGAAATCCTTGGCGGGGCTGTTGGCAACGGCATCGCTCAGTTTGGAGGACATTTCTTCAAAAAATTTTGCGTTCAGCATAATGAATAACCCTTAATTGACTAGGGCGCTAGTGTATCAAATAGTCGGCGCACCGCCTGAGTGCGCCGCACTGTTTTCGTGCATGGACTTGGTGCGCCGTACTTTCCAAAATAATTACAATCCTGTCACAAACCGAGTATCGGCGCGGTATTCCATGGTTGGCACAGTTTCTGCTGAGAGGTAGGCGTGGATACTTTCATCCCACTTAATTTAATAACGAAAGGAAACACCATGCTTAAGAACAAACTGCTAGTTGCTGCCTTGGTCTCTGCTTTCTCTGTGAGCGCAATGGCTGATGATGCTCCGGCCGCACCGGCATCGCCATTTTCTACCAACGTGGCACTGACGACCAACTACCTGTATCGCGGTATTTCGCAAACTGGTGGCAAGCCGGCCATCCAGGGCGGTTTTGACTATGCAAATGCCAATGGTCTGTACATCGGTACATGGGGTTCAAGCATCAGCTGGTTGAGTGACGGTGGAGCTGCCGCAAATGCAGGTTTGGAACTGGATACTTACGGTGGTTACAGGTCCACCGCAGGCGCATTGGGTTATGACGTAGGCTTTCTGCGCTATAACTACCCAGGTACCTACGCACCAGGTGCAACCAAGGGTGATACCAACGAAATCTACGGCAAGTTGACCTATTCGTATTTCTACGTGAAGTATTCCTACAGCCTTGGAGATACTTTTGGCGTGCCGGACGCAAGTGGCACGAACTATATAGATATAACAGGAACCTATCCTATCCCGGATACGACCTACACTCTGGCGGCTCACTATGGCAAGCAAAGCTATTCGGGATCTTCTGCCAAGTACAACGCTGCTATTGCTTCGGGTTCACCTACATACTCTGACTACAACATCAGTGTTTCCAAAGATCTGACGAATGGTTATGCGGCTAGCCTGACTTACAGCAATACAAATGCCACCGCGTTCTACAACAGCACGGTTTATGGAACGACCAACAAGTTGGGTAAAGGCGTCGCAGTATTGGCTCTGAGCCGGACGTTCTAATTAAGCAAGTAGGTAGCCAGGCAAGCGGGGCGACAACGCTCCGCTC
>VFSW01001277.1_pt1 | contig 38308 bp, 24 predicted proteins | sample 5358111 | NCBI WGS metagenome assembly VFSW01 (sample SAMN11554181, study PRJNA540505) | mine drainage metagenome | isolation source: sediment from site ElyBrook_90M | place: USA: Ely Copper Mine, Vershire, VT | collected 2017
AAAACTTGCTTGCAGTCTGCGCGAGGATGCGCGGTCCGTGGGGCTTTAATGTGGCCGGGGTGAATTCACCGAATAAACGCTGGATTCCAGTAACATGAATCACACTTGCTTGTCCGCTTCAATGGGGCCGCGGTGAATTCACCGCAGAAACCAGTCCCTTTTCACGACAGCCATCTTCACGCGCCGTGTGCTTCAATGGGGCCGCGGTGAATTCACCGCAGAAACCGCGAAGATCTACCTGATGCGCAATCGCGAGCAGGGCTTCAATGGGGCCGCGGTGAATTCACCGCAGAAACGGCGGCTGTTGGCGCAGCTTTCAGCGACCACAGCAAAGCTTCAATGGGGCCGCGGTGAATTCACCGCAGAAACGTCGCGTGCGCGACTCGTTGACCACTTTGTTTCTAAGCTTCAATGGGGCCGCGGTGAATTCACCGCAGAAACTAGCATCGCCTGCAAGGTTCGCGGCGATATTTGCGTGCTTCAATGGGGCCGCGGTGAATTCACCGCAGAAACAGCGTCTGCGGAAATCCTGAGTTGTCAATGACCTCGCACGCCGTTTGCGAGCGCCACTCCCTGAGGAGCGGACTGAGAATCCAACAGCAAGCGAATACGAAGCTAAGTCGTTGCTGTTGTTTAGAGTGCCGGCTTCGAGCGCCCCGCGTAATTTTCTCATCACCGGACCGCTCGCACGGTGTTCTCCCCTCAGCGCGTAATGAAAACGGGGTAGTCCTCAATTTCTCCATTCAAAAACCTCGCCAGAAGCCGCGCCTGAATCTCCAACAGCCGGCGATAGCTGACACGATAGTCGAACATCGGATGCGTAACCAGGGTATCCATACGCAATTCATAGGCGCGAAAGAAACCTCTCCGCCCGCTCGGCTTCAGCGCTACCGCCGGCCCCGACCGGATGAAATCGGCGGGCGTAACCATGCGGGTGTTAATTGCGGTCAGCGCCACGGAATCGGCAATAAGGGGACGGAACGGCTCCATTAAATCAAGCGCTAGCGCCGGACGCCCGAATCGCGGCTGGTGATAAAAGCCCCAATAGGGATCAAAGCCCAGAGCATAACAAGTGATCGTCAGATCTTTCACAAGAATGCTGTAGGCAAGCGACAACAGTGCGTTGACCGGATCGCGCGGTGGACGCCGATTGCGTTGAGTGAAGTCGAAGGCGAACTCCGCTGCTGACGTGCGATGGGGGTCTTCGTCCTCCTCTCGGGCCTTGAGCATCCCGGCGAACTCGCTGAAGTAAACCCTTGCCGCTGAGCCCTCGATGCCGAGCAGCGCGTCCAGTTCTGTTGCGGCTTCAGCTTTGCCGGCAAGGGCACGCAATTGGCGCAGCGCGGCTTCAGGCGGCTCAATGTGATTGCGTTGAAGGAGCGTCCGTTGATTGCGGATTTTGCCTGCCACTAAGTTGCGCGAGAGCTGCAGGGCGAGGGTCTCATGTTGCGCGGACAGGAACTGACGATAGCGGAGGAACACGTTGCGGGCGTTCAGTCCACTCGTGATGCCGTAGAACCATCCGCCTTGCGAGAAATAGCATACCGGAATCTCGGCGGCACAAAACGACTGCACGGCCTGGGTGGAGAGCTGGACATTGCCGAAAAGACTGATCTGCGAGAGTTCCCCGAGGCGGACTTCCTGCTTCAGTTCGTCACCGTCGCGCACCTGGACGACGTCGCCCGACTTGCCGACACGAAAGCCCTGCGAGTTCAGATAAAGGGGCCTGAGGTCATCGCGCGCAGGCGCCAACTGTCGGATGGGAGGCCTGGATGCGGCCGATTCGAGGCCCCCGAAGAGCGAGAGCTGTACGGCGCGGATATCTTCGATAATGAGCGTACGCGCACGCAACGCGTTGGTCTCGTCGGGCAGGCAAATGCCCACTAGGGAGCAGCGCGGGCATTTGGGACTGTCAACCAGCGGTTCCGGGATCTGGTCGGCAAGAGCGGCGGCACGAGCATGTGCAATGAACTGCTTCGTTTCGGCAATCAGAGCGTCATCGACGGCAACACGGACTCGCTGCTTGGTGCTTACGTAATAGAGAACACCTTCATTACAGGAGTACCTATTATCGCGGAGCACGAGTGCCTGGGCGGCGATTTGAATGCGATCCGACGGCCAAGGCGCCGGAGCGCCGTCTACTTCCCGGGGTTTTCCGCGCTTGTAATCCACCGGGCGGACGGTGTTCCCATCCTCGACGGATGGGTCGTTTTCTATGAGATCTATTTTGGCTGTCAGCCCGACGCGCTCACTAGAAAGCGTGACCGAGCGGGAGTGAATGGTTTCTCCTGCAAGCTCTTCAGCCGCCGGCATCGCACTCGGCTCGTCCACGCGCGCGTGTTTGGCGTTCCCGTCGAGCGTATCGGCGCTCGCCTCGAACACGCCTTCGACCCACTCGTAGTAGAAAAGCCTGGGACAATAGACGAACTCGTTCAGCATCCGCGCCGGCAAGAGGTCCGGCAGTTTAGGGCGCAGGTGGTGAACGTGTGGCTCGTTGCTGGAGCAAGGGTGCTCCAACTGTTGCACATCGACGGACACCATGGACTCCTTTCTTTCTGCCGGATGATGCCTGACACATAGCTGCCGGCAAGAGCCGTCAAACAACTATGCACGGGCTATCCAGATTGGTGTAAGGTTTTCCCAACGCTGTGATCACCCGATCGCCACGACCCTCAGCCGGGCCGAGATTCACGAACAAAACCTGATCTTCGGCGTGATTGATGGCAGCATGCAGCGCCTCGCGGCAACGCACCAGGTCCGACGCCGTGAATTGACATTCGAAGACGGAATACTGAAGGTGATCGCCGAAGCCTCGCATCAGCTTGAACACCTTGCGCAAGCGCTTCTCATCCGAGATGTCGTAACAGACCAAGTACGACGTTCGCATTTGAATTCTCTGAACAACCAATCTCCCCCCGTTCACAGACAGCGTGACGGGGTAAAGCAGCGATACCTGCCGGAAGGTTTCACAATATTCGATCGGAAAACCACCGGCACGCCCAAAGCGTGGCGAGTTGCCGGCGGCCATTGCTGCCAGTCGTCAAGCTCAAGCACCAGCAGGCAGCGAACTGCGTCGAGGCCGATAGCGCAATTCCAAATAGGCCAGGACCAATAGCGCTGGCCTTTATTGCGGTGAAACCCAGGCTGTTCGGGCCAAGGTTTGTCTGGGGCAATTGGAAACAACGGGAGGGCTTCCACAGCCAGGAAGTTAGCACCGGCGTCAGACAGCGGAGCATTCCTCGAATTGTCTGTAGGATCAACCGCCTGCAATGCGTATTGCCGCTTCTCATCGTAAGGGTCCCAGCGCATTGACGGTGCCGCAGATGTGTATTTCCATCCTATGAACAAGCTCTGCTTGAGGTCAGAATCTCTGCAACTCTTCCGCAGGTTCTCGATCATCGCGCAAAATTTCTGATTGCCGGCGGTGAAGTGAAACGCCGTTCTGTAAACCACTGCAGGCTTCTTCGGATCCTCAATCTCGGAGGCCCATGCGCTCGCATATTCGTGGCGCACGTCAGGTTCGGTGCGCTCGGTGCTCAGACGACAGAACTCCCGGTACCTAGCGGAATCGAACCTAAGATCTGTCGAGTTCTTTAGCAGCTCGCGCGAAAACATGGTGTCCAAGTCGAGGCCGTTCGCATGCAGCGCAGCGACGACGACATCAGGTTGAAGGGGCGTTCTTGACCAAATCGAAGGACGCCATGCCCCCATTCGTTGCTCCCAGTTCATTCGTAGGTCCTGCTCTGGAAAAGCGCGTGTCAGCACACGTAGCGTCCCGAGTGCCGCAAGGAAGGCCAATGGATTGGCACCGTCTAGCGCATCCAGCGGTAACTTGGCACGCGATACAGGGGCTGTCACGCAACCGGAGAGATGCTCGGCTTTTACTTCTGTATTTAACGGCCGGCGGCTGGCTTCCCAATCCGCCAAGCGGAAGATGGTTTCCAGGTATGCCAAGCCCCACCATCCGTAGCGGCGGTTCAGGCGCCAAAAGCGATCGGCAATGCCAGAATCGAGGCGATCAGGGGGGCGTTCCCTGCGCTGAGCGGCAGTGAAGGTCCCCTCCGCGTCGATCGGGGCGAGACTCACATCGTCTATTCCGTCGTGTAATGTGTCCGGCACTATCGGGGCGAACGGGCGCGCATTGCCGTGATGGCTGGCGATTAGGTGCAAAGCCAAATCACGAGCAGCTTCGCCGTCTGGCGTGAGACCAAAGCGTTCGGCGAGTTGCATGGAGAGAAATTCGTGCCGAAAGCCCGGGGGCAGACGAGCATCCACATTGTCCTGTCTGCGACGGCGGTGCCCCTCGGGAACATGCGCGGACTTGGCAAGCGGCTCATCTGGGACTCCGACGGCATCACCGTCGCACAGCATGACTTGGAAACGCCAATCCAGCTTGCCGAGGTCGTGGCCGAAAGCGGCTGCGGCATAGATAGCCGCGAAGTTTTCAGTCAAACCGCAGTGGGTCACAAATTCGTCCACTGTGGAACGCACATCCGCCGTGTGCTGATGCAAACTGATCGGCTCGTCCAGTTTCGACGTCAGATCGTCTTTGTCGGCAAAGGTATCGTCCTCGGGCTCGTCGACCTGCTCCCGCTGCTCCGCTTCGGTTGCCGCGGGAGGGCGCAGTTGCTTCTTGCCAATGAGGATCAATCCTCCGGCCGGGTGCTCCTCGACGCGGAAGCCATCTCGCAACTGCTCGACTGCCTCCCGAATCCACAATGGCAAACTGTCGCTCGCAGCCTCGCTGTTTGAACCGGGTGTGCTCGCTTCAAATACTTCAGCCAGTGCAGACTTGATGTCATGATGCTGGACTTCCGTTTGGGAGGCCAATGCCAGCAGCGGGGCAGCCGCGGAAATATCGCGCAAGGGGCGAAGCAAGTCGGATTGGACGCGAAGCATGGCCCGACGGCGGGCTTGGTGGAATGCGCGCTCCGCCACATCGAGCCGTCCGGCACCAAGTCCTTGTCGGGGCTCGAACACTTGCCCAAGGCCGCGCAGTCCGCTCCTCTTCTCCACGTCCGCTGCACGCAGGACAATAATGTCACCCGGCCTAATGGTGCGTGGCTCATCGCTGAGATGGGACCGCTCACGCGTAGCCGGGGTGTTGCGGCCACGCCAGATCAGGAAGCGATACTTGGCGCGACAATCCTTGCGTGAGTTCTTATCATCGCCTTCCTCCAGAGCTGGGCCTGCACCTTGCACATCGCCAGTGTCGTCGTCGCGCTCAGGCTCCGACAGCCAAGCGCGAAGTCGATACAGCGGGACCGAGAACATCTCGGGGCTGGTCGGAGGGATCAGCGACAACGTCTCAATCCAATCGTCTCCGGCGTTACCGCCCTTATCCGCATCCGGTAGATCGGCGCGGAGCACGACCCAAGCCTCCGGCGCGCCGCGATCTTTGCCGTGCAAGAACAGCGTGATGTCCGGCTCAGGCGCAGTGCGGCGGGACGTCTGGCACAGCAGGTCTAGATGTGCCGGCAGCAGGATCGGTGCGTCGGGAGTAGGTGCTAGCAGATTCTCGACCCTCTTCGGGGTGGCCTCGCGCAACGCGTCCAGCGCCGCATCCATAGCGGCTATGCCGAAGTCCACCGTGGAAAGTTGTTCTGTCTTCGCTTTCTGCCTCGGTCTGTGCACGTCCGGTGCGGCAACGGCGCCCTCCGGAGTGTGTTGCTTTTTCCTTGCCTCGGCAAGCTCCGACAGCCATCTCCAGGTCTCGTAGATAGCCCTGCCATAAATAGGGTCCTCATCGCGGTCTTTCTGTTTCTTGCTGTCATTTTCGCGGATGAGAATCACGGCGTTCGATTCGCGCAGCTCGCCTAAGCGATCCACCCGGCCGAAACGTTGCCGGAGCGCGTCCAGACTGGCGCACTCGGTCACCAGCGCTTCAAAGCTGAAGTCGGCGCCGACCTCGAGGCATTGCGTAGTTACGAGGATGACCGGCCTCTGCAGCGGCTCCTTCGAGCCTGCCTTCAGCTTCTTTTCCCAGAGTCGCATGAGCTGATCGCGGTCAAGCGGACGCATGCGTCCTGTGAGGAGAACGACATCGGCAGATTCAGCGAGTTCGGCGCGTAAACACTCGGCAATGTCTTCCGCTGTGGCAACGCGGTTAACCATGACTGTGACACGCTTCTTGCTGTTCGCGAAGTCCCGCGCACGTTTTACTGCCTCGCCGACGAATTCCTTGTCGTCTCTTACCGGCTTCGACAAGATGGCGATTTTGCGGGTCTCAGACCGCTGCTTGAGTAGCTTATGGTCAAGCGCCGTAGCACGCTCGCTCGGTCTCGGGAACATGACCTCCTCGTCAATGTCCTGGAGCCTTGGCGGCAACGTTGCCGACATGATGCTGAAGCGAAATGGCGTCGGCAGCGGATCTATGGACCATCGCCCGCCGCGATAGCGCTCGATAGCATTCAGTGTTTCGAGGAAAGGAACGGCGCAATGTGCCTCATCCAGCAGGATCAGGCTGTCATTTGCCGCCAGGCCGGCGTAGATGCTCGCCGTATGGAGGCTGTGACCGTAGGACCGGAACAGCAATGCCGACCCAAGCTGATCCACGGTTGAGCAGATAATGGCCGGCTGGGATGGCAATCGTGCCCAGCCATCGTCGCGCCATGCCCCGCCGCGCAGTCGCGCCACCGCTAGCGCACGCCCTGTACCGCTCAGCTTTCGCAGCCGTCCCGCTACCTCCGCGATAGGCCCGTCCTTTGCATTGGCAAGCTGCACTGCCAGCTTCTGGGCCCGCTCGAATGCCTCGTCCACCACGATCCGCCGGTCTACGACAAACCAGATTCGCCGCGGCATCCGCGACGGAGAATCCGCGGTGGATGCGAGTCCAAACACAGCCGCGTCCAGGCAAGCCGTCTTTCCGCTGGCGGTGGGAAGATTGATCGCTTTGGGCCAATCCCCATTTGCGGCTCGTTCGGCGAGCATTGTTTGCCAAGGAAATGGATCGTGGGGCGGCCAGAGAGCATGAAAGAACTCCGCGAACCCGGTCATTGCTCCTCCTTTGGATCGGCTGCAATGACCTCGATTTTCGATTCATCCACGGATTTGACTAAAACCTTCAAGGGCCGGCACAGACCATATCCGCGATAGCGTCCGGCACCCAGCAGAATGGGACCGACTACCGGCTTGTCGAAGATGAGAATTGCGTGCGTGTGACGGCACTGGGTACCATCTTTGCGCACCAGGCGGGGGAATTCGTGTGATGCCGGCGCTCCCAGGTGCGCCGACACAGGGGTGATGATCACTTCAACAGCAACCTCAGGCGACTGGCACACGCGATGCCATGACTCGCGAACGGCTTCTGCGAGTTCCCGCTGATATGTGGCTTTGTCCTTTGCCTTGGGATGGCGGTCGTAAACGTATGGCGTGACCGTCGCCCATACGCGCGCTCCTTCGGGAAATGCAGTCCACACGCGATCACGCAGGGTCGCCAGCGACGAACCAGCGTAGGGAGGTTGAAGCTCCCAGCAGCCCAGCGCGCCAAGCTTGAGGCCTTGCCGACGAATTCCGGCTAGTGCTGCCAGCAATCTCTGCCGGTCCGGAACTTGGATATCGCGCGGCACGCCGACAGCAATGCCGCGAATGCCGCCGTCAGCGTGTTCGTGTTCGACAAACGGAAGCGGGAGAAAAGCTATATGTGGCCGCTCGGCGGGCGCTGGTCCGCTGTGTCCGCTGAGCACCTCGGGGATAGCTGTGCCGATATGTTCGAGTAAGGCCTCGCGTAGCCGGCCGGTGATTTGCAGTGTAGCCGCAAGATCAAGATGAAGGTAAGGGCTGTCAACGCGGTGCAGCCCGGAGACGAGAAGATGCGGGTCGAAGACTGTGCCCGCTGCTACGGGCTCGCTTTCATTTCGCGCGGGGACATAGCCGCAGGAGATGGAAAGTTGCGGCCGCAACCGGACGGGTTCATCAGGGAATTGTTCCTTGAGCACCTTCTTCGCTGCCCTTTGGCGCTTCTTATCGGAATCGTTCTCCGCGATGGCCTGCAATTCCCAGAACCGCTCGATAGTTTTGCTATTGAATTGCCGCTCGAGATACTGAAGCAAACCCGGCGCAGCGGTGCGGAACCGTTCCGTCGCCTGAAGTTCATCGGGGATCCAATCTGGCGACCTGTCAGGCAGTTGCTGAGACGCCCACATCTGAACGAGGGAGATGCTGTGACCAATGCGGGTCACTTTCTCGCAAAGGCCTTCGAGCGCTGCAAAACGATCCTCCGCTTTCGCCTCAGGCCATACGAGATAGACCGTGTCGTCCGCGAGCCAGGCACGCGCAAAGCTGCGGGGTTGACGTTTCCGGGTTATCCAAGGAGCCGATTGGATTGGTGCTGGTGCTGGTCCGGCTTTGTCGTTGACAGGCACATACTGCGTTACCACCGGACGTTCGACGTAGGCGGAAGCGGCGATCAGCGGGGCACCCCTCTGTTCGAGCCACTCCAGAACAGCGCGCTCGTCCGGGCGCTGCCCCGTCTCAAAATGCGCCGCAGCCAGCGCCATGAAAACGCGGCCCGGATGCGGCGGCCACTCGACATGATCCCGATCCGACGCGTTGCTGGCCACAACGCATCCCGTTAAGTAGCGGATGCCGAGGGTCAACATGTCAGGACTCCTTGTCGGTCGTTTGTTTAAGCCGTTCTTGCTGGCTGAGCCTGACCAGCTTCACTAGTTCTTCCGCTGGCTTCAGCGTGGTTGACTTTTCTTGCCAAGTTAACCCGGCTTGCTCGGCGGCAGCGAGAGCGTCAGCCAGCAACTTCTTGGCCGCTGCTGAACTCAGCACAAAGCGTTTCTCCTTTTCCCCGGGTTTGGTGAGGAGTTCCCATTGCATCGGATCATCCGGCCATAACAGACAGCGGGAGCGCAGCCCCATACCTCCCTCGAATGCGAGGCTTGCGGCACACAATGCAAGAGCCGCGAGCACCGCTTGGCCACAAACATCAACTTCCTTCTGGTCAGACTTCACTTGGTCAACCGGAAAACGAAGACGGCGCAGGCAAATCAACGACAGCGTTGTTGCCTGTTCAGCATGGCTGACGGTTACACCGGCATTCTCGTTTTCAAACGGTACGCTTCCATGGTTGACCTGCGCAGGACGTAAGGCACCTCTTGTACTCGGATCCTCAGCAACTCGCCACGAACCATCAGCACTCTTCAAAATTGATACTTCTTTACTGGCTTCCAATGGATCACGACGAATGCCGCGGTTCCTGTGGAGAGCGGAAGTGGACGCATTGAAGCCCACGACTTCCGAGACCACCGCTCGCTCAAACTTCGCGCCCAAGCCGCCCTTTGGACCCGTCGAATCCCACATGCCAAATATCAGGGCCGTGGGACAGAGTCGATAAAGTGGCGTGGCATTTAGCGGACTGGCTTGGTTTAGCGATTCTCCGACGGTGGATTTCCGGAATGGCTTTCCGTCGTATTTGCTATCTCGCAAGATGGCGTCGGCGATACGGTGAGGAACCTGCAACGAAGTCAATTTGCCAATGGGTTCGAGTAGGCGACCCTCTTTCTTGTCCCTTTCCCCATCGCCGGTAGGAGCAAATTCCGAAAAGTCCACCTCAACAATAGGTAATGTGATCTCTCCAGCATCAACCGCCTGCTGCAACGCCTCTTCCATGCGGTTGGCCTGGCTCTGGACGCTATCCAGCAGAACGCAGTTAACAGGCTCGTTGCGACCTGGCACTCTGCGTTGCTCGATTGCGTAAACCGCGCCTGCGAACGTCGGCGGGAAAACCTTGTCGCCCTCACCGCCAGCCGGTTGTAGTCTGCGCCGGCAGCGAAATGCTGCAGCACCGCCGGATACCGCTGCTCTTAAATCCTCGTAGGTTAGTTGCAATGTAGGTTTTTCAACCGCTGGTGCCGCTGACATGAAGCCTCCAGGTGATCTGACTAGGATTACTGCTGATTAGCTCTGGTGGGCGCTCTAGAGCGGATGATCGACAGGAGCCGATTCGACCGGAACCGAAGCTCGTTTGAGGTAGCTGAGCCGAAAATCCTGGCAGCACACCCCTGCTCATTGAATCACAGGATCACGACAACGTCTCCTACAAACGTGATGGAGTTTCAACGAAAGCAATATTTGTCCCGATTCGGGATCAGATTGTCCATTGCGTACCTTCGATGTGTTGCATTCACGTACATTGTTCACAACCCATACATTTTGGGACGGCGTAAATCAATCGTGTTGGGCGTTAGTGACTCAGCAACTTAAGCGGCTCACGGCTTTGAGCCTTCTGAGCGGAGAAGTCGATATTGGCGCAGAGCCGGGCTGTCTTAAAAGGCTTGCTAGCGCCACCGCGCATCGATACCCTTTTGGACACGCCGAAAACCGACTGAAATCTAGAAGTCCAGGGAAGACCCGGGTTGCGGCGGAATCCTGCACACAGTCGGGCCACAGTCTGTTCAGGTGCCGCGCCGCGAATATGCACCGACGTCAGCCTTATAGACGGCCGTTTCAAATCTATCCGCGTATTGCCGCCCGCCCCGGACCGAGCGGTGGGAGACTGAAGCTAGCGCCAAGGGCGCAAGTCAACTCAGATACCGATCGGAACTTACGTACCCTGCCGGATCTCGAAAGATCGAATGACAATCAGCCATGCGACGGGCATTCCCAAACGGGGGTGGGTGGGTCCTATACTACGCACCCATAGGAGGTCGAACTGCGGTTCGTTCTTGTCATGTACAGCATTTCTGATGTCTTCACTGCTGCTAATCTCGTCCCGTTCAACGCTGCGCTGGAATCCCTCGATGCCGAGGGTTTGCAGGCTCCAGCGCCGCAACGGCTGGCGGTCATTGTCGACGCTGCGCTACAAGCGACGGCACTTTTCGCTCGCGCAGCTCTGCTATCTCCGCAAGTCTCGGACACGCGGGAGTTTTTCACTGATTTCGTCGTTCGCTGCGTCAATCGCGCTCCTGGAGTTGGCGATGTCATTACCGACTAAGCGCATCTCGCTCAACCAACGTGAGAATTCAGCTCTCCGCACTGGCCTAAACCGAATCGTCAATGAGTTCGAGATGATTCGGTGTAGCGGCCGACGCGCTCCAGATATGGTCGATTCCCGGTTGAGAGAGACGCTTCAGCCGCGTTTCCTTGCACCGGGCACAGAGGAGTCGATTCTGTCCCTCCGCGATCGGCTGGTCTCAGTCGCAGACAAAAAGCACGCGAAGCTTCGGCTGACGGTCATCGACTTTGCGATTCTCGCTTTCGCCGCGCGCGTGGCAGGCAGGCATTGCGCGGCAAGCGTTCCGCCAGGCTTTGAGGCGAAGCTTGAAAGACACCGCAAGCGCGCGAAACGCCGTGCGATGACAGTTCTAGGAAAAGAAACGTATGACGAAGCAGCGCGGCAATGGGCGTGCTCGGCGCGTTGGATACGCTTCAACTTGTTGCCCTCACCCGAATGTCGCTGGGACTTCACCCCTCGGCGGCTCTACCGGGAACAGTTTCAGCAGATGTACGCGCTTGCTGAAGCGGTCATCGCGGAGCGCTGTACCGAACCACCATCGGAGAAGGAACTTAGGCATGTCCTCGAACTGATCATGAGGGAGATCCGTAGGAAGCGTCACCCGGAAGTTACCGTTCGCGAACTCCAACAGGATGAATCGAAAACGAAGAATTTCCTGTTCAAGTTGATCAGCAAAAAGATGCCGGATCTCAAGCTCAAATTTGAGTTCAGGAGCCTGGACGTACAGCAGGCTGAACGGGCCGAACCTCTCCGCGCCGCAATGGTCGTTAATGGGTCCGGGAGTACATCTGGTAACCGAGATGGACTTCGGTTCCTGAAGGAGGCCATGCTGTACAAGGTTGCGCGGTTCTTGCGAGACAACCTTAACCAGGCACTCTGGAACGAGGTTGCTGCACTGGCAGCGGCCATCGCGAAGAACTCTACGACCCTGAAGCCGAACCAGCTCGTCCCAGAGACCTTGCTCCTGAACGAGGTGATGGTGGCTTCGAGGCCGCCATGGAAGGAGCCCTATCAGGACGTGAAGGAGATACTCGAATATGACGCAGCATGGCTACTCCACTTTTTTATGCAAGGCGGTACCACCCCTGAAGAAGGCGTGGAGCTGCTTAAACGCGCCATCGAGTTAGCAGTGCAAATGGGTGATGCGCCTCGGAGCGTATACTCTCCCCGATATATCCCCGATGAAGGACCTGTCGATTCTCGAACTTTTCATCCTGTCCTGCATTGACCGAGGTCATACCACCCCGTATGCCATGCAGCGCGAAGCCGGATTGTCTCTTGGGGCCACCAGTCCGACTCTTCCCAAATTGGCAAAGCAGGGACTTGTTCAGCGGAAAACCGGGCGCACGGCAACCAACCGCCCGAAGCACGAATACACGCTGACCGCCGCCGGCAAGGAACAGGCACAGCATGGATGGAAGGCCCACCTCGAAGCCGACGTAGGCCCGCCTGCCGATCTGGATGCTCTTCTACGGCTCGTTGACATGGCCCAGCATTACGGCGCCAAGCCTGTCCGGCTCGGCGCCCTGCTGAAACATGCGTCTGTTGCCCGACGCCAGATGGGTAAGCGATGTTCCCTGGAACTTCTCGAGGCGGCTGCCAAGGAACCCTTTGGCTACAGGAAGATTCGTGCCAGACTGGACGCGGCGCGATACAAGGCGGAATCCGAGGGGCTGAACCGACTGGCAACCGATCTGGGCCGTAAGCCGTCAGGCCGGACGTCGGGAAAGCAACTCGGATAACCCGTAGACCCGGTACAAAAAGCCTCTGCACGATTGTTATCCACCGACCGGGGGTATGGTCTCCGGGCTTCTCCTACAAGCTGTAAAGCGCCCCATTCGCTGGAAATCTCGTGGGCGTCCCCACGCCAGTTCTCTCGCGGATCGCGGTTTACGCTGGTTTATCCCCCGAACCCTTTGATACCCGCGCACCACCTGACACTCTGGACCTATGACGCACTGTCGAACCTCTTTGCTTAAAACGGATGAACCGAGTGCGCACCTGGGCAGGCCGCCCGCCCGGAACGCGCCACCTTCTGACCGCTCGCCGCTAGAGACAAGGGCGGTAGATCGCTGTTCTGAACGTCGGTACATCGTCCCTTTGGAATCTTTGGCAGCCGCCCGTTCGCCTCTATGGTGTCCATTAGAGCAATTCGAATCGATGAATACGGCTCCACAACCAGTTTTGGACGAAACACCGTTGCCTCATTCGAGGCCCTGTCGTACTCTAACGTCGTCACGGGCGGTCAAGCGGAGAGGACCCTGCTTGAATCGCAGAACTGGTCAATCTGGAAACGTGTTTCAGCACAAGGGCACAGCAGCGACAACATGGAATCCCAGGGCTCCCGCCTACGGGCGATATTGGGAGGACGTGCCGTCCGGCGCTCGCCGCCGCAAGATTGTGCCGCTTGGACGTTGCCGTACCAAAACAATCGCCAAACAGAAGCTCCGTCAGCATCTGGCGGAGAACAAGGTAGACGATCTTGAAACCTTTCACCGCATCACAGCCCCGGCTCTTACCTTCAGAGACCAGGCGAAGGTGTGGCTGGACTCGCTCCGTAGTCGTCGTCGCCGGCCGCTGAAGCCTGCGAGCATCGAAAACTACCAACACTACCTGGACAAACGCCTGCTTCCCTTTTTGGGAGACATGCCCCTGTCGCAGGTTGGTAACTCTGCTCTCAAGACGCTGGTCGATCGTATGTCGGCTGAAACGCTGAAGTCAGGGAAGAAGCTCGCGGCCAAGACTGTTGTAAATTACGTCGAGACCGCAAAGCTGGTGGTTGCCTCGGCCGTGGACACCGAGGGGGAACCGCTTTATCCACGGAAATGGAACGATGACTTCATCGGCGTTCCCATCGTGGAAAAAGAAAAGCAGATTCGCCAGACGGTGACGGAGGAGGACGTGACCAGCATCATCACACAGAGCAAAAAAGCTCGTCATCGGGTGCTTTTCGCGACGTTGGCTGGTGCTGGACTACGTATCGGTGAGGGCTTGGCGCTAAAGCCGGAAGACTTCTCCTCGGATTGCCGGGTAATTCACATAACCCACGCGATCTGGAAAGCGAAAGATCAGCTTCCGAAAACACCGGCGGCGGTTCGTGATGTCGACATCCCTGAGGAACTGGCGGCAGTGTTGCGCGAATACGTGAGCAAGGTACCTGCTGGGCGTTACTTGTTCGCGACGGCAAGCGGGAAACCAATTTCCCAACGCAACGTGCTTCGCTACCTCCACGCCCGCAAGAAAGTAGGATTCCACGCTTTTCGCCGCTTCCGAACATCGGTGCTGCGCAAAGCACGGGTTCCGGAAGACCTCCTCAAACTGTGGCTCGGCCACGCATCCAAGTCAGTAACAGACGACTACGCGAGGCAACTCCGCGAAGATTTGCCGTTTCGTCAGGAATGGGCAGAGCGGGTTGGGCTTGGGTTTTCGTTGACTTGCAGTGAAGTTGGGCTACAAAGGGCTACAAATAATGTTGCAACACGCAATTCCGAGGCTGCTTAAATGTTGAAGAATAAGTAGGTTAGATGGCGCGCCCTGAGAGATTCGAACTCCCGACCTTCTGGTTCGTAGCCAGACGCTCTATCCAGCTGAGCTAAGGGCGCCTTGAACAGCGGCAAGCTGATTATAGCAAACTGCCGACAGCGGGAACGATCGCCCCAGCGCAAAGCTGTCGCTTGCGGTGCGCTCCCGAATAGTCCCGATCAATTGCTCGTTGCTAATTGCTGCTTTTTTCCCGCGTGCAGCTGTTGCAGTGGGTAGACTTTGGCCTCGCCGCGCTGTAATGCGGCTATGCCTTCGCAGGCGGCACGCGCCGCGGAGAGCGTTGTGATGGTGGGAATGCGCGCGGTAACGGCCGCGCGGCGGATGGCTTTCTCGTCGAACCAGGGCTCGACGCCGTGCGGGGTGTTGATGATGAGCTGAATGCGCTCGCCTTTGATCAGGTCGACGACGTTGGGCCGGCCCTCTTTTACTTTGTAGACCCGCTCCACGCGCAGGCCAGTGTGCTCCAGAACGCGCGCGGTGCCGTGGGTAGCGACAATGCTGAAGCCGAGCTCGACGAAGCGCTTGGCCAGTTCAGGCAGGAAGGGCTTGTCGCGATCATTGCCGCTCATGAAGACGGTGCCGGTGATCGGCAGCTTTTGCCCTGCAGCCAGTTGGGCTTTGGCAAAGGCCTCGCCGAAGTTGTCCGCCACGCCCATCACTTCACCGGTGGACTTCATCTCCGGCCCCAGCACCGTATCGACGCCGGGAAACTTGCCCCAGGGGAAGACAGGCGACTTCACGAAATAGAAGTTGCCGGTGTCGAGATCGGTCTGGCGTTCGATGTTCTCCGGCAGAAATTCGCGCAGCTTGCGGCCGGTCATGAGGCGCGCGGCGATCTTGGCCAGCGGAACGCCGGTCGCCTTCGACACATACGGCACGGTGCGCGAGGCCCGCGGATTTACCTCGAGCACAAAAACCCGGTTGCGCTGGATGGCGTACTGGATGTTCATCAAGCCGACAACTTTCAGCGCGCGCGCAAGCTGGAAGGTGTATTGCCGGATGGTATTCAGCAGAGGCTTGGGAATATCAACCGCCGGCAGCACGCAGGATGAATCGCCGGAGTGGATGCCGGCTTCTTCGATGTGCTGCATGATGCCGCCAATGACGACATCTTCGCCGTCCGAGATCGCGTCGACGTCGATCTCCGTCGCCGATTCCAGAAAATGATCGATCAGCACCGGCCGCTCCTGCGAGTACTCGACCGCCTCCTTCATGTACTGCATGAGCGAGTCGTCGTCGTAAACCAGGGCCATGGCGCGCCCGCCGAGCACGTACGAGGGCCGCACCAGCACGGGATAGGAAATGCGGCTAGCATTGGCCAACGCCTCTTCCAGGCTGGTAGCGGTTGCGCCGCGCGGCTGCGGAATCGAAAGCTCCTCCAGCAGCTTGCCGAAGCGCTTGCGGTCCTCTGCAAGATCGATGCTCTCAGGAGAGGTGCCGATAATCGGCACGCCGGCAGCCTTCAGCGGCAGTGCCAGATTTAGCGGCGTCTGTCCGCCGAACTGCACGATGACGCCGACGGGCGCATTGCCGGCGGCTTCGTGCTCGTAGACCGCCATCACGTCTTCGTAGGTGAGCGGTTCGAAGTAGAGTCGGTCGCTGGTGTCGTAGTCGGTGGAGACGGTCTCGGGGTTGCAGTTGATCATGATCGTCTCGTAACCGTCTTCGCGCAGCGCGAACGCCGCGTGGCAGCAGCAGTAATCGAACTCAATCCCTTGCCCGATGCGATTCGGCCCGCTGCCCAGAATGATGACCTTTTTGCGATCGGTCGGCGTTGCTTCGTCTTCATCTTCGTAGGTCGAGTAGAGATAGGGCGTGTAGCTTTCGAATTCGGCGGCGCAGGTATCCACTCGCTTGTACACCGGCGTGACGCCGTGCTGCTTGCGTAGCTGATAAATCTTTTCTGCAGCGGCGCGGCCATTCTTCATCTGCAAAGAGTCGCCCAGGCGCGCGTCCGAGAAGCCCATGCGCTTGATCTCGCGCAGGCGTTCGGCATCGATCGCCTCGCTTCCCAGCTTCGCCTGCACATCAGCGATCTCCTTGAGTTGGTGCAGAAACCAGGGATCGATATTGGTCATCTGCGCGATCTCGCGCACGCTCATGCTTTGCGAAAGAGCGTAGCGGATGTACTGCAACCGCTCAGGATGCGGCGTCACCAGCCGCTTGGTGAGGATGCGCGGCTCGATGACATCTGCGTCCACGCGCTTGCCGGTTTCCAGCGAGCGCACGGCTTTCAGCAACGCCTGCCTGAAGGTGCGGCCAATGGCCATCACCTCGCCGACGGATTTCATCTGCGGGCCCAGCGCTTCGTCGGCGCCGGGAAACTTCTCGAACTGCCACTTGGGGATCTTCACCACAACATAATCGAGCGTCGGCTCAAAGCAGGCGGGCGTCTTTCGCGTGATGTCATTGGTGATCTCGTCGAGCGTGTAGCCGATGGCGAGCTTGGCCGCAATCTTCGCAATAGGAAAGCCGGTCGCCTTCGACGCCAGCGCCGACGAGCGCGAGACGCGCGGGTTCATCTCGATGACCACCATCCGTCCATTGTGCGGATCGACGGCGAACTGGATGTTGGAGCCGCCGGTCTCGACTCCGATCTCGCGAATCACGGCAATTGCGGCATCGCGCATAGCCTGATATTCGCGGTCGGTGAGTGTCTGCGCGGGCGCCACCGTAATGGAATCGCCGGTGTGCGTGCCCATGGGATCGAAGTTCTCGATGGAGCAGATAATGATGACGTTGTCAGCGAGGTCGCGCATCACCTCCAGCTCGTATTCCTTCCACCCGAGCACCGACTCTTCGATCAGCACTTCGTGGACAGGCGAGAGATCGAGGCCGCGAGCCAGCAACTCCAGCATCTCTTCGCGGTTGTAGGCGATGCCGCCGCCGGTGCCGCCGAGCGTGAACGACGGCCGCAGGATTAGCGGAAAGCCGATCTTGCCGCTGAAATCGAGGCCGTCCCTCAGGTTATTGACCAGCGATGACTTGGGCACGTCAAGGCCGATGGCGGTCATCGCGTCTTTGAAGAGCAGGCGATCTTCGGCCTTCTTGATGGCGCCGAGTTGCGCGCCAATGAGCTGGACGGCGTATTTTTCCAGCACGCCGGTGTCGGCGAGTTCCACCGCAAGGTTCAGCGCCGTCTGCCCGCCGACCGTGGGCAGCAGGGCGAACACTCCTGGGCGGCCGCTTGTACGCAGCATCTCGACCTCGACCCGGATGATCTCTTCCAGATAGGTGCGGGTGAGCGGCTCGATGTAGGTGCGGTCGGCCATCTCCGGATCGGTCATGATGGTGGCCGGATTCGAGTTGGCCAGCACCACCTCATAGCCTTCGGACTTCAGCGCCTTGCAGGCCTGAGCGCCGGAGTAGTCGAACTCGGCGGACTGGCCGATAACAATCGGCCCCGAGCCGATGATGAGTACTTTCGCGATGTCGTTGCGCCGTGGCATGGGTTAGGTCTTCGCTCTCAACTTCTCATTTCTGCCAATACCGTTTGAACCCGCAAAATTGTCATCACGAGCGGACGACCGGGGCCCCCGACAAGCGCCGCTTTTGCGCTTGTTGGGGTGGTTGAGTCCGCGAGGGATCTGCTGTTGAAGGGGCGCGCCTTTAGGCGCGCCGTTAAGCTGGCTTTTATCGAGTGGCTTTAGCCACTGAGGGACTGCGTCTTTCAAGCTACCAGGAAATGCAGAACCATATGGGTATTCAGCGGCAGTATCGACAAGTTTTCTGCCCACCGGATTGCGCCAGATGTACCCAATGTGCATATGGTAGTCCTCAGCATCGCGAATTCGATGATCAGAGAAACCGATCTGCCAAATCTCCATCGAAGATTGCAGTTCCTTCCTCACCCGAAACGAAAAACCGCCCTTGATGAATTGAACGGCTCGCTCTAACGTCACTGATGGTGTCATGAGTATGTGAAAGTGCTCGGGCATAAGCACATACTCATGGAGGAGGTAAGCGCGACCGCGATAGGAGTGCAGAGTTTCAAGAAACAGTTCGGCCCACTTCTCGTTGCGAAACAGCGCTCGCCTCTGCCAAGTCTGAGAAGTGACGAAGTATGTCTGGCCGGAGGCTGTTTGCTGTCGGGTTGGTCTCAAACCGAAGTCCCTCAGGGGCTAAAGCCCGATTCTTTACTGGCATTTACGGCGCGCCTAAAGGCGCGCCCCTTCAAAAGCGGATTTTGTTGCGGCGTGCCGCTTCGAATGAAGCTTCTTCCACAACTTCTTCCCGTCCACATTTCGGCTGCGGTTTAGCATCGTATAACCTTCGCGTTCGGTCGAAAGGATGGCCCAATGCTGAACGAATACCCTGCCGAGCTTGCCGCGCGAGATCCATTCCCTAATCTCCTCACCGGAGAGAATATCCTCCCAGTCACACCGTAATTGGGAACGCCGCAGCCTCACTTCTTCCACTCCTCCATCATCTTCACAAAATCCTTGAACAGGTAGTGCGAATCGTGCGGGCCGGGCGAGGCTTCGGGGTGGTACTGCACGCTGAACAGCGGCAGCGAGCGATGACGCAGGCCTTCCAGCGTGTTGTCGTTCAGGTCGATGTGCGTCAGCTCCACCTCGCTCTGCTGCAGCGAATCCGGATCGACCGCGAAGTTGTGATTGTGTGCCGTAATCTCAACTTTGCCAGTCGCCACCTGCTTCACCGGATGATTACCGCCGTGATGGCCGAACTTCAGCTTGTAGGTCTTGCCGCCGAGGGCCAGCCCAATAAGTTGATGTCCGAGGCAGATGCCAAAGATTGGCACGCGACCCATCATCTTGCGGATGTTCTCCTGCGCGTAAGTCACTGGCTCAGGGTCGCCGGGGCCGTTCGACAGGAAGACACCGTCCGGCTTCATCGCCAGCACATCTTCCGCGCTGGTCGTTGCCGGCACCACGGTCGCGCTGCAGCCTTCGCCTACCAGCCGGCGAAGAATGTTGTGCTTGATGCCGTAGTCGTAAGCGACAACGTGGAACCTTGGCGCAGCGTCTTTTACGCCGACCACTTCGGTGGGTTCGTGCGAGCGCACGCCCTCGTCCCACTGATAGACATGCCGGGTGGTGACTTCTTTCGCCAGGTCGGTGCCGTCCATCTTCGGGATCGATCTGGCCTTGGCGATCAGCTTCTCCGCGTCGGACTCGAGCGTGGAGATGACGCCACGCATCACGCCGTGATCGCGCAGATGGCGCACCAGCGCGCGGGTGTCGATCTCCCCCAGCACGGGAATCTTGTAGCGCTCCAGATATTCTTCGGCGACTTCCTGCGAGCGCCAGTTGGAGCTGACGCGCGAAAATTCGCGGACAATCAGGCCTTCGATATACGGGCGCGTGGCTTCGTTGTCGTCAGAATTGGTACCGTAGTTGCCGATTTCCGGATTCGTCAGGACGACGATCTGTCCCGCATAGGAGGGGTCGGTGAAAATCTCCTGATAACCGGTGATGGAAGTGTTAAAAACAACTTCCCCGTAACATTCGCCTTTCGCGCCGTAGCCTTTGCCGCGGAAGATCTTTCCATCTTCCAGCGCAAGGATTGTCTGCATTCGAACTCCGGGGAGTGGATTTTAGTGATTTTACCAAGGATTGCGCGGGGGCATAAGAGGCGGCTGAGGAAAACGGGCAAATAATTCTGCTCTGGCGCAGGTAATCCTTCGAAAGCAATCGGCCCGCGAACGTTCGAGCTCGCGGGCCGAGGATGTGCGACGCAGCCCTTCCGGCTATGCCGCCTTGGCTTCCACGTTAACGGTGTTGGCGATTTCGGTAAGTTTGCTGTCGGCTTCTGCTTCTTCGTCCAGCGTCTGCTGCAGCAAACTGGCGATCTGGGTTCGGCCCAGCAGCCTGGCATAGGTCCGGACGGTACCGTAGCCGGCCATTTCATAGTGCTCCACCCGCTGTGCAGCACTGATGATGCCGGCGTCCACCGTGCTCGGATCGCCGCCGGCCGATACAATCTCGTCCCCTTCTTTGATTACTCCCTTCATGCCTTTGCACGTCTCGCCTGTGGGCTTCTCGCCCAAGGTCTGAAAGATGCGGTCCAGGCGTGAAATCTGCTGCTTGGTGACGTCAAGGTGGTGTTGCAACGCCTGTTTCAAGGGCGGATTGTGCGCGGCGTCGATGAGTTTCGGCAGCGCTTCTGTGATCTGGTCTTCGGCATCGTAAAGGTCGCGCAGTTCCTTCACGAACAGCTTCTCCAGATTGTCCAACTTCATTGAGAATAGGGCCATAGTGCCTCCTCCGGAGATTCAATTTCACAATTGGGATGGCGGCGGCGTGGCAGGTGTTGGTTGGTTGGCGGAAAAATGACGCAATTGTTTTTAGGCGGAGCTATTTTGCCCAAATCTTCAGCAGGCCGACGAGCCAAAGGACCACGCAACCGGCAATCAGCCCTACCAAAATTGATTGCGATGTAGCAGCCGTCTCTGCAGTAACTTCGGACGTGCGTCGCCACGGCTTCAAGATCCACGCTGCAAAAATAGCCATCGCTGGCCCGCTGAGTAAAACGGCCGCACGCCCCGTGGAGGGTCCGCCGCCGTAAAGCCGCACGATAATCTCAGTGATCTGTGACGCGATGAATGCCAGAACGAAGACCTCCAGCCACTCCAACCTGCTACGGAGCTTCGCGATCAGAAGCCCACGGTCTTCAACGGCCTTTGAGTTTGCAACGAATTCCCTTTGCCGCAGACGTTCGAGAACGGCCTGGTGGAGTTCGCGCCATGTGGCGACCAGCCGGTCAAAGCCGATGGCATCCGAAAAACGACGAAGCAGCTCGTGGTCCGGCAAAGCCAGCTTGTGCTGGAACTGTGCAGCGCGACGCGTAAGCTCCTCGCCACGGGCGGCAATCGCTTGCAAGGATTGCATTTCGCCGTCCCACGACGCCGCACCGGGAAGTGACGATTCGCCAGAGCCCTTGGCGTCCGCTGCTAAACGATCGAAATCGCGGACCAAGGACACGAGGCCGGCAAAACTACCTTGCATCGCTGTCATCTCGCCGTCCGATCGCGAGGCGACATCAGTATGCAAGGAATATTTTTGCGCCACCGCGATCCCCCGACCGCTCCATACGGCAACGCGATCCGCTGTCACCACAAGGTGGCGCTGCAGAAAATCCCCGGGCAGCGCCCCCGGTTCCTCGGGAAAGAGGACCTGCCATAGGGTGTCGCCAATTTGCTCCGCCAACCTGCGGCGATCCCTGTCCGCCGCAGCAATGCGAACGTCGGCTCTCAACCGCGCGGCGGCAAAGCGAAAATATCCCGCCGGCGGCAGAGGAATTTCCCGCGGTGCGTTGAGATCCCATGAACGAGGAGCACGATCTTCGCAATTCTCGGCGGCCGCCACATCGATGACACGAACCTGCGGTCCCGCAGCCAGCGACTGCGCGGCGTAAATGGGAAGCTCCAGCTCAGTCCGGACCTCCTCGACAACCGGATCGTCGCGTAAATCATGGCGCGTTCCTGGCGCGGCGATTGCAGTGCCACAAGTGGGCGTCCTGACCAGCATCCCGTCGCTGTTGGGACCGCCGAACCACGGATCAACGGCCAGCCGGCCCGGTTGTGTGTGCTGCTGCGCCTGCCGGGTCGTGAGACCGGCATGGCTTACTTCGGAACTTGGCTGTGCGCCTAGCCGCATAGCTTCCATTCTCTTCGTCTGCAACCGGGACCATACCGTGTAAAGGTGCCGCCCGTTCGCCCGCTCAGGATCGAGAGAAAAAACATAGTCGGTTTGATTGAGCGCCCCAGAGGGACATCCGTTCGAATAAGCGATGGCAGTAAATTCGAAACCCGCAGCGAGCGCGGAATTTTCCACGTCGAGCCGGGCCCACTCCTGGAATAGCGTGCATTCCGGATCGCGAAGGTAAATGCCGTCGGTGGGAATGCGAAATGTATCCGCCAACAGCAGTTCCTCCGCATTCACCTCCCGCGCCTTGCTTTCCAACTCGAGCCGAGCAACCTCCTTCGGGTTCTTGAAGAAGCTGGCGGAAGGCGCTTCGGACTGCGGCAGGTAGACAATCGACTTACGGGCGCGGCCTATGTCGCGCACATAGGCTTCAGCCTCGCGGTCGAGCATCGCCAGTTCGGGGGCAAAGCGGGCGCTGCGCTCCAGCACAGAATCGAAGACAGGATTCAGATTTCCTTCGAGCAGCGCCGCTCGGACCTCATCGAAGAATTCCGTGGCGCCGCTGGTGTCACTCAGATACTCGCGGCCGCGCTTCATGGCCGCTGCCAGAATCGAATGCAGCGCGCGCTGCTTGGGACAGGCAATTCGCCGACGGCCGTCCAGCATGGAGGCGTAACTGGCCAGCAGTAGCGCCCAGCGGTGTTTCGGCGGCACTCGGCTCAGGTCAGGGTTGAACCAGTCGATCCTTGACCGGTCTTGCAGATCAACCCAGCCCTGGGGATGCAAGCCGTAATCTTGCCATTCCACACAGGCGTCGGCCTCCTCCAGGATCCAGCGCGCCAGATAGAGGGAGCCGAACGCGTCGAAGTCAGGCTCCTTGTGCGTGACCAGCCACAGGAGATCGCCCGGGGAGTGAGCAAATCGGTCACGAATGAATCGCGCCTTGTGCAGCACGGCCGCCGAAGCGGAGGGAAATTGGCATTCGCGGGCGAAGTGGTGATCCAGAATTGCGAGCGGCTCGTTACTGCCCAAGCAGGTAGCGCCAACGTCAGTCGCCAATTCATTGGCAAACAGCGTCCCCGGGGCTTCCAGCGTGTTCCCGCCATCCCGCAGCCGGGGATCGCCGGTAAACCCTGTTCCGAAGTTGACGTACCGATACCTGAAGGTGAGCGCCATTGGTCGTACTCATCAGGAATGTTTAGGCGGGAAACGTGTGATTCTAGCATGCTACGCGGGCGAATACCTCAGTATGATGAAAGTTTGCCTGTGAGCACCCACCGTCATCATCGCCTGCGTGTGATCTTTGCCTTTGCCCTGGTGTACATCTTTTGGGGTTCGACGTACCTGGCCATCGGCATCACCGATCAGCAGCACCTTCCGCCGGCGGTAATGTGTGCCATTCGTTTTGGCACCGCAGGTCCTCTGATGCTCGCGGGCTGCGCGGCGTTCGGCCGAACCATCCGAATCACGCTGGACGAAGCGATTCGCCTGGCCGCGATTGGCTGCTTGCTGCTGGTCGGTGGCAACTTTGGCCTGGCCTGGGCCGAACAATGGGTGCCCACCGGTTTCGCTGCACTGATCATCGCCATCACTCCCATCTGGTTCCTGTTGCTGGAGACATTCGTCTTTCGCGGCGACCGGCTGGCGCGGCGCGGACTGTTCGGCATCGCGCTGGGATTTGCCGGCATCGCCGTTCTTTTCTGGCCCAAGTTCGAGCAGCTCGCCGTCGTGGGCATCATGCCTTTGGTGGGAGCTTGCACGCTGCTGCTTTCGTCGTTCAGTTGGTCGGTGGGCTCGGTACTGTCGCGCAAGTGGCAGATGAAGCTTGACCCCTTCACGGCTACGGGCTGGCAAATGCTGTTTGCCGCCGGCGGCAATGCTATCGTCGCCGCACTCACCGGCGAAGTACACCGCATTGTTATTACGCGGCGCGCCATGTTGGCCGTGCTGTATCTCGTCGTCTTCGGGTCTTGGGTGGGATATACCGCCTATATCTATCTGCTGAAGCACGTGCCATCCTCGAAGGTTGCTACCTACGCCTATGTCAATCCCCTGATCGCGGTCTTTCTGGGATGGCTGGTGCTCAACGAGCGGCTGGATGCATTCATCTTCACCGGAACGGTCATCATTGTTGCCGCGGTGGTGCTGGTGACAACGGCCAAGGTGCACGAAGGCGCCGCTACGACGGGGACGCTGCCGGAGTTGGAGCCGGAAGCCTGAGCTCGTCACGGAGGGCGGTCGCTAGCCGCTCATAATCTTCCGGAGTATCAACATTCATGGCCAAGCGCGGATCATCCACTGGCACATACCGAATGTGCTTCTGGTACTGGTGCTCGACGTCACGCGCGCTTGTGGTGACGGGCGCATGCCGGAAGGCATCGATCATCTCTTTGCCAATGAGAATGGGATGACCGTGGATTAGTTCCTCGCCGCGGTGCAATTCCGGAACCACCGCCCAGACGTCGGAATCGGAATCAAAGAACGCCTCTCGCAGCTCGTGTAGAGTACGCGGCAGCACCGGCGGACGGTCGATGAGCGCAATGAAGGCCGCGTCCCTCCCGTGATTGATGACCTCCTGCAAACCAACCTGCAGCGAGCTGAACTGGCCGCGCTCCGGCTGGCGATTGACTGCCAAAAACCCACCGTGCGCGTACACCACAGGAGTAAGGGCTGGCGCGTTTTTGCCCGCAACCACAATGACCAGTTCGCTGTGCGCCTGCAGCAGATCGATCATGGCGCCCAGAAAGGTGTTGGCGGCGGGAGTTCCCTCGTCTACCGGCGGCCAGGGCAGCAGGGCTTTGTCACGGCCCATGCGGGTAGAGGAGCCAGCGGCCAGAATCACTCCGCAAATGCTGGGCGAAAGTGCCATGCGATGAAGATATCAGAGATCGGGCGTTTAGCATCCAGCAGATAGTGTGCGGAAAGTCAGTGGAATTGCGGGAGCGGGACTCTCCACCCGCTGAAGGCTGCTCCCTCGCTTTCGCGTTCCAGCAAGCCCTTACCGCGGCGCGCCGACTGCGGACGGCACATCCCCTTCGGCGGACGTAGCTCGCGCCTTCGCGGCGAAGAAATCGTGGTCGTAGAGATTGCGATACATGACGCCGGCCAGTTCTGCGGCTTTGGGCCCGAAGGTAGGCCGTCCGCCTTGCAGGAACACCACCACAACAATGCGTCCGTACTCGGTATCAGCGAAGGAGCCGAACCAGCCGAATCGGGTCCCATGGTCCGAACAGGTTCCGGTCTTGCCCAGAACCGGCTCTTCGATAAAGTTGGTGCGTAACAGGCGCGCCGTGCCGTACTGTACCGCGCCCGCCATGCCCTCGGAAATCTCAGGAATGAGCGGACCGATGTCCAGCTTGCGCTTGATCTTGGGAGTGAAATCCGCGACCGCTTCCGCCGTCGTCGGATGCTGCAGGTAGTAGAGCGTGCCGCCATTGGCAATAGCTGCTACAAGCGCCCCCAGTTGCAGTGGCGTCATCGAGACGCTCTGCCCGAAGGAGCACATTTTGCCCACGCCGCCCAGCTTGGCATCAAGCACAGTCGAAGGGTAAACGCCCAGCTGTTCATTGGGGATGTTCCATCCCGCCAGTTCGCCCAGGCCAAACTGGTGCGCATAATATCTGACTTTTTCAAAGCCCAGCTTGCGGCCCACCGCTTCGAAATAGGCGTTGTTGGAGTGCGCCAGAGCGGTGGTCAGGTTCATCGTCCAGTACTTGCCGAGCCGCACCTCGGTGTCTTTGGTAATGACGTTCTCGCTCAGTGCAGCCAGCGCGACCGACAGCTTGATGGTCGAGCAGGGCTCCGCTCCGGCAGAAAGCGCCAGCTTCTGATTCACCATCGCCAGGATGCGGCCGTTGTCGGGATTGACCGCAACAATGGTTCCGTTCATATTGCCCAGAGCGTCAATCGCCGCCGCGCGGACCACGGGATCCTCGCCCGCGGTGATGTCGCCCTCTACCTGGTCGTTGGCGTAAGAGCTGGCATAAAACCGTTCGTAATAACGATGGTGCCGACGAGCAACAACCACATGGCTGGAGCGATTACGGCGCGCGATCTTGGCGCTGCTATGCCTCATGCGCGCCATCTTCTTCTTCGCCGCGGTCGAGTCCACGACGTGCCGCGACTTGCGGTGCGACTTACGGGTTATGTGCGTGGTGGTATTGGTAGCGGTCGGGGTCGGGGGCGTGGTGGTGCTGCCGGCAAAAGCGCCGTGGCAGGCAAGCAGCACCAGCAAGACAAGTGCGGCAAAAGAGGAGCGCTTCAACATGAAAAAACCTTGGAATTTCTAAAAATGAAAGGGCCTAATTCGCCGGAGATGGCTTGCTTCTCCGCTTCTTTTTGTGCGTGGTTCTCTGCTGCCATAGCTTTCATCCTAAGGGGGTCGCCGTCCTAAATTCAATCCCAAATTGCTCTCACAGCCGATTTAAAAAATCCCCTTAGCCTGACAACAACAGATGCCCCGGCTTTTGGGCTGAGTTGTCCTTGGCCGGCTTCCCCGTTTCCCGGATGCCTAGCCTGTTTCCGGCGCTTCTAACTACTTACCACACTTCAGTCCAAACAGAAGGTAGCAAACCAGGTTCCAGGAAATCTGAGGAGGCTCTAAATAAAGCCGCTTTGAAGCGGCAGCCTTCCTGTGGGGGCCCACGACACCGACTTTGCAAAGCTTGCAGATTGACCCCTCCCATCATTGGGCAGTGAAATCGCCGAGTTTAGCCCCCAACGGACCTCTCTGGACTCAACCACACCCTTGCTGGGAGTTGGATCGAGGCTGAAATGGATGGTCTGCCCGATCTGGGACCAGAAGAACACCAGCGCGCTTGACAGTTCCGGCCTTATCGAATTTCTAAAGTTTTTTTTCAAGCCGCGGAACTTCCGGTGAGAAGGCGGGTTTCGCATAGTAACAACCCTGAGAATGGTCGTGTAATAACGGCTACCCCTCCGGCGCGCAACTCGCCCCTGTCCGCCGGAGGGGCTCTTGTTTCTACCGGTACGAGAGTCCGTAGCTGGCGGGGCAATCCTTCACGCCCACCGCTCTACAACGAGCGGCAATCCCCAAGCCCCAAAAAATATCGCGCAATTGGACGCGGCGCCAAATGCCTGCCCCAGCGGAAGCCGAAGGGTGTCCCCGAGGGCGAAGAATTGCTGCTGCCGCATTCCCTGGCATTGCGGGCACTCACCGGTTCCTATGACTCTTTCCGGCTCTGGCTGCGCGACCGGATATACTCATCAATTGCCCGCTCCAGCGTGCCCTGTTCCCGCAGGATGTACTCGATGGCGTCGCGCACTGCTCCCTTGCCGCCTTCATGAGGCGTCACATAGTGCGACTCACGAGTTACCTCGTCGCGCGAGTTCTTCACGGCGATGGCGAGGCCGCAGAGCCGCATCACCGGCAGGTCGATGACGTCGTCGCCAACGTAGCACACCTGCTCCGGTTGAAGCTTTTCCTTCTGCAGAATTTCGTGGAAACATGCGGCTTTGTCCTGCTGCCCCTGGTAGACGTGGTCCAGTTTCAGGTCGCGCGCACGTAACGCCACCGTCTCCGAGATGCGCTTGGTGATGATGCCGGTCTTCAGCCCGCCCAGCCGCGCCAGGGAAAATCCGGTGCCGTCATGTGCGTTGAAGCCTTTGGCCTCGATGATCTCGTGGCTGGCAATGCCGAAACCGGGGTCCCCAGCAACCGCCGGTTTTGTGGTGGTTGGGGTGGAGGATCCACCGGCGTCGGCCATTTGTTCGCGGTACTGGTGCGTGCCGTGACCGCTTCCACCGGCGGGCGCCGGAAGGAAAAAAATCGTCCCGTCGGTCATCACGCCATCTACGTCGAACAGTATCAGTTTGATTCTCTTTGCGCGCTCGTCAGCCATGCCGCCATATTAGCAGGGGAAAGCCGAAGAGCCCCTCTTCGCCTTCGCTATTGGCCTTTCGTTACCATCACCTTTGCTCTTCACTATTCGCTTTTCGCCGGAATGACTCGCACGCGCGTTCTGGCGAAAAGCGAATAGCGAATAGCGAAAAGCGAAAAGCGGCTCTACCGCAGCAAATCCTCCAACTCCACTCCACGGTCCGTTCGCTCGTCGCGGTACTTCACGATCACCGGCGTGTATAACGACAATCCCCACTCCGCGGCCTTGCCCTTCGTGATCGCGCGCGCGCCCGGCACCACCACGGCGCCCTCCGGGACGCGCAATGGCTCGCTTGCCGTGGCGCGATAGATCGCGCCCTTCGCCGTGTCGAACAGCGGCGTGGACCGGGTCAAGATGACACCGGCGCCCAACACCGCGCGCGCGCCCACCTGGGTGCCTTCGTAAATGCCGCAATTGCCGCCCACCAGCACGTCGTCTTCAATGATGACCGGGGAGGCGTTAATCGGCTCCAGCACGCCGCCAATCTGCGCTGCGGCGCTAATGTGCACCCGCTTGCCCACCTGCGCGCATGATCCCACCAGCGCGTGCGAATCGACCATCGTGCCTTCGTCCACGTAAGCGCCGGTGTTGATGAACATCGGCGGCATGCAAACCACCGATTGCGCAACATACGCGCCGCTGCGCACCGACGAGCCGCCGGGAATCACCCGCACCTGCTCGCTGGCGGCGAAGTGCCGCGTGGGGTAGGTGTCCTTGTCGACGAAGGAGAGCACGCTCGCATCGCCGCTCTCGGCCAGCTTGCCGAGGCGGAAGCCAAGCAGGATACCCTGCTTCACCCAGGCGTTGACTCGCCACTGCCCGTCGATTTTTTCGGCGGCGCGAATCTGCCCCGCGGTCAAGGCGTCGCGGAAGCGGACAAAAATCGCCGGGGCGGTCGCCTCCCGCGACGCGTCCGCCCCCAAGGCGTACAGGCGCTCAATTTCGCGCTGGAGTTCATGCATGGCGGGCAGTATAACTGGTGATCACATGCGAATTGAAGCCATAACCCTGCGCGAGCTGAAAATGCCGCTCGTCCACTTCTTCGAGACCAGTTTTGGACGCACCTACACCCGCCGCATCTTTCTCATCACGCTGCATGGGGACGGCCCGGAGGGCTGGGGCGAATGCGTCGCCGGCGAGAATCCGTATTTCAGCGAGGAGTACATCGAGGGCGCGTGGGACATTATCACGCGCTACCTTGCGCCGGCGCTCCTGGGTAAGACGTTGCGATCCGGACGCGAGGTCCCTAGGCTTCTGGCGCAGGTGCGCGAGCATCGCATGGCTAAGGCCGCGCTGGAAAATGCCGCGTGGGACGCTGAAGCGCTGGAGAAGGGCGTACCACTATGGAAGTTGCTGGGCGGGGAGCGCCGCGAAATTGCCTGCGGCGTCAGCATTGGCATTCAGGATTCGCACGCGCAGTTGCTGGAGAAAATCGAAACCGAGCTGGCGGCCGGCTATCAGCGCATCAAGATCAAGGTTAAACCGGGCTGGGATGTCGATGTGCTGGAAAAGATCCGTACCCGCTGGCCGGATATTTTGCTGAGCTGCGATGCAAATTCCGCCTACACCCTGGCGGACGAGCAGCACCTGAAAAGCTTCGACCGCTTCAAGCTGCTGATGATCGAGCAGCCACTGTGGAGCAACGACTTCTACTTCCACGCACGCCTGCAAAAACAGCTCCAGACCGCACTGTGCCTGGATGAAGCCATCCGCAGCGCGCGCGACGCCGAAGCCGCGCTGGAGTTGGGCGCGTGCCGCATCGTCAATATCAAGGTCGGGCGCGTCGGAGGCTTTTCCGAAGCCATCGCGGTCCATGATGTCGCACAGCGCTTCGGCGTTCCTGCCTGGTGCGGGGGGATGCTGGAGTCCGGCGTCGGCCGCTCCCACAATGTGGCACTCTCGACGCTGGCCAATTTCCGGCTCCCGGGAGACGTCTCGGCGTCGAAGCGGTATTGGAAGGAAGACATCATCGAGCCGGAGGTCGAGGTCTCATCCACGGGAACCATCGCCATTAGTGATCAGCCGGGCCGTGGATACGAAATCAGGAAGGACCTGGTCGAGGCGCTGACCGTGCGCGAGGAAACGCTAAGCTAAATCTCACCCGACTCCGTCAATGGCTGCAATTATTTATAAGCTCGGCTACCTGATGACGATCCTAAAGACCTAGAATCCTGCCTCGCAACACTCCTTTCCCAAAATGAAATGTTAAATCTTCGGGCTAAGCCTTATTTTTCTTTGACACATGCCGAGGGGGGGAGGACAATTTTGTCAAATTCGGGTTCCCATTTCAGGCAAAATTGAAAGGAGGCCGTTATGGAAAGACGAACGAATTCTTCCGAGACCCCCCACATCAGCGTTGCACGACGTATGGCCAGCATCAGCATCTCGTCGGCAATTCTCTTCGCTTTGGCGCTCTTCGCAACGCAAGCCGCGCTGGCGCAAACGTTCACCGTAATTCACACCTTCACTGGCGGAGCGGATGGCGCAAATCCCTACGGAGGAGTCGCCGTCGGCCCCGGATACCTGTACGGGACGGCGTCCGCTGGCGGAACGGGAGGAAGCGGCGGCAATGGCGTTGTCTTCAGAATGACGCAAAGATCGGGCGGTTGGGCGCTCACGCCAATATATGAATTCACCGGAGGCAACGACGGCAGCTCCCCTCTCTCCGGAGTTGTCGTCCGCCCCAACCACGCTCTTTACGGCACGACCCAATCCGGCGGCAGCAGTGGAGACGGAACAGTGTACGAGCTTACACCACCCCCGAATGCAATTTGTGGGACTGCCACGTGCTTTTGGAAGCTCACTGTGCTTCACACTTTTGCGGGTTTCGATGGGAGGAGGCCCCAATATGGCAACCTGCTTTTTGATCAGGCTGGGAACATCTACGGCACGGCGGCCCAAGGAGGACAGTACGGCAACGGAGTTGTCTACGAGCTTTTGCCGTCAGGTGGGGGGTGGAGCGAGAGCATTCTGTACAGCTTCGCAGGTCCGCCAAATGATGGGTCATTACCAAGTGGCGGCCTGACTTTCGATCCAGCGGGAAACCTCTATGGAACAACCGCCAACGGCGGATCTGAAGACTGCCATTACACCTGCGGAACCATCTTTGAGCTGAGCCCATCGGGTGGTGGTTGGACAGAGACGGTCCTTCATTACTTTGACAGCGATCAAGGATTCTACCCGGACAGCACCCTCGTAATGGATCAACAGGGCAATCTGTACGGCGCCGGCGGGCAGGACATTGGCGTGATGTTCGAGCTCACGCCGTCTGGCGGCGGCTGGAATTTCTCCGTGACGTACCCCATCGATTGCGATATATATGGTGCCGGCCTGACCCTGGGATCCGACGGTAACTTCTACGGAGCATGTAGTACCGGCCCCGGCGCCAACTACCCATATGGCTCCGTCTTCAAGCTGGCGTACTCCAGCGGAATGTGGAGGCTAACGATCCTCTACGGCCTTAACGGCACTACCGATGGCTCCAATCCAATCAGTCCTGTGGCCTTTGACCGGAACGGCAACCTCTACGGCACGGCTTTACTTGGAGGTAACACGTCCGGCGTTTGCGCCGGAATCGGTGGTTGCGGCACCGTCTGGGAGATCCCGGGCGTAATTGCCCCGAACTAGACCATTTCATGCGAGAGCGCGACCAAGCAGCAATCGTGCAGGATGGAAGCGCTCCCGCTCTTCCCTGACAACTGACCACTGTCCACACCTTCTCGCTACTCCCACATCCCTTTGCGCTGCTGCTGGACATACGTCTGTAGCTTGCCCTGCTTTTCCAGGGAGAGCAGATTGTCAAGCAGAGGATATTTCGCGGAGGGATCGAAGCGCAGAATGGCGCGATAGGCGCGCAGGGTTCCGGCCAGTCCGGCAGCCTGGATGGCGGCCGTATTCTTGACCTTCGGATGCTCCACTTGAAACGCGGCCTGCGAGTACATGGCCTGCATACGAAGCTGCTGGGAATAGGTGTCGTTCACCTTATCCAGCGATTGCAGTTCCTGGCAGCAGACCTGGACGCTGACCTCCGGGCTGTTCACAATCCACTTCGTCAGCCACATTCTTTTTGCGAGGCTGTCTTTGGCGAGCGGGTGCTCTTCCAGACTGCGCGCGTAATCGACCACGCGCGCCCGGTCCGCAGCGGCAGAGGAACGTAGGCACAGCTTGGCCGTGCACGGCAGAGAAGTTGCAGCAAGCACAACCAGGACGACGAGCAGTTTACGGCTCATAACGCCTCCTCCGCATAGACGAGTCGGCCAGTCGTTTTGAAATGATACTCCCAATTCGGGTGCAAAAAGCAAGCAGGAATTGCGGTAGTCAACCGCGCCGAGTGCGTTTCGTCCCGTGGAACCGTCCATTCGTCACCAGGGCTCTGCAGTATCATGAGGTGCTGCATGGGATAATCGCGTGAGGGTATCTCCATGACGCGAACTGTCCACGCTGCCTGCCCCCATGACTGCCCCGACGGCTGCGCCGTCCTCATCACCGTGGAAAATGGCCGGGCTACTCGAATCCAAGGTGATCCCCAGCATCCCATTACGCGCGGATTTCTGTGCGGCAAAGTGGCCAAATATCTTGATCGCGTTTACTCGCCGGATCGTGTTTTGCATCCGATGCGGCGCGTCGCCGCGAAGGGACAGCACGGCGAAGGATCTCTCCAACGGATCAGTTGGGAGGAAGCTTTCAGCGAAATCGTCGCGCGGCTGAAGCAAATCAGCGGGGAATTCGGGCCGGAAGCGATTCTGCCCTACTCCTATGGTGGCACGCTCGGCGTGCTTAACGGCGCTTCGATGGACCAGCGCTTCTTTCATCGCCTGGGCGCATCCCAGCTTCATCGCAGCATCTGCTCGCAGACGGGCGAGGAGGCTATCCTTTCCATCTATGGCCGCAAGCTCGGCACTGAGCCGGAGCAGTTTCGCCACTCGAAGTACATCATCGCCTGGGGCGCGAATATTCACGGCAACAACATTCATTTGTGGCCATTCATCGAGGAGGCGCGGCGAAGCGGCGCCAAGCTGGTGGTCATCGATCCCTATCGCACTCGCACCGCCGCCCTTGCGGACTGGCACATCGCAATCCATCCGGGAACCGACGTAGCGCTAGCACTGGGCTTGATGCACGTGATCGTGCGCGAAGGCTGGCACGACGCCGACTACATCACGCGCCATGCCGAGGGCTTCGATGAGTTGCAAAAACGCCTGCCAGACTACCCTCCGGAGCGCGTGGCGCAGTGGACCGGCGTCAGCAAGGGAGACATCGAGCGGCTGGCCCGCGAATACGCCTCCACGCGGCCGGCAGCCATTCGTCTGAACTACGGCATTCAGCGCGCACAGAACGGCGGCGCGGCGGTGCGCGCGGTCTGCATGTTGCCGGTGATCACCGGATCGTGGAAGGAAATCGGCGGCGGGCTGCAGCTTTCCACCAGCGGCGGCTTTCAGCTCGACCGCCCGGCGATGGAGCGCAAAGACCTGATGCTGCAAAGTCCGCTGGGCCGCCCGGCGCGCACGGTGAACATGGTGCAGCTCGGCAGGGCGTTGACCGAGCTCGACGGCCCGCCCATCAAGGCGCTGATGGTTTACAACTCGAACCCCGCGGCGGTATGTCCCGAGCAACATCTCGTTAGGCGCGGGCTGCAGCGCGAGGATTTGTTCACCGTCGTGCACGAGCAGTTCTTCACCGACACAGCCGACTACGCTGACCTGGTTCTGCCGGCGACCACGTTCTTCGAACACAAAGACCTTGTCCCGGCCTATGGGCACTACTATCTGCAGATCTCTCATCAGGCGATTGATCCGCTGGGCGAGTGCAAATCCAATGTGGAGTTCTTTCGCGAGCTCGCGCTGCGCATGGGTTTCGAAGATGAGTGCTTCCGAGAACCGGTCGATGCGATGATCGACACCGCCCTCTCATCGGGCGCGCCGCCGCTGAAGGGGATCACGCGCGAGCGGCTGGAGAACGATCCGCACCTGCGGCTGAATTTGAATGGCAGCAACAGCGGGCCGTGGTTGCCCTTCGCCCATGGCTTTCCAACCCCCAGCGGCAAGGCGCGGCTGTATGACGAAGGGTTAATCGCGAAGGGCGTGGACCCGGTCGCCTCGTTCCTTCCACCAGAAGAGTCGCGCCACACACCAGCGGCGAAGCGCTATCCTCTGGAACTGCTGGCGCGCAAGGCCGACAACTTCCTCAATTCAACCTTCGTGAACCTGCCGGGCCATCAGAAAATGGAACCCCATTCTCACGTGCTGGAAATCCATGAGGAGGACGCCAAGCCCCGCGGCATTGCCGACGGCGAGCGTGTACGCGTCTTCAACGACCGCGGCGAGATTTTCCTGCACGCCAGGGTGGGCACTTCTTCTCCCGCGAAAGTGGTAGGCGCCGGACACACCAGTGCGGTGCCAGCCGGCGTGGTGAGCGCGCGCCTGGGCTGGGCGAAGTTGTCGGATAAAGGCCTGAACATCAACGTGCTGACCTCGGCCAGGCTGGCCGATCTCGGTGGTGGGGCTACGTTTTACTCCGCGCTGGTAGAGGTCGAGCGCGCGGCAGCGGCTTCGGGCGGCGAGGCTTAGTCGTAGCGATATCCCACTTGAGTGTCAGCATGGCCTGCGAAGAGAGGGTAGCCAAAGTCTTGTCTTGGGAAAGCGATTGCTGAAACGAATTGGATTCCAGACAACCGCACCCTTACCGTATAATTGCGCTTTCATAAACCTTAAGCACTGAGGTTCTGTTATTTCTTGCCACCGTCGGGTAAGCCTCGTGGCGCTGTGCGTGCGCGAGATCCATAGTTACGCTAAGGCGATTAGTTTCTTTCTCGCTCTCATACTTCTGGCCGGGACGTCGGTAGCGCAGCAACCGCCCAACGTCATTGCCGCGATCGTGATTCACGGCAACCGGCGCATTCCTGCCGACAGCATCCGCGCCCGCATGTTCACCAAGCCGGGTGACGTCTACGACCAGGCTGCCCTGGAACGCGATTTCAACTCCCTGTGGAACACCGGTTACTTCGACGATCTGCGAATTGAGCGGGAAGAATCATCCAAGGGCTGGATCGTTCACGTTTACGTGAAAGAGAAGCCGACCATTCGCGAGATCAAGTACGTCGGCCTGAGCTCGATTACCCAGAGCGACATTCTCGACAAGTTCAAAGAAGAGAAGGTCGGGTTGACGCAGGAGAGCCAATACGATCCCACCAAGGTCAAGCGCGCCGAAGTGGTCATCAAGCAATTGGAGGCCTCGCACGGACGCCAGTTCGCCACCGTGCGCTCGGAAGTGCGCCCCATTCCTCCCGCCGCCGTATCGCTCACCTTCGTAGTCAAAGAAGGACCGAAGGTCAAGGTCGGCAAGATCCGCTTCGAGGGCAACAAGGCGGTCAAGAGCCGCGACCTGGTGAGCGCGATGAAGAACCTGAAGCCCATCGGCATTCCTCATTCCATCTTCCTGCAGGACCTGTTCGCGCGCACCTACGACTCCACCAAGCTGACCGAAGATGCCGAACGCGTGCGCTACTTTTACCAGACTGAGGGCTATTTCAAAGCCTTGGTCGGCGATCCTAAGACCCAGATCCGCGACACCAGCGGTTTTCGCTGGTATTTCCCCTTCAAGTCCTCGCCCGGCAAAGCCGTCGATATCACCCTTCCCGTGGAAGAGGGAGTACGCTACCGGCTGAAGGAGATCACGTTCACCGGCAATAAGGCGGTGACCAGTACCAAGGCCCTGCGGGCCATGTTTAAGATCAAAGATGGCGACGTCTTCGACACCGAGCAGATTCGCAAAGGACTCGAAGCCCTGCGTAAGGCCTACGCGGCGCTCGGCTACATCAATTTCACGCCCGTCCCCAATACCGAGGCCGACGATGCCAAGCGGTTGATCAGCCTGCGTATCGACATCGATGAAGGCAAGCAGTTCTATGTCCGGCGCATCGAGTTTCAGGGCAACACCACCACTCGCGACAAGGTCATTCGCCGCGAACTGGCGCTGGAGGAAGGGCAGGTCTACAACGGCAACCTCTGGGACCTCAGCCTGCTGCGCCTGAACCAGTTGCAGTACTTCCAGCCGCTCAAGCCGGACCAGGATTCGGAGATCAAGCAGAACGTGCAGGACGGCACGGTCGACATCCTCCTCAAGGTCAAGGAGAAGGGCAAGAACAGCATCGGGTTGACCGGCGGCGTCAGTGGATTGGCCGGCGCTTTCATCGGCCTCAATTACACCACCAACAATCTGTTCGGAAAGGGCGAAAGCCTCACCCTGGAATTCCAGGTGGGCCAATACGAGCGCGACGAGCAGATATCGTTTACCCAACCGTATTTGTTCGATCGTCCGCTGCAGTTTGGCTGGTCGGTTTACCACAACAGCTACAACTACAATCAGGCGGCGCTCACCCAAATCCAGCTCAATGAAACTCTGAACTTGCCGGCAAGCTACCAGGCCTTATTGCAGAACTTTACCCAGACCAGTACGGGCTTTACCACCTCGCTGAGTTATCCCATCAAGCACTCATTCAAGCGCATCGGCCTCACCTACGGCTATGACGATTCCTCGGTGCAGACATTCAGCGCAGCTTCCACGGACTATTTCGAGGCCCTGTCCTTCCGCGGCCTGTCCGGTCCTAACTCTCTGAATGGCATCATAACCAGCAAGCTCGTCCCCAATTTCAACTACAGCAAGATCGACAACCCGCAGCACCCACACAGCGGGCAGAGTATTAGCATGTCCACCAGCATTGCCGGCCTGGGCGGCAACGTCAACTTCATACAGCCGACGGTGGAGTACAAGCGATTCGCCCCAGTGAATAAGGGCCGGAACACACTGGGTTTCCGGGTGCTGGGATCGTGGATCACCGGCTACAGCGGGCAAGTCGCTCCTCCTTTCGACCGCTTTTACATGGGCGGCGACACCGATATTCGCGGTTTTGACATCCGCGCCATCTCCCCCGTCGCCTTCTTCCCCACGGCGATAACGATTCCGCTGCAGAATCCCGACGGCAGTACGGTGCCGCTGAATCCGGCCAACCCGCGGCAAGGCTCGTACAACATCACCATTCCGGTGGAGCAGATCATCTTCCCTGGCGGTGACACCCAGGTTGTCACCAATTTGGAATATCGCATTCCGATTGTTGGCCCCGTTACCCTTGCTCCCTTCCTCGACACAGGATGGGACTTCATCTCCTTGCCCAACCAGCTGCGCATCGCCGGCCCGCAGGTGGACAGCCTCGCGACCACCGTCTTCGGCTGTCCGAAGTTGAGTTCCAGTTTGCAGTGTGTCGGTGGCACCACGCTACCCTTTAACCCCGTACTGGGGGCGGTTCCCGGCACCAACTACCAGACTCGTATGTCGACCGGGTTGGAGCTGCAGGTCATGGTCCCGGTGATTAATGCGCCCTTCCGTGTCTACTATGCTTATAACCCGATGCGCATCGACGAAATCGTGAACTCGCCCAACCCCATCACCCGCTCTATGTTCCCCGCGGGAGCGGCAGGCGATTACACCTACGCGCAGACTATTTCCATCTACCAGCCCAAGTACTTCCTGCAGGAACCGCTGCACACGTTCCGCTTCACCGTGGCCACGACGTTCTGAAGCAGGGATTAGGGACTGGGGTTATGGACCAGAGCGTTAGAGCGCGACTTTCGCCCCAAGGCTCGGCGCGCTCCTGTTCGGTCGGCGATAATTCGATGGTGGGAACTCAGCCGGCTAGAACTCCACGGCCGGCAATTCGATAGGTGAGAACTCGAAGGCAAAAACCCGTGGGCAAGAACCAGGCGGGTGAGAAAAAGTTGATAACCAGGATTCCATCAGAACACCGCAGAAACAGTAACTCACCAGACCGTCGTAGAAGACTGATTCCATCTGGAGTCGCAGAAACATCAAGGGGTTACTTCGAGGCGAACTCTCAGAAAGATTAAAGGGTCACGGGCTAAGCAAACTCTGGCCGAGATTCGCAAGCCCCGTGACCCTATGCGCCACTTCGTCTGCCGTTTTAGAGAGCAGTCCTGGGGCCAAATCGCCGATCAAGAAAACAAAAGCCTTGTCCACTTCCGAGGCAGAATGACAGGGTAGAAGTTTCCTACTAGGTAGTAAAGATTCCATACCACCAATCGACTATCAAAAATTGGCACTTATATGTTAGTAGACGCCTGCCCGTCGCTCGAAGCTCCACGCCTGACGAGCATCCCTAATGTCGGCTTAGAGTTCCCCTTTTTTTGGAATCCTGGCTGGAAATTGAGGCATCCTTTCGCCCAGGGGGGTGTCAAGGGCGCAGTAAAAGGGGACCACTGGGGCGGAGGAAAAGGGAGCCAATA
>VFSW01001278.1_pt1 | contig 38284 bp, 30 predicted proteins | sample 5358111 | NCBI WGS metagenome assembly VFSW01 (sample SAMN11554181, study PRJNA540505) | mine drainage metagenome | isolation source: sediment from site ElyBrook_90M | place: USA: Ely Copper Mine, Vershire, VT | collected 2017
TGGAGGCGCTGATGGACACGCTGGTGCTCATCTCGAATTGCCCACAGGTGAACAATCCCTGCAACGGCTTCACACCTACACCCATTCAGATCATCATCAGCGAAGCGTAATGTTCACCAAGGTGCTCATTGCCAATCGCGGCGAGATTCTTGCCCGCGTCAGCCGCACGTTGCGCGCGATGAACATCGCCTCAGTCGCGGTGTATTCCGATGCCGACCGTTTTGCCCCGCCTGTGCTGGCGGCGGATGAGGCGGTGCGGATCGGCCCAGCAGCGGCAGCCGAGAGTTACCTCAACATCGATGCCATCATTGAAGCATGCCACACCACAGGAGCCCAGGCGGTGCATCCGGGTTATGGTTTTCTATCCGAGCGAGTGGAATTTGCCGAGCGTCTGGCAGCAGCGGGGATAAAATTCATCGGTCCACGCCCAGGTCATTTGCGCGACTTTGGGCTCAAGCACACAGCGCGTGATTTGGCGCGGCGCGCAGGGGTTCCCATGCTGCCCGGTACGGATGTGCTGGCGGATGCCGACGCCGCGCGGCGTGAGGCGGCGCGTATTGGTTATCCGGTGATGCTGAAAAGCAGTGCCGGGGGCGGCGGTATCGGCATGGTGCTGTGTGCCACGCCTGAGGAACTCACTGAGCGCTTTGCCTCGATCGCCCGCCTGGCTGCCAATAATTTTGGCAATGCCGCATTGTTTCTGGAAAAATACGTGGCCAGGGCGCGCCATGTTGAAGTGCAAATTTTTGGTGATGGCAAAGGTGGCGTGGTGGCGTTGGGTGCTCGCGACTGTTCATTACAGCGTCGCAATCAAAAAGTGATTGAGGAGACCCCCGCACCCAACCTGCCCGAAGCCACGCTAACCGCCTTACAGGATGCCGCCGTCGCGCTGGCCAAATCAGTGCATTATGAATCCGCCGGCACGGTAGAATTTGTTTATGACGCACAGGCACAAAATTTTTACTTCCTGGAAGTAAACACCCGTTTGCAAGTCGAGCACGGCGTGACCGAGGAAGTTTATGGCGTGGACCTGGTGCGCTGGATGATCGAGCAGGCAGCAGGCGACTTCACATTGCCTGATACGCTCACACCGCAGGGTGCTGCCGTGGAAGTGCGCGTGTATGCCGAAAACCCGGCGGAGAATTTTGCCCCCTGCGCGGGTACCCTCACCGCCTTTGCCGCGGGTTCTGACTTGCGCGTGGATACTTGGGTGGAGGCAGGCACGGCTGTTTCACCCTATTACGACCCGATGCTTGCCAAGTTCATTGCCACTGGTGCCACGCGCGATGAAGCCCTGACAAAACTACGAACAGCCCTAGCACAGATCACATTGTTCGGCATCGAGACAAATCTCGGCTACTTACAGGAGGTGTTGGCACTCACCGAATTTTGCGCCGGCGACATGACCACCCGCACGCTGGCGCACTATACCTACACGCCGCGCAGCGTAGCGGTCCTGGATGGCGGTGCGATGTCCAGTTTGCAATCCTTGCCGGGCCGTCTCGGCTATTGGGAAGTGGGGGTGCCGCCCTCCGGCCCGATGGACAGCCGCAGCCATGCCCTGGCGAACGCGATATTGGGCAATGCAGCCTCAGCCGCTGCGCTGGAAATCACCCATACCGGCCCTACACTTCGCTTCAACGCCGCCACCACCATCGCGTTGACCGGTGCCGCCATGGTGGCGGCCTTGGATGGGACAACAGTGCCGTTGTTTGTGCCGGTGGGCGTGCAGGCAGGACAAATCCTCACGCTGGGCGGTATTGTTGGGCCGGGCCAGCGCAGCTATTTGGCGGTGAGCGGCGGCTTTGATGTGCCGGATTATCTCGGTAGCAGTGCCACCTTCACGCTCGGTGGTTTCGGCGGCCATAACGGCGGGGCGCTGCGGGCCGGTGATACCTTGCGCCTCAACCCGCCACGTCCGCTGCCAGCGCATACACCGGCAGAACAGCCCAGCCTCACGCATCAATGGGAACTTGCGGTGCGGTACGGTCCGCACGGTTCACCTGATTTTTTCAACAACGATGACATTGAAATTCTCTTTGCATCCACCTACGAGGTTCATCATAACTCCGCCCGTACCGGCGTGCGTTTGATCGGCCCCAAGCCGAAATGGGCACGCGCTGATGGCGGTGAGGCCGGGCTGCATCCGTCCAATATCCATGACAACGCCTACGCTGTCGGCGCCATCGACTTCACCGGCGACATGCCCATTCTGCTAGGCCCCGATGGCCCTTCGCTCGGGGGCTTTGTTTGCCCGGCGGTCGTGACGCGTAACGACCTTTGGAAACTGGGGCAACTCAAGCCCGGCGATACAGTGCGGTTTATCCGCAGCGACGCCGCACCGGCCATCATCGAGACCCGTAAGGACACTGTGATCCGCCGCGCCGGTGACGAAAATATCCTGATTGAATTTGGCGATATGAAGCTCGATTTCGCCTTGCGTTTGCGCGCGCAAGCACTGCGCGATGCTTTGGAGGCTGAGCGAGTGCCGGGTGTTATCGACCTCACGCCGGGGATTCGCTCGTTGCAGGTTCATTTTGATTCCACCGCAACGAATGTGGCAAAAATCACTGCGGCGGTGGATCTGATATTGCCACACTTGCCAGCCCCCGAGGATATGGTGGTGCAGGCCCGCACGCTTTACCTGCCACTTTCATGGAATGATTCTCAAATTCGTCTGGCGATGCGCAAATATCAGGAAACAACACGCCCGGATGCCCCGTGGTGCCCAGACAATATCGAGTTTATCCGCCGCATCAACGGGCTGTCGAGCATCGACGATGTGAAACGAATTATCTTCGATGCCTCCTACGTGGTTCTGGGTCTGGGTGATGTGTATCTGGGGGCACCGGTGGCAACACCTTACGACCCGCGCCACCGCCTCGTGACCACCAAATATAACCCGGCACGGCCTTGGACACCGCAAAACGCCGTGGGCATCGGTGGTGCTTACATGTGCGTCTATGGTATGGAAGGGCCCGGTGGTTATCAGCTTTTTGGCCGTACCATTCAGGTATGGAACACCCATCGCCGCGCACCACCTTTTGAAAAACCATGGTTACTACGGCATTTCGACCAGATCCGCTTTGTGGAAGTCTCTGAAGCTGAATTGCTTGACCTGCGCGAGGCATTCCCACATGGACGCTATACGCCCCGCATTGAGCCAACCACCTTCTCGCTGCGGGCACATCTGGATTTCTGTGCGCAAAACGCCGCGAGCATCGGGGATTTCCAGCGCACCCAGCGCGCTGCCTTCGCCGCCGAGCGCGAGGCATGGATCGCCCAGGGGCTGCACAGCTTCGACGAGCCAGACCTGCCGCCTGCATTGCCAGAGGACACCTTGCCATCAGGCGCACGCAGCATTGCGGCACCGGTGCCTGGTAGCGTCTGGCAAATCCTGAAGTCGGCGGGTGACATGGTGGCGGTGGGCGAGCCACTGATGATCCTGGAATCCATGAAGATGGAAGTACGCGTGCTCGCCCCGGCCACCGGGCGTTTGGCCAGCCTCGCGGCCGTCCCGGGCCAGGCCGTCCGCGCCGGCCAGCGGCTGGGCGTTATTGAACCGGAGTAACACATCATGATCCCCGAATTATTGGAAATCCCCGCCCTGCGCGCCGCCTTTGCCGCCGGGTTAACGCCTGCGGCCCTTGTGGATTCATTATACGACCGTATCGAGGCCTGGCCTGACAAAGCGGTGTTCATCACCTTAGTGCCGCGGGAGGACGCGCGGGCGGTGGCTCAGGGGATGGATATGTCTCTGCCGCTGGCCGGAATGCCATTTGTGGTGAAGGACAATATCGACGTGGCGGGGATGCCCACCACCGCCGCCTGCCCGGATTTTGCCTACATCCCTAAAGTGGACGCCACCGTGGTGGCCAGGCTGCGGGCGGCGGGGGCCATACTGCTTGGCAAGGCAAATCTGGACCAGTTTGCCACCGGATTGAACGGCACGCGCTCGCCCTACGGGGCACCCCGCTCAGTGTTCAACGCTGATTACATCTCCGGCGGCTCGTCCTCGGGCTCGGCGGTGGCCGTGGCGGCGGGGCTGGCGGCATTCGCTCTAGGTACCGATACCGCCGGCTCGGGCCGGGTACCCGCCGCGTGCAATAACATTGTGGGGCTGAAGCCCAGCATCGGGCTGATCCCTGCTACCGGTGTCGTGCCCGCCTGCAAAAGCCTCGACTGCGTGGCGGTATTCGCCAATTCCGCCGCTGATGCCATGGCGGTGTTGCAGGCCGCGCAAGGGTATGACGCTGCGGACGCTTATTCCCGCCCCGTGCAAACTGTAACTTTGCCAACCACACCAAGGCTGGGTGTACTGGCAGCCCGGGACCGCGATTTTGCAGGTGATGCAGCCGCCGCTGCGCTGTATCAAGCCGCCGTTCGGCAGGCTGCCGCACTTGGCTGGGTGGTACAGGAGATCGACTACGCACCGTTCCGCAACATTGCAGCACTGCTTTACGGTGGCGCTTACGTGGCGGAACGCCTCGCAGCGGTAAAACCATTTTATGATGTTCACGCCGCCTCGTTCGAGCCCACCGTGCGGGAGATCATTGGCGGTGCCGAACGATATTCTGCAGCCGACGCTTTTACCGACATCTACAAGGTACAGGCCTTACGCCATGCAGCCCTGGCTGAGCTGGCAAGGGTGGACGCGTTGCTCCTACCCACCGCCCCCACCATCTTCACCGTGGCGCAAATGCAGGAACAGCCGATTGCGCATAACGCGACACTGGGGCTCTACACCAATTTTGTGAACTTGCTCGACCTTGCGGCCATTGCCCTGCCTGCTGGGTTTCGCAGCACTGGTTTACCCTTTGGCGTTAGCCTGATCGGCCCGGCTTTTTCTGAAGCCTCCCTGGCAGGCTATACCAGCACCTTGCATCAGGCGCTGGGTGCCGGGGCGGGCGTGCGCCGTGCGTCACCGCGATCAGGGTTTAGTCAGCCGGAACCTGAGGAAGTGATGCTGGTCGTGGCGGGGGCGCATCTGAGCGGGATGGTTCTCAATCATGAACTGATCAATCTCGGCGCCCGGCTGGTATCCGCCACCAGCACCGCCCCCGACTACAAGCTGTACGCGCTTCCCACTACGCCGCCGAAGCCTGGCTTGGCACGCAGCCCAGGCTTCATGGGTGCAGGCATTGCTGTGGAAGTGTGGGCGCTGACACCCGAGGCTTTTGGGTGGTTTGTGGCTGCTTTACCCGCACCGATGGGGATCGGCCGGGTCAGCCTGGCAGATGGCACGGTGCATCCAGGATTTTTGTGCGAGGCTTACGCCTTGGCAGGAGCCACCGATATCACCACGCATGGCGGCTGGCGGGCTTATTTGAAATCTCAGCAAAGCATCGCTTAACCGCCACTGCAGATTTTTACAGTTTGTGAACAATATGTTTGAGGTACAACAAAAATATGTTGTAATCACAACTCTTGTCACGCCAAGGTTCGCACATGCTGTATGATCAAGATTTCCTCAACCGCCTGGAATCTGGTCTTCGCACGGCGTTGCCGGTCTGGGGTCTTTCACCATCCGCCCAACTTCGGCGTCTCACCATCTCCGAAAATGCGACCTATCTGGCCGAAGACGGCGAAACCCGGCTGATCCTGCGCGTGCATCGCCCGCATTACCACAGCGAGGCGGAAATCCGTTCCGAGCTGGCATGGATCGCAGCGCTGCATGAAGCTGCCGTCATCACCACGCCACGGCCAATTGCCACATCAAGCGGGCAGGTGTTGACGACATTCTCGGATGGTCAGAGCGAGCGCTTCGCAGTTGCTTTTGAATATATGTCAGGCGAGGAGCCCGACACATCGCATGACCTTGTTAAATGGTACGGGGTCCTTGGCGGGATTACAGCACGGCTGCATCAGCATAGCCGCCAATGGGTCAGGCCGGAAAATTTTGCTCGAAAGCTCTGGTGTTTTGAGACCATCATCGGCCCCGAAGCCCATTGGGGCGACTGGCGCCTGGCACTGGGGCTGGATGCCGCGGGCAAGGCAACCCTTGAGCGCGTCGTCACCTTGCTGGCCGCCCAGACCAAAGCCTACGGCCAAACCCCGGACCGTTTCGGGCTCATCCATTGCGATATGCGCGCCGCCAACCTGCTGGTGGAAGGTGAACGCCTCGGCGTAATCGACTTCGATGATTGCGGCATGAGCTGGTTTGTTTACGACTTCGCCGCCTCTGTCAGCTTCATGGAACACGAGCCTTTTATTCCCGAACTCATGAAAGCCTGGCTGGCTGGTTATCGGCATGTCGCACCATTGGCTGATGAACACGCGCAGGCGTTGCCGATGTTTGTGATGCTCCGGCGTCTGCAACTTACCGCCTGGATTGCAACCCATGCTGAAACCCCCACAGCGCAGTCGATGGGTGAAGCTTACACCCACGGCACGGTTGCCCTGGCGGCGCGTTATCTTTCGGAGACATCGCCATGAGTGCCACCAAACAAATTCTCGACCTCAACCGCTTCAATGCCAACAATACCAGCCATATGCCGCCCCTCCTTGCGGAGCGCGTGGCACGACGTCAGGCCACCTTTGGCGCGGCTTCAGTGTTGTTCTATGAGCAGCCAATTGAGATGGTGCGTGGTGAGGGCGCTTTCCTCTATGACACCAACGGCAAGCGCTATCTCGATGTTTACAACAACGTACCCTCGGTCGGCCATTGCCACCCGCGCGTGGTGGAGGCGATCGCGCGGCAGGCCGGAACGCTGAACACCAATACGCGCTATTTGGTGCGCATCGTGGAAACCTATGCTGAGCGGCTGCTTGCCACGTTCCCTGCCCCACTATGCAATCTGGTCATGACCTGCACCGGCAGCGAGGCCAACGATGTAGCCCTTCGCATCGCCGAAAATGTTACCAATGCGCGCGGCTTCATCGTCACCAGCAGTGCCTATCACGGCAACACCAGTGCCGTTGAACATATCTCGCCGTCTTCGTTCAAGTCTCAAAACGCGGCACCGCATGTGCGCACCGTTCCAGCGCCCGACCCGCGCACGGCGCCGAATGGCGACATCGGCACGCAATTCGCCGCCCAAATCCAGGCCGCCATCGATGATCTGCGCGCCAGCGGCCACGGCTTCGCTGGCATCTTTGCCGATAGTATTTTTTCAAGCGACGGCATTTTCGCGGACCCACCGGGGTTCCTGCAACAAGCCGCCGCTATTGTGCGCGAAGCCGGCGGCTTGTTTATTGCCGATGAAGTGCAACCAGGCTTTGGCCGCACCGGTGGCGGCATGTGGGGCTTTGCGCGGCATGGCATCATCCCGGACATCATCACCATGGGTAAACCGATGGGCAACGGCTTTCCTATGGGCGGCGTCGTCACCAGCCCGGAATATCTCACGGCCTTCACGCGGGAAACATCATATTTCAACACATTTGGCGGTAACCCGGTAGCCGCCGCTGCAGGCCTTGCGGTTCTCGATGTGATTGCCGAGGAAAATCTGATCGCCAATGCAGCCCAGACCGGCGCTATGCTAAAAGATGGCCTGAAAGCGCTACAATCTGAGTTCAACCAGATCGGCGATGTGCGGGGCGCCGGCTTGTTCATTGGCCTGGATTTCAACAACCCAGACAGCGGTGCCCCAGACCCAACGATGGCGAGCCACGTCATCAACGCCATGAAACAGCACGGCATTCTCATCGGTGCGGCCGGTCTTTATGGGCACACGTTGAAAATCCGGCCACCTTTATGCTTCAACGCGGGCCATACTGAAATGTTCCTCGACACGCTGCGGAAAATCCTGGCTGAGACATTGTGAGCCTCGTTAAATCCACCCGGCACACGCGCATTTTGACTGAGTTGGACAACACGCCCAGTTTGCGTGTGGCCGAATTGGCTCAAAAGCTCAGCGTCTCCACCGAAACAATTCGCCGGGACCTGGACGCCCTGACCCGGCAGGGTCTGCTCAACCGCACGTACGGCGGTGCTATCCGCCCCTTGAGTTCGGAGCCTCCGGTTCAGGAGCGTCAATACTTATTCATTGCCGAGCGCGAGCAAATGGCCGCCGCCGTGCTCCCGCTGATAAAGCTGGCCAAAGTGCTTATTATTGGTTCGGGCGCGACCACCGTCCATGTGGCGCACCGTATCGCTCTCGAGATGAAAAACCTGACGGTCATTGCCCATTCATTTGGTGTCGCCCAGGCTTTGGCCATTAACCCATCGATCAAAATTCTCGTGCTGCCAGGCAACTATAATGCCGCCGAAGCCACCACGCAGGGGGCCCACACTGTGGCCTTCCTGGACCATCTTCATGCCGATGCGGCGATTTTAGGTGCCAGCGGCTTGAGCAGTGACGGGCCCTCGGATGCGCTGCTGGAAACCGGTGCCGTCTATACCGCCATGATCGCGCGTGCCGCGAAAACCATCGTGGTGGCTGACCACTCCAAATTTTCTCAACTGTTCCCGGCCTGCTATGCGGCGTGGCGGCAAATCAGCGCTCTGGTCACAGACCGGCGACCTGAGGGCGATTTGCTGAAGGCGTTGCATGAAAACTGCGTGACGATCAACTGCGGGCACGATCAACTGCGGTCATGATATTCCGATGCCATAAAACCAGTCATGACCGCCCAGCTGATCCCTCCCGCAAACAAACCGCGCCACCGTGTTATACGGGTCCGGTTAACTTATCCTGGGTCCGGGTTTCAAAATCGCTGGCATCATGTCTCTCACGCAACTGGGTGGCGAGATCACCGGTGGCTCGATTCACCATGCGGCCACGTTGAACAGCCGGCCGTTGCCATATGACATCGGCCCAGCGCTGAACATTCGGGTAATCCTGCACCTGCAAAAACACGGCGGCCTCATAAAGCCAGCCCTTCACAAGCCCCCCATACCATGGCCAAACCGCCATATCCGCGATCGTATAATCGCTACCCGCCAGATACGCGCTCTCCGCCAGGCGGCGATCGAGGACATCGAGTTGCCGCTTCACCTCCATCGCAAACCGGTCAATGGCATACTCGATCTTGAAGGGCGCGTAGGCATAAAAATGCCCAAAACCACCGCCCAAATAAGGCGCGCTGCCCATCTGCCAAAATAACCACGACAGGCACTCCGCCCGGGTGCTGAGATCAACCGGCAGAAACGCTCCAAATTTCTCCGCCAGATACATCAAAATGGCACCTGATTCGAATACCCGAACAGGCGATGCGCCACTGCGATCAATAAGAGCTGGAATTTTGGAGTTGGGATTGGCTGCAACGAAGCCGCTGGCGAATTGTTCACCTTCGTTAATCTTGATCAACCAGGCATCATACTCCGCGCCCTGGTGGCCCAGCGCCAGCAACTCTTCCAACATCACCGTAACCTTCTGGCCATTTGGCGTGGCGAGCGAGTAAAGCTGCAACGGATGACGGCCTACCGGCAGATCTTTTTCGTGTGTCGGCCCGGCAATTGGGCGGTTGATGCTGGCGAACTGGCCGCCATTTTCCTTGTGCCAGGTCCAAATCTTCGGGGGCGTGTAGGCGGGCGAATCGCTCATTTCAGGGTTCCCTGCGATAAAGTCTCTTATCGGCTAGCCCTTGAGCGTGAAGTCAAGAGCCAGACCGTTATTCGATGTCCTAAACTATCGCCGGGGCGTTAACCTCAGAAGGCAATCCGCAGCCCCGCGGTAAAGCTGCCTTGGTCAGCGCCGCCACGCACCTCACCACTTATCCGGGCGCACCCGAGGTGATCCTCACCGCCGCCGAAGCGCTCACCTGCACAAACGATGAAGCGAATCTCAAAATCCAGCAGTTACCATAGCACCGTTGATAAATTGCAAAATCGCATCGCCGATCCGCTTTGGGTCCTGCAATTGCGGCACATGGGCCAGCCCTTCCAGTATCTCAAGCTGCGCATTCGGTAGCCGGTGCGCGAGGTCCTGCGCCATGGCCGCCGGGGTTGCCTGATCTTCAGAACCAACCATTAACAAGGCCGGCTGCTTAATCCGAGGCGCCTCAGCGGTGATATCCAGCGTTTCAAGCGCCCTGCAGGCGGCGGCAAAGGTTTCCGGGCTGGTTTGTAAAAACGCTGCCCGCCGAGCCGCCATCAGGGCCGGGTGCTGTTCGCGGAATACAGCACCGAACAGCCGCGCCATGGCGGTGTCAGCAATCGCAGCCAGCCCACGCGTAGCGGCGGCTTCCCGCATACCCCTGAAAGCCGCCCGGCCAGGCTCTGAAAACGCTGCACCACAGCCTATGAGCACCAGCCCGACCGGCAGGCTGGGCCGGTCAAGCGCTAAGCGCAGTGCGAGAAAACTGCCATAGCCATTGCCGATGATCAGCGGCGGCTCGGGCAAATTGAGGGCGGCGATGGCATCGCCAAGGGCCGCCGCCACCGGGGCCAGCCCACCGGTCACCGGCGGCAATCCGGCGAACCCAGGCAGATCGGCCACGATCACTTTGGCATGTCCGCGCAAAATCGGCACCAGCTCATCCCAACTGGCGGAATCCGCCAACAAAGAATGCAATAAAATTAACGGCCGGCCAGCGCCGCTCTCATGCAGCCTCACCTGCCCGCCTACTGGAACCTGTTCCATCCCCGACCCTTTTCATTGTAAACTAGATATATCAAGGATTAAATTCATACCTAATAACAGAGGAGTTTCAATAGCAAATCTGACTTGATTTATTATCTGTGATATATCACGATGTGTGGAAAGAGGGTTCCACCATGCTGATGCGCTCCAGCGTTTACGCCGCCTTAAAGTCCGATATCATCGCCTGCCGGTTGCTGCCGGGAGCCGAGTTGCGTGAGCCTGACATCGCCACGCGTTACAGTGTCAGCCGCTCACCGGTACGCGATGCGATGCTAAGGCTGGAGGCTGAGGGGCTGGTCCAGATCGTGCCGCGGCAATTTTATCGGGTGGCCCCGATTTCTCTGCGCGACGCCACCGACCTGTTCCACATGCGCCGCTTGCTGGAACCGCAAGCCGCGCGCGATGCCGCACAGAATGCCGATGAACCGGCACTGGCCCTGTTGCAGCTTGCCGCTGAACATCCACCCGGCGCTGACTTTATCGACAGTAACCGGCGTTTCCATTGCATGATCGCCGGTACCGCCAGCAACCGCCGCTTGGCGGCCACCTGCATTGATTGCATCGAGCAATCAGACCGGCTGGTGCGGATCAGCCTGGGGCAGATCGAAGGCCGTCAGCCGGGGCGGCTGGTTGGTGAACATCTGGCGATCGTGGCGGCCATTGTTAACCGCGACGGCCGCACCGCCGCAAAGCTGCTGCGCACCCATATCGACGCTGCCGAAGCCCGCGTACTGGCGGCTTTGCGCCGGCAACCCATCGTGACGGACTAAAATTCAAGCCAACCAAAACCAAAACAAATCGGGGGAGTTATAAATGGACCAGGAATTCAGCGGCATCTCAGCCGGCGCACGTCTCGACCGTTTACCGATCGGGCGGTTCCACCAGCGGATCAGGTTCCTGATCGGCGTGGGCATGTTCTTTGATGGGTTTGACATCTACATCGCCGCCACCGTGCTAGGCGCCACCATCCGCAGCGGTTTCGCAACATTACCGCAGGGGGCTGCATTTGTTTCAGCAACCTTCCTGGGCATGATGCTCGGCTCGGTTGTCACCGGCTTTTTGGGAGACCGGTTGGGGCGGCGCTTTACCTACCAGACCAATCTGGCAATTTTCGGCATCGCCTCGCTGGTGGCGGCCGTTGCACCCAGCATGAGCATTTTAATTATTCTGCGGTTTGTTATGGGCTTTGGCCTGGGGGCAGAAAATGTTGTGGGCTACTCAACCCTTACCGAGTTTATCCCGCCCGCTGAACGTGGCCGCTGGCTGGGTATGATGGCGGTGATTGTGGTGACAGGCCTGCCGGCATCAGCATTTTTAGGCTATGCACTAGTTCCGCTGTTGGGCTGGCGCGTAATGTTTGTGCTCGGTGGGATTGGGGCTCTGTTTGTGTGGCGGTTGCGTAAGGCGCTGCCGGAATCACCGCGCTGGCTGCAAACCGTTGGGCGTCATGCTGAAGCGGAGGCACTGCTAAGCTCTATCGAAGCCGAGGCCAGCAATGGTGCGCCCTTGCCTGAGCCCGTGATGGCACCGCCTGTGGCTGTCCTGCCGTTCTCCGCACTCTTCTCGCCGCCATTGCTGGGGCGTCTGGTACTAGGCTGTGTGGCGCTGATCGTGATCAACACATTGATCTACGGCTTCATCACCTGGCTCCCCACCTTCATGGTGAAGCAAGGGCTGAGTGTGGCGCACAGCTTCGGCTATGCCGCGCTGATGTCACTGGGCGCACCCATCGGCTCGTTCATCGGCGCCATCGGGGCCGACCGCTGGGGCCGCAAGCCGACAATCATCGGGGCGTCACTTCTTGCCATTGTATTTGGTGTTATTTATCCGTTCGTGCGCGACCCAGTGTTTTTATCGGCTATCGGTTTTGCCCTGACGGTGCCGATTTACATTTTGGTAGCCATGCTATTCGCCATCTATATCCCTGAATTGTTCCAAACCGAGATCAGGCTGCGGGCGGCGGGTATTGCCAATATGTTCGGGCGTGGCGCTACCATCATTACACCGTTCATGGTGATTAGCCTGTTCGGCAATTATGGCGTCGGTGGTGTGCTGGTGCTGATGGTGGGGCTGCTTGTGGCGCTCATCATTGCGGTTCTCAGCCTGGGGATTGAGACCAGGCAGCGCCGTTTGGAGGCGATTAGCTAGCATGGACGGCCAACACCACCGCCGCTTCACCCAGTCTGAGCAGGACCGCACGCGCTGGGTGAGCGGGACGGGACGATACATAGCTGACATTGCCGCAGCTGATGCCCTGGTGGCGGTGTTTCTACGCTCACCGCACGCCCATGCTGAAATAACCCGGCTGGATACGTCCGATGCCAGCGCCATGCCCGGCGTGGTGCGGATCATCACAGGCGCTGATTGCACGGCGGCTGGTTTTGGGAATTTCCGCGCCCTGATGCGCTACGGCATGAACGGGCCGCGCCCGATGGTGGTGCCGTTCCGCCCAGTGCTGGCCACTAGCCGGGTGCGCTATGTCGGCGAAGCTGTGGCCTGCATTATTGCTAGCAGCCAGACACAGGCGCTGGACGCCGCTGAGGCTGTGATGGTTGATTATAACCCGCTGCCAGCGGTCACGTGGTTTGGTACCGACGCGGCTACACCGCCAATTTATCCTGAAGCGCCGGGGAACCTCGCACTTTTGCATCAGGCTGGTGATGCACCGATGGTGCAGGCGGCGCTGGCCGGTGCCGTTCATGTTGTAGCGACCAGCGTGGATTTGCCGCGCATCGCGCCGGTTACCATGGAGCCGGGTGGTGCGATCGCCCGCTATAATGCAGCCCTAGAGACTTATCATCTGATCAGCCCGCATCAGGGGATTAATGAATTCCGCCCGGATCTGGCCGCCGTGCTGAACGTACCGGAATCCCGTATCATGGTGGACCTGCCGGATGTGGGTGGCGGCTTTGGCGCACGCAGCCCAGCTTACCCGGAACATGCCGCCTTACTGCTGGCTGCGAAGCTGACCGGTGCCGCAATTCGCTGGGTGCCCGCACGCAGCGAGACGTTCCTGACTGACTGCCATGGCCGCAGCACCCGCCTGACCGGCAAGCTAGGCCTCGACGCTGATGGCCGGTTCACCGCCATGGAAATTACCTACGCCACCGACCTTGGCGCCTATGTCACCACTGTTGGCGCGTTAGTGAATGTCCACAACCCTCTGCAAAGCAGTAGCGGCACCTACGCCATTCCGGCGCTGTCGGTGGCATTCAGCCAATATTTCTCGAACGCCAGTCCGGTTGGGCCTTACCGCGGTGCCGGGCGGCCTGATATCGCGCTGCTGATTGAACGGCTGGTTGATCTGGCCGCCGCCAAACTTGGCGTTGACCCTCTGGAATTGCGCGCCCGCAATATCATTCCAGCAGCTTCCTTTCCCTATCGCACCGCGGCTGGCTCAACCTACGACAATGCCGATTACGCCGCACTGCTCAACACCGCGCGCGACGTTGCAGATTGGCAAAATAATGCAGCACGCCAGCAGGAGGCGGCACGGCGCAACCGCCTGTTCGGACGAGGTGTGGCTTTGTTCACCGAGATCGCCGGTGCCGGAGCTTCGGCACATGACCAGGCACAGGTGAATTTGTACGTAACCGCAGGCCGGGTTCATGCCGTCATGGAAACTGTCTCAGGTGGTAGCGGCCAAAGCCAGGCCGAAACCTACGCATTCGTTCTGGCCCCCCTATTGGGGCTTGACCCCGCCGACATTGTTTTAAATACTAGTACCGCTCATTCAAATCTCACTGGCTGTGGATCAATCGGCTCGCGCTCAACCCAGAATGCAGGCAGCGCGATTGCGGATGCGGGAGCCAAAATACGTGCACAATTACTGGCCCAGGCGGGCTTACGGGCCAATGCGCCGCCGGAGGATTTGCGCATCGAAACCGGACGGATCATCCGGGCTGACGGCAGCCTAGTGATGACGATTGCACAGGCTGTACAGGCCGAGGGTAGCAGCATCAGCGTGGTTGGATCAGCACCCAGCTCGGTGAGCTTTCCCTCCGGTTGTCACATCGCTGACGTTGAAATCGACCGCGATACCGGCGTCGTTATCCTAACCCGCTACATCGCCGTTGATGACTCCGGCACCATTCTCAACCCAGCGGTTGCCGAGGCGCAAATACATGGCGGTATTGTGCAGGGTGTGGGCGAAGTTTTTAGTGAAGCGATGCGTTACGATGAAACCGGCCAGCCACTCACGGGCAGCTTTATGGATTACGCCATGCCGCGTGCCGCCGATGTGCCCAATTTTATTACGCTGGACTTGCCCACGCCATCACCCAATAATCCACTTGGCGTCAAAGGCCTAGGCGAGGCTGGCACTACCGGCGCACTGGCCGCCGTCACCAATGCCATTGCCAACGCCCTCTCTCACATTGGCGCCGAAATTCCCCAACTTCCCTGCACCGCCGAGCGCTTGTGGCAGGCGATACAAAGCCGGGGTGATGCTGGCTAAAATGATTCAGACGAAGCTACAAACGCACCAGAAATTATGAGAAACATCGAGTAAGCACCGTTGCGGCTTTGCCGGAAATTTCGGCATGGGCACCCGCATTATAATTCGCTGGCACGGCTTCCTGCAGGGCTTGCCCAATCATGATGAGAATTGGCCCGGTTGTTGCCTCGCGTTCCACAAGGCGCGGCAGTGTTGCGATCGTTCCGCGCAAAGTGCGTTGCTGAGCCAAGCTGGCATTTTCAACGGCGATCGCTGGCATATCAGGTTCCATACCGGATTCAATAAAGTGCGCCGCCATCCCGCCGAGAGTTTGGCTACCCATATAAACCACCAACGTGCCGCCGGATTTGGTAAGTGAAACCCAATCATGGGCTGGCAATCCGCCTTCTGCACCATGGCCGGTGAGAAAATGCACCGAGCGTGCCACGCCCCGCGTGGAGAGCGAGAGCTCCAGCGCCGCGGCCGCCGCCGTTGCCGCGGTAATACCAGGAATTATTTCAAAGGATATGTTATGCGCCCGCAACGCCTCCATCTCCTCAGAGGCACGGCCGAACACCATAGGGTCACCGCCTTTAAGGCGTACCACGACATGCCCCGCGAGCGCCTCTGCAACAAGCAGACGGCAAATTTCGCTTTGCGATGCCGAGTGTCTGCCACAGCGTTTGCCAACATCGATCAGACGCGCGGCAGGCGATGCCATACCGATAATACGCGCATCAACCAGGCTATCATGCAACACGACATCAGCACTGAGTAACCGGCGCAACGCTTTGATCGTCAGTAACTCAGGATCGCCAGGTCCGGCACCGATAAGGAATACACGGCTCATGTCACTAACTCCTGCGATGCTACAGATTGCGAAATTTCCGAGTGTAAAATCTCCGCGAGCTCGCCTTTGCATGAGCCGCAGTTGGTGCCGGCCCTCAGGACACTGCCAATGCCAGCAATATCTTCAAGGTGGCATTCCCGAATCGCAGTCCGGATTGCCGCTTCGCTCACGCGGTGGCAAACGCATATAACCGGCCCGGACGCTACCGCCGGCGTGGCGCTGGCCATCAATATACCGATACGATTGGCCTGCCAGTGAGGAACGCCAAATAATTCGGCAAGGGCCTGGTGACCCGGCAGCAAATGCTTTTGCGGTGCCATAAAGCAACACGCAAGCAAGCGGTTATCCTGCAAAATCCCTAGCCTGTACGTGCCGCGCCCAGCATCAAGCAATTCAATCCGCTCCGCATCAGCATCAGCACCACACAGGCGCGTTGCCCAGTCGGACAATTCATTGCCAAAGGCCAGAGGTTTCCAACCCGCCATGGTGAAGCGGTGCATACCGCCTGCCAGCGGCACGCGCGATGCATAAAACTGCCCTGAGGGCCGGGTAAGTTTGCGGGTTTGCAAAACGCCATGCCAAAATACGGGCAGCCGTTCCATTGCAGCATGTTCAAATTTGGAAGCCGGCTGGCCCGAGTGTGGATCGCGCGCCGGGCCAACAAGCTGGTTGACATTGCCGGTCGCGTTATGGGTCTGGGTCCAATGCATGGCGGCAAAAATTTCGCCCCCACGCTGCGCATTTGAAATAACCACCGGCAACACCGCACTGCCGTGACGCGTCGTGATGCGTACCAGGTCACCCGGATCAAGCGCATACGTTGCTGCATCAGCCTCTGCGATTGAAAAACTCGGCTCGGCTGAGCTTTCCATTAATGTCGGCACAAAGCCGGTACGGGTCATGGTGTGCCACTGGTCGCGCAGCCGCCCCGTATTGAGAATGAAGGGGAAAGAAGCATCACGCTTTTTGGTAGCAATAGCCGTGATGGCGACAAAATTCGCACGGCCTGATGGGGTTGGGAATTTACCCTCCGCGAAAAATCGCGGAGCCCCCCACGTGAAAGGCTTCAACGCCTCATATTCATCATCACTGAGGTTTTGGTACGGCGCGATATTGAACAGCCTGGCACCGTTATTGCCGTGACCAGAAAGCCTAGCATGCTCACGAAAGATATCCGCCGGTTTGGTGTAAGCAAACTGCGGGGCAAACCCCATGCGCCGCGCAACTTGCGTGAACATCCACCAATCAGGTCGGGCCTCGGCTGGGGCGGCGCGAAAAGCGCGTTGACGTGATACGCAACGCTCAGAATTAGTCACTGTGCCGTCTTTTTCTGACCAGCCGGCGGCAGGCAAAACCACGTTGGCAAGCCGCGTGGTTTCAGTTGGCCAACAATCAGCCACCACCACCAACGGGCAGGCTTCCAAGGCCGCACGCACGCGTGTTGAGCTTGGCAGGCTTTCGGCTGGATTGGTGGCGGCGATCCAAATAGCCTTGATACGGCCTGCCAATACCGCGTCAAATAACTCAACAGCTTTCAAACCTGGCTTTTCAGCCAGAACCTTCGCCGACCAAAATGACTTTAACAAAGCGCGGTCCGTGGGATCGTCAAACCGCAAATGCGCGGCGAGTTGATTAGCCAATCCACCGACCTCACGCCCGCCCATCGCATTCGGCTGGCCGGTTAACGAAAATGGCCCCATACCTGGCTTGCCGATACGACCGCTGGCAAGATGCACATTGATAATGGCGTTGACTTTGTCGGTCCCGCCGATGGATTGATTCACCCCCTGGCTGAATAACGTGACTGTGCGCGGCGTGTTACAAAACAAGTTGATAAATACGTCGAGATCAGCGTCGGAAATACCAAGTGCGGCGGCCCGTGGCGCACCGGCGCGCGCTGCCCGCAAGGCCCCTGATAAACCCTGCGTGTACGACGCGACGTACGTTTGATCGATATGTCCGCGCTCATCAAGTGCGGTCAACAACCGCAGGAATAATCCGGCATCTGCGTCAGGGCGGACCGCCAAATGTAAATCCGCCAGAGCAGCGGTAGCGGTACGCCGTGGATCAACCACAATAATTTTGGTGCCACGCGCCGCGCGGGCCGCCAACGCCCGCTCAAATAATACCGGATGGCACCAGGCAGTGTTGGAGCCGACAAACACCAGTAGATCAGCCTCGTCAATATCATCGTAACATCCAGGTACAATATCCTCGCCGAATGCCCTGACATGGCCGGCAACAGTCGAAGCCATGCAGAGCCGCGAATTGGTATCGATGTTTGCTGAGCCGATAAAGCCTTTCATCAGCTTATTAGCGACGTAATAATCCTCTGTAAGGAATTGCCCAGAGCCATAAAATGCCACGGCATCCGGCCCGTATTCAGCGATGATGGCGGAAAATTTTTTAGCAATTTCATCGAGGGCCTGATCCCAGGTTACTTGTTTGCCGCCAACCGTCGGCACCAGTAAACGGTTGCTGTCATCAAGCGTGGCGGCGAGCGTGGAGCCCTTGATGCAAAGACGGCCTAAATTAGCAGGATGAGATATATCCCCCATGATGGAGCCGGAATTCACGGCAACACCACATCCGACCCCACAATACGGGCAGGTGGTTTTCACGCAATGCCACCGGCTGCCAGTAAAACCCGACCATTTTCGACCTTCACTGTGAAACGCGGCGTGCAACCTTTATCAAGCCCCATTGCATGGCCATTTTGCAGCGAAATCACCCAACCATGCAGCGGGCAGGTCACTGCATCGCCGTGCACGATGCCTTGGCTCAACGGCCCGGCTTTGTGCGGACACTGATCGCGCAAAGCGTACACGGCGTCATTGGCTGTACGGAACACAGCAATATCACCCATTAAGGTGCTAACAGTGCGGGCGCCGAGGCGTGGGATATCCTCAAGTGCGCCGATATCGTCGAAATTCTCTATGGTTCGCATTCCGTCCATCATACCAACACCGCCATGGCGTTAAATTTCCGTCCCAATGCCTTATCGGAGGCTTCCTCAGCCCAAGGATCGGTTTGAGCGAATTTTTGCGCGTCAAGGAAATCTGCAAACAAGGACTTACGAAGCTCAGCGTTATCGACGATCCGCTCCTGCACGTATTTAAGACCGACCCGTTCAATCCATGGCGCGGTGCGCTCGAGATAACGTGCTTCCATGCGGTAGAGTTGCAAGAAAGCACAGGCATATTCCATTACCTCCTGCGCCGTAGTTACCTTACATAACAGCTCGGTAGCACGGACTTTGATCCCGCCATTGCCACCGACATGCAAGTCCCACCCAGCTTCCGTGGCCACAACACCGAAATCCTTGATGGTCGCTTCGGCACAATTGCGAGGACAACCGGATACAGCGAGTTTAACTTTGTGCGGGTGCCATGACCCCCATGTGGTTTTTTCAAGCGCAACACCCATGGCGGTGGAATCCTGCACACCAAAGCGACACCATTCTGAACCGACACAGGTTTTTACGGTGCGCAACGCTTTGCCGTAGGCGTGGCCAGAGACCAGTCCCGCAGCGTTCAAATCCTGCCAGACGGCCCGCAAATCCTCCTTCTTCACACCCAGCATGTCGATCCGCTGGCCACCCGTAACCTTCACGGCAGGGATATTGAATTTATCAACAACATCGGCAATTGCGCGGAGCTCCCGCGCACTGGTGGTACCACCCCACATACGAGGCACCACGGAATAAGTGCCGTCCTTCTGGATGTTGGCATGCATACGCTCATTCACAAAACGCGATTGTGCGTCATCCACATATTCGCCGGGCCACGCCGCGAGAAGGTAGAAATTAAGCGCTGGCCGGCAGGAAGCGCAGCCATTCGGTGTCGACCATTCCAACGCCTGCATAACAGCAGGAATTGTTTTCAGTGGAGCGTTTTGTATCCGGCGCCGCACTTCATCATGACCATGATGTGTGCATTTACACAGCGGCTTCACGGCATCAGCCTTATAATCAGAGCCTAGTGAGAGTTTCAATAAACCTTCAACGAGGCCCGTGCACGAGCCACATGAGGCTGAAGCCTTGGTGCGGGTCCGCACATCGTCAATTGTCTTCAGACCGTGCTCGGTGATCGCATCGCAAATTGCCGATTTTTTTACGCCGTTACATCCACAAATTTCAGCACTGTCAGCCATCGCTGCGAGGGCTTCGTCAGGATCTCCCAAAGCGATAGCGGGGCCGAAGATCATGGTATCGCGTAATGCACCAAGGCTATCGCCGTTTTTCAGTAACTCAAAATACCAGCCGGCATCGCGTGCATCCCCAAAACACACGACGCCCACAAGCTTATCCTCACGCAACACCAAGCGTTTATAAACGCCGCGAGCGGCATCGCGCAGCACCACATCCTCGGTTGACTTGTCACCCATAAACGCACCTGCGGAGAACATCTCGATGCCGGAGACTTTCAGCCTAGTGCCCGATGCCACTGGTGAAAAAGCCGTTTGCGCCACGCCACAAATATGATCGGCGGCAACTTTCGCCATGTCCCAGATCGGCGCCACCAATCCGAAACATTGCTTGTTATGCTCGATACATTCGCCAATTGCGAAAATATCGGGGTCGGAGGTGCGCATCGCATCATCCACCAGTACGCCGCGGTCAGTAGCAAGACCGCAGGACTTTGCGAGCATGGCATTGGGACGGATGCCAACGGCCATCACCACAAGATCGGCCTCAATACACTGGCCATCTTTCAGCGTCACTGATTGGACGTGACCGTTATCTCCTTCCCCATCAAAAGATTCAGTATTGGCGCTGGTATAGATAGTCATGCCACGGGCCGTGAGTTTGCGCTCCAACAGATGCGCCGCCGAAGCATCAAGCTGGCGTTCCATCAGGGTCGGCATGAGATGCACGATGCTCACATTCATACCACGCAGATTCAAACCATGCGCCGCTTCAAGGCCCAGCAAGCCACCACCGATAACCACCGCGTTTTTACCCGGCGCTGCAATGCTCAACATTTGTTCAACATCCGCCACCGAGCGGAACGTCATAACGCCCGGACGGGTAGCACCTGGAAGCGGCAGAACAAACGGGTTGGACCCCGTTGCCAGCAGCAATATATCATACGGGCGCACGCTCCCGTGTTCGCCCGTTACCGTGTGCCCGTGGCGGTTAACATCCTGCACCGCTTCACCGGTGATGAGCGTGATATTGTTGGTCTGGTACCATTCAAGGCTATTCAGAACGATCTGCTCGAATGATTTATCGCCCGCCAGCAGCGGTGAAAGCATAATGCGATCATAATTGGGCTGGGGCTCTGCACCAAATACAGTGATATCATACATACCAGGCGCACGCTGTAGAATTTCTTCTACGGTCCGTATGCCTGCCATACCGTTACCAACAACGACCAGTTTTTTGCGCACGTTGCTCATCATATTCATCGATACAGTTCCTTAGGAAATGGCTGGAGATATGGGCAGGGGGAACAAGCTCCCCTGCCTCGGTGCACTTTAGATGCGTACCTGATCCATATCGGTGACACCCTTGGAGAAGCTGGCGCGCCAGCTTTTTTTCACAATGTTAATGCCGATGAAGGCGACCAAGGATAATCCAGCAAAAATCAGAAATCCGGCTTGATACGAACCAGTCCATTGCTTCGAATAGCCAAGGGATGAGGCAAGGTAGAAACCACCGATACCGCCAGCAAACCCTACCAGCCCGGTCATGACCCCAATTTCGCGGCCAAAGCGTACGGGTACGAGCTGGAACACCGCGCCATTGCCGGTACCGAGTGCAAGCATGGCAATCACGAAGGCACTCAACGCCATTGTCAGGGTAGGCAGGCCAACGCTAACCAGAATGAGCATTGCGGCGGCCACGATATATAATATCGAGAGTGCGCGGATGCCGCCAAATTTATCCGCGAGCAAACCGCCAATCGGGCGGAACATCGATCCGGCAAACACACAGGCTGCCACAGCATATCCCGCTTGCACGGGCGCAAGACCATATTGTGCGTGGAAATAAATGCTTAACGAGGATGCGAGCCCGACAAAGCCGCCGAACGTGACGGCATAAAACAGCATGAACCACCAGGTATCAGCAATCGCCAATACCTTTAGGTAACCAGCTAATGATTGCTTTGCCGGTTGCACCGGGGCCTCCTTAGCAAACACGATGAAGACCGCCAGAATCACGCACATCAATATGGCTGTGAGGCCAAAAACATTGACCCAGCCAAAATATAAACCAAGTGCCGGTGCAAACAACGCCGCGACCACGGTGCCGGAGTTGCCGGCACCGGCAAGCCCAAGTGCCTTGCCCTGATGGTGGGGGGGATACCAGCGTGACGCCATCGGCAACGCAACGGCAAAGGATGCGCCTGCCATGCCGAGCACAACGCCAAGCAACAACACCGCACCAAAGCTCGGCACGCCAAAGTACCAAGCTGCGGTCAGCCCCAGAATTACAAAAATTTGGGCGCCAACACCGGTACGCTTGGCACCAAAATGGTCAACCAACACCCCATTTAAAATGCGCAAAAAAGCACCGGCCAGTACCGGTACAGCAACCATTAGCCCTTTATGTGCAGGGTCAAGATTAAGAGCTTTGGAGATTTGAATGCCAAGCGGCCCCAACAACACCCAGCACATGAAACTGGCATCAAAATACAGGAACGCTGCAAACAGGGTCGGCAAATGGCCGGACTTTAAAAAACTTTTTTCACCCGAGAGGGACATGCCATAAACTCCACGGTGAGCTGGTTGGCTTCACCATCTACGAACCGTCCCTTGGCTCGCGCAGAATAAAATTGGGGGCTACCCCATTTAGCAAATACAGTCGCCATTGACTGCCCTGCAAACAGCATCCGTTGTTCATGTGCAGCGCAGCAACAACCGTGCCAACCAAAATAAAGGCCAAATAAAAGAGCAATTTATGTCAGCGCATCAAAAAATGCCTAAAAATTATTCTATGGCGCTAATATGTGATCGTTTATTGATTAATTATATGCCGTTGCCCAGCATCGCAAAACATCTCATCACGATGCGCCGGTTCGGTACCACCTGCCGCGATAAACAGATCTGGACGATATATATTAACAGCATGGTCAAAAGCGCCAACTGCCACGTGGTGCCACCGGCCCATTTGCGCTGCAAACCATTTGGCGTGATCGATGTTTGGATATTGTTCGTTAAAAACCGGGCCACCTTTGTCAGGATTGAGGGCTGCCTCAATCAATTCAGCCGGCAGGTCGAGATATTCAGTTTGCGATAATAATGCCGCCAGCGCCGCACGTTTATCGGCAGCCGCGCAAAGTGCGCCAGCTTTACGTAAGGTTTTTAAAATCGCCACAACACCCGCCGGGTCCCGCTCTACCAAATCAGCACGTAAAGTCAGACATTTTTCCGGATGATCGCGCCAAATCTCTCGCGATTCCACGGCGATGAACCCAAGCCGCGCATGGCTTGCCACTTGGCCCCAGGGTGCTCCCGCGCAAAATCCATCGATCGCATTGGCAGCCAGGCTACTCACCATCTCCGCCGGTGGCAGAACCGTAATTTCAATTTGCTCGGAAGGCCGCACACCGGAAGCGGCAAGCCAATAACGCAACAACAAGTCGTGGGTGGAAAATCCATGTACCACTGCCAACCGTAGTTTACGCCGGGCCACGATGCTCGCGATGCCGCGATCAGAAAATTCAGTTTGCAAATCAGAGGCCAGTGTAACCGCATTGCCATTGGCGCTCAGGCTCATCGGTACCACTAGGTCGGTCTTACGTCCCCGTAAACCGGCTGCACATGCCATCGCCAGGGGCGGCAGCATCACCGCGCCATCAAGCAGCCCATAGCTTAGTTTATCGGCAATATTTGCCCACGATGGTTCAACTGAAAGTGAAACGCGCACGCCGTTCGAGGCAAACATTTCCTCATTATCGGCCAAAATCACCGGCGCCGCATCGCACAACCGCAGCAGCCCCAGCCGGATCGTTCCCATCAATTTTCCCCTATTTTGCGGTCATGCAGCAGCATCGCTGCCACCTCTGCTATTTTTTTTTGCTGGTCCATAGCCCGGCGTTGCAAAAACCGATGTGCAACCGGCTCGCTCATTTTATCATGCGACATCAGGAGCCGTTTGGCAGCCTCGATGGTCTGGCGTGCTTCAATCTGCTCCTGTACCTCGGTTAGTTTATTCTGTAAGCCGCGCATACGCTCAAAAACCGCCATGGCCGTGCGTAAAATCGGCTTGATCGCCGGTAACGCGACTCCCCCGACGTGATAGGAACTCACCCCGGCAGCGATCGCGGCTTCCATGAAGGCGGGGTCGTCATCATCAACAAACATCAGCACTGGTACCATCTGCTGGGCGTTTTGGGCGAGAACAGAATCCAGGCCGTCTCGGTCTGGCCTCGCCATATCAACAATCACAACATCCGGGCTGCTACGCTGCACAGCGTCGAGCAAATTCTCGCCAGCGCTGACCAGCATGACCAAAAAACTATCATCTTGCGACCGCAATTGCGCACAAAGCTCCTCGGCATGTCTGCCATCGCGGTCAGCGACCAGTATTTTCATGCACTTACAGTTCTCATAAGGCTGAAGGAGCAATTAACGGGCCAGAGTTTCATTGATGATTCCAACAGGCTTACATGAACAAGACCTCTCAATTTTGTCAGTTTGGCTTTTGAATTTGCGAGTACCTCGACGCGGGCCATATGGGGTGAGATGAGTGTTCATACCTTAACGATGCCGCTGGCGCGCGGGGCAGCCGTTTTCCTTGATATCGACGGTACTTTAATCGACCTCGCCGCAACGCCCGATGCCGTGGTTATTCCCGCCCATTTGCCCCATTTACTGCGGCGGCTCGCCGCCCGCCACGGTGGCGCACTGGCACTGATTTCGGGACGGAGCCTCGCTGATATCGACGCCATGTTCGGCGCCGGCGGTATGGCTATCGCGGCCGAACATGGCGCTATCCTGCGCAACGCCGAGGGGCAGGTCATCATGAGCGTCACGGCCGATGATGCTCTCTCCTCCCTGTGCGGGCCACTGAGGGCCGCAGTAGCCGCACATCATGGCACCTTGCTGGAGGAAAAACGCTTCGGGCTCGTGGTCCATTGGCGCGGCGCACCGCAATATGGCGCAAGCCTCACCACTTTTGCCATGCAACTCGCCGCACCACACCCCAGCCTGTTTTTGCAACCGGCCCATGAGGCTGTTGAAATTCGTGTCCGCGGCCCTGACAAGGCCAGCGCCATGGAACACTTCCTAAGGTCTCCGCCATTCATGGGGCGGCCTCCGGTGTTCGTCGGGGATGACCTGACGGATGAGCCCGCCATCGCCCGCGCTACGGCGCTGGGCGGGCGTGGGCTGCATGTTATCCGTGACTTCCCCGGTGGCCCGGCGGCCGTTGTGGCGTGGCTCGAGGCCGCCCTGGCCGGCGAGGAGGTGGCAGATGCTTGATCTCAACCTCGCAGTGATCGGCAATGGCAGCATTGCCTCACTGATCGACCGTAACGGTAACCATGTGTGGTGCTGCTGGCCGCGCCTGGATGGCGACCCGATCTTTCATGGCCTGCTGAGCACCAACCTATCAGCCGGCCGCTTCGGTATTACAATTGTCAACCAAACAACTGCCACGCAGCGTTATCTTCCCAACACCGCCATCGTGGAGACAATTCTGCATGATGAGGCGGGCAACGCCCTGCGAATTATCGATTTCTGTCCTCGTTTCCGGCAATATGGTCGCATCTTCCACCCACCGATGCTCATCCGCCGGGTCGAACCGCTGATTGGCATGCCGCGCGTCAAAATCGCACTGCATCCGGGCTTTGACTATGGTGCTCAGCATCCGCCGGCGGCGGTGGGCAGCAATCATTTGCGGTATACCGGGCCGCAATTTGCGTTGCGCATCACCACGGACCTGCCGCTTGTCCATATCGTACACGAGCATAGCTTTACCCTGACACGCCCAGGCACAATGGTACTCAGCGCCGACGAACCGCTTGAGCAAGCGCCCGATACATTATTCAATCATTTTTACAGTGAAACGTCGGCATATTGGCAAAGCTGGGTTACCGAGTTGAATATTCCGTTCGACTGGCAGGAAGCGGTGATCCGCAGTGCCATCACGCTGAAGCTATGCTCCTATGATGACACTGGCGGTATTGTCGCTGCTCTCACCACCTCGATCCCCGAGGCGCCAGGGTCGGGGCGGACCTGGGACTATCGTTTCTGCTGGTTGCGTGACAGCTTTTTTACGATCGGCGCCCTCAACCGCCTCTCGGCCACCCGTACTATGGTCACGTATCTCGGCTTCGTGCTCGACATTGTGAACGGCCAGCAAGCCATCGAATTGCCGCCGCTATTCCCTGTGGCACCCGGCATGACTATGGAGGAGCGGATTGCGCCCGACCTGCCCGGCTTTGGCGGTGACGGCCCGGTGCGAATTGGTAATGCCGCCGTAACGCAACGACAGAACGACGCCTACGGTGCCATCATCCTCAGCCTGGCACAGCTTTTTGTGGACCAGCGATTAACAATGCGTGGCGATGCCGCGTTATACGAACGTCTCTGCCCACTGGGTGAAACCGCCGCGCGAGTGGCACTGGAACCTGATGCCGGGATTTGGGAATTCCGTGGCCGCGCCCGCGTACATAGCTTTTCTGCGGCCATGTGCTGGGCTGCACTCTCGCGGCTCGCTTTAATTGCCAACGCCGTTGGGCGCGAGGATGAAGCTGCCACGTGGTCTGCCCGGGCTGCCAAACTGCGCGCGGAGATTATGGCACGCATTGTCACGAAAGATGGATGGCTGTCCGCCGTGTTGGACCACGAGGTGCGCGACGCCTCAGTGCTCATTTTACCAGAAATAGGCTTCATCGCCGCCGACTCACCAGAGTTTCTGGCAACCCTCGACATGGTTGAGGCACGGCTGATGCATGGCGGCTTTGTGATGCGTTACGAAGATGCCGATGATTTTGGTAAACCGGAAACCGCCTTCCTGTTGTGCAGTTTTTGGTATGTCAACGCGCTGGCCTTGGCAGGACGGCGCGATGCGGCGCTGAATTTATTTGAACGTGTTCTGGCGACGCGCAACCATGTCGGCCTGATGTCCGAGGATTTGGCGTTGCCCGAACCGGGCGAGGCCGCAAAGCTCTGGGGGAATTTTCCGCAGACCTATTCACAGGTTGGGTTAATTCTGTGCGCCATGCGGCTATCGCGTAGTTGGGAGGCGGGCCTATGGCGCGCCTCGTAATCGTCTCCAACCGCGTGCCAGACAAAGCCGAACTTGCCAGCCCGCGCGCTGGCGGGCTGGTGGTGGGCCTGGCCGACGCGCTGGTACCCGGCTCTCTGTGGTTTGGCTGGTCCGGCCGCCGCACCGAACAAACCACGACCACCGCGGACTGCTTTGACGCAGACAACATCACCTATGCCAATATCGACCTCAGCGAAGCCGATTATCAGGCTTTCTATCTCGGTTTTTCTAATGGCACACTCTGGCCGCTGTTTCATATGATGCCAAGCCTCACGGTGTTCGACCGTGCCCAATATGCTATCTATCGCAAAGTCAACACAGCCTTCGCCGCCGCACTGCTGCCGCTCCTTAAGCCCGATGACTTGATCTGGATTCATGACTATCAGCTTCTCGGCGTTGCGGCTTCATTGCGCGACCTCGGCGTTACCAACCGAGTCGGATTTTTTCTGCACATACCATTTCCGGCGCCGGTACTGCTCGAAATCCTGCCGCCCGCTGCCGAACATCTGAGGGCCATGCGAGCAAATGACGTGGGCGGCTTTCATACGGAACATGATCGTGCGCATTTTATCAATGCCGTCGCGACCGTGTTAAATCTCGGCGCCGCCTGGGATGACACCATTACCACTGGCGGCCATGCCACGCAGGCGATCGTTACCCCGGTTGGCATCGACGCCGATACCTTCACCGCCATGGCCATTCGTGCCTCGCGACGCGTTGAAACCCGCCGTATGATAGAAAGTCTTGCTGGCCGGGCCTTGATGATCGGCGTTGACCGGCTTGACTACACAAAAGGCTTACCGGCCCGTTTTGATGCTTATAGTCGCTTCCTCTCAAGCTACCCTGAACACCACAGGCATATAAGCTTTCTGCAAGTTGCAGCCCCCTCGCGCGAGGAAGTCGACCGTTATCGCACATTGCGGGAGGAACTGGACCACAAGACGGGTGCGATTAATGGTGCCTATTCGGATTTTGATTGGGTACCGCTACGCTACATGACCCGTACGGTAGGCCGCTCGCTGATCGCTGGATTCTACCGTACTGCACGAATCGGTTTGGTTACACCATTGCGTGATGGCATGAACCTGGTCGCCAAGGAATATGTTGCGGCCCAGAACACCGCGGACCCCGGCGTACTGATTCTCTCGCGCTTTGCCGGTGCCGCCGAAGGTCTGCAGGAGGCGTTACTTGTCAACCCGTTTGACATCGATGCTGTAGCCGAGGCCATTAATACCGCTTTAATCATGCCTCTGGAAGACCGCCAAGGCCGCCATGTGGCGCTGCTGGAGAAAGTGCGCAAACACTCTGCCGCAGCCTTTTGCAGAGCTTTCATTACCATACTTGGCGGCAACCAGATTAGTTAGTTCTGGTTCGTCGCCAAATGTACGGTCAAATTAAACGTGATATCATGCTGCGGCATATTGGCCGTAAAAACCGGCAATGGAACAGCGCGAACGGCCGCTTCAGCCGCCTGGTCAATGGGCGGTGCGCCAGAACCTTGCGTAACCACAACCGAAATCACTGAACCATTCGGCGCCACCGTTACCGCCAGATGGGTTGTGCCAGACAACCCCATCATCGTCACCGAGGCCGGCACCACCAAGTTGGATTGCACACGTGCATTCAATTCGGCTGCGTAAAGCTGTGCGGCTGATGCCTGCACCTGGGCATCCGGCAGAGCAGCCACAGGTGGTGGCGGTGGAGGTGCCTGGAATACTGGCGCAGCTGCCGGCGGCGGTGGCTTATGAGGCAATAATTTACGCATCACCGGCCTGGGCATCGGCTTTGGTGGCGGCACAGGTATTGGTTGCGGCACTGGGACCGGAACCGGCGGTGGTGGCGGTGGAGGTGGCTGCGGTTTTGGTACCGGCGGGGGCGCTGGTGGTTGTTGAATGGATATTTTCATGATGGCCGGCTGGGTAGCGTGATGCCTGATACCGGCTGTTTCAGAAATTTTCACGATCGCCAATACACATGCCACCTCAATCACAGCAGCAATCATAAAAGCCCGCCAGAATTTATCCGAGCCATCCCCGCCGAAGGGGATGGTTGGACTGCCATTTGATGAAGATATCATTATTCAGCACTATGGAGAAATTGATTTTAGGTAGGCTATCACATTGGCCCGCGCGGATGCGCTCGCCAAGCCACTATATGGCATCGTGGTACCATGAATATTCTGGCGTGGATTTTCTAAAAAATCATCCAATGTATCAGCGTCCCATACGATATGGGCGGCTTTCATGGCGGCTGAATAATGATGTAGAGGTGCCGTGCCTGATACTCTGCCATACACCCCCGCCAAAGTAGGACCAAAACGGTCCACGTGTGGCTGGTTACTATGACAATCGGAACATTGCTGTAGATAAACCGTTTTACCCGCGGTAACATTACCGCCACTGCTCATCGTCTGTGCTGTAGCGATGCCCATCGGAACCATGGACATCGTCACAATAACAGCGGCTGCATAAAAATTTCTCATTGAAAGCACCTTAGAAAGTTAAGCTAACGGAACCGTATAGGGCACGGCCCTGGCCTGGGTTTGCGATGACGGAGCCCGCACCCAAGCCACCGAAATATCCGCCCGATGACACATATTCAGTAGAATTATAATGCCGATCGAGAATGTTTGACCCGCTAAAGCCAAATGTCACCTCGCCTAATTTTGGTACAAAGCGGTTAAAGTACGGTGTCGTCCACGTGATGTTGAAATTGACTAAATTGTAGGCCTGAATTTTTTGTGTGGTGGGGGCGCCTATTGAATTGTTGAACATATAGCTATGACCAAAATACTGGTCGATGACACTGACCTTTAGTAAATTCGAGGCGAAAAAGCGTTTATAGGTGACGCCAATATTAGTGCGGAGTGTCGGGGTATTCGAAACCGGTACATTCGAATAATTAACCTGCGACGGCGACATATATGAAACATAATGACCGTCGAAATAGCCAAGATTGGCAAAGAAATCCCAGTTGAAATTCAGCTTGCCATCGAACTCAGCATTTATACCCTGCAGAATAGCGGATGCATATCCAAACGTCGTGACATTCGGCGCACTTGCAAGACTGATAGGGATGGTCTGGTCAGACAATGTGTCGTGGAAATACCCTAGTGCACCAGACATCTCATCAAAGCCCATGAAATTATCCTGCAGCATACGAATACCGATTTCGTAATCGGTGCTCTTGACCGGCTTCAATGCGGGTAAATTAGTCTGCTGATTATTAAAATTGCCGCCCGTTGGATTTTGGTATGTGATCGCGAAGTTGGCATATGGTGTTAACCACGGCAAAATATCATAGGTTATACCAATGGAAGGCTCCGGACGCTGGAAGTCCTTGGTCACGCTGGGGTTGGTGTTGCCCGGTTGTTGGGGCGGATATTGCAAGGCATAGCTTGCATTATTATTATAAAAACTGGTGCCATAATTGACCAACTGAATACCGGGTACAATATGCAGATTCGCAATCGGCGATATATCGTCTTGCAAAAACACGGCGGCAAACAAATTATCATAAATGCTCTGTGTAGCCTGAAATGGCTGCTGCTGAGAACTCGGCGTTGAGCCTTGGTAGCTCAGGGTTTGATAGCCACGATATGAATCAACCGTATGCGAGTAAATAACATAGCCACCATAACCGATGGTGTTATAGGGCAGTTTTGTCTCGAAACTTAATTTATCGCCGATGGTATCAGAGTATGGATTATAATACTCACTATCATTTGTGCTGGCTGCCTGAAAGCCCGGATTTACACGGTAGTGAATCACCTGACCATGCCGATACCACGTCATATTACTCAGGCTTGTATTACTATCTAGCTGATCGAAAAACTTTATATAGCCGATATAATTTTGAATCTGATTTCTTTTAAACCAAACATTCGCATTTAGATCAGAATAAAACCCCGATGTCTGTTGGCTATATAGCGGAGCCCCCACAACATTCAGCCCCGCCGTGGTCACGCCTGCAATCGGGTTTACAGGAATGTCATTCGGGCGCTGCTCGATGCTGTGCTGCCAATAGCCACCAATACTGACGTGCCCTCCATTAAAATCCTTGCGCACCTTGGCAAATAATTGACTACCTTGAGCAGGGTCGGTGTAACCACCGGTACGGAACGTGTTGCCAAAGCCATGTGCGTAGCCAATAACCGATGACCAGCCATCATACACGCCGCTGGAAGCATAGAGTGAGATATTTTGCTGATTATTGCTGCCATAGGAGGCTGATATTTTGGCTTCTGGCTTTTCCGATGGCTGAACAGGAACAAAATTGATCGTGCCACCCAAACTATCATACCAACGATCCATCGGGTTGCCGGGGCCAAAAATGACGTTGGTACCGGAAAGCAATGAACCCATTGGGACTTCAGTTGAATGCCAACCGGTCCCCTGGATCAAGCTATTCAACGGGATGCCATCAAGCAGTACGGTAATGCCATTGGTCTCCAGATCGCCCGGCACCGAATTCCAACCTACTTTCACGCCGCGCATCGAAACTGTTGAACGAGCGGTGCCACTGGTTGAATTATAGCCACTGATCGTCACCTCTGGCGTTGCTGTCAGAGTTTGCAAACCTGAAGTCTGCGGCGTGAACATATCAGTCTTGGCTTTACTGACGGTCGTTACCGCCTGACTTTGATGCTGAATCGTCTTTTTATCCATCACCTTAGCAGCAAAACCCGTGTCAGACGCATTTACCGTTGTTGCCGTGGCGCTGACAGTACCGGCATCGACAGTTTGCGCGGTCGCCTGCGATACACATGTCAACACCAACCCAGATACAAATATTGAAGGTAGTGCCACTCTCATGGCGCGCGCGGAGCACGCATACGTTAATAGGCCGCGCTTCGTCATCCCACGCATTATCGAAGGTCCCGTCATTCTAATTACCCCTGTTCACACAAATATTTTCGTCGAAATTCCGAAGTATCCGACTTGCGTGCGTCTGGTAACGAAGGCGTGCCATGACGACAATTTCAGTTTTGCGTCAGACATGTGGCAAATTGATTAAACGGCCAGCGCTCTTGATGATAAATTACTGGAATCGAGAGCTATCGTCCAGCACGACGTCATATTTTTATGAGAAGGCCGGCGGCATCGCCGCAAAAGCGTGCGATTCATGTGAAGAGACAGCGTTAACGGCCGCAAAATCTACATTACCAAAGAATAAACTAGTGTTGGAATTTTGTCATCGCTTCGTCATTCAAGCTTTGCACGTCGTATCCCAAACAGCAGTATTTGTTGTGGGAAACTGAAATAATACTCTCAGGCCGGGATGATTATCAGCGAACGAAATAGCTGCACCATGCAGATCAGCAATGGCGGCTACGAGTGCAAGCCCAAGGCCCGTACCTGGATTATGGCGAGAAGCATCAAGCCGTACAAAACGTTGCAGAACACGCTTATGCTCGCTGACAGGTATGCCGGGCCCCCGATCGGCGATTTCTATCGCCACACCGCCGGCGGTGTTAAGCCAAGCCCTAATAACAATATCCTTACCTGGGGGCGAGTACAGAATGGCATTTTCAATAACATTGACGAGCATTTGTTCCAATAGCTCCCGGTCTCCCGTCACGCAAAGTGGCGCCTCGACCTGGGTGTGAATAATTTTATGATCCGCGGCGGCGACAACCTTAAATGTCTCTCCCATATCCTCAACCAACGGCGCCATATCAACCGACAAAAAATGTGTTCGCATTGATTGGGTTTCGATTTCAGCTAGCCTTAGCATGGCCGAGAAAATACCCAATACTGAATCAACCTGTTCAATCGCCTCGTCAAAACAAGCACCCGTCGCGGGGTCAGGCGTCATTAACTTCGAGTCCTCTAGGCTGTCGCGCAATCGCGCCAGTGGAGAGCGCAGGTCATGCGAAATATCGTTGCTGACCTGCTGTACATTTTGCATCAGTACCTGGATACGATCCAGCATCATATTCAAACTGATGATGAGACGATCAAATTCGTCGCCGCTACCATCTTCATCAATGCGCCGTGCAAGATTACCCGCCATGATTTCCTGGCTGGCAGAAGTAATCATCTCTACCCGGCGCAGAGCACTACGCGCAGCAAAAAATCCCCCTGCCATACCGATGACTAAAATGCCGCCGACTAGAATCAAAAACGAATATGAATAGAACTCATTGAGAGCCATCAATTCGTTAGCTTTTTCGGCGATGTACAAAACATCGCCATTATCTAGCTTTATCGCCATACCACGAATTGCCGAAACATGGGCGGGCAGGTTTAAACCGTTCCTGACAGTTAATGTCTTATAGACGTTCAATTTTTTAATCAACGCACCTGAAACGTCAACATTGCCGACAAGAAGTTTGCCCGATGGCCCCAAAAGTGCATAAAATAGTCCAGATGAATCGTTCAGCTCATCGTGAATACTCGCCTCAATATCCGCCTCCGTACCGCTGGAATCAGACATTATTTCAGCCTGCTCACTTTTGACTGCGCTATCAAGCTGTCCCTTGATCGTTGTCTCCGCCGCATAATAAATCACAGCCGAGATGATGACAGCGCCAAGACCTGAAATGATCGTCGTTTGTAGCGCAAGCTGAAAGGCCTTGCTTCGCAACGCGCGCAGGATCATGGGCTTAGGCATGACCTTCGATGCGATAGCCTCTTTGGCAGGTGTGGATCAAGGCATGAACATTGCCGCTGTCGATCTTGTCGCGCAATCGGCTGATATGAGACTCCACGATCTTGGTACCGGGGACGAAGTGATAGTTCCACACTTTCTCAAGCAATAGCTTACGAGTAACGGCTTGGCCCTCATACAGCATCAAAAATGCCAGAAGCTGGAATTCCTTCGGAGTCAAGTCAACAATGCGATCACCGCGCTTTACCTCGCGCGTCAACCGGTCGAGTTCGAGATCACCGACCTTGAAATGCATTTTCTGCCGGTTGCCTGGCTGCCGGCGCACCAGCGCCCCAAGGCGCGCCTCAAGCTCCACCAGCACGAAAGGCTTCACCAGATAATCATCACCGCCTGCCCGCAATCCCATAACGCGGTCGTTGATACTGTCGAGTGCGGTCAAGAATAAGGCGGGGCAATTGATCTTGGCCATACGTAAAGTGCGAAGCAACGTCAGGCCATCTATGCCCGGCAACATCCGATCAATGATAAGTACGTCGAATACCTCGTCCGCAGCCATGAGCAATCCGACTTGGCCGTCGGCCGCCACCGTGACCTCATACTCGTACACACTCAGGCTACGGCGAATATAATCCGCCATTTTAGGGTCATCCTCGATCAACAATATCCGCAATGGCTCATCCCTTCATGACGCGAAGGTGTAAGCATTGGCGATACGGGGTTGACCCACGCCCAAATTATCCAGGTAGCGATACAATATAGCGGCCTTACGATTTTCCAGACTGCTGCTACATCAGCCAGCGCACATGAAGTGTGACCGATTTATGTCAATTTCAGCATCAGCATCGAAAATGTCGGGCTAGCCCGGCGATGCCAGGATCGGTGATCCCGCCTAGATTTCCCCCCGCGACATCATGCCGGCAATATTATCTCCTTGCCGAACGGCCAACGCAACAATCGTAAGCGTCGGGTTCACTCCGGCACCCGTGGTAAATTGCGAGCCATCCGAGATGAACAGATTTTTGATATCGTGAGTCTGACCGTATTTATTGACGACACCATCACGGGCATTTTCACTCATTCGATTGGTCCCTAAATTATGCGTGGAAGGATACGGTGGAACCTCTGCAATGCGGGTTGCGCCGACAGCCTGATAGACAGCACTACCCTGCTTATATCCATGGTTGCGCATGGCAATGTCATTAGGATGGTCATCGAAATGCACGCTGGCCACCGGCATTCCAAATTTATCCTTAACCTTTCTATCAAGCGTCACCCGATTCGTCTCCTGCGGCATGTCCTCCCCGATAATCCACATACCAGCGGTATTTGCGTAATCATCCAACTTCGAGGTAAAGCTCCGCCCCCAGGCGCCCGGATCAAAAAACGCCGCTGCAAAAGGCAGGCCTAGGGAGATAGTTTCCATCTCATAGCCACCTACGAAGCCACGTTTTGGATTATTTACCGACTCATCGCGGATAATGCCGGCCATTGTAGTGCCACGATACATATGCACAGGTTTTTCAAAACTGGCATACACACTGCCGGTGGTGTGACGCATATAATTGCGCCCAACTTGGCCCGAGCTGTTTGCCAAACCATCAGGGTATTTGCCTGATGCGCTGTTGAGCAACAGACGAGGAGATTCAAGTGAGTTCCCAGCCACCGCAACGGCACGTGCCTTCTGGCGTTGCATGACCCCCTTGGCATCCGCATATACCACACCAGTGACTTTGCCCGAAGCATTGTGTTCAATGTGAATGACTTGTGAAAGCGGCCGGACCTCGAGATTGCCCGTGGCCTCGCCTTTTGGAATTTCTGTGTAGAGGGTTGACCATTTGGCACCTGATTTACAGCCCTGAAAACAAAAGCCGATCTGCTCGCAGGACCCACGGCCGTCGCGCGGTTGCGAGTTGATCGCCATATTGCCCGTGAACACTGTTTTATAGCCCAGTTTCTGTGCGCCAGCCTGCATGACTTTAAAATTGTTGTTTCCCGGTAAATGCGGAATACCATTTGTCCCATTTACACCCATGCGGTTTTCGGCATTGGCATAATACGGCGCCATCTCATCGAGAGAAATCGGCCAGTCCAACAAATTGGCACCATCAATATTGCCATACGTGGTCTTGGCTTTAAACTCCCACTCACCAAAACGCAGAGAGGCTCCCGCCCAATGGATTGAGGTTCCTCCAACGGCTTTCACGATCCATGATGGCAGATTTGGAAAATCCTTGGCAACCCGCCATGAGCCGGAGGTCGTGCGCGCATCGGTCCAGGCTAGCTGCGAGAAGCTTGGCCACTCATCGTTCACGAAGTCTGGAATATTGAAGCGTGCGCCGGCCTCCAACATCACAACTTTTACGCCCTTCTGGGCGAGCTCATTACCAAGTGTGCCGCCACCCGCACCAGAGCCAACGATAACAAAAACGGAATCGTCGCTTTGATCAAATTTTGCTAATGTCATTTTGATAGTCTCCGTAAGATGAATACCTGTATAGACTGCGTTACTTTTACCGAAATGATCTGATCAAACCGGTCGATAATATCGGGTAAAAGCATCTGCGCTCGGCGGGAAAATAGTCTACGTGGTCGGCAACCAATCGATATCGTTGAACCCACGATGCAGGTAGCCTCCATACTGGGCTGACGCGCCTTCATAGCCAAATTTTGGCCAGAGCTTTTTTTGGTTATAGATCGAAACGACTAAATCAGCTCTCACTGCCTTGAAAAAGGCACCAGGTTCGATAGCCTGCAGGATTGTCACCCGATCAGCTTCTGAGGGGACATAAATATAATTCATACCAAAGCGCGCATTGGCTTCGGCGTCCAGCGTGACAACACCGTTCGCAATCAACTGGCGTTTTGCAACGTCGGCAGCCGCGTCGTCGTCCCAATGGGCAACCGCGCTCCGGTAATAGGAATCGCCAAGCTGGTCATGGGGGTACGTATCACGGGCCATCAAAGTCAGAGTCGCCATCGCGTGAGGCGAAAGCGTGCTGGCCTGTGCCCACGCAGCCTCCGAACCGAGTGTCGCACCACCCGCGAGAAGCGTAGCGGCGGGGGCGGCTGTTGCGCTTGTCTGTAAAAATTGCCGGCGCGTCACTTTTACACGGGCATCAACTTTTCTCATGGTCATAGGGGGTTTCCTCTCATTGATGTTATTTGAAGCGTCCGGCCCTTTGTAAAACCTCGATCTTGTAACCATCCGGGTCGGTGACGAAGAAAAAAGTACCAATCAACTTATTACCGCATGATAATTCTCTAACTGGCGTACAGATGGCACCCAAGGCCGAAATCCGCTGATGCGCGGCGGCCACATCCTCGACTGATACAGCGAGATGACCATAACCGTTGCCAAGTTCGTACGGGGGATGGTTATGATTAACGGTGAGTTCGAGTTCGAATTCCTGCTCGGCATTCGAGAGATAGATAAGAGAAAAACTATCAAAGGTGATTTTTTCCGCAACCGACAAACCAAAGGCACCTTGATAGAACCCGACCGACCGCGCCTCATCGGCGACACGGATCATACTATGGATCATCTTTGCCATATTATTTTCCATCCGCATAAAGTGGAGCCTGCTGCTTCAGGTAACCAATGATCTCAGCGCGAATGGCTGCATCAGGCTGCTGATACGCCATATAGCTATCGGGCAAGACGCTTGCCGGGTTCGCCAGATATGCATCCAGATGCGCAGCGTCCCAAACAAAATTAGCCTTGGAATAGTCTGGTGAATAAGCGAAACCAGCAACGCTGCCCACTTTACGCCCATAAACATTTCCAAGGTTCGGGCCTTGCCGCATGGGATCTTTGGCACTCAGCGTGTGGCACGCAGCGCATTGTGCAGTGAACAAATCAGCCGGACTGTCTGCCTGAGCAACCGCCGGCACCACCCAAATTACCGCAGCCAATAATGGGGCTATTTGCCTTTTGCTGACCCGCCGTAAGGACATGCACCAATCTCCCAAAAGTTCATTCTTAACAATTGAGAGGATTGTAGTAACGGCGAGACGGCCTTGGGTAGTATTCTGTTAAGACAAAGCTGCTGATTTTAATCTAACGCAAAATTCATGAAATATTAGGCAGCACCAGGCTTACGCAACCAAACGGCGGGCACTGACATCCGCCAGATACAACTCTCGATTTTGCCGGTAATGCAAGCAGGTCACCCGTAGCAGCGAGGCAAAATTCTGAACCTTGCCTTGATCAAAAAGGATCTCGTCGTGAAGGGTGGAAACAAACCGGCCGAGCGACATCCCCTCGTGCCTCGCAATTTCTTCAAGAATTTCCCAAAAAGCGGCTTCGAGCCGGATGGATGTGGCGTGACCGTTAAGGCGCACGGCCCGCGTCTCAGCGGCGTATGTGGCGGCATCCTGGCGGCGAAAGATTCTGCACATGGCGTTTTTCCCTGCTCACTTTTACGAGATTGAACTCTTTCGTGATTGAATTAGGTATTACCCTGATTTTCGTAATATCTTTTCCAAAGATATGTCAATTTTTTAGTGCGCGGGATTTTGGCGATTTCCGGCAAACGTCGGCGGCGGCGGATGGCACTGTGAATGTTTGCATATTAGCCAAACTGGCTTTGTTGTGGAGGAAGGCGGCGGACTTCGAGCATCGCCAGGGTTTCGTCAACGGC
>VFSW01001279.1_pt1 | contig 38266 bp, 33 predicted proteins | sample 5358111 | NCBI WGS metagenome assembly VFSW01 (sample SAMN11554181, study PRJNA540505) | mine drainage metagenome | isolation source: sediment from site ElyBrook_90M | place: USA: Ely Copper Mine, Vershire, VT | collected 2017
GCGAAGCGGGTCGGCGAGTCGATTTTCGAGCCCTCTTATTGGCGCCGGTCGGGCTGCCTCGCCGCCGTCGACGGCGGTCGCGGCAGCGCCTGGTTCGTCGGCACCGAGACCTGCGACTGGGTCTTGCGCCACTATCGTCGCGGCGGATTCGCGGCAAAACTGAGCCTGGACCGCTATCTATGGGCCGGTGAGGCACGGGTCAGGGCGTTCGCCGAGTGGCGCCTGCTCGATGCGCTCTGGCGCCGCGGCCTGCCCGTGGCGGAGCCGATCGCCGCGCGCTATCTTCGCCGCGGAATCGCCTATCGTTGCGATCTGATCACCCGCCGGGTCGCGGATGCGCGACCCTTGAGCGCGCTGCTGACCTCGGGCCAGGTCGCGCCGTGGGCGGCGATCGGGGCGGCGGTGGCGGCGTTGCACCGTGAGGGCGTCGACCATGCCGACCTGAACGCCCACAACGTGCTCATCGATGATCGCGGCCGGATCAGTTTCATCGACTTCGACCGCGGTCGCCTGCGCACTCCCGGTGGCTGGAGCGCCGCGAACTTGCAGCGGCTGCAGCGTTCGCTCGCGAAAATCGGCGCGGCAACGCCGACCGCGGCTCTCGGGCGGCATTGGGAGGCTTTCATGCAGGGTTACCGCGGCACCGATGACGGCCGCACGACGCCACAGGCGTCCTGAGCCACCCGGTGCGCCGCCTCTACCGGGTGCTGATTCGCCTCGCCGCGCCGTTCGCCGCCGCCGTGGTGCTGATTCGCGGCCTGCGCGATCCGGCCTATCGCCGGGGTATCGGTGAGCGCTTCGGCTTCGGCCCGCCGGCCGCGCCCGGGGGCATCTGGCTGCACGCGGTCTCGCTCGGCGAGGTGAACGCCGCGGTGGTCATGGTGCGGGAGCTGCGGCGCCGGCATCCGCGCCTGCCGATCCTGGTGACGAGCGCGACGCCGACTGGTCGGGCGAAGGCGCAAAGTGCGTTCGCCGGGATGGCGCAGGTGCGTTATCTGCCGTATGACACGCCGGGGGCGGTCGCGCGTTTTCTCGGGCGCGTGGATCCGCTCATTGCGATCGTGATGGAAACCGAACTGTGGCCAAGCCTGTTCGAGGAGTGCGCGCGGCGCGGGCTGCCGATCGTGCTCGCCAACGCCCGCCTGTCGAACCGCTCGCTGGCACGCTACCTTCGCTTCGGCGCGTTGTTCCGCGGGCTGTTCAGCGCGGGCGTGACGATCGCCGCACAGACGCGTGAGGATGCCGACCGATTCGCCCGCCTGGGTGCGACGCCGGCGCAGCTGCACGTGGTCGGCAACCTCAAGTTCGATCTGCAGGCCGGCACCGAGTCGACCGATCGGGCCGGCGTGCTGCGGAGCGAATTCGCCGGCCGACCGACCTGGGTCGCCGGCAGCACTCATGCCGGCGAGGACGAGGCGGTCCTGCGTGCGCATCGCGAACTGCGGTCGACGCTGCCTGCGGCCCTGCTGATACTCGCGCCGCGCCACCCGCAGCGCTTCGATGCGGTTGCCGCCCTGCTCGAACGCGAGGGCGTGAGCTACGTGCGCCGTCGCGCCGCGGCGCCGGTGCCGGCCGATGCCTCGGTATTGCTGCTCGACACGACCGGTGAATTGGCGCTGTTCTACCAGGCCGCGGACGCAGCCTTCGTCGGTGGCAGCCTCGTGCCGGTTGGCGGGCACAATCTGCTCGAACCGGCCGCGGTCGGGCTGCCGGTGCTGACCGGGCCGTCGAACGAAAACGCCCGCGAGGTGCTGGCGCTGCTGCGTACGGCCGGGGCCGTGCGCATCGTCGCGGACGCGGGCGAACTCGCCGTGAGTCTGGGGCAGTTGTTCGCCGATCCTTCGCTCCGGGCGCGCCTCGGCGCCGCCGGCCGCGAGCTCGTGGCCGCACAACGCGGCAGCGTGCATCGCCTGCTCGCGCTGATCGAGCCGTTGATGGAGGCGGCAGCGGCGCGGCGCGCTCCGGCGCTTGGGAACGACTAGTAACGCGGGATCGACGGGTCGACGTCCACCGACCAGGCATCGATGCCACCGGTCAAATTGAACACGGATTGGAAGCCGCGGCGCTCGAGGAAGTGCGCGACCTGCAGACTGCGCGCCCCGGCGTGGCAGAGCACGATCGTCGGCGTCGCCGGGTCGAGCTCGCCGAGCCGTGTGGGGATCTCACCCATCGGAATGTGCAGATGCTCGCCGGGGACCGGGGCGAGCGCGATCTCCCAGGCCTCGCGCACGTCGAGCAGCACCATCGGTTCGTCGCGGCTGCGCCGCTCGAGCAGCTCCCTCACCGTCACGCCGGCAATCATCAGAACACGAACCGCGGCGCAGCCGGTGCGCCGATCAGCGGCTCGATCACTGTCTCGAACAGGCTTTCGCGGACCCACTGCGCAGCGTCGACGCGCCGCACCAGCAGCGCTTCCATGACCGGTGCCGAACCGACCACCGCGAACAGCCGGCCGCCGACGCTGAGCGCCTTTTCAAAGCGCTCGTCATAGACCGGCATGGAGCCGGTGAGCGCGATCGCCTCGAATTGCCCGAGGGCGGAAGGGGCGAAGGCGTCGCGCACTTGCAGATCGACGCGCGCGCGCGGCACCGCACCGAGATTTCGTCGCGCCATGTCGATGAATTCCGGGTGGATGTCGATCGACGTGGTGTTTGCCGAGAGCAGCCCGAGCGCCGCGGTAAGATAGCCGCTGCCGGTACCGACCTCGAGCACGCGATCGGTGGCGTCGATCGCGAGCGCCTGCAGGATGCGTCCGTGCATTTTCGGCGCGAGCATCGTCTGCCCGAAACCGATCGGAATCGACGCATCGGCGAACGCGAGCTGTCGGTAGGCGTCCTCGACGAAGGATTCGCGCGGAATCGCCGCAAGCGTGTCCAGGACGTGCGTATCGAGAACCTCCCAGGTGCGTATTTGCTGGTCGACCATCTGTCGTCGGGCGGCTTGGGTGTCCATGAGGCTCTCAGTCGTTGAAAAATCAGGGTTGTTGGCGGTGATTATGGTCAATTTCACCAGGCGATGCCAAGTTCGTGCGCTATTCTGTGCCGCAAGATGATACGCGACGTGCTGGCACGTCGCACACGAGGTCCCGAGTTGATCCTGCCGCCCGCAATCCTTTGGCTTTCGACTTCGCTCGTGCTGGCCGCCTGGCTGATCGTGGTCCACGTGCGCAAGCGGCGCGGCGAGCGCGGCCTCGAGGAGATCGCCCGGCAGATCCGCAGGCTCACGCAGGACGCCGGTCCGTCGGGCCGGGTGCCCGTCGAGGGCAAGAGTGAGGCGCTCGGCGAACTCGGCGGCGCCGTCAATCAATTGCTGGAGAACGTCGAGCGGCGCGGCATGCGCATACGCGACCGCGAGGAGTTGTTTCAGCGCCTGGTCGAGGCCGTCAACGAGGCGGTGCTGATCTGCCGAGAGCGCATCTTGTTCGTGAACCCGCGCTTCCTCTCGCTGCTCGGCGCGACGCGCGAGCACGTGGTCGGCAAGCCCTTGTCGAGCTTCGTGGCGCCGGAGTATGCGGAGCTCGTCGAGCAGAACCTGCGGCACCGGCTCGCCGGTGAGCCGGCACCGGAGCGTTACGAGGTCGAGTTGATCGGCGCCCAGGGACAAGTCACCCGGGTCGAGATGACGAGCGCCCTGATCGACAACCTCGGCGAGCCGGTGCTGCTGTTGACCGCCACTGAGATGTTGCCGGAGGAACCGCACGCCTCGCCGCGGCCGCGGGCGCTCGCGACGCTCGACGCGATGGGACAGGGCGTGCTGACGCTCGACATCGACGGGCGCATCGATTATGCCAATCAGGCGGCCACCCAGCTGCTCGGGCAGCGGTTCGAGCAGCTCGCCGGCAAGACCTTTCCGGAGGTCGCCACGCTCGTCGAGGAAGCGGATCGGCGTCCGCTCGGCGATCCCGTGCGCAAGGCCATCGCCACCGGCAACCGGATATCCGTCGGCAAGCGCGCGGTGCTGGTGCCGGCCGGGGGTGCCCCGGAGCGTTCCGTGGAGATCAGCGTCTCGCCGCTGCGCCCCGACGGTGCGGATGTGATCGGGGCCGTGGTGGTGCTGCACGACACCAGTGAGCTGCGCGGTTTGACGCGCCAGATGAGCTATCAGGCGAGTCACGACGCGCTTACCGGCCTCGTCAATCGGCGCGAGTTCGAACGGCGCCTGCAGGAAGCGGTGGACTCGGCGCGCTCAGGCGATCTGAGCCACGTGCTCGCCTACCTCGATCTGGACCGGTTCAAGGTCGTCAACGACACCTGCGGGCACTCCGCGGGCGACAACATGCTGCGCGAGATCGCCGCGATCATCAAGGACGCCGTTCGCGACTCGGACACGGTCGGCCGGATCGGCGGCGATGAGTTCGCACTGCTGCTCGCCGGCTGTCCGCTCGACAAGGCGCGCCAGATCGCCGACGACGTCATGCGCGCCGTCAACGAGTATCGCTTCGTGCGCAAGGACAAGATCTTCAACGTCGGTGTGAGTGTCGGTCTGGTCGAGATCGGGCGCGACGCGGCGACGATCGAGGATATCCTCGGCGCCGCCGATTCGGCCTGTTACGTCGCCAAGAAACAGGGCGGCGTCAGGGTCCATGTCTACTCGGCGACCGAGGAGGCGAATGCGCGCAACAGCGGTGAAATTCACTGGCTGCAGGAACTGCAGAGCGCGTTGCGCAATGGCAGCTTCGAGCTCTATTACCAGCCGATCCAGCGTGCCAAGGCGGGCGGTCTGCGCGGCCCGGCGCTCGAGGTGCTCCTGCGCCTGCGCGCCGAGAGCGGCCGCCCGAGCGCGCAACCGGCCGAATTCCTGCGCGCCGCGGAGCGCTACCGGCTGATGCCGCACATCGATCGCTGGGTCGTCCGGGCGGTGCTCTCGGCCCTCGGTCGCGGCGGTCTGAAGCTGCCCGCAGGGCGCAGTGTCGCCATCAACATCGCCGGTCAGACGCTCGGGGACGCCGAATTTCTCGAATTCGTGGTCGACTGTTTCGATCACACCGGGGCCGCGCCCGGCGACATCTGCTTCGAGATCACTGAGAGTTCGGTCGTCGCCAACTTGGAGCCGGCGCGCCGCTTCATCGAGGTGCTGCACGGCATGGGCTGCGAGTTCGCGCTCGACGATTTCGGCGGCGGCCTCAGTTCCTTCTCCAACCTGAAGACCCTGCCGATCGACTACCTGAAGATCGACGGCTCCTTCATGCGCAACCTGGCCGTCGACGCCGTCAACCAGGCGATGGTCACGGCCATGGTGGATCTGGCGCGCACATTGCACTTCCGCGTGGTCGCCGAACAAGTCGAGGATCAGAGCTCATTGGACGCGGTCAGACGCATGGGGATCGACTTCGTCCAGGGCTTCATCGTCGGGCGGCCCCAACCCCTGTCGGTGGTGCCGGTGCCGCTCTGAGCGCGCAGCCATAACCGGCCAGCAGATCCTCATAACCACTTACTATTCGCATGATGCCCGGCCGAGGCGCAAAATCCCGGCTTTAAGGAGACACGCCATGCGTATTTTCGAAGACAACACCCGTTCGATCGGCCACACCCCGCTGATACGCATCAACCGGCTCGCCGAGGGTGCGGGTGCGACGGTGCTCGCGAAGATCGAGGGGCGCAACCCCGCCTACTCGGTCAAGTGCCGCATCGGCGCCGCCATGGTTTGGGACGCCGAGCAGCGCGGGGTCCTGAAGCCCGGCATGTCGATCGTCGAGGCGACCAGCGGCAATACCGGCATTGCGCTCGCCTTCGCGGCCGCCGCGCGCGGTTACGGCTGCGTGCTCACGATGCCGGAAACGATGAGCATGGAGCGACGCAAGGTGCTGGTCGCGTTCGGTGCCCGGCTGATCCTCACCCCCGGCGCCAAGGGCATGAAGGGTGCGATCGCGAAGGCCGAGGAACTCGCCGCCGCCGATCCCCAGAAATACCTGTTGATGAAACAGTTCGAGAATCCGGCGAATCCGCGCGTCCACGAGACGACGACCGGCCCGGAGATTTGGGAGGACACCGACGGCAAGGTCGATGTGTTCGTCTCCGGAGTCGGCACCGGCGGCACGCTCACCGGCGTGTCGCGGTATCTCAAGAACACGCGCGGCAAGGCGATCCTGACGGTTGCCGTCGAACCGACGAACTCGCCGGTGATCAGCCAGACGCGCGCGGGTGAGGCGTTGACGCCCTCGCCCCACAAGATCCAGGGCCTGGGCGCGGGATTCATCCCGCCGAACCTCGATCTGACGATGATCGACCGTGTCGAGCAGGTCGGCAACGAGGAAGCCATTGCGGTCGCCCGCCGGCTGGCGCGCGAAGAAGGCATTCTGTGCGGCATTTCCTGCGGTGCGGCGATGGCCGCGGCGCTGCGAGTGGCGCGCGAACCGGCGCAGAACGGCAAGACGATCGTCGTCATCCTTCCGGATGCGGGCGAGCGCTATCTGTCGGGCGCGCTGTTCGAGGGCTTGTTCGACGAGGTCGAAACGATGCAAGCCGCCGTCTGAGTCCCGGTGTCATCGTGGTGAGGGAAACGACGGAGACGACGGAGGCGCACACGCCGCTCGGCCGTGTGACCGCGGCGCTGATGCGCGGTTATCAGGCCGATACGCGGGCGATTTGCGTCTCGAAGCGCTACCTGCCCTCGCGCGCAGCGATCATCGAGATACTCGAGGCGATTCTCGACCTGATGTATCCCGGATATTTCGGCCGGCACGACCTCTCGCACGAGAATCTCGCCGCCTACGTCGCCGCACGGGTGGAACTTCTCGCCCCGAAACTCGAGCGCGAGATCGAGGAATGCCTTTGTTACGGGCGCGAGCGCGAGCGCGAGCACGGCAACCACACGCAGGCCGAGGGGTTGCGGGGCGGGGAGTGCGCGCCGCACGCGCGGCGCCTGACGGCCGAGTTCCTCGAAGGCCTTCCCGGGATTCGCGCCCTGCTGGTCGGCGACGTGCAGGCCGCCTATGACGGCGATCCGGCCGCCACCAACCTCGACGAGATCATCCTCGCCTATCCGGGCGTGCTTGCGGTGAGCGTCTATCGGATCGCGCATGCGCTGCATACGCTGGGTGTGCCGATGATCGCGCGGATCATGACCGAGTGGGCGCATTCGCGGACCGGCTGCGACATCCATCCGGGCGCGAAAATCGGCGCCGATTTCTTCATCGACCACGCGACCGGCGTCGTCATCGGCGAGACGTCCGAGATCGGCGCCGGGGTCAAGCTCTACCAGGGCGTCACGCTCGGCGCCTTGTCGTTTCCGCGCGATGCGGCCGGCCAGATCATCCGCGGCCGCAAACGCCATCCGACGGTCGAGAGCGGCTCGACGCTGTACGCGAACGCCACCGTGCTCGGCGGGCGCACCGTCGTCGGCGCCGAGAGCGTGATCGGCGGCTCGGTGTTCCTCTCACACAGCGTGCCGGTGCGCTCGCGGGTGTCCTTGAAGGAGCCGGAACTGAGGGTTGGAGGGCGCGACGGTGCGGATCCGATCGACGCGGTATTTTTCCCCATCTGATCGTCCCCCCCGCCGGGGCGGACGATCAGAGCGCGCTCACATCATGCGGCCGAGCAGCGGCACGAGCAGCAGGGCGACGATGTTGATGATCTTGATCAACGGGTTGATCGCCGGGCCGGCCGTATCCTTGTAAGGGTCGCCGACCGTGTCGCCGGTCACGGCCGCCTTGTGGGCATCCGAGCCCTTGCCGCCGAAGTGGCCTTCCTCGATGTACTTCTTCGCGTTGTCCCAGGCGCCACCGCCGGTCGTCATCGAGATCGCGACGAACAGGCCGGTGATGATCGTGCCGATCAGCAGGCCACCGAGGGCCTGGACTCCGGCGCCCGGCGCCATCAGCCAGTTGACGATCACCACGAGCACGATCGGCACGACGATCGGCAACAGCGACGGCACCAGCATTTCCTTGATCGCGGCCTTGGTGAGCATGTCGACGGCTCGCGAATAGTCGGGCTTCGCGGTGCCCTCCATGATCCCCTTGATTTCGCGGAACTGGCGGCGCACTTCCTCGACGACCGCCCCGGCCGCGCGGCCGACGGCCTCCATCGCCATCGAGGCGAACAGGTAGGGCACCAGGCCGCCGATGAACAGGCCGATGATCACCGCCGGGCTCGACAGGTCGAAGCGGGTGGTGTGGCCGAGCGTCTCCTGCAGCTTGTGTGTGTAGTCGGCGAACAGCACGAGCGCGGCAAGTCCGGCCGAGCCGATCGCGTAGCCCTTGGTCACGGCCTTGGTCGTGTTGCCCACGGCGTCCAGCGGATCCGTGACGTCGCGCACCTTCTTGTCGAGTCCGGCCATTTCGGCGATGCCGCCGGCGTTGTCGGTGATCGGGCCGTAGGCGTCGAGCGCGACGACCATGCCGGTCATCGACAGCATGGCGGTCGCGGCGACCGCGATGCCGTACAAGCCGGCGAGCTGATGAGCCGCCCAGATGCTCAGGCAGACCGCGAGCACCGGCAACGCGCAGGCCTTCATCGACACGCCGAGACCGGCGATGATGTTGGTTGCGTGGCCGGTTTGCGAGGCCGCGGCGATGTGCTGTACCGGCTTGTACTCGGTGGCCGTGTAATACTCGGTGATGACGATCATCGCCGCCGTCAGGCCGAGGCCGACCAGCGTGCACATCCAGATGGCCATGGCGTGTTCGCCCATGATCGCCTTGGAGACGAAATAGAAGGCGATCGCCGATATGACGGCGCTCACGATCACGCCCTTGTAGAGCGCGTTCATGATCTTGCCGCCTTCGGAGGCTTTCACGAAGAAGGTGCCGACGATCGAGGAGATGATCGAGATCGCGCCGAGCACCAGCGGGAACATGATCGCGCGGTCGCCGAGGCCGCCCATGACCAGTCCGCCGAGCAGCATCGTCGCAACCAGCGTGACCGCATAGGTTTCGAACAGGTCGGCGGCCATGCCGGCACAGTCACCGACGTTGTCGCCGACGTTGTCGGCGATCACCGCCGGATTGCGCGGATCGTCCTCGGGAATGCCGGCCTCGACCTTGCCGACCAGATCGGCGCCGACGTCGGCGCCCTTGGTGAAGATGCCGCCGCCGAGTCGCGCGAAGATCGAGATCAGGGAACCGCCGAAGGCGAGTCCGACGAGCGAGCGCAGCGCCGCGGCCGGGTCACCGAGGAAATGCCGCATCGCCAGGTAGTAGGCGGCGACGCCGAGCAATCCGAGTCCGACCACGAGCATGCCGGTGATCGCGCCGCCTCGGAAGGCGACCTTCAAGGCCGAGTTGATGCCGTGATGGGCCGCCTGCGCCGTGCGCACATTGGCACGCACCGAAATGAACATGCCGATGTAGCCGGCTGAGCCCGAGAGCAGCGCGCCGAACGCGAAGCCGCCGGCGGTCGGCCAGCCGAGCGCGAGGCCAAGCACGACGAACAGCACGGCGCCGACGTAGGCGATCGTCGTGTACTGGCGGTTCAGGTAGGCCCGTGCGCCGGCCTGGATCGCGGCGGCGATTTCCTGCATCCGCGGATTGCCGGCCGGTTGGGCGAGAATCCACCGCACCGAGAACAATCCGTACAGAATGGCGAGCACGCCGGCCCCAATGGCCAGCCAAAGGGCGTTGTCGAGATTCATGAATCCGTCTCCGTATCAGCTTGTCGTTGTCGTTGTCGGAAGCGGCGGCGACTATAGCACGAAGGCTTGGTTCAGCCGCTTGCGCACCGCCACACCCTTCATCTGCGCATAGGCCGGCAGGCCGTCGCGATAGGGCGGATAGTCCTCCCCGCCGATCAAGGGCGCGAGGTAGCGCCGGCAGGCGGCGGTGATCCCGAAGCCGTCGGTGCTGATGAAATGACGGGGCACCTTCTTCTCCTGGTTCGCGATCGCCGTGAGCGGCGCTTCGCCGATCGTCCAACGGTAGGGCGAGGAGGATTTGCGCACGATGATCGGCAGCACCGCGTTGCGGCCCGCGACCGCGAGCTCGACCGCCGCCTTGCCGACCGCGTAGGCCTGTTGGACGTCGACCGCCGAGGCGATGTGCCGCGCCGAACGCTGCAGATAGGCGGCGACGGCCCAGTGGAATTTGTAGCCGAAGGCGCTGCGGGTCATGGCCGCGACCAACGGCCCGGCGCCGCCGAGTTGTGCGTGTCCGAAGGCATCGCGGGTGCCGGTCTCGGCGAGGAATTTGCCGTCGGCGTCGCGCACCCCCTCGGAGACGACGATCACGCAATAGCCGCGCCGCTCGACCGTCTCCTTGACCCGGGCGAGGAATTTGTCGCGATCGAAGGCGATCTCGGGAAAGAGGATCAGGTGGGGCGCGTCGGCGGCCGTGCGGCCGGCCAGTCCCGCGGCGGCGGCGATCCAGCCGGCGTGCCGACCCATCACCTCGAGCACGAAGACCTTGGTCGAGGTGCGCGCCATCGAGGCCACATCGAGCGCCGCTTCGCGCGTCGAGACGGCGACGTACTTCGCCGCCGAGGCGAAGCCGGGGCAGCAGTCGGTGATCGGCAGGTCGTTGTCGACGGTCTTCGGAATGCCGATGCAGGTCAGCGGGTAGCCGAGAAGACGGCCGATGTCGGACACCTTCTGCGCGGTATCCATCGAATCGTTGCCGCCGTTGTAGAAAAAATAGCCGATGTCGTGCGCCTTGAACACCTCGATCAAGCGCGTGTACTCGGCACGGTTGCGATCGATGCCGGCGAGTTTGTAGCGCGCCGAGCCGAACGCGCCGCCCGGCGTGTGGCGCAGCGCGCGGATGGCGGCGGCGCTTTCCTTGCTCGTGTCGATCAAATCCTCGTGCAGCGCGCCGAGAATTCCATCGCGACCGGCGAACACCTTGCCGATGGTGCGTTTGTGCTTGCGTGCGGTCTCGATCACGCCGCAGGCGGAGGCGTTGATCACCGCCGTGACGCCGCCCGATTGAGCATAGAAAGCGTTTTTCGGGCGGGAGCGCCCGATTTTGGTCGCGGCCATGGCACCCTTCCGGTCAGGTTAAAGCCCGTAGAATAGCCGATCGGGGCGCCGGGGGCATCGCCGCCGGGGTGCCCGCGGGGCCTTGCCGATGCACCGCGTGTTGGTTTGACGACGGGCGCCGGCAAAGGTAGGTTAGCGCGCTTCGACAATCAAAACATAACACCTAAGCATAAACTCATGCGTATCGTCTTGTTGGGCGCGCCGGGATCGGGGAAGGGCACGCAATCGCAACTCTTGGTCGAAACCTACGGAGTCCCCCAGATCTCCACCGGTGATCTGCTGCGCGAGGCGGTCGCCAAGGGCACGGCGCTCGGGCTGCGGGCGAAGGCAGCCATGGATGAGGGGCACTTGGTCGACGATGCAACGGTGCTCGGCATGATCCGCGAGCGGCTGGCGCGTGCCGATGCGGCCAAGGGCTTCATCCTGGACGGATTTCCGCGCAACATCGCCCAGGCCGTGGCGCTCGAGAGGTTGCTCGCGGAACTCGGCCAGCCTCTCGAAGCGGTCGTGTTGATGAACCTCGACATCGGGGTGTTGTTCAAACGCCTGACCGGGCGCCGCGTGTGTGCCGATTGCGGCCGGGTCTTCAATATCATCACCTCGCCTCCCGGAACCGCGCCGCCTTGCGAGCGCTGCGCTGATCGGCCGAATCTTCTGCAGCGGCCCGATGACCGGGAAGAGGTGATCGGCAAGCGCCTCGAGGTCTACGAGGCGCAGACCAAGCCGCTGATCCAGCATTATTCGGACAACGGCATGCTGCGCGTCGTCGAGGCCGACGCCGACAAGAACACCGTGTTCGCTGATTTGCGGCGCGCGGTCGAACAGGGCCGTTGAGCCGGTTCGCGACGGCCGCGTCTAGTCGAGCAGCGCGAGCAGTCGTTCACCGATCACCTCGCGGCGCCAACCGGCAAGCGCGTCGATCTGCCGCGAGCCCATCGCCAGCGCCTTGATCTGGCCGCGGGTTGCGAGGATCTCGGCGCTTACGCCGAGTTCGGCGGCGCGTGCATCGACCGCCCGGATCATGCGTTCGGCCGCGGCCTTTTGCGCGTCCGTGGGACGCCCGTCAGGCTCCGGCTCGGGGGCCGGCGGCTCGCGCGGCGCCTGATCGCGCAGAGTGTCCAGCAAGTCCTCGGCGAAACGGGCGTTGAAATTGGGCGGCATCGCGCGCAGGGCCGACAGATCCGCGGCCGTCTGCGGCGTGGCGTGCGCGATCTCGAAGACGGCCGCATCGGGCAGGATCCACGAGCGCGGCAGATCGCGTTCGCGGGCTAGCCGTTCGCGCCAGGCGGCGATCAGCTTGGCCCTCGCGCGCGCGCGCGGGGCGAACTGCGCGATCCCGCGCAGCCGCTCCCAGGCCGTGTCGGGGTCCGGCTCGAAGCGGCGCGCATCGGTGAGCGCCGCGCAGTCCTCGCGCACCCAGTGTTCGCGGTCCAGTTCGCGCAGCCGATCCTCGAGGGCCCGCGCAACCGGTTCGAGGTAGCGGACGTCGTCGGCCGCATAAGCGAGTTGCTCGCGGCTCAGCGGCCGCTTCGACCAGTCGGCGCGGGTGTGGGCCTTTTCGAGTTTCACACCGAGCAGCGTGTCCACCAGATCGGCATAGCCGATCTGCGGCTTGAAACCGGCGCAGGCGGCGGCGACCTGGGTGTCGAACACCGGCGCCACGACGCAGCGGCTCGACAGATAGAGTACCTCCAGATCCTGGCGCGCGGCGTGCAGCAGCTTGGTCGTCGTCGAGGAGCCCAACACCGGCACGAGCGGCGCGAGCGGGGTCGCGATCGCGTCCACGCACCAGATCCCCTCGCCGGCGGCGATCTGCAGCACGCACAGGCGCGCGAAGAACGTGCGTTCGCGCAGGAACTCGGTGTCCAAGGCGATGCGCTCGTGCGCCGGCAGGCGCTGCGCGAGTTCGCCGACACCGCGCTCCTCATCGATCCAACTCGCCTCGGGCATCGTCCGCTTCCACGTGTACAATCTTGATCTTCGGATTATGAACGAACTGACCGCGGAAAATTGACGATGCACGTGCATATTCTGGGTGTCGGCGGTACGTTCATGGGCGGCATCGCGGCGATCGCCCGCAGCGCCGGTCACCGGGTCACGGGCTCGGACCGCAATTTGTATCCGCCGATGAGCACGCAGCTTGCGAGCCTCGGCATCGAGGTGATCGAGGGTTACGAGGCGGGGCAGCTCGACCTGAATCCGGACGTCATCGTCGTCGGCAACGCGCTCAGCCGCGGTCTGCCGGTCATCGAGGCGATGCTCGACCGCGGCCTCGTCTATACCTCGGGCCCCGAGTGGCTGTCGACACAGGTGTTGCGGGGACGGCACGTGCTCGCGGTCGCCGGCACCCACGGCAAGACGACGACCACCGGCATGCTCGCCTGGATCCTCGACGTCGCGGGCCTGTCGCCGGGGTTCCTGATCGGCGGCGTGGCGGCGAACTTCACCAGCACCGCCCGGCTCGGCGCAGCCCCGTTCTTCGTGATCGAGGCGGACGAGTACGACACCGCGTTCTTCGACAAGCGCGCGAAGTTCCTGCATTACCGACCCCGCACCGCGATTCTCAACAACCTCGAATATGACCACGCCGACATCTATCCGGATCTGGACGCGATCAAACGGCAGTTCAACCAGCTGCTGCGCACCGTGCCCGCCGCCGGACGGGTGGTCGTCAACGGCGAGGATCGCAACCTCGCCGACACCCTGGCGCAGGGCTGTTGGACGCCCACGGCGAGATTCGCCATCGCCGGGACCGACGCCGAGTGGAGCGCGCGGCTCGAGGATGGTGGCGCCGGTGAGCGGTTCGACGTGCTCTGGCGCGAGCGTGCGATCGGCCGGGTCGAATGGACGCTGATCGGCCGGCACAATGTGCTGAACGCGCTGGCGGCGATCGCCGCCGCGCAGCACGCCGGCGTCGCCCCCGAAAGGGCCATCGAGGCGCTCGGCTCCTTCCGCGGCGTCAAGCGCCGCATGGAAATCCGCGGCCGCGTCGGTGGCATCACCGTCTATGATGACTTCGCGCACCACCCGACCGCGATCGCCACGACGCTCGCGGGCTTGCGTGCGCGGGTCGGACGTGAGCGCATACTGGCGGTCATCGAGCCGCGTTCGAACACGATGAAGCGCGGCGTGCATCGCGCCGAACTCGCCGCCGCGGTTGCGGCGGCCGATCAGACCTGGTTCTTTACGCCGGCCGATCTTGGCTGGGATTTACGCGGCGCCGTCGCCGCGCTCGGCGACGGCGCGCACTTCGCGGCAACCGTCGCGGTGCTCGCCACGGACCTCGCCGCCGGCGCGCGCGCGGGCGATCACGTGCTGATCATGAGCAACGGCGGCTTCGGCGGACTGCATGAGAAGCTGCTCGCGCAGCTGCGCGCCGGCCGCGGGCACTGACCGCTCCTCAGGATGCCGGCGCGTGTTCCGCGTCGCCGGTCGCGAACGGCACCCAGTAGCGGCGCGAGCTCCAGAGCGCGAGCGCGATCGCGAGGCTCCATGGCAGCACCCAATAGCCGAGGATGCCGTCGAATTTTCCGACCCAGATCGACTGTGCGGTGGCCGCATTGCGCACCGTGGCGAGCTGCAGCATGCGCAGCACGACGACCCAGCCGGCGTGCAGGCCGATCGATACGGCGATATTGCCCGTGAGCACCCGCGCCAGGCTCAGGATCAGCCCGACCGCGAGCCATGACAGGAATGAATCGAGCACCAGCGCCGGGTGCGCGAGCGGCACGAAGGAGCGCAGCAGCAACTGAAAGCCGCTGTACCACGCGAGACCTGCGTGCGGCAGGCTTGGGTTCGCGAAGAAGTGCAGCACCGCGAACAGCGGTGCGGTCAACAGCGCCGCCGTCCAGGGGCCCGATTCGCGCTGAATCGCGGTGTGCATCGCGCCGCGCATGACCGTCTCCTCGATGAGCGCGACCGCGAGCCCTGAGGACAGGCCCATCAGGAAGATGCGGGTGAATGCCGCCGCCGAAGGCGTGAAACCCGGCGCGAGGATGCGCAGCTTCGCCCCGAGCAGGAAGCCGGCCCCGAGAGCGGCGCTGAGGATGCCGATCGCGCCCCAGAGAAGCGCCTGCAGCAGGAAGCGGCGGCGTGCGAGGCCGTAGCCGAAATCCGCCTTGTGGCGCAGATCGAGGCGGCGGCACAGCCAGACGAGTTCGCCGGCGAGCGCGAGCATCGCGACGCGCTCGGCGACGCGGTGGAACGCCCAGTGGCCGATGCCGCCGACCAGCCAGTATGCGGGGTAGGCCGCGCAGGCGCCGATCAGCAGCGCGAGCACCACGGCGCCGAAAAACCAGGCGAATGCACGCATGGCGGGCCGCCCCCTCAGTCCGCGAACGCGCGTTCGGCCGCGGCGAAGGTCGCCTCGAGGTCAGCGTCGGTGTGCGCCGCGCTGACGAAGCCGGCCTCGAACGCCGACGGCGCCAAATAAACCCCCGCGGCCAGCATGCGATGGAAAAACCGGGCGAAACGGGCCGTGTCGCAGGCCGACACCTTCGCGTAGGAGTCGACGCGCATTTCGGGCGTGAAGAACAGGCCGAACATGCCGCAGACGTGGTTGGTCGCGAACGGTACGCCGGCGCGGCGCGCGACGCGCGCGAGTCCCTCGACGAGCCGCGCGGTCGTTGCCCCGAGGCGCTGGTGAAACCCCGGCGCCGAGACGAGCTCGAGCGTCGCGAGCCCAGCGGCCATCGACACCGGGTTGCCCGACAAGGTGCCGGCCTGATAGACGGGCCCGAGCGGCGCGAGCTGCTGCATCACGTCGCGACGCCCGCCGAACGCGCCGACCGGCATGCCACCCCCGATGATCTTGCCGAGCGTCGTCAGGTCCGGCCGTATTCCGTACAGGGACTGCGCGCCGCCGAGCGCGACGCGAAATCCGGTCATCACCTCGTCGAAGATCAAGAGCGCGCCGGTGCGGTCGCATTCGGCGCGCAGTGTCTCGAGAAAACCCGGGGCCGGGGGGACGCAGTTCATGTTGCCCGCGACCGGCTCGACGATCACGCAGGCGATGCGCTCGCCGAGCTCGCGAAAGGCGTTGCGGACCGTGTCCGCATCGTTGTAGGGCAGCGTGACCGTGTGCTGCGCGAGGGCCCGGGGCACGCCGGGCGAGGTCGGCACGCCGAGCGTCAAGGCGCCCGAGCCGGCCTTGATCAGCAGCGAGTCGGAGTGGCCGTGGTAGCAGCCCTCGAACTTCACGATCGTCTCGCGGCCCGTGAAGCCGCGCGCGAGCCGGATCGCGCTCATCGTCGCCTCGGTGCCGGAGCTGACGAAGCGCACCAGTTCGATCGCCGGCATCGTCTCGACGAGCTTGCGCGCAAGCCGCGTCTCGAGTTCGCACGGCGCTCCGAAGCTCAGGCCGTCCGCCGCGGTACGCTGCACGGCGCCGATGACCTCGGGGTGGGCGTGGCCCAGGATCATCGGGCCCCAGGAACCGACGTAGTCGATGAATTCCCGGCCGTCGGCGGCGAACGCCCGCGAACCGGCCGCGCGGGCAAAGAAGACCGGCTCGCCGCCGACGCCGCGGAAGGCGCGCACCGGAGAATTCACGCCGCCGGGAATGTATTGACAGGCTTCCGTGTACAAGCTCACCGCAGGCTCTCCTCGCGCCGAGGGCGGCGCGCCGACAGTCTAAATGTTCGAGGGGGGTGTCGTCTCGGGCACCCGTGTCGGCAGATCGAGCATGACTTCGAGGCCGCCTTCCGGCAGGTTGCGCGCCCGGGCCCTGCCGCCGTGCGCCTTGAGCACCTGCGCCGTGATCGCAAGGCCTATGCCCTCGCCGCCGCTGTCGCGGTCGCGCGACTCGGCGATGCGATAGAACGGCTCGAAGATCCGCGCCAGATCCGCGCTCGGTACGCCCGGGCCCCGGTCGCGTATCGCGATGCGCGCGGCCTTGCCGGTGTTCTCGATGGCGACCGCGACGCCGGCGCCCTGCGGACTGTAGCGCACTGCGTTGCGCAGCACGTTCTCGATCGCGCTGCGCAACAACTCGCGATTCGCCGAGATCGTGAGCAGCGAGTGGCCCTCGAGCCTGACGGTGCAGCCCTTCGCGGCCGCCTCGAAGTTCGCGTCGTGGACGACCTCCTCGAGAAGCTCGTCGATCGCAACCGGTTCTAGGTCGATGCGCGGCACCGGGCCTTGCAGGCGCGCGAGCTTCAGCACCTGGCCGATCAGTTCGTCGAGCCGCTCGATCTCGCGCTCCATCCGGTCGATCTGGCGGCCTTGATCCGACTGCGGCTGACGGGCGAGCGCGACCGCGACGCGCAGCCGCGCGAGCGGGGATCGCAGCTCATGCGATATGTCGCGCAGCAAACGCGTCCTCGCCGTGCGGGTCGCGCGCAGTTGTTCGGCCATGGCGTCGAAATCGCGGGCGAGCACCGCCAGTTCGTCCCTGCGACCGTCGAGGCCGGCGCTGACGCGCACCTCGAGATTCTCCGTCGCCAGGGCGCGCGCGCCTTCCTGAATCCTGCGGATCGGCGCGGACAAATGGCGGGCGAGCCAGCCGCTCGCCAGTGCGCTCACGATCAAGGCGATCGCCAGCACCGTCGGCGGAATGCCGGGCAGGGCGAGCGCGCCGAACAGGCTCGGCCGCCGCGGCACGACGAGGATCGTGTAGGTCTCGCCGGCGGCCGTGACGATTTGCCACCAGGGTCTGATCGAGCGCAAATCGAGCGGTGCCGCGGTGCCGAAGCGCCGGTGTTCGAAACCGAGGCGCGCCTGCCACCGGCCGAAGTGCAGGCGGCGTTTGGCCGCCGTGCTCAGTGTGCGGCCGAGGATGTCGGCACCGTTCGGTCCGATGATGAAGATGTCGTGGCCGAGCACGCGGTGCTCATTGGCGCCGAGCCAGCGCCGCAAGCCGGGAAGTCCACCGTAGGCGAGCGCCTTCGAGGCATCGAGCGCGATCGACGGCGGCCGCTGCCATTCGTGTGACTCGAACTCGCGCGCGGCGATGGCGTTGGTGACGGCGATGCTGCCGCCGGCGATGATCGCCATCGACAGCCAGAACAGCAGGAAGATGCGCAAGAACAAGCTATGCATCGGCCGCCGTCAACATGTAGCCAGAGCCACGGACGTTCTTGATTTCGGGGCCGGCGAGCTTCTCCAGGTCGAGCTTGCGCCGCAGGTTGCTGATGTGCGTGTCGATGCTGCGGTCGTAGGGCACGAGTTTGCGGCCGAGCGCGAGCTCGGTCATCGACTCGCGCGAGATGACCTGTCCCGGCGATCGCATCAGCAGCTCGAGGACGCGAAATTCCGCGCCGGTGAGCGGCACGATCGTGCCGGCGATGCGCACCTGATGCGTGCCGGCGTTGAGCCCGATCGGGCCGACCTCGAGCAGCTCCGGCGCTGCGCCGCGCGCGCCGCGGCCGCCGGCCCGGCGCAGGATCGCGCGAATGCGCGCGACGAGTTCGCGCGGATTGAACGGCTTGCCGAGGTAGTCGTCGGCGCCGAGCTCGAGGCCGACGATGCGATCGATGTCATCACCGCGCGCCGTGAGCATCAGGATCGGCGTCGGATGGGATGCCCCGAGCTCGCGCAGCACGTCGAAGCCGCTCACGCTCGGCAGCATCACGTCGAGGATCATGATCTCGAAGTCGCGGGCGCGCAGCGTGCGCAGCGCCTCGCCGCCGTCGTGTGCGCTCGTCACCTCGAAGCGCTCGGCGCTCAGGTATTCGGTCAGCATCTGGCACAGCTCCCGGTCGTCATCGACGAGCAGCACCCGCGCTTCACGCGCCGGGTTGATCTCACCGGGTGTCCCCTGGGGTGTGTTCATGACGCCTACTTTGGCACACTCCGGCGCCACCGCAGCCGCCGGAGCGCGGCTTCACACTACTTTGCAGTCCGCGCGCCTGGTGGCGCGTCCGGCCGGCGCGGATTCACAGAACTTTGCACCCTCTTGCTTTGCCGATGACACAAGCTTGCGCGGCGTCCGCCTAGACTTTGCCCAACGGGTTCGGTGTCACGCAGGAGGATTGCACATGAAGACGACGAGAATGAGTTTGACGGCGGGCTTGCTCGCGAGCGCGGCGATCGCGCTGTGCGGGGCGGCGCAGGCGGCGCAGGCCTCTCAGGTTGCGCCCGCTGGCGCCAGCCAGCCGGCGCCGGCCGGCGGCTGTGCTTGCGCGCCAGGCGCCATGCATCGGTGGGCCGGGGGCGGTCCGCGGCGCTGGGGCGGCCCGCCGCGCTGGGGTCACCCGCCGCGCTGGGGGTGGCGTGGGCGTCCGTGCCCGCGGATGTGGATGCGCGTTTTGCACCTGTCCGCATCGCAGCGTCACGCGGCGCGCGGGGTTTTGCGGCAGGCACACCGACAGTTGCGTGAATTGCACGTCAGGATGCGCGCGAACAGCCGGCAGTTGCAGCACATGATGCCCGATGATCCGCACTATGCGGCCCAAGTCGCCTCAATCAGCCGGGAAAACGGTGCGTTGTTGAGCCGTTCGATCGAGCGACGCGCGGCGGCGCGTTCGCGGTTGTATGCCCTGCTCACGCCTGTGCAGAAGGCGAGGCTCGCGAAGATGAAGGCACGGATGGCGGCCGCCCGCGGCCGTGCTTGCCCTGGACGGGCCTTCAGCCCGTCGCCGGGCGGGCGGCGGGGGGCGGCGGGGCCCCCGGGCGCCGGCCGGCGGGGGGGGGGGGGGGCGCGGGGGGGCCGGCCGGGGGGCGGCGGGGCGCGGCGCGCCGGGGCCGGCGACCCAGTGCACCCGCGAGAGGATGTGTCCGTCAGGGAGCAGTTCGTAGTGGCGGAACGCCGGTGGGCGGCCGTCCACTGCGAAGTGCTCGCTGCCGGGCGCGAACTGGGCGCCGGTCGAGGGCGTCGCGAACAGCCGCACGCCGCCGCGCCGACCGTCGAACGCCTGGTGCACGTGACCCCAGGAGACGCCCCGCACGTTCGCGTGTGAATCGATGATGCGCCAGAACTCGGCGGCGTTCGCGAGTCCGATGCCATCGAGCCAGCGGCTGTTCATCGCGACGGGGTGATGGTGCAGGCAGACGAGCGCGTGCCCGTCGCAGCGTTCGAGCTCCTCGTCGAGGCGGGCGAGTTCCGCGGCGTCGATGCGGCCGCCGACCTTGCCGGGATCGCAGCTATCGAGCATCACGACACGCCAGGCGCCGAAGCCGCGGGCGCCGCACACTTGAAAGGGCTGGGCGCACAGTTCGCGCGCCATCGTGGCCGGGTCGTCGTGGTTGCCGGGGATGCAGAGGACCGGCTTGCGCAGGCTCGAACAGATGCCGCGCAGGCGCGCATAACCGCCGCTGTCGTCCTGGACCAGGTCGCCGGTGACGAGCAGCGCCTCGTAGTCGGGAAACTGCGCGAGGGCGGTGCCGAGCACGCTGCGCAGGCTCGTATCGGTGCTTACGCCGCGCACTTGGCGGTCGGCGCGGCCGTGCAGGTGCGGGTCGGTGATCTGCAGGATGTGCATGATCGAGAATTCTAGCGGCAGCGGCCCGCCTCGACGGTGAACTGCATCAAGGCTGCGCCATCGGCCGCCAACCGGGCCGGTTGTCGCGCAAGAATGGCGACGCACGTCGCGTTTCACCCCTGAATGTCCCCTTGCGGGCCGCCGGCCACGCAAGCGTTGCTGGCGGCCGTTGCATCGGGGACAATAAGACAATTCCAGCCGCAGCCCCCAAGAAGAGCGTCATGCCGACCCGTCGACAGCTTGCGAATGCGATCAGATTCCTCTCGATGGATGCGGTTCAAAAGGCGAAAGCCGGGCATCCGGGGGCGCCGATGGGGATGGCCGACATCGCCGAGGTTCTCTGGCGGGAGGTCCTGCGCTACAACCCCGGCAATCCGGGCTGGTGGAACCGCGATCGTTTCGTGCTGTCGAACGGCCACGCCTCGATGCTGCTCTACTCGGTGCTGCATCTGACCGGCTACCCGCTGTCGATGGAGGATTTGCGCAATTTTCGCCAGTTCCACTCGAAGACCCCGGGGCACCCGGAGCGTGATGTCGCGCTCGGCGTGGAGACGACCACCGGGCCGCTCGGCCAGGGGCTCGCGAATGCGGTGGGCATGGCGCTCGCCGAACGCACGCTCGGCGCGCACTTCAACCGGCCCGGCCATGCGATCGTCGATCATCGCACCTACGCGTTTTGCGGCGACGGTTGCATGATGGAGGGTATCTCGCACGAAGCGGCGTCGTTCGCGGGCACGCAGAAGCTCGGCAAGCTGACCCTGGTCTACGATGACAACGGCATTTCGATCGACGGCAAGGTGCGCGGCTGGTTCGCCGACGACACCGCGAAGCGCTTCGAGGCCTATGGCTGGCACGTGATCACGCCGGTCGACGGTCACGATGCGGCGGCGATCGCGGCGGCGTTCGCCGCGGCGCGCGCGGTCGAGGACCGCCCGTCGCTGCTCTGTTGTCGCACGGTGATCGGCTGGGGCGCGCCACACAAACAGGGCAGCGCGGCGATGCACGGCGAACCGGTCGGGCTCGAGGAGATCGCGGCGACGCGCGCGAACCTCGGCTGGACCTCGCCGCCGTTCGAGATTCCCGAGGATATTCGCGGCGCCTGGGACATGCGTGCCAAGGGCGCGCGCGCCGAGTCGGACTGGCGGGCGCAGTGGAGCGCCTACGAGGCCGAGCATCCGGCGCTCGCCGCGCAACTCAGCCGGCGCCTCTCGGGCGTGCTGCCGGAGAGCTTCGCGCCGGCGGTCGATGAATTCGTGGCGCACGCCCAGGCGGATGCCGCCTCGCCGGCGACGCGAGCCTGCTCGCAGGCCGCGCTCAATGCGTTCGGCCCGCAGCTGCCGGAGTTGATCGGCGGCTCGGCCGACCTGACGCCGTCGAACGGCACGCTGCGCAAGGATTCGGTCACGCTCGACGCTGCGCAGCCGGGCGGGGATTACCTGCACTACGGCGTGCGCGAGTTCGGCATGTCGGCGATCATGAACGGCATCGCCGCGCACGGCGGATTCATACCCTACGGCGGCACCTTCCTGACGTTCTCCGACTACGCGCGCAACGCCGTGCGCATGTCGGCGCTGATGCGCCTCGGCGTCGTCTATGTCTACACCCACGACTCGATCGGAGTCGGTGAGGACGGGCCGACCCACCAGCCGATAGAACACGTGGCGAGTCTTCGCCTGGTGCCGCAGCTCGACCTGTGGCGGCCTTGCGATGCGGCCGAGACGGGCGTGGCCTGGCGTTCTGCGATCGAGAGCCGCGGCGCCCCGACCTGCCTCATCCTCAGCCGGCAGGCTCTCGCGCACCAAACGCGTACGCCGGCGCAGGTCGCCGCGATTGCGCGCGGCGGCTACGTGCTGATAGACACCGGCGGGACGCCGGAAGCGATCGTGATCGCGACGGGCTCGGAGGTGGGCATCGCGGCCGATGCGGTGCGCGCGCTCGCCGCCGCCGGCCGACGCGTCCGGCTGGTGTCGATGCCGAGCACGTCGAGCTTCGAGCGCCAGGACGAGGCCTACAAGCGCAGCGTTCTTCCCGATGAGGTGTGGCGCCGTGTCGCGGTGGAGGCGGGCGTGCGCGAGCCGTGGTGGCGCTACGTGGGGCCGAAGGGGCGCATCATCGGCATCGACCGTTACGGCGAATCGGCGCCGGCAAAGGAACTGTTCCAGCACTTCGGCTTCACGGCCGAGAACGTGCGCAGCGCGATCGAGGCCGTGCTCGCGGCCTGAATCGCGGCTTGATCGGCAAAACTCAAACGAGGACGGAGAGCAGATGGCAATCAAAGTGGCAATCAATGGTTATGGACGGATCGGCCGAAACATCCTGCGTGCGCTGTACGAGGGAAAACGCACCGCCGAGATCGGCATCGTCGCCATCAATGATCTCGGCGACGCCCGCACCAACGCCCACCTGACGCAGTACGACACCGCGCACGGACGCTTTCCCGGCGAGGTGCACGTCGATGGCGACGCGATGGTCGTCAATGGCGACCGCATTCGCGTCGTCGCCGAGCGGGACCCGACTAAGCTGCCGTGGCGCGACCTCGGCGTCGATTTCGTGCTGGAGTGCACCGGGTTGTTCGCGACCAAGGCGAAGGCCTCGGCGCACATCGCGGCCGGCGCGCGCAAGGTGGTGATCTCGGCGCCGGGTGGCGAGGACGTCGACGCGACGGTCGTCTACGGCGTCAACCACGGTGTCCTCAAGTCGAGCCACACGGTGATCTCGAACGCCTCCTGCACGACCAACTGTCTCGCGCCGCTCGCCAAGGTGCTGAACGACAAGATCGGCATCCTCGCCGGCGTCATGACGACCGTGCATTCGTACACCAACGACCAGGTTTTGACGGACGTCTATCACTCCGACCTGCGCCGGGCACGCTCGGCGACGATGTCGATGATTCCGACGAAGACGGGTGCGGCGGCCGCGGTCGGCCTGGTGCTGCCGGAATTGAAGGGCAAGCTCGACGGCTTTGCGATCCGCGTACCCACCATCAACGTCTCGGTCGTGGACCTGTCGTTCACGGCGGCTCGCAACACGAGCGTCGAGGAGATCCATTCGATCGTGCGCGAGGCCGCGAACGGCGCGCTCAAGGGCATACTCGCCTACAACGACAAGCCGCTGGTGTCGGTGGATTTCAACCACGACCCCGCCTCTTCGACCTACGATTCGACGCTCACCAAGGTCATGCAGGGCAACCTCGTGAAGGTCTGCGCGTGGTACGACAACGAGTGGGGTTTCTCGAACCGCATGCTCGACACGACGCTCGCCTGGTCGAAGGCCGGATGAGCGGGCCCGGCGTGCGAACAGGAGATGGCGTTTGAACGTCAAGAAGATGACGAACTGCGCGCTCGGCGGCAAACGCGTGCTGATCCGGGAGGATCTGAACGTGCCGATCCAGGACGGTGTCGTGACGAGCGATGCACGCATCCGGGCCGCGCTGCCGACGATCCGTCTCGCGCTCGAACAGCGGGCGCGTGTGATGTTGATGTCGCATCTCGGCCGGCCGGAGGAGGGCAAGTTCAGCGAGGCCGCCTCGCTCGCCCCGGTCGCGAAGCGGCTCGGCGAGCTGCTCGGCGTGCCGGTGCCGTTGCGGCGAGACTGGCTCGACGGCGTGCAAGTCGAGGAGGGCCAGGCGGTGCTCCTCGAGAACGTGCGCTTCAACAAGGGCGAGAAGAAGGATTCCGAGGAGCTCGCCCGTAAAATGGCCGCGCTCTGCGACATCTACGTGATGGACGCCTTCGGCACGGCACACCGCGCCGAGGCGAGCACGCACGCGGTGGCCAAGTACGCCCCGATCGCCTGTGCCGGACCGCTGCTCGTGAATGAGCTGACCGCGCTCGAGCGGGCGCTCGAGAAGCCGGCGAGACCGATGATCGCGATCGTCGCCGGTTCCAAGGTGTCGACGAAGCTCACCGTGCTCGAAGCTCTGCTCGCCAAGGTCGATGGTCTGATCGTCGGTGGCGGCATCGCCAACACCTTCCTGGCCGCACAGGGACGCAATGTCGGCAAGTCATTGTATGAACCGGACATGCTCGACATCTGCAACCGCCTGAGCGAGCAGGCGAAACGGCGCGGCATCGAGATTCCGATGCCGACCGACGTGGTCGTCGCCAAGGAGTTCTCGGCGACCGCCGAAGCCGATGTGAAGCCGGTCGATGCGGTGACGGCCGACGAAATGATCCTCGACATCGGCCCGGACTCCTCGGAGCGGCTCGCCAAGATCCTCGCCACGGCCGGCACGATCATCTGGAACGGACCGGTCGGCGTGTTCGAGTTCGCGCAATTCGGCGAGGGAACCCGCGCGCTCGCCAATGCGATCGCGCGCAGCAAGGCGTTCTCGCTCGCCGGGGGCGGTGACACGCTGGCGGCGATCGAGAAGTACAACGTCGAGGAGAGCATCTCCTACATATCCACCGGCGGCGGTGCGTTTCTGGAGTTCGTCGAGGGCAAGAAGCTGCCGGCGGTGCAGATGCTCGAACAGAGGGTCCAATGAGCACCGTACTTCGGCGCACGAAGATCGTCGCGACGCTCGGCCCCGCGACCGACGATGCGGACGTCCTGGCGGGTATTTTGCGCGGCGGTGTCGATGTGGTGCGCCTGAATTTCTCGCACGGCCAGATTGCCGACCACGGCCGCCGCGTGGAACGGGTCCGCGCGGCCGCCGCCGCGGCAGGCCGCTATGTCGGCGTGCTCGGCGACCTTCAAGGGCCGAAGATAAGGATCGAGCGATTCGCGGCGGGCCCGGTGCAACTTGCCGATGGCGCGCGCTTCACGCTCGACGCCTCGCTCGCGACGGACGCGGGCACCGCGGAGGCGGTCGGCATCGCCTACAAGAAGCTGCCCGCGGATGTGTTCGCGGGCGACGTGCTGCTGCTCAACGACGGCCAGATCAGCCTGCAGGTGCAGAGCATCGACGGGCCGAGAATCCATACCCGCGTGCTGGTCGGCGGTGAACTCGGCAACAACAAGGGCATCAACCGCCAGGGTGGCGGGCTTTCCGCCGGCGCGTTGACCGAAAAGGACCGCCAGGACATACGCGCCGCGGCCTCGCTCGGCGTGGATTATCTGGCGGTGTCGTTCGCGCGCGACGCCGCCGACATCGAAGAGGCCCGAGGCTTGATGCGCGAGGCGGGCGGCCATGCGCTGCTCGTCGCCAAGATCGAGCGGGCGGAGGCCATCGAGAACCTTGCCACGCTCGTGCATGCGAGCGATGCCGTCATGGTCGCGCGCGGCGACCTCGGCGTGGAGATGGGTTTTGCGGAACTGGCCGGGCTGCAGAAGCAGATCATCCAGGAGGCGCGGCACCAGAACCGTGTCGTCATCACCGCGACCCAGATGATGGAGTCGATGATCGTGAACACGATTCCGACCCGCGCCGAGGTCTCGGACGTCGCCAACGCGGTAATGGAAGGGAGCGATGCGGTGATGCTCTCGGCGGAGACCGCGTCGGGCAAGCACCCGGTCAAAGTCGTCGAGGCGATGTCGCAGATCATTCTCGGCGCCGAAAAATACCAGGATACGCATCAACGTGTGCGCCTGAGGACGAGCGGCCAGTTCGAGCGCAGCGACGAGGCGATCGCGGCGGCGGTCATGTATACGGCCAATCACCTGAGCGTCAAGGCGATCGTCGCGCTGACCGAGTCCGGTTCGACGACCCTTTGGATGTCGCGCGTGCGTTCGGACATACCGATCTACGCCTTCACCCGACAAGCCGAGACCATCGGCCGCGTGACCCTGTACCGCGGCGTCTACCCGGTCGCCTATGACGTGACGCACGCCGATCCGCAGGCGCTGCATCGCTCGATATTCCGCCAGCTGCTCGACCTGCAGCTCGTCAAGGACGGGGATCTGGTGATCATCACCAAGGGCGAACTGAGCGGCGTGTCCGGCGGCACGAACTCGATGCAGATCGTGCGCGTGACGGGCGGCTGAGCGGGTGGGCGGCCAGTTCGAGGGCACCGACCGATACATCGCCACCCCCGACCTGATGGCGGCGGTGAATGCCGCGATCGTGCTCTCGCGCCCGCTCCTCATCAAGGGCGAGCCGGGGACGGGAAAGACGCTGCTCGCGACCGAAATCGCGCGGGCCCTCGGCAAACCGCTGCTCGAGTGGCACGTCAAGTCGACCACCAAGGCGCAGCAGGGCTTGTACGAGTACGATGCGGTGTCCCGGCTGCGCGATTCGCAACTCGGCGACGCACGCGTCCAGGACATCCGCAACTACATCGTCAAGGGCAATCTGTGGGAGGCGTTCGACAGCGACGTGCAGCCGGTGTTGCTGATCGATGAAATCGACAAGGCCGACATCGAATTTCCGAACGATCTGCTGCGCGAGCTGGACCGGATGGAGTTCTACGTCTACGAGACGCGCGAGACCGTGCGGGCGAGACACCGGCCGATCATCGTGATCACGAGCAACAACGAGAAGGAACTGCCGGATGCCTTCCTGCGACGCTGCTTCTTTCACTACATCCGCTTCCCCGACGAGGCGACGATGCGGCGGATCGTCGAGGTGCACTTCGCGGACCTGAAGGCCGATCTGGTTCGCGAGGCGCTCGCGACCTTCTTCCGCCTGCGCGAGACGCCGGGTCTGAAGAAGAAGCCGACGACCTCGGAACTGCTCGACTGGATCAAACTGCTGGTCGCCGAGGATATCGATCCGGCGGCGCTGCGCGGCGATGATGCCCGCTGCCTGATCCCGCCGCTGCACGGGGCGCTGTTGAAGAACGAGCAGGACTTGCATCTGTTCGAGCAACTCGTCTTCCTCAGCCGCCGGAATGCTCGTTAAGTTCTTCCTGGCCTTGCGCGATGCCGGCGTGCCGGTGACGATCCCGGAATTCCTGACCCTGCTCGAGGCCTTGCGTGCCGGGCTTGCCGAGGCGGATGCCGAGCGCTTCTATTTCCTGTCCCGTTGCTGCCTCGTCAAGGACGAGCGGCACTTCGATCGATTCGACCGGGCCTTCGCGGCCCATTTCAACGGGGTCCTCGAGGCCTTTGAGCTGCTCGCGCGCGATTTGCCCGAGGACTGGCTGCGCAAGCTCGCCGAGGGTGGGCTCTCGGAGGAGGAGAAGGCACGTGTGGCTGCGCTCGGCGGCTGGGAGGCGCTGATGGAGGCGTTGCGCGAGCGCCTCGCCGAGCAGCAGGGCAGGCACCAAGGCGGCAGCAAGTGGATCGGCACCGCCGGCACCTCGCCGTTCGGAGCCTATGGCTACAACCCCGAGGGGGTGCGCATCGGCCAGGACGGCTCGCGCCAGCGCCGCGCGGTGAAGGTCTGGGACCTGCGGGAATTCAAAAATTTCGACGATGGGGTCGAGCTCGGCACGCGCAACATGAAGCTCGCCCTGCGCCGGCTACGACGCTTTGCCCGCCGCGGCGGCGCCCAGGAATTTGCGCTTGCGGACACCATCGATGCGACGGCGCGGGCCGGCGGCTGGCTCGACATCAAGATGGTTGCCGAGCGCCGCAACATCGTCAAGGTGCTGCTGCTGCTCGACGTGGGCGGTTCGATGGATGAGCATGTGCGCACCTCGGCGGAGCTGTTCTCGGCGGCACGCAGCGAATTCAAGCACCTCGAGCAGTATTATTTCCACAATTTCCCCTACGAGCGGCTATGGCGCGACAATCGGCGTCGTGCCGGAACCGAGATGGGCACCTTCGAGCTGATGCGCACCTACGGCCGGGACTACCGGCTCATCATCGTCGGCGATGCGAGCATGAGTCCCTACGAGATCACCGAGGCCGGCGGCAGCGCCGAGCACTGGAACGCCGAATCCGGCGAAACCTGGCTGCGCCGGCTGCTGCGCACCTACGAGCGCCACGCCTGGATCAATCCGCAGCCGGAGTCTTCGTGGCGGCAGACCCGGTCGATCGCCCTGACACACGAACTGCTCGAAGGGCGCATGTATCCGCTGAGCCTGGCCGGCCTGGATGAGGCGATTGGCGCGCTCTCCTGAACTGCACCCGACCTGCGGCATCGTGCTGCTGGGCGGCGGCGCGCGTTCCGCCTATCAGGTCGGTGTGCTGAAGGGCATCGCCCAGTTCCTGCCGCGTCGAGCGGGCAATCCCTTTCCCGTGATCACCGGCACCTCCGCGGGTGCGGTCAGCGCGGTGGCGCTCGCGGCCGAGGCGGCGCACTTCAAGCGCGCGGTGCACACGCTCGAGCGGGTCTGGCGCAACTTTCGGGTCGAACAGGTGTTTCGCGCCGACGCGGCGAGCATGCTGCGCTCGGGGATGCATTGGTTCACGGCGCTGATGAGCGGCGGCCTGCTCATGCAATCTCCGCATGCCTTGTTCGACAATGCGCCGCTGTGGACGCTGTTGCGCGAGCGTCTGCATTTCGACGGCATCACCCGCGGGCTCGCGCACGGCTCGCTGCGGGCGCTCGGGATCTCGGCGACCAGCTACCAGGACGCCGAATCGGTCACGTTCTACGATGCAATTGCGGATATCGAACCCTGGTGGCGTGCCAACCGGCATGGTGTGCACACGCCCATCCGGCTCGAACACCTGATGGCCAGCTTGTCGATTCCGTTCCTGTTCCGGCCCGTGCGGCTCGCCGACGGCTACTATGGCGATGGCGCCATGCGGCAGAGTTCGCCGCTCGGCCCGGCGTTTCATCTCGGTGCCGAGCGGATTCTGGTGGTCGGCGTCGGCAGCGCCGGCGCCAGAATCGTCCGCGTTCCGGGCGCGGCAGCCGGTGAGCCAGCGCGCCTGCCGGCCGAGCCGGGTTATGGACAGATGTTCGGCCTGATGCTCGACTCGCTGTTCTGGAATCACGTCGACGCCGACGTCGAGAGGATCGCGCTGCATAACCGCTATTGCGGCGCGCGCCGGGTCGAAACCCTGATATTGAATCCCTCGCGCGATCTGACACTCATCGCCGGCCGCCACGTCGCCTCGTTGCCGCGCAGCCTGCGGATCCTGCTGCGCACCGTGGGCGCGGGCGGCGCGGCCGGCATGCAATTGATGAGTTATCTGATGTTCGAGAGCGGTTTCACCCGCGAACTGATCGCCCTCGGCGCCGCGGATGCGGGCGCGCGGGCCGGGGAATTGCTCGCGTTTCTCGGCTATTAGCGGCGCTCGACCGGGCGCCCTGCGCCGCTAGCCGGCGCGCAGCGCATCGTGCCGCGTCAGCACCAGCGGGTGAACGCCGCTGAAGTGCGCCGCGAGCCGCTCGACGATGTAGACCGATCGATGCTGGCCTCCGGTGCAGCCGACCGCCACCGTCAAATAGCGGCGATTGGAGGCGATCGAGTCGGCGAGACGCCGGTCGATGAAGCCGATCAAATCATTAAGCATGCGTCCGACCACCTCGTGGCTTTCCAGATAGCGCGCGACCGCCGCATCGTGGCCGGTCAGACCCCGCAGTTCGTGCTCCCAGAACGGGTTCGGCAGGCTGCGCACGTCGAAGACGAAGTCCGCGTCGCCCGGTATCCCGTGCTTGTAGCCGAAGGATTCGAACATCACCGACAGCGTGTTCGCGCCTCGCGGATCGAGCCTTTCACGCACCAGTTCGCGCAGCGCATGCATTCCGAGCCCGGAGGTGTCGATGGTCAGATCGGCCACCGCCGTGAGCGGTTCGAGCAGGGCGCGCTCGGCGGCGATCGCGTCCCGCAGGCTCACGCCATCGGCCATCAGCGGATGCTTGCGGCGCGTCTCGGAATAACGCTTCAGCAGCACCTCGTCATTGGCGTGCAGGTAGACCATGGCGCAGCGGATGCCGCTGCGCCTGAGGTCCGCGATCATCTCCGGAACCGTCTCAATTTCGTGCGCTCGATTGCGTGCATCCAGTCCGACCGCGGTCAGCGGATAAATCTCCTCGGAACCGCGCACGACGTGCGCGATCAGGGGTTTGAGCAGCGCGGCGGGTATGTTGTCGACGCAGTAGTAATCGAGATCCTCGAGCATGTGCAAGGCGACGCTCTTGCCAGAACCAGAAAGGCCGCTGACGACGATCAGGCGCATCGGCAAGGTCTCCTCGAGGTCATCCGGAACGGCTCTTGAGCACGTCTTTCGGGTGGTGATCGCCCGACTTCTCTTTGTGTTTCTTGACGGCACGATCGAGTTTGTCGGCGAGCGCATCGATGGCCGCGTACATGTCGCCCTCGGTCGCCTCGGCATGAATTTTGTTGCCGCGCAGCATCAGCGTGGCTTCCGCCTTGTGGCGCAGTTTCTCGACCGTCAGCACGCAATGCACGTCGATCAATTGTTCGAAGTGGCGCGAGATCCGCTCGAATTTCTTCAGGACGTAGGCGCGTAGCGCGGGAGTGATTTCCAGGTGGTGACCGCTGAGATCGAGCTGCATGATGTTTCTCCTTATCGTCCAAGGGTCGATTAGTTGGCGCGCGTCGCGGCGCGCTTGCGCTCGTTCGACGGCGCGATCTGCATTCCTTCCCGGTACTTGGCCACGGTGCGCCGAGCGACCGGTATGCCTTCGTCGGACAGGATCCGCGCGAGCTTCGCATCGCTCAGCGGATTGTCGGGATTCTCCTGGCCGATCAGCTTGCGCAATTTGGCGCGAATCGCGGTCGAGGACATTTCGGTGCCGTCGGCGGCCGCGACGTGGCTGGAAAAGAAGTAGCGGAATTCGAACACGCCGCGCGGGGTGAGCATGTATTTCGCCGTCGTCACCCGCGAGATCGTCGATTCGTGCATTTCGACCGCGTCGGCGACATCCTTGAGGATCAGCGGTTGCATCGCTTCTTCGCCGCGGTCGAAGAAACGGGTCTGGCGCTCGACGATGCAGCGCGCGACCTTGACGATCGTCTCATTGCGAATCTCCAGGCTGCGCATCAGCCAGCGCGCCTCCTGCAGCTGGGTGCGCAGCATCGCGTGGTCCGCGGAGCGCGAGATCAGGTTCGCGAAGCCTTGGTTGACGCGTACGCGTGGCACCGTCGCCTGATTGATCTCGACGGCCCAACCGCTGTCGGTGCGGCGCACGTACACGTCCGGTATGACGTACTCGGCGCGCCCCGGGCTGATCGCCGCGCCGGGGCGCGGATGGCAGGAGCGGACCAGCGCCAGCGCGGTTTCGAGGTCCTGCTCGCTGCAGTGCAAATGCCGGCGTATCAGCGCAAAATGTTGCGCGGCGACGAGGTCCAGATGCTCTTGCGCAATTTTCAGCGCGATGTCGCGGGCCGGGGTCGAGGGGTCGAGCTGGCGCAACTGCAGCGCGATGCATTCGCCGAGATTGCGGGCACCGACGCCGGCCGGTTCCAGGGACTGTACCGCCGTGAGCACCCGTTCGACGTCCGCCAGCGTCACCGCGACTTCAGGCAGGAGGCTGGCGCGGATCGTCTCCAAGTCATCGCGCAGATAGCCGTCGTCGCCGATCGCATCGGCAATCACCCGCGCGATGGCGAGGTCGACCGCCGACAGATGCGCAAGCTCGAGCTGTTCGATCAGTTGCTCCTGCAAGGTCGCGGCGTGCTGATCGCTGAAATCCAGGGAGCGGTCATCCTCGCCCGACCAGCGGGTGTCGGAAGGGCCGCTCGTCTGGTCTCCCCAGGAATCGTCGGTGATCTCGACGTCCGCTTCGCCCTCACCTTCGCCCTCGCCTTGTGCGGCGCGTTCGCCGTCGCCGGTTTTGACTTCGGATGCCCCGTAGGCCTCGGCGGGGGGGCTTTCGGGACCGCTCACCGGGGTCGTGGACGAGTCGGCTTCCGCCTCATCGTCCGCCTCGAGCATCACGTTGCTCTCGAGTGTCTCGCGTACGTGAGCCTGCAGGTCGAGCGCCGGCAGCTGTAACAAGCGGATCGCCTGTTGCAACTGCGGCGTCATGGTCAGTTGCTGGCCGATGCGCAGTTGCAGGCTGGGCTTCAACATGGGGCACTGTCGGGCATGGGGCTACAGTTTGAAATCCTGACCCAAGTACACCTCACGAACCTGGGAATTTGCAAGAATCTGTTCCGCAGATCCGGAAGCGATCACCTCGCCCTGGCTGACGATGTAGGCGCGGCCGCAGATGCCGAGCGTTTCACGCACGTTGTGGTCGGTGATCAGCACGCCGATGCCCTTGTCAGACAGGTGCCTTATTATGCGCTGGATGTCGGCGACGGACAGCGGATCGACGCCGGCGAACGGCTCGTCGAGGAGGATGAAGCGCGGATCGGCCGCGAGGGCGCGCGCGATCTCGACGCGGCGGCGCTCCCCGCCGGACAGCGATATCCCGAGGCTGTCCCGGACATGGCCGATGTGCAGCTCCCCGAGCAGATCTTCGAGCCGCTCAGAGCGCGCGGCGCGGTCGAGTCCGGGTCGCGTCTCGAGGATCGCGAGAATATTGTCGGCGACCGTGAGCTTGCGGAACACCGACGGCTCCTGCGGCAGGTAACCGAGGCCGAGGCGCGCGCGCCGGTGCATCGGCAGCCGGCTGATGTCGCGGTCATCGAGCAATATCTGGCCATGCTCGCACGCGGTCAGGCCGACGATCATGTAGAAGGCGGTCGTCTTGCCCGCCCCGTTCGGTCCGAGCAGCCCGACCACCTCGCCGCTCGTGACCGAGAGCGACAGGTCCCGCAAGACGTCGCGGGACTTGTAGCGCTTGGCGAGATGGTTCGCCTGCAGGACGCTCATGGCTTGTGCCGCGGCGGTGGCGTGATGGTGATGCGCACTCGGCTCTTGCCCTGGTCCGCGGCGGCGGCGATGACGCGGCGCGCGGCGATGTCGTATTTCAGGGATTCGCCGCGGATCTGGTTCTGGCCGTCGCTCAGCCAGGCATCCTTCGACAAGCGGATGATACCCTGGCGGATGTCGTAATCGATGCGCTGCGCGTGTCCCTGGACGAGATGTCCGGTCTTCGGATCCCGTTGCGAGAACTGCGCCGGAGTGCCGGTCACGATGGCGCGCGTGAGCAGCTTGTGCGCGAAGCTGATGTCGGCCTCGGCCGAGCGCAGTTCGCCCTGACCGACGACGACGTGCACATTACCGAGGAACACCCAATGACTGTTCTCGAAGTCCAGCCCGGTCGCGTGCGCCAGATCGGCCGAGACGGAGATGCTGCCCTGGGTGATCTTGACCTTGCGGAAGAGCAGCTTATTGCTCCGGTAGTCGATCTCGGATGATTGCGCCACCAGCGAAATCGGCGCGCGCAGCGTCTGCTTGGAGACCTTGAGACCCGGCAGGTGCGCCGGTGTCGCCGCCCAGGGAGCCCGCGCGAGCAGCAGCAGCGGCACGGCGAGAAGGCGCGAACTACGGAACGAAGCGGCCATTGACGTCTGATTCCAGTCGAACGCTGCGCCGCTTCAGGTCGGCGAGCAGTCCACGTGCGGTCAGTGACTGAGCGGCGAAATCGATGCGCACCGCGCTCTTGGTGCTGACCACGGCGTCGGCGACGTCGTAGGTCATGCGGTCGCTGAGGATGAGCGCCGTACCGGCGCGTTCCGGGTCGACACCCCGGAGCCGCACGTGGCCTTGCACCTGCACGGCTTTGCCGCCAGGGGCAATCTGCGCCTGATCGCCGAGCATGGTCCAGGACTCCCCGCCCGGGGCGTGATACTCGACGCGGATGTCGTGCAGCGCAACCTGGTCGCCCGGGCCAATCTGATCGATCCGACCGGCGGCGATGCGGATGCTCGGCGCGCCGTCATGGCCGTAGTCGGTGAGCACCGCGTCCTTCAGGTAGTAGCCGGGTTTGCGCACCTTGCCGCCGGAGGTGGAGGTGGCGCCGATGCGGCCCGGGGTGCTCAGGATCCAGGTGCTGACGGCGAGGGCGATGACCGCGAGTACCGTAAAGAAACGGAACAGCATCAGCGTCGTCCGGCGCGCGCGCGCAAGATCGCGTCGCACAGTTCGCGCACGGCGCCGCGACCGCCATTCGCCGCGGCGACCCAATGCGCCGCCGCGCGTACGATCGGATGTGCGTCGGCGACGGCGGCGGCAAAGCCGACGCTCGCCATCAGCGGCAGATCCGGGGTGTCATCGACGAGGCAGGCCGCCGAGGTCGGCGCGACGCCGAGCTTCGCGCCGATCGAGGCGAGCGCGGCCGCCTTGTCGGCGCAGCCCTGGACGACGTGCCGCAGACCGAGTTCGCGCATGCGTCGCGTGACCGCCGGAGAGCGGCGGCCGCTGATCACCGCGACGGCGACGCCGCTTGCCTGGAGCAACTTGATGCCGTGGCCGTCCTGGACGTGAAACACTTTGAGAACCTCGCCGCGCGCGCCGAAGTACAAGCTGCCGTCGGTCAGCACGCCGTCGACGTCGAGCACGAGCAGCTCGATTTTCGCGAGCGGCGTCGGGCGGCGCGCCTTCAAATGACCCCCGCGCGCATCAGGTCATGGATGTGCAACGCGCCGACCACGCGCTCCTCGGCGTCGAGGACCAGCAGGGCGGTGATCCGGTGTGTCTCCATCAGCAGCAAGGCTTCCGCGGCCAGCGTTTCGGCGCCCACCGACTTTGCCTGCGGCGTCATCACCTGGTGCATCGGCGTCGCCCGCAGATCGATCGCGCGGTCGATCGCGCGGCGCAGATCACCGTCGGTGAATATGCCGGCCGCACGGCCGTCCTCGCCGATGACCGCGGTCATGCCGAGGCCCTTGCGCGACATCTCCAGCAAGCCCTCCGCGAGCGCCGCGTCGGGGTGCACGCCCGGCACGTCCGCGCCCGAGCGCATCACGTCCGAGACCCGCAGCAGCAGGCGCCGGCCGAGGTTGCCGGCCGGGTGGGAACGGGCGAAATCGGCCTCGGTGAAGCCGCGGGCCTTGAGCAGCGTGACCGCGAGTGCGTCGCCGACCGCGAGTGCGGCGGTCGTGCTCGCCGTCGGGGCGAGATTCAAGGGGCAGGCCTCGGCCGGCACGCCGATGTGCAGATGCCCGGTTGCGGCGCGCGCGAGCGGCGATTGAGGATTGCCGGTCAAGGCGACCAGCGGCACGCCGAGGCGTTTGATCACCGGGATGATCGACAGGACCTCGGCGGTTTCGCCGGAATTCGACAGCGCGAGCAGCGCATCCTCGCGGGTGACCATGCCGACGTCGCCGTGGCTTGCCTCGCCGGAATGGATGAAAAAAGCCGGTGTACCCGTGCTGGCGAGGGTCGCCGCGATCTTGCCGGCGATGTGCCCCGACTTACCCATGCCGGTGACGACGATGCGGCCGCGGCACGCCAGGCAGATGCGGCAGGCACGCGCGAAGTCGGCGCCGAGGCGCGGCTGTTGCGCCCGCAGACCATCGATTTCGATCGAAATGGCGCGTCGGGCCGCCTCGATCAGCGCATCGTCGGTGATTTCCGCTCGCATGCGCGGATGATAGCGCGGTTTTGCAGCAGCGCGCGGCTGGGCCGAGATGCGGCTTCTCTAGTAGACTTGCGCCCACGAGGTAGATTCCGAGGAGGTTCTGCATGGATCCGCAACAAGTCGCCCGCATGATCCGCAGCGGACTTGCCGGCAGCGAGGCGACCGTCGCCAGCGAGGACAACGTGCATTTCGAGGCTTTGGTCGTCGCGGATGCCTTCGTCGGCAAGCGTGCGCTGCAGCGCCACCAGTTGGTGTACGCGGCGCTCGGCGCGGCCATGGGCAACGAGATCCACGCACTTGCGCTGAAGGTCTACACCCCCGAGGAATACGCGGCCCAACGCCGCGGCTGAGCTCCTTGGACAAACTGCAGATACACGGCGGCATCGCGCTCGAAGGCGAGGTGCGCATCTCCGGGGCGAAGAACGCGACCCTGCCGATTCTCGCCGCCTGTCTGCTCGCCGACGGCCCCGTGATCGTCTCGAACGTGCCGCACCTCCAGGACGTCACGACGATGATCGAGCTGCTGGGCCGCATGGGCGTCTCGGTGACCGTCGACGAGCGGATGCGCGTCGAGGTGGATGCCTCGACGATCCGGGAGTATTTCGCACCCTACGAACTCGTCAAGACGATGCGCGCCTCGATCCTGGTGCTCGGCCCGCTGCTCGCGAGGTTCGGCGAGGCGGACGTGTCGCTGCCCGGCGGCTGCGCCATCGGCGCAAGGCCGGTCAACATCCACGTCGCCGGGCTGCAGGCGATGGGTGCCGACATTCACATCGAAAACGGCTACATCAAGGCGCGCGCGAGCCGTTTGAAGGGCGCGCGCATCGTCCTCGAGACGGTGACGGTCACCGGCACGGAGAACCTGATGATGGCGGCGGCGCTCGCCGAGGGCCAAACGGTGCTCGAAAATGCCGCGCGCGAACCGGAGGTCGTCGATCTGGCCCTGTTCCTGAACGCGATGGGGGCGAGGATCCGCGGCGCCGGCGGCGACAAGATCGTCATCGACGGCGTCGAGCGCCTGCACGGCACCGCCTACGAGGTCCTTCCGGATCGGATCGAGACCGGTACCTATCTGGTTGCCGCGGCGATCACCGGCGGCCACATCCGCGTGAAGAACACCCGGCCCGAGCACCTGGACGCGGTCACGGGCAAGCTGCAGGAGGCCGGTGCAACGATCGCAACCGGCGAGAACTGGATCGAGGTCGACATGCACCGCCGACGCCCGCGCGCAGTCGACATTCGCACCGCGCCTTATCCGGCGTTCCCGACCGACATGCAGGCGCAGTTCGCGGCATTGAACACGGTCGCATCGGGCGTCGGCACGATCATCGAAACGGTGTTCGAGAACCGCTTCATGCACATGCTCGAGATGCGCCGCATGGGTGCGGAGATCCGCCTCGAGGGCAATACCGCGATCATCAAGGGTGTCGAGCGGCTCACCGCCGCACCGGTCATGGCGACCGATCTGCGGGCCTCGGCGAGCCTGATCCTCGCGGCGCTGGTCGCCGAGGGGCGCACCGAGATCGAGCGCATCTACCACATCGACCGGGGCTACGAGGCGATCGAGGAGAAATTCCAGGCGCTCGGCGCGAAGATCCGGCGCACGCCCGGCTGAAGCCGGGCATGCCCCGAGCCCCGGGCCTGGCTCATTGCTGCGCTTGTACCCCGCCGGTCGGCCGCTCGATCACGGCGAAACGGTAGCTGAAGGGGGTCAGGCCGTGCTTGCCGGCAAGTTCGACGATCGTGCCCGGCTTCAACTCGGCCACCCGGCTGACCAGTTGTTGGGCGCTCGTGATCGGCGAGCCGTTCAACGAGGTGAGCAAATCGCCCGGGCGCACACCGGCTTCGTAGGCCGGACTCTTGACCAGGATGTTGACGACCGCTATGCCGCCGCGGGGCATGCCGAGTTCGCCCGCCTGCGCATCCGTGATCTCCTGCGGCGAGAGTCCGAGCCAGCCGCGGATGACGTGGCCGTATTTGAGAATTTGTTTCATCACGCCACGGACCAGATTGACCGGAATCGCGAAGCCGATGCCCTCCGGTCCGCCGTAGGCGCGGTTCAACACGGCGGTATTGATGCCGATCAACTCGCCGCGGGCATTGATCAGCGCGCCGCCGGAATTGCCGGGATTGATCGCCGCGTCGGTCTGGATGAAGTTCTCGAACGTCGCGAGCCCGAGCTGGCCGCGGCCGATCGCGCTGACGATGCCCTGGGTCACCGTCTGGCTGAGTCCGTACGGATCGCCGATCGCGAGCGCGATGTCCCCGACCCGCAGGGTGTCTGAGCGGCCGAGCGGCATCACGGGCAATTTGCCGAGCGAAATGTGCAACACCGCCAGATCCGTGTCCGGATCCTGGCCGACGATCTTCGCCTCGGTGGTGCGCCCGTCGGCGAGCTGCACCTTGATCGATTCGGCACCGGCGATGACGTGCTGATTGGTGACGATCGTGCCGTTGGCGTTGACGATCACGCCGGAGCCGAGGCTGCGTTCGACCCGCTGCCGGTAGGTCGGCCAGAAATCGCCGAACAGCTGCGCGAGCGGTGGTGCCTGGGTCTGTTCGGTGACCAGGCGCGCCGTGTAGATGTTGACGACCGCGGGCGCGGCGCGCGCCACGGCGTCGGCGAAACTCGCGACGACGATGCGGTGCGCAGCGCCGCGGGCGGGCGGGGGGGGGGGGGGGGGGGGGGGCGGGGGCGGGGGGGGGGGGAGGGGCGGGGGGG
>VFSW01001280.1_pt1 | contig 38236 bp, 41 predicted proteins | sample 5358111 | NCBI WGS metagenome assembly VFSW01 (sample SAMN11554181, study PRJNA540505) | mine drainage metagenome | isolation source: sediment from site ElyBrook_90M | place: USA: Ely Copper Mine, Vershire, VT | collected 2017
GTTACACTGCAATCAATCGTTTAGAAAATGCCTCTAAAGAAAGGGGTACCTTGCAAAACGGCCTATTTTGAGTGTCTCATTTGTTGTCTTTCAAGACCTAGATTAGCTTTGGAGGGTTACGAACAGAGACAGCGTGGCATTTCCAACCCCATCTTCAGGGGCTTCGATATTCCAATGCCTTAAGTTTCCCAACCTCTCTCACTATCTTTTCCAGACTTTTCATTAACTCATCTTTACTCGGATCGATTATCAAATCGGGTTTTTCTGGTATTTCGTAAGGCATATTTTTTCTTCGCTCTCCACCCTTTATGTATATCCAGTAAGGATTGATCATTTTAGTTATCTTTTGACGCGTTGAACGGAACGGTGCAATGACCGAGACAACGACGTTGAAATTCTGACCATTCAAAATTTTTGCGAGGCGAGCTACACGCATATTGTGAGCATCACGGTCTCTTTTACTAAATCCAAGATCAACTGATATCGATGCCCGCAACTCGTCGCCATCAAGAACGATTGCGTTTAGTCTCTCTTTTAAAAGATAGGCGAGAGAGGTTTTCCCCGAGCCAACATTGCCGGTTAGCCAGATAATCCTCTTCTGGCTATTTCTGATTTTTGTTCCGGAGATTTCCTCTATCTCTTTTGAGAGACGAATTTTGCGAATACCCCAACCCACATCACGGCCGTAGCAAATTTCCTTTATGTCTGGTATGGCAATGACTTCCACGTTCTTGTTTTTCTTATATGCCGCTTTTATGGTTGAAATTCGTTCGGAAAGAGAATAGGGATTATTTTCAGAAACAGGCGTATCCCGTACAGCAATAACAACCTGGTTACCCTCTTTTAAAACGCTGTCGATAAGCGCTTTGTGACCAGCGTGAAGTGGTTGGTATCGACCAATGAATAGCGATTTACTCATAGTGGCGGATCAGGTCTTACGTGAGTGCATTATCAGCATCGATTATTTATTCAAAAAAGTCGGTGTTCAGCTTGAGGGGTTTTTGTAGGGTTCTTAGTGTCCTTGTGGTGGGTACTCCTTCGCGATCCAGCGAGCCAACTGGAGCGCCTGCGACATGGTACTTGATGCCTGATCAAACGTCGTAGCGCTGCTTGTCCCAGAAGGAGAACTCGATCCTGACCTAGAATCAAAAAAGAGAAACGCTAAGGCGATGAGCCCCACGATAACGAACACCGTGGCTCCCATGGAGACGCGAGGTTTCTTCGGATACATGCAATAGAGTATACCGCGTCATCCGCGGAATAAAGTCGCTAGGCCTGGAGGAATGGTGACGACCATGTGCGTGAATCGTTACGCACCCTCGGAATGGATAAGTACACCACCCTGAGGACAATCTCAGGGTGGGTTCGTACATGGAAAATGTCGCTCACGCCAAGCGGCTGTGCTCGTGCGGATGCTCACCAGGGGCATGAGAGGTGGCCACGCAGGAGCGGCCGGTCCTCTATGGTGCATTTTCCCAAAGCTTGAAGAACTTACCTCCTTTCAATCAGTTCGCAGAGCTCGCTCATTGCCGAGCGACCCCGCACCCTCTTCACTTCACTGCGCGAGTCAGGGCGGCCCGGTTGCCCAATAGTCATGAACCCAGCAGCCCAGATGTGGCCTCATGTCTGCCTCCCCCGATCGGTGGCGAGCGCCGAATGTGCTCGCACCACGATAGTAGCACTATCGCGCCTGACCGGCAAAGTGCGATCAGGCGCTTGTGCTTCGAGGATAGTTGGCGCACGTCCTACTTTGATCTGCTAGTGCGTCACCGTACTGCTCGCTTCCATCGTCGCGATCTCAGCTTCGAGCGTTTGCAGTTGTGCTTGGAGCTGCGCGATTAACATGGCGTTACTCTCGGAAGTGGTGGGCAATACACCTCGGTTGAGGACTCCGCGCGTCAACGGCCCGACGTATCCCGACCTCGGCGTGATGTTGTTTGCCGCCTGGTATTTCTCAACTGCGGCTTTCGTGAGCTGACCGAAGTAGCTCGTCGGCGCGGAGATGCTGAGGTACCCGTCAGCGATGAGAAGAGTCTGGAGCTGCGTCACGTCGTTGCCGGTTGAGCCGATAGTAAGGTTATTGGCGAAGTTGTACGCAGCCGCGCCCAAGACCTGTCCGGTCGTGCCGCCTATAGTGGTGCCGCTCGGAGCTGCACCTCCGTCGAACGGAAGAGCTACCGCAACCGGACCACCGCCTCCGCCACCTCCGACGATTGGTCCGTTGCCGCCGCCACCTCCACCAGAGCTAACCGGGGCTGGGGCAGGAATTGCCGTCTGTGTGTAGGTGAGGAATGTCGTGAAGTGTTTCGTCCAGACAATGAGGTCGGAGCCAGAGGTTATCGTGCAGTCCGCGCCTGCAGCAAGAGCATCACCGACTGCTTGCGTATCGGCAGAGCAGGCCGCGGTGATCGGTGTGAATACTCGGTTTAAAGGAACTTTTGGGAGGCTGAATTAGCGCGCACCGTTGAGCAATTGAGAAATCACTTTGAAGCGCCGGTCCTTGCGCAGTCCATGGCGGGCAGCAAGCGTCTTCTTGAGGGCGGAGAATGAGCCGTCAAGGCTGTTGGTGGTGTTGGGGATAGTGACTGCGAACCCATTTGTAACTGCGGCTGGCGCGGCACGCAATCTGCGTAAGCGTCTGCTTCCCCCATACGTATTCGCCCCAGAGCGTCTCGTTCTCGCCGGTATCACGTCGTGTCGACTGGAACTGCTTTCTGCAATCCAAACACTTGTACCGCGTCAGTCCGTTCCTCTGGCCGTTTTTCTTGGTGTGACGACTGACGCAAAATGGGCATAGTTTCGCCCCTTTTTAATGTGCATAGTAAATATTCGGAACTTTAGCTTGTATACAAGCCACGATACAGCCAAATCAGCCTCCCAAAAGTTCCTTTAACTCATTATTTCTGCTGTCAGCGCCTACGAGTACCCGAAGGTGGTGCTGTAGAATACATTCCCTTTCAAAAATACATATACCACAGACGTGGCGATGACTGCAATAACCATACTACCGATAACATCGATGGGGTGATGCACGCCGACGTAGACACGGGCGACGGCAATGACGATGGCAACTACCCAGAGCACTGCGCCGAGCCGCCAGCTCCAATAGAGGCCGACCATCGCAAGGACGGAAGCTAAGAGGGTGTGGTCGGACGGGAATCCATTGTTCGCCGCGTGAGTGATAAGAGGAGTAAAGTGGCCGACAACGAAAGGGCGCGGGTCATAGTATAGATAGCCTGCGATGAGACCGATCGTGTACGTGAGAAGTCCGGCCGGTACAGCGAATAGCGCCATGCGCTTTTGCGCAGGCCGTCGCTGCGCGAAGAAATAGCCGCCGAGGATGAGTACCGGCAGAATAAAGAGATATTTTGCCGAAAAGATAAAGACAGTGTCCATACAAGATTTTATATATGTTACTGAAACCAGCCGAAATGCTGGGTGAGGAGTAAGAACATGATCGCAAGCACAAAAAAGACCGCGAGGCCTGCGCCGACGGCTTTGTAGGTGTTGACGTGCGGCGCGAGCCATATGACAACGAGCATGTAGGGCACCCATGTGACGAGTGTTCCGATGAGCACCAGTTTCGCGTGATCGCTGAGATTCATCCCGCCGCGCGACTCGCCGATAAAAAAGTACGCTATGAGTGTGAAGACCGGCATGAGGGTCGCCAAGCCTGAGAGCAGGCGCAGGCCGCTCTCTTCGAGCAGTACGATTGCGGTCGTAACGACGCCGCCGGTGAGAAAGTAAATGGCAATATTGAGCATCGCTTTATTATACGCGATCGAGACAGGTCGCGCAGTTGCTACTGCGCCGCATGGTGGAGAAATTCTCAAAGACGTATACGCCTTGCAGATAGAACCGGGGATCGACGCATGACAGACGGATTTTATTTCCCGTTTTCTTTCAACCGTATCCATCCCTCACCCGTCATCACGGCAGCTTACCGAGGAAATACTTTCTCCATCAGTACCGAGTAGGCCTCCGCATCAAGATCGGCGCACAGATCCGAGAGAACGGTCATCCGATAAGCCTTTATCGGTCGCCACGAGGAAACCGCGGGGGCTTGCCACCGCGATGGATGGCGTGCACCGGAAGGGGTACGCCATCCCTCAGGGAGCTGCGGCGAGCTGAGCACCACGTATACCGACTGCAGTATCATCTCGCATGGACCCTCAAGTACCGTCACGCGGTATTCAAGGAGCCGCAGCGACATAATCTCAAGGCAAACCTCGAAAAAGGTCGCCATTGGCCACGATATCGAGATACAGGAACTGGAGATACTGCCCTATCTGGAGTGCAACCGTCATAACGAGAACGAAATAGCTACAATTCGACACTCTCACGAAGGATTAGAAAAGTACGGCGGTGTTATCACAAATACGCCTCTCGGCCGAAGGCCGAGTCAGTTGCTCGATTGAAGCGCGTGAGGCAGTGCAAGCGATACGCTTGCCCCTTCATTGCTCTGCGGCAGGTTCACCGATGCGGCCGATCCGTTGAAAAAGAGGACGCCGTACCCGAGCACGAGCAGAGCCGCACCGTCGATGATGATCTCAAAATAGACGTAGCGCTTGCGGACATGAAAAAAGAGGGACACGGCGAATAGGATTGCGATGAAAGCCATCAGTGTGCCGACAAGATAGAACACGATTCGCCGGGGCGAAGTGGCGAGCACCGCGAGGGCGTTGCCGGTGTTTTGCGTTGTCCCAACGGGTGCGGCCGTTGCGTGTGTTGCAGCGGCGAGTACGGCGGGAGCTGCCGTCGTGGCAAGCACGTCTGCTGGCACGTTTGCGAGATTGGACGCCGGGGCCGCAGCTACCGGCGCAGGAGCGGCAACCGTTTGCACCGTTCTCGGCGCGGCGAACATCTCAACGACGAACGTTGCATCGTGCCCCTGGTATGTCCCCTGCGCGACGCCGTAGCCGATCTGCGTATAGTTAGAGTCAACGATGTTGGCGTGATGCTCCGGCGACGCCATCCATGCGGCCTCGACGTCGTTCGAGTCGGTAAAGTCTACGGCGAGGTTCTCGCCTGCGTAGGTATAGTTATAGCCGACCTGAGTAATCCAATCCCACGGCGTTTTACCGTCCGGCGAGACGTGCGCGAAATAGCCCTTGGCAGCCATGTCGTTAGCCGCGTCCTGTGCAGCTTCATTCAGCAAAGGATTTTCAATGAGCTGCCGCAAGTCGTTGGCGGTACGATCGCTATTCGTCAGGTCGAGTAACGCGGCCGGAAGTACTGCGGCGGTAAAGCCGGTTTTTATATTGACGACATTAATTTGAAACTGGTACGCGCCTTCGATGAGCACGATAATCAGCGCAATCGCGGCGACTGACTGCACAGCAAAAATGCCCGGCTTGTACCTATTCCCCGCGTGCGGGATCAGGAAATGCTTGATCTGCTGGAGCTTAGATTTCCGGCGTGGCGTCCGTTTAGGGCGATCTTTCATGATACGGATATTGTACAATGCGAAAGCCCGAACCGATGGAGAAAACATCTTGTCGCGGTGAAGCAAATCAGCAGCACTTTTACGAGTTAGAATGAAGGCTACAGACTATGCGTATTCGCGATTTCAGCCCTTGGGCGGTCACTCTCATGGTGTTGCTCGTACTCGCCGCCGGGCAAGCACAGGCACAGACGACGAGTGCCGCGGCGGTTGATGCGGGGTTCCCCACCCGCTCCATCTGGGCATCGCAGACGCAGGCAACCGAGGGTGAATCGATCACCGTCTTCACCGTCCTCTACAACAGCGGCACTGATGACGTGAAAGGCAATGTTGTCTTCGAGATAGACGACACTGTCATCAATACAAAAAGTTTCGACGTGGACACAGGGTCGAGCGAGATACTGTCGACTTCTTGGATCGCGCAAACGGGCAGGCACACCGCTTCTGCATCAATACAGGAGGCAATCGACGGGCAAACGAACGCTACGGTGAATGTCACCAATGCGACGACCGGGACCGTGACGATAACGGTCGCTCCCGCGCCGCCACCCTCCGCTTTGGGTCAAGTCGTCTCGACCGCCGGAGCGGTTATTGCCTCCTCGACCCCTGTGGCTGAGGATGTCGCGCAAAGCGTCTACAATGCGGCCGAGAACCTGCGGCAAGATGGCATCACGTACCTTGAGAGCCAAGTGGCATCGACGACGCATCAAGGCACAGTGTTGGGTACATCGACGGAGTATGCCGGGGGCACGGGTGGTATCGGCTCGTCACTGGGCGGATGGTGGAGTTCGCTGGCAGCACTTGCCATCATCGTGTTTAGCTCCCCTTTTCTCTTCTACCCTGCCGCGCTATTCGTATGCTTTGTCATCCTCTACCTCCTCACGGCACTGATTGGTACATCCAGGCATCGACGACGCTTCTGATGTCAACGCACGATATATCTTGCCACTCACCCACGATGGCGAAGTGGTGCTCATAAGTGCTACGAATAGCGGTTTTAACTTGGTACAGCCTGGAGAGCCCGTAATGGTAGCTATGTATATAGTTCCCGTCTACACTATCGAAACATGCAACCTCAAACCAGCAGCATTACCGTAATTGCAATCGGTACCCTTATCGCAGCGGGTGTTTTTGGGTGGACACTAGTGCATGCTGTTTTGTACGCGCCCGAACAGAGCGGCCCACTTCCGCCTCAAGCGCAAACTGCACAGACACCCGAGCTCTATACCAGCGCGACGTCGACGCACCCCGATCGCCTTGTCATTCCCTCGCTCAACATCAATGCCGCCATTCAGTACGTAGGTGTCAACGCGGAGGGTAACATGCGCGCACCCGACAATTTTACTGACGTTGCATGGTATGAATACGGAACGATTCCCGGTATGCGCGGTAGCGCCGTCATCGACGGACACGTCGACAATGGCCTAGGACTCGACGGTGTCTTCAAACATCTGACAGACATTAAGGTGGGCGAGGACGTGTATGTACGAACAAAAGGTGGCACGAAGTTGCATTTTGCCGTTTTCGATATTGAAACGTATCCTTATCAGGGCGTGCCCGTACAAAAGCTCTTCATGCCGAATGATGCGGCGTATCTGAATCTGATTACCTGCGAAGGGCTGTGGGTGTGGGGTGGCGACACCTACGATCACCGTTTGGTGGTGTATACACGGCTTGTGAGTTCGTAACACTTCCATGTTTGACAAAGCTGGTCTTGCGAGTAGTTTTTCTTATTGGGACTTAAACGAATATCAACACGGAGGTGCGACATGCACACGCACAGGGAGTTGTCCGTATACCTGTTCTCGGTGTTGATTGCAGGGTGACCCGGACCCCGTATCTTTGACAGGTGGTCGAAATTAACAGGCATACACTTCGACTGACTGTCTAACGAATGGGGTCCTTTACAGGGTTTGTCGGAAAAGATTTCTACCGCCTGAATACTGTCTTCGTCTGCTTCCCTCTTTAGTGAAAATGCGCCAAATCAAAATATGACTTATTCTCGTTGGAACTGTTGAAAACTAGTGCCACGTGACGGCATAGGTGTTGGACATCTCATTCTTCCAAAAAAGCGCCATATTTTGTGCTATAATGGCGACCAAGGTTCCTGTATGAGCGACCAATTGGCACGCACAACGCTGAAGAGATGGGTACGACGTTTGCCTGCGTCACGAATGGTCTATCCCCCTCAAATTGGCAATCGCGCGAAATATTTTTTCTGGCGGCTCTACACCCCCTGCCACCCGCTCGTGCGCGATGCAGCGCTTGCGCTTGGACTCGCGCACCATAAAGGCCGTCAGGATTTTCTGATCGGGACTGTGGCGCCGGGACATACCATTCAAGACTTTATCTCCTACTGCATCGAACGCGGGTACGGCAATCACTTCGTCGCGTGGCGCGATGAAGGACAGGCCGCGAGCTTGCGCTTTGTGGAGAGTTTTGTGTATCAGTATCATCTTCGCGTCTTCGAGGACGGCGAAGTGCGTGGGCATTATGAACACACGCCGGAATGCTATCCCCTTTCGCATCTCAAAAGGAAATTTGTATTCGAAGATCGCCGGGACGTGTTTTACGCGCAGCTAGGCGATTGGGTCACGCATTCGATACAGCGTGCGTGCGACTGAATGCTGCGGACGCAGCACAGTAGTCGGTAACCACGTCTTCAGCGTCCGCAGCGAGGCTGGCGAGATACTTCTTATCATCCTTCCCATCGTCGATGTACTGAAGCGCTACGGCAAACTGCGAGAGATTTGAGAGCACGATACGGCGGCCTTTGGCGGCGGCGCGTAACATCGTGGGGCCGCCGATGTCCGTTTTTTCAATGACGGATTCTTCGGTAGCGCCAGGGCGTGCAATTTCTTCTTGAAGTGGATAGAGGTCAACGTACACTAAATCGATGCGTCGAATGCCGAGCCGCCTTAACTCTTCCTCATCTTCCGCTCGAGCGAGAAGTCCCGCATGAATTTCGCGAGCGAGCGTGACGACACGATGTCCGAGAATGGGTGCGCCGACGATCGTCGCCACGTCAACGGTCGCAATTCCCTTTTCAGCAAGAAACTTCACCGTGCCGGCGGACGCAAGGATTTCCCATCCGCGCCCTTTGAGCGCGTGAGCAAAGTCGGCGAGTGCGGGAGTCTTTTGATAGGCGGAGAGAAGCGCGGCCTTCATTCCGCCATGGTAGCGCAATTGGGAACTGCGCGCATCTTCATCCTGGGTACGCCTTTACTCCGAGAAGAACCTGATGACGATTGTTCGCCCGCCGCTATAGTAATGACGAGTAGAATGGAATCACTTGTATCTGCGGCTGTGCACCTGAAAGCAAACTATCGAGCGCTACCGGCATCTTTTCGATCCATTCCGCCGCGGAGAGCGAGGAGTTATAGGTAACGCTCACTGATCGGTATTTGATGCGAATTTTCTGGGAGAAGTTCATACCAAGCGCAACGCAAAAACCCCACCTTGGTGGGTGGGATTTTCGGCGATTGAAACAGAGTGGATTACATCATTCCGCCAGAGCACATTTTACAGTTTTTCTTGTGCATCACGACTTCATAGATCGCGGAAAGGCCGATGAGGATGTAGATGGTCGTCGAGATCGGGGAGCCCGTACCGAAGATCATGTCTACCAAATTCCAGCCGAACGCGACCAAAAGCCAGTTCAAACCACCCACGACGAGCAGGATGAAGGCCACCATGTGAAGGATTTTCATATTTTCGAAAGAATTTACCAATGAGCTGATAAAATCGACCCTAATTGATTGCACCACAAGTATCTCCTGGTCTCATGAAAAGTGCCACCTAGATATCCCCAGGCCCGCTACACTCGGGGAATTATGAGCTCGTGGGGTATTTATGGTACCTGTCCCTATATAGCGGTGCTAGTGTGCATAATTGTCGCCATGGGAATCGGTTTCTTCTGGTACGGTCCGATCTCTGGGAAACAGTAGGCGGCGATGATGGGGCGGTTGCTGGAGGATATGGGGAGAATGAAGGCCGAGGGGCAAAGCAAGATGATGAAAAGTTACGGCATCATAGCGCTGGGGTCGCTCGTGATAGCGTTCGTGCTTTCGCCTGCGATCGCGTTTGCCGGAAGCTACCAACAACTCTCCGGCTTCCCCCTAGGGCTTGAGGTGGGCTTTACCAACTGGATCGGCTTTATTGCGCCAGTTACACTCGGCGGCGTGTTGTGGGAAGGTAAATCGTGGAAGTTCTGGGTACTCAACGCCGACTACTATTTTGTGCTTCTTTTGGCGATGGGTGTGATTCTGGCCGTGTGGGTGTAGCTGCTTTCCTGCTACAATTGCCCCATGGCTCAAAAAATCCGGAAGGCGATCATTCCGGCCGCTGGGTACGGTACTCGCTTCCTTCCTGCGACGAAGGCGATGCCGAAAGAAATGCTCCCCATTGTCGACAAGCCGATCATTCAGATTGTTGTTGAAGAAGCAGTTGCTTCAGGGATTGAAGAAATTGTCATCGTCACCGGTTGGAACAAGCGCTCGATCGAAGATCACTTCGACTTCCCCTTCGCGTTGACCCGCTATTTGCGCGAATCAGGTAAAGAGCAGCTCGCCGAGGAAATGACACGCATCGCCAATATGGCGAATTTTGTCTACATCCGTCAAAAGGGTCCGTATGGAAATGGCACACCTATTTTGAACGCTCGGGCGATCATAGGCGACGAGCCTTTCGCCATCCTTTGGGGTGACGAATTCATATATTCCGACCCGCCGCGTTTGAAGCAAATGATCGATGTGTGGGAAAAGACCGGCGTACCAAATATCTCCGCGGTGCGCGTGCCGCAGGAATCAGTAAACAAATACGGTATCGCCGACGTTGCTCCCGTTTCGGACGGTGTGTTCAAAATCAATAAAATCATCGAGAAACCGAAACCTGCGGAGGCGCCCTCCAATCTCGCTACACACGGCGCCTACATCATGCCGCCGCGCCTGTTTGAAATTCTCGCCGAAACTCCCACCGGCAAAGACGGTGAACTCTGGCTGGTTGATGCGATTTCGCGTCTTGCCATGGAGCAGGACGTGCACGCGGTTGAGATCAAGAATGGTAGATACTACGACACGGGCAACAAACTGGAATATTTGAAGACGGTGGTCGAATTCGGGCTCAAACATCCCGATCTCAATGGCGACTTCCGAAGCTTTTTAAGAGGGCTCGCGCTCTAGCTGGACTTCACCGCTTCCCTGTGGAATGATTGCTGTGTGACATGGATCATAGTAGCGCTTGTCGTTATCTATCTCCTGACGTGTATCCGTATTCTACGGCAATATGAGCGTGGCGTTGTCTTCACGCTCGGTAAGTTTACTGGCGTGCGCGGAGCGGGATTTAAATTCGTCTTTGTGCCCTTCCAGCAGATGGTGCGGGTGTCTTTGCGCACGGTGACCATGACGATCCTCTCGCAAAAGATCATCACGAAAGACAACGTCTCGATCGACATCGCCGCAGTCGCCTACTACCACATCTCCGATCCAGAGAAATCGGTCATCCAGATCGAAAACGTAGGCAGCGCGATCAATCAGATTGCGCAAACCACCGTGCGCAACGTGGTCGGCCGCTTTCAACTCGACCAACTTCTTGCACAGACATCGGACATTAATGAGCAGATCAAGACGGTCATCGACTCTCACACTGAGCCGTGGGGCGTCATCGTGACCGCGGTCGAAATTAAAGACATCCAGCTTCCCGACAACATGCAGCGCGCGATGGCAAAAGAAGCCGAAGCCGAGCGTGAGCGCCGTGCCAAGACCGTTGCAGCCGAGGGAGAGTTCCAGGCGGCGGTGAAGCTCGGTGAAGCGGCAGACATTATCAGTGCGCACCCGGTCGCGCTCCAGCTGCGTACCCTGCAAACAATGGCCGAGATCGCCACAGAGAAAAATTCCACCATTATCTTTCTCACGCAGTTCATGACGACCGTCCACGAGGCTTTCAGTATGTTGAAGAGCGACTCGGCGATGAAGTAATCTACAGGAAATACCCACTCGTATCCCCTTTACACAGGGATTTTTCGCTTTATGAAAACATTTGAGTTAAAGGAACTTTTGGGAGGCTGATTTGGCTGTATCGTGGCTTGTATACAAGCTAAAGTTCCGAATATTTACTATGCACATTAAAAAGGGGCGAAACTATGCCCATTTTGCGTCAGTCGTCACACCAAGAAAAACGGCCAGAGGAACGGACTGACGCGGTACAAGTGTTTGGATTGCAGAAAGCAGTTCCAGTCGACACGACGTGATACCGGCGAGAACGAGACGCTCTGGGGCGAATACGTATGGGGGAAGCAGACGCTTACGCAGATTGCGTGCCGCGCCAGCCGCAGTTACAAATGGGTTCGCAGTCACTTGGATCGCATCTCGGTCGGTATGCCGGAGATACCGCCGCAGCAAACCGTCCTCATCGTCGACACTACCTTCTGGGGACGTTCATACGGCGTGTGCGTGTTCTTCTCGAAGGGTCTCAAGCGTGCGATCTGGTGGCACGAAGTTGAGGGAGAGCGCATGACCCACTACCTGTACGGGCGACAGATCCTCGAGGAAAGAGGATGGATATTCACCGCTGCCGTCGTTGACGGCAGGCGTGGGTTCTTCACGGTATTCAAGGACATCCCGGTGCAGATGTGCCAGTTCCACCAGATCAAGCAAGTGACGAAGTACCTCACGAGGAGACCGAAAATAGAGGCCGGGAAAGAGCTTCGGGAGCTCGCATTGACGCTCACCAAAGCTGACGAGACGACGTTCACGGCAGCGCTCGATGTGTGGCACGCAAAGTGGGGCACGTTCATCGAAGAGAAGACGACTGAGACGTTTATCACGGGGAAGACGAAGTGGTACTACACTCACAAGAAAGTACGCTCCGCATACCGATCATTAAAAGCAAATCTCTCGTACCTCTTCACGTATCAAAAGTATCCTGAGCTCCACATCCCCAACACCACCAACATCCTTGACGGCTCATTCTCCGCCCTCAAGAAGACGCTTGCTGCCCACCATGGACTGCGCAAGGACCGGCGCTTCAAAGTGATTTCTCAATTGCTCAATGGTGCGCGCTAATTCAGCCTCCCAAAAGTTCCTTTAAACCAAACATTTCAAATTTGGGGAGTCGGTTAAGCTTACGCTAGGCGCAAGGAACGGCTCGCATCGCTGACACGAGTAGGCTGTGTGCACAGTCGAACGTTGGACTAGGGGGAATGTCATCTTGCTTCAGCAATCTGCGGAGGACGACATGAGCGTCACAACAATAAAGCCAGGAATCCGTACTATCGCATAGTACGAAGCCGAAAAAGGGAGCCCTTTCGTTCCATGGGAAGGCACCGCCGTGAACGTCCACAACGTACCGGACGTGTTGGACGACCGGTGGAGGCGAGGCTATGAACGGCAGCGGGCGCTCTCTGCCATGAGCAACCAGTCGGCTCCGCTGCGTGATTGAATGAATTCGCAAAAAGCCGGGGTTCTTTGACGAGAATCTCTCAGCGGGTATCCATACTTCACGGATGAGCATCTCGATCAAACCACGACCCTGGGCATCGCGATGATCTTTGTGGAAGTCTGCTCAGCCGCGACTATGGCCGACGCAACTTTTTATTTTTGAATAGTGTATACTGACTCCCTAATAAATAGATTTAAATGTATGGAACAAACAAATCTCTACTCCATTACCATCCCGCCGATGATGAAAACACTCCAAAATCTCTCCGGCATTTTGGATAAGCTCTCCACGCACGCCGCGGGCAAGCAGCTCGAACGGCATCCGGCCGGAATGCAGGAAGACGCACTCTTGCAGAGCCGTTTGATTTCCGATCAGTTCCCTTTTTTCCGCCAGGTGCAAGTGGCCTGCGACAACGCAAAGGGCGGCGCGGCGCGTTTGGTTGGCATCGAGGCACCGAAATTCGAGGACAATGAGAAAACGGTGCCAGAATTGAAGGCCCGCATCGACAAAACGCTCGCCTTTATGAAAACGATTAAGCCGGAACAGATCATTGGGCAGGAAGCTCGCAAAGTGTCGCTCCCCTACTGGGAAGGCAAGGAAATGACCGCCTTTGGCTATGCTACTGAATATCTCATGCCCAACTTTTACTTCCACATTGTCACCGCCTACGCGATCCTGCGCAAAAACGGCGTCGGTCTCGGTAAAATGGACTACATCGGCAGCCTGCCGTTCGTGAAGTAATGCTCAAACACGTCTTCTTCGATCTCGACAATACGCTGACGCTCAGCCGCACTGAGATGACGGCTGCGCGTGGCAGACTGTTTAAAAAACTGTGTGAACAAAAAGATGTGATCGTCGTGTCGGGGGCGCAGGAGTCGCAAATTCGCGAGCAAATTCCGGATTCAATCGATGCGAAGTTTTTTGTGCTCGGGCAGACCGGTAATCAGTGCGTCGGTCCCAATGGGTCAATTCTATGGAAGGAAGCCTTCAACGAGGAACAAGCCGCCGCAACGCTTGCTCTCATCGAACGAATAAAACAAGAGTTGAATCTGCAGGTAAAGGATCCGAACGATTTGGTTGAGCTGCGTGGCGCTCAAATTTCTTACAGTCCCATCGGACATCATGAGGCACTTGATAAAAAATATGCGTTTGATCCTGGCAATATTATAAGAAACGCTATTCTCGAGAGACACGCGGAAGACGTAGCGCGCCTCAATGATATCAGTGTCGATGTGACACCTGGCGGGACGACGTGTTTTGATTTTTTTCTTGCAGGAAAGACGAAGGGGTTTAACGTGGCACGGCTGATAGCGCGCGAGCGTTGGAATAACGACGAATGCGTTTATGTGGGAGACGAGCTGTTTCCCGGTGGGAACGATAGAACCGTCATCGGCGTTATTCCGACCACCGCGGTCAAGGATCCGGACGAAACCTTTGCCTGGATTAGCGAAATTCTCAAAGAAAAAGGCCCGATATGATATAGTATTCGTTCATGAATGCACTCACGATTCGTGACCTCAAGAAAACATATGCGAGCGGAACCGTTGCCTTGAACGGCGTGTCGCTCGAAATACCGCAGGGAGACTTTCTCGCACTCCTCGGCCCCAACGGCGCCGGCAAGACGACCATCATCGGTATCACCGCCGGCCTCGTCAACAAAACATCCGGCACGATCGATGTGTTCGGCCACGATATCGACAAAGAGACCGAGGTTGCAAAAACATTTATTGGCTTGGTGGGCCAAGAGCTCAACTTCAACCCCTTTGAGAAACCGCTCGACATCGTCGTGAATCAGGGCGGTTATTACGGTATTCCGCGCGCCGAAGCGCTCCCGCGGGCCAAGCAGCTACTTGAGGACCTCGGTCTTGGAGACAAAATGTACGCGCCCGGCATGCAACTCTCGGGCGGTATGAAGCGCCGCTTAATGATCGCTCGCGCGCTCGTTCACAAACCGAAGTTTCTTATTTTGGACGAGCCCACTGCGGGCGTGGATGTCGAGTTGCGCCGCGGCATGTGGGACTATTTGCGCAAACTCACCTCCGAGGGTCTCACGGTGCTTCTCACCACACACTACCTCGAAGAAGCCGAGCAGCTTGCCAACCACGTCGCCATCATCAACAAGGGCACCATCGTCCTCAACGCGCCTATGAAGGAGGTGCTTGCGATGCACGACGAAAAAGGCGCCGCAAAGAGCGGCTACCAGGGCAGCAAGCTTGAAGAAATATTCCTGGAGCTCGTCAAGGAGAATAAATGATATGGCACCGTACCAACAGTGGACCGCCTTTTACACGATGCTACGCAAAGACACCGTGCGCATTTTCCGCATCTGGATCCAAACCTTCCTCCCCTCGGTCATCACGGCGGTGCTCTATTTCCTCATCTTCGGCACCGTGCTCGGGAGCCGCATCGGCACTGTGCAAGGCATTCCCTACATGCACTTTGTCGTGCCCGGGCTCGTTATGATGGCTATCGTCACCAACGCATACACCAATGCCTCATTTACCTTTTTCCAATCAAAATTCTTTTCCCGTTCCATCGATGAAATTCTCGTCTCTCCGATGCCGCCGTGGCTCATGATCGCGGGATTCGTTTCCGGCGGCGTCATCCGCGGCGTCTTGGTGGGTGCGCTCGTGCTCGTGGTGGGGATGTTCTTTACCGGCCTCACGCTCGGCGTCCACAACATTGCAATCATCTTTCTTTTTGCGGTTCTTACCGCGCTCCTCTTCGCGCTTGCAGGATTGGTCAACGGTGTGTATGCGAAGTCATTCGATGGAATTAACATCGTGCCTACTTTTGTATTGCAACCGCTGATCTACCTCGGCGGCGTCTTCTATTCGGTGCACTCGTTGCCGCAATTCGCACAGTACATCACGTACGTGAATCCCCTCTTCTACCTCATCAACGGCTTCCGCTTTGGTTTCCTCGGTTTTGCCGATGTATCTATTTTTCTGTGTGTGGGCATTCTCGCGGCCTTGATCGCAGCTTTGATCGGCATCAACTGGTACTTGATCCGCACGGGCCTTGGGCTCAAACAATAAAACGCCATGTCGATCGAAGGCAAATAGCCTCTAGAACCGCAATGGAAATCGACGCGCAGCCCCAAAGAGATCGCGGCGACGTTCCTCGCGCCCACGGAAACGGACGGAGATTAGCCCCGCGCGATCCTCTCTGCAAGACCCGTGTAATTCTCAGGTCGCAATTCCTTCAGTCGTTTTTTGACGTCGGGGGCAACGTCGAGTCTATCAATAAACTGCGCCAAATCGTCAAGTGTCACCTGCTTCCCGCGGGTCAATTCTTTTAGTTTTTCATACGGCATCTTGGTACCGTTCATTCGCAAGATCGTTTGAATCGCCTCCGCGAGCACTTCCGGATGCGCCCAGAGCGCTTCGAGCATCGCCTGCTCATTGACCGAAATTTTTCCGAAACCTTTTTGGAGCGACCGGTAACCGATCAGGGAGTGCGCAAAGGCGGTGCCGAATGCGCGTTCCGTGGTGCTGTCGGATAAATCGCGCTGCAGGCGAGAAATCGGAAGCTTACGAGAAAAGTGCTCGAAGAGCGCGTTGGCAATACCGAAGTTCCCTTCCGCATTTTCAAAATCAATCGGATTCACCTTGTGCGGCATCGCGGATGAACCCGCTTCGCCTTCTTTCACTTTCTGCACAATCCATCCGTCACTCACGTAGCGCCAGATGTCCTGCGAAAGATGGATCAGGACAGTATTGATGCGGCGCATATTGTCAAAAAGTTCCGCCCATGTGTCGTGCGATTCTATTTGCGTTGTTGCAGGATTCCACTCAAGCTTGATCTTATACCCCTCATTCAAACGCTCGATGAACGATTCACCGAACCTGGGCCAATTCACGTTGGGAAGTGCGACGACATGCGCGTTGAAGTTGCCTGTCGCTCCGCTCAATTTCGCGAGAATCGGACGGTTCTTGAGTTGCTCGATTTGTCGTTCAAGACGCACAATGAATACTTGCATCTCTTTGCCAAATGTCGTCGGCGTTGCCGGCTGACCGTGCGTCCGCGCGAGCATTGGCGTAGTAGCGTACGTTTGTACGATCGCTTGGAATATCTCAAGCATTTTTTTGAATTCCGGAAGAAAGACTTTTTCAAGAGCCGCGCGCGTGAGCATGTCATAGGCAGGACTGTTGACATCTTCTGAGGTAAGCCCGAAATGCACCCATTCTGATACGTCTTTGAGTGAAGTCTCAGCCAAGCGGCGCTTGATGTAGTATTCGACTGCTTTGACGTCGTGGTTGGTTTCCTTTTCTATTGTTTTGATCTTTTGCGCCTCTTCCACGGTTATGTTAGCTAAACCGCATAAAAGTGTTTTTTCTTCCTCGGTAAGTTGTCGCACACCAACGCCCGCTGTTTCCGAAAGCGCGATCAGATATTCACTCTCCACCGCAATGCGTCGCTTGATCAAACTATACTCGCTGAAATACTCGGCGAGTTCTGCGGACGCGCCGTGGTAGCGGCCGTCAACAGATGAGACTGCGGTCAGTGGTTCAAATGGCATAGGGTTTGAGGTTTTTTGCGATTCGAGCAAGCGCTGGTTCCTCACCAGCTATAAATTTTCCGCCAGTGATTTGTTCATACATCTCAATGTACCGGCGCGAGAGCTCTTCCACAAGCGCTGCTGGTGCTTCCGGAAGCGTCGTGTCTTTGTATGGATCGGAGTGTTCTTTGAACCATAGGCGCAAGAATTCTTTGTCGAAATATTCCGGCTCCCGCCCGGTAGCGATGCACGCGTCATATGAGTCGAGCTTCCACCAGCGCGAAGAATCTGGCGTGTGAATTTCATCTATTAAAACCAAGGTGCCACGCTCATCCAGTCCGAATTCATACTTCGTGTCCACGAGGATGAGTCCGCGCTTCGCCGCGAGCTCCTGCCCGCGCACAAAGAGCTTTGTTGCGGTCTGTTTCAATCGTTCAAACAGCTCCGCTGTAATGAATCCTTCTGCGATCATCTCCTGCGGCGTAAGTGCGCGGTCATGGCCTTCTTCCTTAGTTGTCGGATCGAATACCGGCACAGGTAGTTTTTGATTCTTTTTCATACCTTCTGGCAGTGTGAGATCACCAAAAATCCGTTGTCCCTTTTGATAGCGCGTCCAAATGGCAGTGTCGGTGACTCCTGTCACATACCCGCGCATCACCGCTTCCACAGGAATCATCTTGCATTTTTCAGCGACCGTCACATTCGGGTCCGGTATCGCGAGCACATGATTGCGCACGATATTCTTGGTCTGTTCGAACCACCACGCGCTCGTTTGATTCAGTACCTGACCCTTATGTGGCACGTGCGCAATAATACGGTCGAAAGAAGAGTGGCGATCAGTCGTGATCAAAATGAGTCGCTCAGGCTGCTCATAAATGTCGCGCACTTTGCCTGTTTTTTTCCTACCGAGCGAGTGGAAGTTGGTTTCTTTCAAAACGTCAGTCATATATTACTGTACATCAAAGGTGAGTTTTTGTCCCGGATCCTCTTCTCCTTTGCTCATGAGCGTGAGGTGTGGATCGGCAACAATGGTGCCCGCGAAGCGGGCCTCGATTCCGGCCGCTTGTGCTTCGGCAACGACGTGCCTCGGACTGGGCGTGATCACAAGGAGACCTTGGCCCATGTTCCAGGTGCCGTATGCGTCCTCGTCTGATATGTTTCCCTTGTCTTGGCAGTAGGCCATGATTGCGGGTGGCTCAAAGAGATCAGTTAACGTTGCTCCATAGCCGCTCGGACGTAGTACGCGGATCATCTTTTCTCGTACGCCACCGCCGGTGATGTGCGCGACGCCGTGGATTTCAGTCGTGCCTTCTGTTGCAAATCCGCCATGCAAGCCGACGATGAATCGCGAATAAATTTTTGAAGGATGGAGCGCGGCTTCACCGAGCGTCGTATCTTCGAAACGAGCCGCATGCCACTCCTCTCCGTGCGTTTCGGTAAAGACTTTGCGAACAAGCGAGAGCCCATTGCAGCGAAATCCCTTTTCGCGTAGCGCCACGACGCCATCGCCCACCTGTATTTCAGCGCCGGTAAAAAGTTTCTCTTTGCGAGCAAACCATATGCACGCTGCGCCCCAGTGATACGGAAATGCGCCGTAACCGGAAACGAGCGACCCCATCTGCACGATCTCTCCGTTGGCGATTGCTACTCCAGCGTCATTTGCCGCGGCGACGTAGCCTTCAGCGAGCTGCCGGACAACAGATAAAAACGTCTCGTCGCCGCCAAGGCTTTTCAAATCGAGATTCGTGCCGACGAGCGCCGGCTCACCGCCGCGCACAAGCGCGTCGTCACATACCATCGCCAACAGGTCAAAGGCGATAGTGTCGTGTTTTCCGACGCGCTGTGCGATTTCTACCTTAGTGCCCGCGGTGTCGAATCCGATCGACATAAAACTGCCTTCGGGTAGTTTTGAGACGTCGACCATGCGCAAGCCCGAAAAATCATCGAACGGCGACACAATGTTACCAATTAAGCTCTTGCGATTTCCGAAGGTGCGCTTAGATGCTTCATACATGATGCGCGAGGCCTCTGCTTCGATGTTTACATCCACTCCCGCTTTCGCATATGCATTTTTTACGTTCATATCTTCCCCGCCTTACGCTGGAGCACGAAATACGCGACGGCTTCTTTGTTGCGCATCGAACCGCGGAGCGCACCGAATTCTTCGGGCAAGATCCACTTGAATTCGTCGTGCTCGAAACTGAGCACGACGTCTTCCGACGCGATCTCTGCGACATAATAAATATTCACCCACTGTTCGCCGATGTTGTTGGGGCGCGCGATCGCGTGAAAGGTCCGCGGATTCTTAATGTCCAAACCTGTCTCCTCTTTTGTCTCACGAATGATGCCCTGATCGGCTTCTTCATCGAATTCCAGAATGCCGCCAGGCAAGTCCCAACCTAGTGGATTCGTTGGAGCGGTATTACTGCGGCGCATGGTGAGCATTTTTCCATCATCGCGTAGCACGATTGCTTTGGTGGCGACCAAGAATGCTCCCGGCTCAGACTTCGCATGTAAATGGGGCGTCTGTCGCATTTCTTCGTTTGCGCTCGTCGTCATATCAGTCCCGCGTCTTCTAAATATTTCTTAAAACCTTTTTCTTGCAGTTTCGCGTCTTTTTCCAATACGTCAGTTGCAAGTTTTTGTTTGTACGTAGCGACACGCCCTCGCAGCTCTGCCTGGCCTGCGCCGATGATTTGCGCGGCAAGGATGCCAGCGTTTTTGGCGCCGTTGATCGCGACCGTTGCCACGGGAATGCCCGGCGGCATTTGCACTGTGGAAAAAAGCGCATCAACGCCTGACGTAGTCTTATTCATGATCGGCACACCTATGACGGGCAGTGACGTATGCGCGGCAACGACACCCGCGAGATGCGCAGCACCTCCTGCTCCGCAAATGAATACCTTTAAACCGCGCATTTCTGCATCTTTTATATACTCCGCAGCAGCCTCTGGCGTGCGGTGCGCAGAGAGCATGTGGACTTCGCTGCCGATGCCTAATTCTTCGAGTACTTTCGCGACATCCTGCATGATGGGCAGATCCGAGTCAGAGCCCATCATAATTCCAACCAGTGGCGTAACATTCATACAAAATAGTGTACCGCATTTCTGAATAATTGGAGACCGGGTCCCTCGGTGGGCAGTCGTTCGCCTCCACGCTCATATCCTTCCCGTAGATACGTCCAGTGCGGCAGTTGAAAAAACGAAACGGCACGTTCCGGATGCGGCATCATGCCTAAGACACGGCCTCCGTGCGACGTTACTGCCGCAATGTTTGCCAGTGCGCCATTGGGGTTGGCGGGCAAATCGAAATGCGCCGATATATCTCCTTCGATATAGCGCAGCGCGATCGCGTTTTCCTGCTTCAGTGAATCGAGCGTTTCTCTCGGCGCTACATACTTACCTTCGCCGTGCGCAATCGGCAACGACAAGCGCGTCATGCCTGAGAGCCACGGTGTATCGCTTGTGACCTCCAGATCAACCCAGCGACAGAGGTAGCGTCCGCCATCGTTGCCGATCAAAGCACCCGGCACGAGCCCTGCGCTTGCAAGAATTTGGAAGCCGTTGCAGATGCCGATCATGAGCGTATCGCGCCCGAGAAACTCGTTTAATTGTTCGCCCAAATGGCCGCGCACGCGATTGCCGTACGCCTTGCCCGCACCAGTGTCGTCCCCATAGGCAAACCCGCCGCCGAAAACCAGTATTTCGGCCCGCTGTAAAATCTCGGGTCGAGCGACAACATCGTTGATGTGAATGATGTTGGCTTCGGCACCGACTGATTCCAGCGCAGATTTTGTCTCGTCTTCGCAGTTGAGACCGTAGCCAGAAAATACAATTGCGTAAGGTTTCTTCATATCACCATTCTTTAAAAAACGAACGGTACCCAGCGGTAAGTTCTTCAAGTGACGTTTCGTTCGAACCACCTGGGAAACGCAGTGAAACTTTTGCAGCTTGAACGACCTCACCGATTTCTGAAACAGATATACCTTTAAACATTTTTTCAAACGCTTTCTGTTTTGAACGTGGGATGGAGACGAGTACGCGACCTTGCGATTCCGAAAACAGAATCGTGTCGGAATGTTTGGCACTCCCGCGCACAGCGCCGAGATCAATATCAGCGCCGAGCTTGCCCGCAATAGCGGATTTGATGAGCGCGGCACCGAGCCCACCGCGCGACAGTCCGATCGCGGAAGCAGTGAAGCCACCCCGAATCGCGACGGTCAACGCATCGTAGCTTTTTGCATTTTTTTCTGCATCGACTTCTGGCACTCTACCGCCACTCACATCACCGAGCATATTGGCATACTCAGAGCCACCAAGTTCATCATGCGTCTCACCGATAAGGTAGATCGCGTCGCCAACACGCTTGAAATCGATGGTTTGTGCGTTTGCCACGTCTAGCATGACGCCAATCGCAGAAATAAGAAGTGTTGGCTGTGCTGCAATGTGCACGCGCGAACCCCGTGCGTCGAATCCGCGGAAATCGTTAAACATTGAATCCTTGCCGGAGATGAATGGCGTTCCGTAGGCAGTCGAGATGTCGTAGCATGCCTTCGCTGCTTGCTTGAGTTCGTAGAGACGTTCGGGTGTGTCGGACGACGACCAACAGAAATTGTCGAGAATTGCCAAGTAATCACGCGATGCACCGGCACAGACCGCATTGCGCACCGCGGTATCGATCGCGGCGGCGGCCATGGCATACGTATCGATTGCGGAATACCACGGCGCGTAACCATGCGCGAGCACGACGCCTCTACGTGAATCAGGCAGCGGCCGCAGGACACTTGCATCCGCGTTGACTCTTCCCCTACCCTGCAAGGATTTCGTGATCGCGCTGCCCTGCACCTCATGATCGTACTGCTGCGAAATGAATGCGATCGATCCGATCGACGGTCGTGCCAGCATTTCGGTGAGCGTGCGAGAGAGGTCGCTCTGCCGTAAAGCTGTTTTCTGAGCACGTGCGATGGCTTTCGGTTTTTTACTCTTCTGTTTTTCGATGGGTCGACCGTTATGCAAAAAATTCATCGACATGTTCATCACCTTGGTGCCGTTGTATCGCACGATGCATCTGCCTGATTTGGTAAAGATGCCGATCACGCTTGCCTCCACGTTATGGCGGTCGAAAATACTTTTCAGCACGTTCCAGTTTTTTTTCGGCACGGCGAGTGTCATGCGCTCCTGTGATTCCGAAAGCCATATTTGCCACGGTGCCAAGCCTGGATATTTGAGTGGAACTTTTTCGAGATCGACTTCACATCCGCCGCTCTCCCGCGCCATTTCGCCCACGGATCCGGACAGACCACCCGCGCCATTGTCAGTGATCGAAGAATACAGGTTGCGATCACGCGCCTCGCGAACCAGCGCATCGGAGAATTTTTTCTGCGTGATGGGATCCCCTATTTGCACTGCTGTTGCCGGCGAGTGCGTCGAGAGTGATTCGGATGAAAACGTGGCGCCGTGGATACCGTCGAGGCCTACTCTTCCGCCGATCATCACTATAAAATCGCCCGGCCTTGCTTTCTTTTCGTACATCTTTTTGCCTTTCACTTTACGCGGCATGAGCCCGACGGTGCCGCCATACACCAAGGGCTTACCGCGATACGACGCGTCGACCGCGACAAACCCCAAAGGCGTCGGGATGCCGCTTTGGTTACCGCCGGCATTCACGCCACGCACGACACCTTCGAGAACGCGCCGAGCCGAGAGGAGGGGTTGCTTGTGCTCAGAATCACGAAACAACTCCTGCGTGTCATTCGGATCCGCCACACAAAAGCCGTACGTATTTGCAATCGGTTTAGCGCCGAGGCCGAATCCGAGACAATCGCGATTGACCCCCACGATCGCAGTCACTGAGCCGCCAAATGGATCGAGCCCTGAAGGCGAATTATGCGTCTCCACCTTGTGCGTAATGAGATATGTATTGTCGAACACAATCGCGCCGGAATTATCTTTGAAAACCGACACGCAGAAATCTTTTTTGCCTTTTTTTCTGCGAATCCTTTCGGTAGCACCCTTGATGTAGCGGCGGTAAATACCGTTTTTCACCTCGTCAAGCGGATCATTAAAAGTCGTGTGCTTGCAGTGCTCGGACCATGCGCCCGCAAGTGACTCTAATTCGACGTCGGTAGGATTGCGACCCTGTTTTTTAAAGTGATCGCGAATTGCTTTCATCGCAGAGAACGAGAGCGCCAGGGGGCCGCGATAGGTACCGTCTGCATCGGCAATCCCCTCTTTGCTGATCCGCGCGAGCTCGGCTCCGGAAACGTTGAGATCAACCTCGTCGGCACCGGAAGCTTCCTGTATCGCGACTCTCGAGACCGAAACAGGAATAGTTTCATCGGCTGCAAACACATTTGCCCGTTCGATCAAGGGATTGAAAAACTCTCGCGACATTACATCGACTTCTTCACGTGTGATCGATCCCGAAAGAAATAGGACGATCGAGGAATACACCTGTTCACTGTCTGCAAATTTTCTACCGGTCGCGTCTTCGATCGAGTGCTGAACCGTGCGCGCAACGTTATCTGTAACGCCGGGGAGGTAGCCAATTTCAATTGCGAAGGCGTGAGGAATGGGTGCTCTTATCGTGCCAACCGAATAGTTCTCTACCACGGGATTTGCGAGTCTTCCGGCGATTTTTTCTAATTCCGCTTTTGAGAGCTGCGCATCGATTGTGTAGATCTGCAGGAACGAAACGTTGGAAAGCGCACTCTTGGGAAAGAGCGATTTCAGTGTACGGAGGTATCCACGCGCCCGTGCATCTTCAACAATTGAAGAGACGGTTATGCGGTGTGTCATACCGCAGAATACTAGCATCGGCGGGCCAAATCAAGTACTGTGCGAACATGAAGACGCGCCCCAAAAAGGAATCGTTGCTCCTACCTCCTCTTTTGAAAAAAATTGCGCCCCAAATGGGGGCGAAAGTATACATCGAGCCCGAATGGGGCGTGGTGGGACAGATCACATTCCGTAATGGAAAAAAGTGCTACTTCCGTTACAACACGCTCGATCTCAATCCCGTCGGCTCCTCCGATGTGGCAAAAGACAAAGACTACGCAACTATTTTTATGCAGCGCATGGGTTATGCAACTGTTCCCGGCAAAACATTTTTCCGCGATGATTTCGCTGAAGCGATTGGATCGAAGCGGACGGCAAAAGCAGCTCTTGCCTATTCGAAACGCCAAGGATTCCCGCTCTTCGCGAAACCCAATAGCGGCAGCCAGGGGAAAAATGTATTCCATGTGGAAAACGAGCGCGAATTGCGCCGAGCACTAAAAGCGATTTTTGTCGACGACCGTGTGGCGCTCATCCAAAAACCTGTGCGCGGACGTGACTATCGCATCGTCGTGCTCGATAATGAAGTGATCTCGGCATACGAACGCGTCCCGCTCAATATCACCGGAGACGGCCGCTCAACGATCAAACAATTACTCAAAAAAAAACAGCGACGCTTCAGCGCATCGAGTCGCGATACGCGCATCAAACTCGATGATCCGCGCATTATCAGCAAACTGTGGAATCTAAAACTCACGATGGAAAGCGTACTTCTGCGAGGACAACAGGTGTTTCTCCTCAATAATGCAAACCTTTCCGCGGGTGGAGACGCGGTGGACGTGACCAGTTCGATCCATAAACGTTTTTCAACACTCGCGATACGACTCACACGTGACATAGGCCTGCGCCTATGCGGCGTTGACGTAATCGTTGCAGGAGACATTACCAAGGCACCAAAAAAATATTGGATACTCGAAGTAAACGCAGCGCCCGGCCTCGATCACTACGCCAAGGGCGGCCGCGCTCAGGAAAAAATCGTCGAAGCGATGTACCTGAAAGTGCTGCGGGCAATGGCGCGCTAACGCTCCCAATCCACCCACGTGTATTTCAGCGCATTCCACTCATGCGATTCTTCAAAGATCTTTTTTGTAAATTCTTTTTCGTATGGCGGGAAAAATGAGTCTGCATCAGCTTCCGCGTCGATGATTGTGAGATAGAGCTTCTCGATCATCGGCAACGCTTGCGCATAGAGTTCTGCTCCTCCACCGATATGGATTTCTTCGGCGTCCAGCTGCCGTGCTTTTACAATCGCCTCGTCGAGCGAATGTGCGACGATAGCGCCTTTGTAATGCCACAGCGGATCGTGCGTGAGAACAATGTTGGTGCGCTCAGGCAAAGGGCCTCCAACGTAGCTGACGATAGATTCAAACGTCTTACGCCCCATGATGATAGGGTGGCCTTTCGTGAGCGCCTTGAATCGTTTGAGATCTTCAGGGATATGCCAGAGTAGCTTGTTACGCAATCCGAGCTCGCGGTTTTTCCCGATGGCCACCACTGCGGCTACCTTAGCGGCCATATTTAGAGGGCAGAGTGATCGCGCTTGAGCTTTTTCAAATCACCGCTAAATACTAGTTTCATCTCCTTCGCTTTTTCTTTACCGCCCCTATCAACCACATCCTTTTGATGCCAGCGGCTCCTACGAGGTTTCACCTCGTGCGCGAGCTGTTCAAATACAATTTGGCAAAATCGCTCGCCAGGATGCAACGCGATCACTTGTGAGCGCGTGTTGTTGCGAATCGGAAGCGTCAAGGGACCCTCATAGCCACTGTCAATGATGCCAGTCAAATCCACAGAGAGCCCTTTGCGATTGACCGACGAGCGCGGATACAAAATCGCCATCAGATCATTCGGTACCTTGATCGTTTCAAAAGTGGAGACAAGTACGTACTCTTCGGGTAAGAGATCGAAACTTTGGCCCTGCTCAAGCTCGATCACATCAAAATATTCCGGACCGTGATCACGCAACGGATCGATGGAAAGCGCTTCCCGACCACGATCAGTCACCCGCCAAACCTTGGGTATCAAAAACGTAAATCCAAGGCGCAGGTCCACCGCATGCGTCTGCAATTGGAACGAATCGAGGCCGGGGCTAAATGCAATGTCGCCTTTCTTTATTCGCTTGAGTATTTCTTCCTTGGTCAGCACGGCCATGGCGGTATTCTACAAGACGATTTGCAAACCGCTAATCGCGGAGAGTGGATCGTATTGCCCCATAATTTGCCCAGTGATTTCGTCGACCAATTTAGTGTCTCTTTTCTCTGCACGATCAAAAGTTTTTTTGGGAAGGTCGACACGGATGGGTGCATGATTGTTGCTGCGCGAAAGCATTTCTTCAACTGCCGTGTATTGATTGTCGTACACATGCGCATTCGAGATTGAATGGGAATACACACCGACGCGCACTCCGAGTTTTTGCGCGAGCATAGTTTGGAGAAGTGCGAAGCCAGCTACGTCGGCGGGAAATCCGAGAACCATATCGTTGGAGCGCACCATGTTATGCAGGTGCAATCGGCCACCAATGATGTTAACGGTGAACGTGTACGGACACGGGACGTTCGCGCGCTTGGTGCCGCCGAGTCCGTCGCTTGCAGGGTCCCACGTGACGATCACGCCATGGCGCGATGTCGGATCTTTTTTCAGAAGCTCGATGAGTTTGCCGAGCTGATCGCGACCGAAATGTTTGCGCCAGCGGTAGCCATAGGCCACGGTAACAACATCGGCCGGATTGGTGAAGCTATCCCAGATTTTGGTGAAATCGCGCAAAAAATCTGCAGGCTTGCGCGCGCCGGAGACAAACCAAATCTGCTCAGCAACGAACATTTTGACTGGAATTTTGCGCAGCGTGAGAAGCGGAAATCCCGCTCGCTCAATATCGTGCGAGAAATGCATCCCCGGCACGGCACGCACTTCGTGGCTGGTGCGGCCGTTTATCTCTCGCAAACCACTCTCCATGATGCGCCGCAAGAGTCCCTGATAAAGCGCATCGAATTCGGTCATGGACAGATTATACTGCCTCCTATGGGCAACATCACCTATCTCTATCTTCCTGCTGGCCGCACGATTCAATACGTGCCAGAAGACAACGAATTCATGCGGGAGGCAAAAAAATATGCCCAGAAGAACAGTCTCGATGACAGTGTACAGACGGGGTCAATTGTGGTGAAAGACGGCGCGGCGATTGGCCGTGGCGCAAACGGCAGTGACTACCATAAGACGCACGAATGCGAACGTGTGAAGCGAGGTATCTCGACGGGTCAGCAGTACGAGCTTTGTGAGGGTTGCCACCCCAAGAATCACAGCGAGCCGCGTGCGATTGCGGACGCGAAAAAAGCCCACGACACGCGCGGCGCCGATCTCTATCTGTGGGGCCATTGGTGGGCCTGTGAAGCGTGTTGGAGTGCGATCATCGATGCAGGTATCGCAAAAGTGTATTTACTTGAGGGTAGCGAACGACTATTCAACAAATCTGATCCGGGTAACATGCTCGGACGCGGTGCATAGTACAATTTTCGCATGGCAACGCGCACCGGATTGATCGTAAAAATCGATGGCATTGATGGTTGCGGCAAAACAACATTAATTGAAAATCTACATAAACGGTACACACCTACATTGCGCGTTACCACAACGCGAGAATTTGGCAGCGAGGAGGATACGAGGGTGATTGACAAAGAACAGTCTGGTACCGTTTCTAGAATGTTATATGAGCTCGCTCTCAATCCACGATTGAAATTCGACCTGGTGGAAAGACAGCTGGCAATGGCTATTGCGGCGCGCAGGCAAAATCGCCTTGTTCTGCCTTTGCTGCGCGAAGAGTACGACCTTATCCTGTCTGATCGCTCAAGTCTTTCGAGCTATTCATATGGACGTGAGTTGGGTGGTACATTCCATACATTCCTGCAATGGGCACTGGAACCGGTGCTTACGGAAGATTGGATCCTATGGATAGATGTCGATCCAAAGACTGCGTTTCAGCGAACTCTCCGCAACACCGCATTCGTATTGGAGAGATGTTCGGAAGACGCAGTAGAGATGCAGGGACTTACACATCAAGTGGCAGTTCGCGAAATCTTCGAGAGGTTATTCGAGCGACGAAAAAACGTGATCCGGCTTGACGGAACACTGGGAATCTTAGAACTGACCGAAGCGGCCGGTAGCCATATCGACAAAATTCTGTCTCGGACAATGTAGTACAATCCGGCCATGACACAGCGCGGGATCTTGATCGACATCGAAGGTGGCGACGGCTCAGGTAAAACAGAACAAGCTAAAAAGCTGTACGAGCACTTTGAGAAAACAGGGGTCTCGACGGTTTTTTTCGACTTCCCCCGTTACTACGATTCCCGCGTCGGCAAACTGATCGGGGAGCTGCTCGCGGGCAAACACGGCGATTTTATGGTCATGCCTCCCTACGTTTCTGCCCTCCCCTACGCGATCGACCGCGCAGGCGTACGTGAGAAACTCGATCGCGAACTTGCAGCGGGTAAAGTGCTCGTTTCAAACCGATACACACCGAGTAACCTCGCACATCAGAGTGCAAAGCTGCCTCTCGACGAACAGGCGGTGTTGGTGAATTTTATCGAAGGCGTCGAGTACGACGACCTCAAAATCCCCCGCCCCGACCTAGTATTTTACCTCTCGGTACCAACTGATGTGTCCGCAGAATTGATCATGAAAAAAGAAAAGCGTGATTACCTCGGCGGCGACACGCGCGACCTCGCTGAGCGCAATAATGCACATCAGGACAGGACTCGTGCTGCTTACCTCCGCCTTGCCAAGGAAAAGGGTTGGTACGTCATCGAGTGCGCGCCGGGGGGATCCATACGCCCCGCTGAGGATATCCACAATGAAATCTGGCAGATTGTCGAAAGTAAATTGCCGCGCTAGCATTGCCGTATGGATTTTAACGAGTACCAACGCCTTGCAACTCAAACGTCTATCCTACCGAACGACGAAAAACATCCCCATTATGCGCTGATGTATTTTTGTCTCGGTCTTGCCGGCGAAACGGGCGAAGTGATCGAAAAGGTGAAAAAGGTCATCCGTAATCACCATGGCGAAATACCGGAAGACAAGAAGGATCTCATCAAACACGAGATCGGCGATGTGCTCTGGTACCTTTCGCAAACCGCACGGATGTGCGGCATCATGCTCGATGACGCTGCTTCCGCTAACATCGAAAAGCTTCAGGACAGGGCAGCGCGCGGGGTCATTAAAAGCGAGGGTGACAGTCGCTAACCGATGCTATGATATAGCTTCCTTTTTCATTAATCGCGTGCGTAGCTTTCTATATTCCCATGAACCTTTACCCGTTCGTCAAAAAGCAAGACCCAGAAGTGTACAGAGCGCTCGAAGGCGAAGAAAAGCGGCAGGCAGAAGGTCTCGAACTAATTCCTTCGGAAAATTATGTCTCGAAGGCTGTGCGAGAAGCGAATAGCTCCAACATGACCAACAAATATTCCGAAGGCTACCCAGGCAAGCGTTACTATGGCGGCCAGCAGTGGACCGATGTGGTCGAAGATCTCGCGCGTGAGCGCGCCAAAGAGCTATTCAATTGTAAATTCGCTAACGTGCAGCCGCATGCGGGCGCTCCGGCCAATGTGGCGATGTATTTCGCGCTGCTCGAACCGGGCGACACTGTGCTCGGCATGGACCTTTCGCACGGCGGTCACCTCACGCATGGACACCCGGTCACCTACCTCACGAAAATTTTCAACTTCGTTCGCTACAAAATGAAAAATGCCGAGACTGGCGAGATGGATTACGACGAGATGCGTGAGGTGGCGCGACGCGAGAAGCCAAAGATTGTTCTTGCCGGCTACTCCGCCTATCCGCGCGAGTTGGACTACACAAAATTCGTCGATATTGCGAAGGAGGTGGGTGCCATTACCGTGATTGACGCCGCGCACATTGCTGGCCTCATCGCGGGCAAGGCGTGCAAGAATCCCTTTGACTACGGCTTTGACGTCATCACCACAACCACGCACAAAACGCTTCGCGGACCACGCGGTGGCATGATTCTCACACGCGAGAGCGACGAAATAGCGAAAAAGGTAGACAAAGCCGTCTTCCCTGGCTTCCAGGGTGGCCCTTTGATGAATGCGGTCGCGGCGAAGGCAGTGGCCTTTGGCGAAGCCCTGCAGCCCTCCTTCAAGACCTACGCCGCGCAAATTCTCAAAAACGCGAAGGCGATGGAAGAAGTGTTCCGCAACAACGACGTCCGCATGATCACCGGTGGCACGAGTAACCATCTCATTCTTGCCGATGTATGGGGCTCGCTCCAAATCTCCGGCCAAGACGCCGAGACCTTGCTCGACGAGGTCGGCATCACTCTCAACAAAAACTCAATCGCCGACGACACGCGAAAGCCCATGGATCCTTCGGGCATCCGCTTCGGCACGCCCGCCATCACCACGCGCGGATTCAAAGAAAAAGAGAGTGCCCGTGTTGCTGAATTGATGGTAGAGACGATGAAAAATCGAGATGAAAAAAAGAAACACGCCGCCATCCGCGAAGAAATCCGCGCGATGTGCAAGCGCTTCCCTATTCCGGATTCGTCTGTTTGATATCCCGGTTCGCGTGAGTAGTGTCTGAGTTGGTCACAACTATAAAGAAAGGCTTCGCGTCAGGGCCTGCACACGAGAGCCCGCTTGCGTTCAACGCCCCACGCAGCCTGCTTCTTTCATTTCAGGTATACTGTCTCGACATGTCATTCTTGCCGCATTTTGCGTTTATACCCATCGTGCAGGCGATCGGATACCCCGGCATTACCACGATCATCTTTCTCGAATCAGGCGTACCGGTGGGATTCTTCCTCCCCGGCGCCTCAATGCTCTTCACCGCAGGCCTCCTTTCGAGTCAGGGATTTTTCAATCCGTGGATCTTGATTGGGCTGGTTACCATCGCCGCTATCCTTGGCGACAATGCAGGATACTGGTTTGGCAAGAAAATCGGTGTGCGACTTTTTTTGCGACCTGATTCGCGTTGGTTCAAGCACGAGCATCTGGAAATCGCCAAAAATTTCTACGACAAACACGGCGTGCGCGCCATCATTCTCGGACGTTTTGTGCCAGTGGTGCGGACTTTCGCGCCGATCGTCGCTGGCATCGTGGAGATGCGCTATCGCACGTTCGTACCTTTCAACATCATCGGAGCGTTTCTCTGGGCTGCGGGTGTCACCGCTCTCGGCTACTACCTCGGAGCGCGGGTGCCTTTTGTGAGCCACTACATTACGCCAATCATCATCGTGATCGTGGTGATAACGACATTGCCACTTCTGCCGGAATTGCTGAAAAAAAATCGCGCTAACTCTTAAGCTGTTTCAAATAGGCGAGCGCGCCCCACAATCCACCCACATCGCCAAGTTTTGAGTGCACGATCTCCGGGATCTGCGGATATTTTGTATTCATGCTGTGGACATGCTCACGTATGCGTTCAATCGGGATACCGATTTCGTTAAACATCGAACCACCGAGCACAACCCGCTCCGGCGACCAGTGCACGATTGCGTTATAGATGCCAAACGCACTAATGCGCGCGAGTTCTTCCCACACAGAATGCGTTTTACCGAGCTCGCGCGGAGACATGCCGTATTTTTTTGCAATAGCCTTACCAGATATGAGTTCACCGAGTCGCCTCGGCGCTTCATCAATCAAGAGATATTGCTCCCCTGTTTCGGATCCGAAGTGCGAGCGATCGATTCGCTGATCCAAGATACGCACGGCGTTCACGCCGGTGGAGACGGTCATGTACATGAGTATCGACACATCGACACCCGCACCATACATTGCCTCGCCAAGCCCTACCACTGCCGCGTCGTTCTCAAGATGCACATGGGTGGAAAGCGCGGCTTCGAGATCGTCGGCAACGGGACGGCCGTCCCACTCCGGCAGATTTGAGTCGAACATAGACCGCTCTTTGCGCAAAATAACGCCCGACATTCCCATCGCGACGGCCTCAATAGGCTCTTCTCCCGAAAGGGTACGCGCCACATCAGTAATCGCAGCAACTCCCATCTCATACGTTTTTGGCGTATCAAAAATCATCGGTTCGCCGAAATGCTCGAGATCACGACTGCCTGCGATCCGCGTTTTTGTTCCTCCAATGTCGGCAACGATGTACATGAATCAGACCTGGATGAGCTGGATGCCGCCGAAATCGGTTTGTGGCACATTTTGGTAGCGCGGGTTGGCAACGAGCACGGGCGTGCCGTTCTGTTCGATCACATAATACGCAAAACCGTGCATTTGCTTGACCGACTCGTAGTCGGCGTGTCCCGGCATCGATGCGGAATCGTTCGCGCCTTCCACCGGGGAGTCATCCGCCATCACGAGCCACACACTTCCGGTATTGAGCATGAGATGCCCGTACCCTGGCGGCATATAGACCGAATCACCCGGCCGTACCCGCATCGCCTTAAATTCCTGCACCTGGTCCGGATCGGTGCCAGCAAGTTTCTGCTGCAAAACAATGCCTTCGCCTTCAAGGAACGAATACGTTTCGTCGAGCGCGCCCACGTGGTAGTGGCCGTATGTCTTGATATATTCTCCGCCGACGGTGCCCGTCTCCAAGACTGTGATATTGCGCTTGTCATTCCCGCCCCGAATCATGTAGTAATGATTGATGGGTCCCGCCACATCCGGATTCATGAGTACCTCGCGCATTTTTTCGTGCGATCGCGCCGCAAACGGTTCAAAAGCCATATCGAGATTGTACCATTGCGCCTCTGGTGGTTGCATCCCTTATGCGCCGAGTTCTTTTGCTCGATTGAGGTATTGTAAGACAGCGATCACGTAGGACGCGTGGCTCCATGCGAGTGGGGTTGCAGAAAGCTGCTGACCCGTCTGCGCATTGAGCTGCTCGGCGAGCACGCCAGAGGGGGCGGCATGTTCAACCACCCATGCAAAAATGTCCCGTACGGCCTTCATGTCAGATTCTTTTTTTGCGCTCGCGGTCAAGTATTCGGCATACCACAACGTTGTGGTGATCCAGGGGTTGCCGGCAGATATTGGGTCGGCGCGACAGTAGTCATCTCGCTGGTAGCGCGCGAGGCCGCCTACAGAGACGCCTTGCGAAAGCGCACGCGCCGTTTCGGCGAACGCTTTGGCAAGTCGTGGATCACTCGGCGGCAACACGCCAAAGGCAAAAACGCCGTACGCGCTTGATACATCGATTACTGCATCCTGCGTGATCTTCTCCTCGGCGCGAATCAATGATTTGAAAAATACACCGCGCGTATCATCCCAAAGGTGCTCGAGGATCCCCTCGCGTATTTCCTCCGCAGCCTGTGCATAGCGGCGCCCGTAGTCACTCTTGCCGAGAATGTTGGAAAGTTCAGCGGCGGCGGCAAGTGCACCCGACACTGATGCGGCGGTATAGGTAAAGCAGCCGCGCTCTTGTTCCCACAAATCGTAGGAAGGCTGTGGCAACTTCGTGGCGGGGTCGCGATAGCTGACCATGAATTCGGCAGCTTTCACGACGAGCGGCTCAAACATCACCTCGAGAAATTCCAGATCACGACTGCGGCGATAATGCTGCAGAAGCGCAATGACGATAATGGCGGTTTCGTCTTCCTGAATCGGGAGTTGGAATTGGCCGCTTAATATCCACGGATGCCACGAACTGCCCAGACTCCCATCGGGCAGATATTTGTGCATGAAGTACCCGTCGTTTGCAATGGCTGTCCGACAAAATTCGAAGAATCGTTTCGCCACGTTAGTATCACCCGCTGCATCGAGTGCCATCGCCGCGTAAGCGGCGTCACGCGGCCACACGTAGGCGTAGGTGTCGAGTCCGTAGTTAAGCATGTCTGAATCAATCGAAGCGAGGATGCCGCCGCCGAGGTCGACGTGTGCGCGCACATAGAGGAGCGAGCGTTTAAAGAGCACTACTTGCTCAGTGCTTAGACCGTCAAAGTTCCAGTCATTCGCATGAATCCACGCTTTCCAGTAATCACTTGTGGTGCGCACTAGATGCTCCGGTGTCTTTTTTTCGATGTATTCGCTCAACGCTTGGGCTTCGGCGATTGATCGACCAGCAGCGATTGAGTAGTGGCACGTGCGCATCTGTCTGGGCGCGTACGATCCGTAGACGCCGATCACCGAATCCGCTGGACCATGTTCGATGGGGTTTTTGCTCAACACGCCGTCTTCGGCATCGCGATGCGTGCCGTCATGTCCCTGAAAATTGGCAAGCCCCGTGGCGTAATCCTGGAACGGTTCGCCATCGATTGAAGCGCTCAGAAGGAATACCCTCTTGCCTTTATAATGGATGATCGAATGCGAAATGGGATCGAAATACGCGGTGTCACCACCGTGCGATTTGTAGATTTCGAATTGATGCGCGAAGTAGAGTTTGATTTCACGCGTACGATTCGACACATTGACCACCTCGACCCGCCGTAGAAACACTGGCCGTTCGTTGTAGACGATGTCTTTAAACCGTAGTTCAATTTCCAAACGCGCGTGTTTCGCGACGATTACACTCGCGAGTGCTTCTTCTTCGCAGCCTACGACGATTTCCCATCCGCCGTCTTCCCCAAGCCAGCTTAAAGCCCCGTCGACCCATACGCCTACGCGATGGATGTAGCGCCCGCGCACGTGATCTTCTAATCCAACGTGTGGATAGTAGAGATCGCGCACCAAGCCGTGCTCATCGAGCGCGACCGCAAGTTCTCCGTTGGAGAGCACAATGGAGCGAGACATGGATTATGTAGAGCGAACCGTACTCCCGACTCGCAATCTCAAATCCGAAAGCGCATTCATATACGCGATATAGGCATCGTAGGGCGATTCGTACGGCGAGAAGTATGCATGTACGTCGCCGTCGGCAAACCATTTCGTGCACATGTAGTAGAAATGGTCAGAGGTTTGGAGCTTTCGCCAGTCTTCGAGCAATCGCGCATCGTTTTTCATTAATATATTGTTCTCAAGCGCGTAAAGATTTTCGATCGCAGCTTTCTGCATCGGATTGCCTACCCATGCGGTCAGGTCGCGGTCGGTGTCGGCCCAGGTCAAGGTATGCGGAATATCCACTTCGTCTTTGGGCTCGTAGCTCGCGATTACTTCTGAAGGCGTCTTGAAATCGACGCCGGAATTTTTCAAAAGTTCCTCGGGCAAATGTTCGAGGAAGGCGAAGATGCCGGTGTCTTCCCACTGATGTTCGCCAAAGGTTTCGTAATCCATAAAGAGATTCACCGTGTCGCCGGGCGCCTCCGCTACCCACTGGCCGAACTTTTCCGTAGTCAGCGGCCACTCACTCCAGTCGCGCGAAGAGAAGCGGAATGCGATGTCGTCGGAGAGGCGATAATTTTTCAACAGCACGGCGATTTTTTGGGCTCCCTTCGGTCGATACACGTAGTTGGGGCTGCGCCAACCGAGGATCGGATCCCATCCTTCCGCGAGAATGCCGGCATAACCCGCACGCTCCGCCCATTCGCCAAGATCATTGCGGTACGAAAGCTCGGTATTCCGAAAGACCCGCGGTCGCACACCGAATAGGCGACGCACCAATTCGCGATGCTTGGCTACCTGGTGCTCGAATTCGGCGACCGAGTAAAAAAACGCGAGCGAGTGGTAGTAGGTTTCGGCCAAAATCTCGACCTGCCCCGTCTCCGCGAGCTGCTTGAAAAGCGAGATCGCCTCCGGCGCGTAGCGCTCAAGTTGCTCGAGTGCGACGCCAGAGAACGAGAACGACAGCCGGAGCTCTCGGTGCCGGCGTAGGAGATCCAAGAGAAGCGTGGTCGCAGGAATGTAGGATTTGCGGGCGACCTTTTCGACGATGCGGCGATTGTTGAGGTCGGTTTCGCTACGATCGTTAAAATATTCGGGGTCATTACCCACGTCGAAAACGCGGTAGCGTTTTACGCGATACGGCTGATGCACTTGGAAATAAAAACAGACGGACTTCATATCCGATTTCCCTTATTGTACACCCGCAAGAGACAAATATTCCCGCTCAATGTACTAACTCGTGCATAATTGCATCCACCTTCTGTGCGGCATCGGCCCAGGTGAGATTGTCAGCCTCGCGTCTGCCATTTTCGGCGAGGGTGGTCGAGAGTCCCGGGTAGCCGACCACCGAAGACATCTTATTGGCGATCTCGTCAACGTCCCAAAAGTCGACCTTGAGCGCATGCCTGACCACTTCGGACACTCCCGACTGCTTTGAGATGATGACTGGCGTGCCCGCTTTCATGGCCTCAAGGGGCGCGATGCCAAACGGCTCCGAGACCGACGGCATAACGAAGAGATCGGCTGCCGCATACATTTCATCACGCTCAGCGTCGTGCAGAAATCCGGTGAAAAACACGCGATCGGATATCCCGAGACTCGCGGCGAGCCGCATCATTTCCCCTTCCATATCGCCGGAGCCTGAGAGAACGAATACCGTATTGGGGTTCTTCCGCACTACTTTCGCCGCTGCACGCAAAAAATAGTCGGGGCCTTTCTGCAACGTGATTCGGCCGAGGAAGAGGATGATTTTGTTGCCCGTACGCTTCCAGGCTCGCAAGCGCGGCAAGGTGTCGGAGCGCGGAGCAGTACCTTCGTCGATGCCGTTGTGGACGACGCGTACCTTCTCAGCAGGAACACCATAGTGATCGATGATGATTTTTTTCGTGAACTGGGAGACCGCAATGACGCTGTCGGCCGCGTGCATACCTGCACGTTCGATTTCGTAAATATCCTGATTGACTGACCCACCGCCCGAGCGGTCAAATTCGGTGGCATGCACATGCACGATCAGGGGCTTGCCGGAAACGCGCTTGGCCGCCATCCCCGCGCCAAACGAAAGCCAATCGTGTGCGTAGATGACGTCAAAGCGCTCCTCGCGACCGATGGTGCCACCAAAAAGCGCATAGCGCGCGACTTCGGAAAAAAGATCCGGCCCGTAGACGGGATTGTCGCGTTCGGATGCGTAGCTTTTGCTGCCGAGATATGGAGTGAGACCAGAATCGAACGCATGCAAAACGACATCGCTCCCATCGGCAAAGATGAGCTGCGTCCATGGCGCCTTGATGTCCAATTTTTTTGGCATCACGAAGATGACTTTAATGCCGAGTGCCGAGAGTGCCCGGGTGAGTCCAAGACAGGCAACGCCCAAACCGCCGCTGTTAAAAGGTGGGAACTCCCATCCAAACATGAGTACGCGTGTTTTCATTTTGCGGTCACTGTGACCCTCAATTTTAATTCTAGCATGCACCTGTGGTACTCTCCTTCGATATGCCCTGCCCGCGTGCGATTCTTTTCGATCTCGACGATACGCTTGCCGAGAGTTTCGAGACGCCCTCGCCCGAAATGATCGGGCGCGTACTGCGCCTTCTTTCGCACGTTCCAGTCGCCATCATCACCGGACGCGACTTTCCCTGGATGGCGCGCGACTTTCTGCCACAGATCGCGCGCTCGGGGCTTGCCGAGCGCTTTTACGTATTCCCCGAGGGGGCTGCGCAATGCCTTCAATGGGATGGTAGTCTATGGAAAGAGCGCTACGGAGAGACACTTTCCGAAGAAGATCGCGCCCACATCGAGAAAGCAATCCTGGAAAGCGCAGAGGAGACAGGTGTGCTCAATGGTTTGCCCGTCTATGGAGAACGCTTTGTGCAAAAACGCGCGATGGTCGCTTTTGCTGCATTGGGACGCGATGTGCCGCGCGATCTCAAATATTCCTGGGATCCTAACAACGCAAAGCGCGCCGCACTGCGGGAAGCAATCGCGGCAAGACTGCCGGAATTCGACGTATTGATGGGCGGGGCGACGTCGACCGATATTACTAAAAAAGGTGTCAATAAGTCTTACGGTGTGCGTTGGCTTTCGGAGCGTCTCGGCATTCCTGCACAAGAAATGCTCTACGTGGGCGACGCGCTCTATCCTGGGGGCAACGATTACGTGGTGATTGAAACCGGCATACAGGCCCGATCCACTTCCGGACCCGTGGAAACACAAAAGATTATCGATGAGTTGCTTGCGGTCTGTAAAGGACCCCATTCGTTAGACAGTCAGTCGAAGTGCTTGTAAGTGCTTTTGT